>JAABUQ010000381.1_pt1 | contig 102729 bp, 107 predicted proteins | sample 5560001 | NCBI WGS metagenome assembly JAABUQ01 (sample SAMN10711888, study PRJNA513371) | rock metagenome | isolation source: Antarctica rocks | place: Antarctica: Victoria Land, Finger Mt nord | collected 2015-12-18
ACGGGCTCGGTCGCCCAGGCATTCATTCGAGTTCCAAAGCAGCAAGTGTGGCGACCCGAAGCTAAGCTCGATCTTTAAGATCTACGTACGACCGATCTGCCACAAAACAAACATACAAGCGTACGAAAAGGAAGGACCGCCTTATTGGCCAAACGGCTCCGATTCATGAACTCACCTCAAATTTTTAAGTTAGGAACAAGAAGTCTTCGATGCGCATGGACGCACACGAGATTATGCTCGCCAGTTATCGCACTTTGACAACCGGGACAAATCAGAACTGTCTATTTCAATACAGGGAAATGTGAGGGCCGACCTGGGTCCAATGACGCCGCTGATGCAACAGGTATCTCTGGATTCTAGAGTCAATGGGGTAGTTTGTCAAACGCTAACAACACGCGATCGAGGAACTCCTTCGTACTGCGATTGCCCAGGGACTCAGCGTGAGCTGGTAAATTAAGGAGACGGTGAGGTGGCAGAGTGGTCGAATGCGGCGGTCTCGAAAACCGTTGAACCTTTACGGGTTCCGTGAGTTCGAATCTCACCCTCACCGCCATATTTCAAAGGGTGAGCCGCCCTTCGCGTTTCCGCTCATAAGATGAGCATGCATATTTGGCTTGCTGGACGCCTGCCGCTTGGGGCCCAGGCAAAGCTTTCTTTGTCCAACCGCTGGGGCGAGACCGACAATCCACTCCCGATCGCGCTCCAATGAATCAGGCACACGGCGACGGCCGTCGCGATCTTTGGTGCTGGGCATGGGTGCAAACAATGTACGGCTGGCGCTGAGCCCGTGGCACCGGCACGCCACAAGTTGCGCCGTCGCGCCGGCGGAAAAATCGTAATGGCAAAGTTCCACATCACATTTCTCGGCACGGGCGTCTACTTCAGCGACACCGAAGACAGTTTTGTAGGCGCTATGCAGGTTGAGAATGCGGATAAGTGAGGTAGGGATGTCGACTTACTTGATCGGGACCTCTGCGGCTACGCTGTTGCCACGATAAGTTCCAGGATCCAGGCCAGCGCCTGCATAGGGTCACAACCGGCTAACCTTCGTTAACTCCCCTCACATCAATGGGTTTGCTCCGGCCGTCGGCACCGGGATGTTTTCCGTCCTTACAAACTCGTCGTCGAAAGGATCGCAATGAAACAACTTATTCTTCTTGCCCTCGTGGCGTGTCCCGGCCTGAGTGCGCAATCGCCCAGCGGGTACTTCCCAACCACGCCCTATATTTCCTGGTATTTCGGCACTGCCGTTGTGCCCAATGCCGCTACGGCGGTAGCAGTCCCCAAAATGCCAAGTGGCGCCGCGGCTCCCAAAACAGTGTTTGTCGAAATGATCGTACTCGCAAACGTCTCCGCTTCTTCGGTGACCGTCAGCATTACTGACGGCAGCACAAACTGCAGCGGGGGGACTTGTACTCTATTCCCGCCCGCTACGATTCAACCCAATCAGGTATACACGATTCCGCTCAACGGCGCGCCGGCAAACGGCGGCGTCATCTGGAGCGCCTCCGCGGCCAACGCAATCCATGCGTCTATTCGCGGCCGCTACTAGCCACGCCCGACTTTCGCCGCACACCGGTTCCCGAAACACTCTTGCGTCAGCAAGCCGAATGGCTACACTTGAAGCAGTCAGATTATGCCAAGCCAAGAAGAACACGAGAAGCCTGAGGACATGGTGGAAGTCCCTGGTGAGGCGGAACAAGCCGCACGCAGCCTGGAAGACGCCGTCGATTCACATGCCACGCTGCAGGGCTATTATGCTATGAACAACATCAAGCCGCCGGAAGAAGTAGAAAAAGAGGTTGACGCTAAGGACCGGAAGAAGCCCTGAATCTCTCAGAGGATCGCCCGGTCCGATTAGCTGGTGAGTTGCACAGTGCCGTCGCGGTTTAACGTATATCGTTGACCTCTCCATAGAATGGAGTTCCCGAAAAATCCGGCGATCCAAAAGCCGAATCCGAGAATATCCTGCAGCGGCAATAGAAGCCACGGCACGGCGGCATTGAGGATGCGTTCTGAAACCGTCCAAGCTGTGACAGCCCGAAAAGCGCCTGTAATCGCGAGCAGGGGCCAATAGCGCGGCCACATCAGGCATAGGCTTGCTCCGATCGGCAGCGGGTGCGTGAACAGCTGTCCCAGATAGCCCCAGGGTCTGGACCGCCGCGTCGTTCTTGCCCAGCGCAGCCGGTGAGAAAAGTTCTTGAGCATGCCCTCGCTCCCAATGCGATGCTCCACCACATAGGGCGACATGCGCACGCCGAACCCGAGCTCAGCGGCGATCCGGCCCAGCATGAAATCTTCGGCCAGGAAATCCTTAAACCGTTCAATCCCGCCTAGAGCATCCAGCACTTGTTTGCGTGCCACAATGGTCGGCCCCACCGCAAACTTGGTGCCCTCCATCATCACGGCAGTAAACAGCCCTGCATGGAAATCGGTATTCATGCCGATCGCCTCCAGGCGCGACCAGAACGCTTTGCCTGCGATGGCGCGGTAGGGGCACGTCACCAGCCCAAGACGCTCATCCGCAAACTCAGCGGCCAGACTGCGGCAGAAATCCCCGCCCACCCGTACGTCACTATCGCTCATTACAATCAAGCCGTGCGCCGACTGATCAAGCATGCACTGCAGACTGAAAACCTTTGCGTGCGGGTACGGGGGCTCGCCGGTGACAACTAACCGCGCCCGCACATCAGAATACTCGCGCATAAGGCGCCGCGCCACTTCAGCCGCTGGATCACTTTCCTGCCGAACGGCGAATAGGAGTTCGAAGCCGCTGTAATCCTGCTCGAAAAAGCTGCGTAGGTTTCCCTCTAGGCCTTCATCCATACCGGCTAGTGGTTTGAGCACACTTATGGCAGTAGATTCCGACGGCGTAAATGGGCGTCGAGTGCGCACATGCCTGACCGCTCCAACAACGGCAAGGACACAGTACACCCAGCAGCCCAACAACAGCACAGCTGCGATTAGCACGGCAACGATTATTCGTCTATGTTCTTCGTCGTAACAATCTGAGAAAGGCGGGAAAGAAAGTCGTCCACCCCAACAGCGCCCTGATCGCCAAGCTTTCGGTTCCGGACAGAAACCTGTCCAGCTTGAGCTTCGCGATCCCCCACAACCAGCATATACGGAATCTTTTGAAGCTGCGCTTCACGAATCTTGAAGTTCACCTTATCGCTGCGCTCGTCAATCTCTGCGCGCATACCCGCTGCGATCAACTTCCGGTGAACTTCCCGGGCATACTCGTTCTGCCGGTCCGCTATGGGCAGCACAATGGCCTGCACTGGCGCGAGCCAGACCGGGAACGCGCCGCCATAGAGTTCAATCAGATACGAGATCATCCGCTCCATCGTGCTGACGATGGCGCGATGGATCATCACCGGACGGTGCTGCTGGCCGTCCGCCCCGATGTAGCCCAGCTCGAATTGGTTGGGCAGGTGAAAGTCAATTTGAATAGTCGAATAGGTCTCTTCATGACCCATCACATCGGCCAGTTGTATGTCCAACTTCGGCCCGTAGAACGCAGCCTCGCCCGGCGCCTCCTTGTAAGGCAGACCCAGCGAGTCCATCGCCTCCCTCAGTACGCGCTCAGCAAGCGTCCACATCTCGTCGTTAGCGACATACTTCTCTGTATTCGATCTGTCCCCCAATGACAAGCGGTAGCTGTATTGCTTAATGCCCAGATCCCGGTACGCCGTCTCCACCAGCTGCATCACCTTGGTGAACTCCGCCTTGATCTGCTCCGGAGTGCAGAAGATGTGCGCATCGTTCAGCGTCATGCAACGCACCCGGCTCAACCCGCTCAGCACACCGGACCGCTCATAGCGATACATCGTGCCTAGCTCCGCAATCCGCACCGGCAAGTCGCGATAGCTCCGCGGCTTCGCCTTATAGATAAGGATGTGGTGCGGACAGTTCATCGGCCGCAGCACCATCTGCTCTGTTTCAAGCTGCATGACCGGGAACATGTCTTCGTGATAGTGTTCCCAATGCCCGGAGCGTTGGTACAGTTCCACTTTCGCCAGATCAGGCGTGTATACGTGCTGGTACCCGCCTAAGCGCTCTTGCTCTAGGATGTACTCTTCAAGGAGCCGCCGCACCGTCGCGCCCTTGGGCAGCCACAGCGGAAGTCCCGCACCCACCAGCTCGCTGACGGTAAACAGCTCCAGTTCCTTGCCGATTCGCCGGTGGTCACGCTTCTTTGCCTCCTCCAGCCGATTGAGGTAATCGTCGAGTTCCTTCTTTGAGAAGAAAGCCGTCCCGTAAATTCGCTGCAGCTGCGGATTCTTTTCGTTGCCCTTCCAATACGCGCCCGCTATCGACAGCAGCTTGAAGGCCTTCAACTTCTCTGTGGACGGCACGTGCGGCCCACGGCAGAAATCGATAAAGTTTGGCCCCAGCGTATATTCGGAAAAGATGTCCCCGGCGCGTTCCTCAATCAGCTGGTGCTTCATCCAATCGCCGCGGTACTTCTCTAAGCCCTCCTGTTTAGCCGTTAGCTTGCGTTCAAAGGGAAGGTTCCGCGCCTGCAACTCACGCATGCGCGCCTCAATCTTTTCGAGGTCGCCGGGCGTAAATTTCTCACTACGCTGAAAGTCGTAATAGAACCCGGATTCGGTCGCCGGACCGATTCCAAGCTGCGTTTCCGGAAAAAGCTCCAGCACCGCGGCCGCCAGCAGGTGCGCCGTGGAATGCCGGTAAACCTGCAAAGATTCAGGATTCTTCGTCGTCAGAATCTCCAGCCGCGCGTCGTTCTCAAGCGGGCGCGTCAAGTCGAAAAGATCGCCCTCGATGCGAGCCACAATCGCATCGTTCGCCAAGCGCGGGCTGATGGACTTCGCGATATCAATCGGACGCGTTCCTTCAGAAACGGATTGTTGACTGCCGTCGGGCAGAGTAACGGTCAAACTGCTCATGTTTTCCGGGTAATTTCGAGCGTATCAGACCTCCTCTACTCGCCACCCCCAGAACCAGCCGCGAACTCCTCCCTTTCCTTCCAGCCGGTCTATTCCGCGGAACGCCTGCCGAGGTAAAGCCCGCATCCCTTTTAGTTGATAGACTGGGAACACCTGTCTTCGTGAGTACCTCTGTCATAGCTCCTGGTTTCGACGAATCCCCTCTTGTGGCACGCGCCAAGGCCGGGGATGCCGATGCCTTTTCCGAGCTCGTTTCGCATTACCAACGCCGCGTATTCCGCATGGCCAAGCAGATTACGCAAAACGATGACGATGCCGAAGACGTTCTTCAGGAGACCTTCCTTAAGGCCTACACCCATCTAGACAATTTCCAAGGCAACTCGAAATTCTACACCTGGCTGGTGCGCATCGCAGTTAACGAAGCCTTGATGAAGCTGAGGAAGCGGCGCTCCGATAGGACCGTGCCACTCGATGAGCCCATCGACACCGGCGAAGACGAAATGATTCGCGAGATCGCCGTCTGGGACGAGAATCCAGAGGAAAGCTATTCTCGTGAAGAGTTAGCCGATATTTTGGATGAGGCTGTCCAAAGTTTGAAGCCCGCCTACCGAACCGTTTTCTTGCTGAGAGACATCGAAGAACTGTCCATAGAGGAAACAGCAGAGGCTTTGAAATTGTCCATCTCAGCGGTAAAAAGCCGGTTACTTCGAGCAAGATTGCAGCTTCGCGAAAAGCTGACTCGGCAGTTTAAGCGAAAGGGGGAAGACGCGTTTGGTTACCTGTAAGCAGTTTTTGCAGGATTTGAGCGACTACCTGGACGAGACGCTCGATCCTCAAACCCGCGCGGAACTTCAGCGGCACGTCAACGAGTGTCCTAATTGCTGGGTGGTTTGCGACACAACCGCGAAGACGATTAAAGTGTTCAAGGGCATGGAGCCGCACGCCATCCCGAACGAGGTCCAAAGCAGGTTTTGGGAAGCGCTTGAGAAAAAGTGCCACGCTAAGCGTCCGGCCGTCGCTCCCGAGAGATCTGATCACTAGACTTGGGGCCGGGCCGGCTACTGTGGCATTTGACCATAGAGCGCATTAAATTTCTTCTTCTGTTCGGGTGTTAAAACATCCAAGATGCGCTGCTTGCCATGGGCCGCCACGTCATCCCGCTCATCCTCAATGTTCTGGTAATACTTGGCGTAATCGTCAAGTTCTTTCATCACGGTTTTCTCTTGCGCAGGACTCAAGTTCAGCACCTCCACCAAACCCTTCAGCCCGATGTGCTGGGTGGCATCCATTCCGAAGTGCTGTCTCGCCGCAGCACGGAACTTCCCGTGAAGATAAGTATTGGTCACGGCAGACCCAAATACCGCGCCGCATAGAAAAATCACGGCAAAGATGACCAGCACCTTGGGGTTAGCCCAGCCGTCTTCTTCCCGCCGCAGCAGGAACCGGCGTGTTTTGACCGCAGTGGCTAGCGCCGCAATCCCTCCTGAGAAACCGCCGCAGTAGCTAAATCATGCGAGGCGAAATTCGCCAGAACCGCATCTCTCTGCTGCGCCTGGTTCCCTTCCACCAGCGCGTCATCGTGAGCATCTTGAACCATAACGCTGAATCCGCGCAGGTGACCATCCTGGCTCTCCTGGGTCACCACGTAGGTACCCAGTGCCGCCGCTACCGTGAGCGAAGCAAACACCAACCTTTTCCCAAACGGAGAGTAGATGAAGACCGACCAGATAGATCCCTTCGCCCGCTCTTCTATTCGTTGCAACACACGCGCATAGAAACCCGGCGACGGTTCCACCTCTTCCGGCGTACGCAGCAGCTGCAACAGGTCCGATTGAGTCTTCATGGCTTTCACGTCCGAAACACACTCCGGACACGCAGAAAGGTGCTCTCGCATTTGCCTGTCGCAACCCACAGCTCCGCTGGCTGCAAGCAATTCTTCCAAACCATCCCGCGTGGACCCATGCATATTTCCCTCAAAAGTTCCTACCTGGTTCGCGGATCTGACGCCCGCTTTCTTCCAAACTTACTCTAAACCTACTACCGGCCCAAATCAATCCCTAACACGCATCTCAGTTCAATGGGTGGGCGGTACCAGCGGCCCCTTACCTAGGCGCTCGGCTGCCTTCACTAATTTTTGCCGCGCACGAAACAGCTTCACTTTGATAGTGTTCTCATTCATTCCCGTCATTCCGGACAACTCCTCCACTGAGTGCCCCTCGACCTCTTTGAGCAGGATCAGTGACCGGTCTTCCTCGGAAATCTTGGATAGCAGCTTCAGGATCAAGTCGTGCTGGGCTAATGTGTGGTCCACTGCGGGCGCACGGTCCGTGGCGGGCTCCGAATTTTCCATCCGCAACGAATCGTCCGCCGAAAAGTCACTTTCGTAGACCAGCTTCCGCACTCGCTTCTTGCGCAGATAGTCGTAGCATTCGTTGACCGTTATCTTATAAATCCAGGTCAAAAGCGAGCTGCGAAAATCGAAGCTTTTGATGGAGAAGTAAATCTTCGCAAACACCTGCTGCGCAATGTCTTCCGCATCATTGCGGTTGCGGAGGATACCGTAGATAATCGAAAAAACCTTAGCCTGGTACCGGTCAACGATCTCCCGGAAAGCCAGCTCGTCCTGAGCCTGTACTCGCCGGACAAGCGCCGCCTCTTCGGTCGTTCGATGGTCCAATTTGGTTTTCGCCCGGTTCGTTTCGCCGGCTACTACCGGAAATGGAAGGGTTGCGTTAAGCCCGCTCATACACCCACCTCGACGCTCAGGCTCGCAAACGGGTTCCACGAACCTGCCCGAATCTATTATGACAATCCTGGCGGATCATTTCCGAAACCGGGGCTCACGGTACGGAGAGCTACACTTCTAGAAGCGATATTCCGATGACTTCTTTACGTAGTCGGTGAATTAGAACACAGCATAAGGAACCTCATGACCGCCACCGAAGAGATCGTGCTACCAAAATTTCCGGATTGGGCCTCTAAAGAAGCACTGTGTACGTTTCAGGTTCGTGAAACAACTCAGTACGCGATGTTTGTCATCGATTCGGCAGGGATCATATTGGCCTGGAATGCCGGCGTCGAGCGCCTTCTGGGTTACTCCGAAATGGAGTGGCTCGGGCAGCATGCTTCGATCATCTTCACGCCGTCCGATCAGGGTAAGGCGCTCTGTGAAGAGGAAATGAAAAAGGCAGCGGAAACGGGCTGTTCCTCTGACGTTCGCTGGCATTTGCGCAAGGACGGAAGTGAATTGTTTGCTCACGGCTATATGACAGCTCTTCGCAGAGACGATGGCGAATTGGTTGGGTTCTCGAAGATCTTGTCCGACGAGACGAAGAACAAGCGATTAGAAGATGCTTTGACCGAATCGAACACAGCGCTGGAGCAATTTGCCTACGTTGCCAGCCACGATCTGCAGGAGCCGCTAAGGACGGTCGGTGCGTATGCGGAACTGCTGCAACGTCGCTACCGCCAGGACTTAAACGAAGAAGCAGGTAGTTTCCTCGACCTCATTGTCAAGGGGGCAAAGCGTATGACCGCTCTGGTGCAGGATTTGCTGACCTACGCTCGCGTCACAACTGAGGTGGATCGGCCTTCCTCCTATTCATTGGATAAAGATTTCGAGACGGCTCTCACCCAACTGGACAAGGCAATCGAGGAGAGTAAGGCTACCGTTACTCACGGTCCGCTTCCCGAAGTCCAAGTAGATCAAGGACAAATAGTTCGTTTGTTTCAGAACCTGGTAGGAATGGCATGAAATATCGACGGCCCGGCGTCCCTCCCCTTATCCATGTATCGGCGGAGCAACGGGATGCTGAGTGGGTCATCAGCGTGCGGGACAACGGAATTGGCTTTGATCCTGTGTACGCCAAACAGATCTTCACACCTTTTAAGCGCTTACATTCGCAAGAAGAATATGCCGGAACCGGAGTAGGATTAGCAATCTGTAAACGGATTGTCGAAGGGCATGGGGGCCGCATTTGGGCCGATTCTCAGGCCGGACAAGGCACCACCTTCCATTCTCCTTGCCGATCGAAGGGAAAGCACCTCCTAAACACACCCCGCCCGTCACCATGGGATTATAAACACCAGAAATTCCTGGCAAGCGCTGAACTCCACGATATACTTCGCTCCGGAAAACCTTGAGTTCGTTCAGAACTGGGTCCTTCAGCTGTTCTTGAATCCGTGCAACTCTGCTTATACGCTACAACGAAAAAAGCAGAGCGCCAGACCCGCCATCCGAAAACTAATTTGCACGCTTCCTGGTCCATCCAATGCCTGGACCCCACCCGGCGTGCAGCAAAGGTTCCTACAGGCAAGCCTGTGTTACAAGTAATACTAGATGGACACGACTGTTAGAAACCTTGACGAGCAATCCTACCGTGCAATGCGAGCTCGCGCCGTTCTGGAAGGCCGAACGATCGGTGACCTCTTAAACGAGGCTATGCGTGGCTATCTCGCTCGAATACCCGTCCGACAGCGCCGTTCTAGCTTACGGGCTCTCAAACCCGAACCGTTCCCGGAAGGCAACGAGCACCTGAGTGACGAGATTGACTCCATCCTCTATGGCGGCGAGCGGTGATCGTTCTCGACTCTAGTTTCCTCCTCGGTTTCTATAACGAGCGCGACGCCCATCACGCCGCTGCACTTGTACTCATGGATCGATTTCTTGCCGGGGCGTGGGGCCCGGGATTGTTGCTGGAATACGTCTTTCTCGAAGTCGTCACCGTGCTGCTTGTCCGTCGCGATCTATCTCTCGCGGCTAGAGTGGGACGCATTCTGCTCGACGCTGCAGAACTCGAGTTCGTCGCCTGCTCGGACTTGTTCCCGCTGACCACTGAAGGCTTCTTAAAACAAACCCGAACCCGCCTGAGCTTCACTGATGCGGCCATTGCCGCTGTCGCGCAGGGTCGCACCGAAGGGCAGATCCTGAGCTTTGATGACGAGTTTGGCAAGCTCAGGGGTCTGCGAATCAATCCTGAGTAATACCGGCCGCTCCAGTTCAAGAACTCACCGCTTCCTTCCCCTCACCGCTGGCGCGCTCAGGTACTCTAGCTTTATAGCGCTGCACGTAGCAGGTTCAACATGCGTTAGAACTGCCTAGAGCCAAGCCGCTCCAGGACGTTGAACTCTGTTCGCAAGCGATCTGCGACATTCGTAAATTGACTGAATAGGAGATCTATGTCTACCGAGCTTCATGATCATCTGTGCCTTTCGTACTCCGAACTGGAGGAGCTGAATCTGAAGGCAAAAGAGCAACGAAAGAAACGCGTTCCCGCGGAACAACTGCGCGACGACCGGCTGAAATACCTTACCGATGAGAAGCGCATCAAAGCGGTTACGGTCCTATTCAGCGATCTGGAAGGCCGTCTCCACATGCTCGATTACGACAAGAAGTTCCTTACCAAGAGCTGGGACAACCTGACATTCGATGGATCCTCCATCCGCGGCTTCACCGCCCAGCGTGAAAGCGATCTCAGGCTTGCCATGGACTGGGGCGCCTTCTATTGGGCCCCCGGCGATGTCTTCGGGCCTGGCAAAGTGCTGGTGTTCGGTGACGTCATCGACAAAGACGGCTCTGCTTACTCAGCCGATATGCGCGGCGTCCTGAAGGCGTATGCCAACAGCGTCTACCAGAAGCGCAACTACACCCTCAACGCCGCCAACGAGATTGAAGGCTTCCTGTTTGAAGGCAAGGACGCCGAGCGCCATTATCATCACACCCGCAAGTTCGAATACGTAAACAGCGGCGGCTACTATCACTCATTGCCCGGCGATCCCCTTCGCACCTTCATCGATACGTCGGCCGAGGTCCAGCGCGCCATGGGTTTTGAGAATGAGAAGGACCATCCCGAAGTCGCGCCCTCGCAGTTTGAGATCAACTACAGCTATGCGGATGTAGTCGCGGCAGCCGATCAGATCCAACTGTATAAGCTCATCTGCCGTCAAGTGGCTACCCAGATGGGCTTCACTGCCAGCTTTCTTCCGAAGCCCGTCGTCGGCGTGAATGGCAATGGTATGCACACCAACGTCTCAATCACCGCCAACGGCAAGAATCTAATGTGGGAGCCCGAAGGCCAGGAGAAGCTCAGCAAGTTCGCTTGGGATTTCGTTGATCGGATCCTCACTCACGGCAACGATATCTGCATCCTGCTCAATGCCAGCGTCAATGCCTATCGCCGCCTCGATCCGCACTTCGAAGCTCCCAACCAGATCAAAGCTTCCGCGGTCGATCGCGGCTCCATGGTGCGCATACCTATCGGCAATGAACGAAGCTCTCGAGTGGAAGTTCGTTCCGTCGCCCCGGACGCCAACCCCTACCTGGTCATGCTCTCGGTATTCCAGACCGGCCTTGAAGGCAACATCTCGGACACCAACAACCTTCGCGGCGCGGAGCGCTATCTGCCCGACAACATCTACGACGCTCTCGAAAACTTCAGGAAGTCCGAGTGGATAACTAAGATGCTCGGCGAAGATGTAAAGGCCCGCTACGCAGACCTCAAGCAAACCTCAGCCGACCGCTGTCCGCGCCTGCTCGGCACATTTGTCAAACCGCCGGAGGTGCAGTACCACCATGAGGTTTACAACCAGTTCCTCTGGAACCTCTTTTAAACTTCGGCTGGCAGGCCAACAACACACGCGTGTGCTGAAGCGGAAAAAACGCTAGCTCCGCAACCCATCGAACGCCTGTTCAATTTCCGCCTTCGCTTCCGACGAAGGCGGAAGAAACGGCAGGCGCGGTGGGCCGCCGTAATAGCCATTCAGATCCATGGCATATTTCAGGCCAGGGATGCCGTGCTTGTTCGCAATCAGGCGCGCGGCTGGCAGGATACGCGCTTGCCAATCTTTGCCGGCCTCTGCATCACGCATGCGGAAGGCCTCCCAGATGGTTACGCAGGCGTAAGGCAGAGGGTTAGCAATGGCAAGAATTGCTCCGGTCGAGCCCATTTCAAGCGCGTGCCAAAAATTTCCGCCTGAACCCGAGAGTATCTGGAATCCGGGCTTCACCAGCCGCAACGTCTCGTTCAGAGCTTCCAAATTGCCGGAGCTGTCTTTCATTCCTACGATGTTCGGGTGATGCGACAACTCGGCTATTGTCTCCGCGGGTAAGTGATAGCCGGTGACCTGCGGGATGTTGTAAATCATCACGGGCAGCTTTGACTGGTCGGCAACAGCGCGGAAAAACAGCGACTGCGTGTCGGGCCGGTGCATCTGGGCGCGGTAATAAAAGGGAGTCAACACAAGTGCCGCGTGAAAGCCCGCCTCGGCGGCACGGTTGGCCAAGCGGACGGTTTCTTGCACGCTCTCCGCACCTACCCCGGCGATGAGTGTCTTGCCTTCCACACTGGCTTCCCGCACCCACGCCATCAGTTGAATGCGCTCCTCAATGGTAAGAAAGGGCGTCTCGGCAGTGGATCCGCAAACCAGATATCCGCTGAGCGCAATCCGGTTCAGCTTTTCGATATTGGCGATGATCTTGGCTTTATAGAGCTTGCCATCGCTATCGAAGCAAGTGGCCAACGCAGGGAAAATTCCTGCAATTTTCATAGGCGTTCTTATTGCCGGGCGTAGGCCCACCGGCCGGAAGGCGCCGGCAGGCCAGTACCAAAGAGAATTATCTTGCGATGAAGGTGACGACCAAAGCGTAAAGGCCGAGTGACTCAATCAGCACGAGTCCGAAGATGAACACAAAGCGGATACCCGCCACCGCGCCGGGGTTACGGGCAATAGCTTCAGCCGCGGACGCAGTCGCCTTACCTTGACCAAGTCCGCAGAGGCCCGCCGCTATTCCCAGCGCCAGATAGGCTGCCGCCTTACGATAGTCATCCGATGGATTCCCGGTGGCGCCCCCATTCTGCTGCCCTTGGGCCAGCATCGGGCTCGCCAATGCCATCAGCGTCACGACCAGCAACATCAAATTTTTCTTCATTTGTTTCTCCTAGTGAGTATTGCTTTCAAGAGGTGGTTCGACACCGTGCATTAGGATGCCGGGCGCTCACATTGAAAGCGGAAGACTTGTTAGTGCTCGTGCGATACAGCTCCGCCAACGTAGATCATCGCGAGCAGCATAAAAATGTAGGCCTGCAAAACACCTACGAACAGGTGGAGGCCAATAAATAGGACGGGAATGAACAGCTTCGTTAACGAGATGAAAGCAATATAGACCTGCTCGCCGGCGAACATGTTCGCGAAGAGACGAACGGTAAGAGAGAGTGGCCGCGCCAAGTTACTCACGATCTCAATGACGAACACCAGCGGCGCCAGAAACAGCATGGGTCCCAGGAACTGTTTGATGTAACCGGCCTTGTTCGCCTTGAGCCCGGCAGCGTGATAGAAGAAGAAAACCGAAACAGCCAGTCCCAGCGGGACCATCGGATACATAGTGGGCGAATCGAAGCCGGGAATCAGCCCGATCAGATTCATAAACAGGATAAAAAGGAAAATGGTGCCGAAGAACGGCATGTATTTCGAGCTACCGTGGCCCACCACTTCTTCCGCTTGCGCGTGGATGAATTCGTAAACCACTTCGAGCGAATGCTGGATCTTGCCCGGATTCTGAACGGAAAAGCCGCGGCGCACCACAGCAAAAAATATCAGGATGAAGAGGAACACCAGAACCTCACACACCATCCAATCGGGCCATGGATTCGCCCGGTCGGGCGCTGGATAGTGAACGGCGTCCAGCACCAAGTTGGCTGGTTCAGCCAGGTAGCTGTTGAACAGTCTTGTGATCCAGAGCTCGTGCATTTAGCGGGGTTCACCCTTTTCGGAAAAGGGTTTGAATGATCTCAAATATTGCTGAAGCTAATATCGCAGCAGTGCTGGCAAAAAGGCCCAAAACCACTGGCAAAGGGCTGACGCCCAAGCCTTTGACTATAACATAGCCCATTGTGAACAACAGCAGGTAACGCCCGACGAACGCGCCCGCCTGCCACGGCTTCCTAGCCGCGTCGCCCGGCCCCATGGCGCGGCTCAACCAGTTGAACAGCCACAAATTTCCGAACGAACCCAGTACGCCGAACACAAACCCAAGCGCCGCCGCCGATCCTTGCTGGCGGAAGTACCAAGCAAACCCAACGGCGGCAAACAAAATCATCAGCCGGTACAGGCGGTGAAGGTACCGGCGTAGCTCTTGCTCTGTCAATGGCCGCTTCCAGCGCGGCTCTTTCTATCGTCGCGAGCCAGTTCCTGCACAATTTTCACGAGCCCCCCCACCATGCCGGCCACTATGCCCATAGGCCGCAGGAAGGGCCAATGGAGCCAATGATCCGCAAGTGCTCCCAGGATGTATCCGGCGGCCGCGGAAGCGGGAAGCGTCAGCGCCAGAGAAAGGTACTTGCCGAGCCATACCAGCGATTTGTCCGGCGGAGTGGGCATTCCCTTCAAACTTCGAAGTCTACTTCAAGAGGTTCAATCAGGGGCATCAGCCAACTCACCAGCTGCTGATGAACGGGGTGAGGGCCATACGCATCAAGGGCTGCCTTGTCCGAGAATCTCATGACCCCGCCCAGTTCGTAGCCTTGTCCTTTCGGAGAAATGTTTTTGCCGACCGAGGTCTCCAGCAATCCTGGAATCTGGCCCTGCAGTTGACGAATCTCGGAGATGGCGCGATCTTTCTGAACTTCGGAAACGTTCGGTTTCCAGCGGAAGGCGAATACATGGATGTACATGACATCAATTCTCTCTCGCCCTGCCGGCGAACGCGTTCCGGCGCCGCGACACCCCTCATTGCTGGTAGAAATGCCTGTTCACAGCGCGCCTACAAATTAGAACAATTACATTCTGACGTGGCATCTTACCCTTGACCCGCGGCGCTCTGTTGCGGCCCCCCGGGCAAGTACTTTCAGGGAGCAAACTACGATGTTTTCGAGTTTTGAAGAAGACGAGACAAGAAACGCAACTCAGTTGGGCACTTACGCTCAGCCCATTTTCGCGGCGGACGACGAGGATGTGGATGACGACGCTGAAGAGGACCTTGAGGACGAGGATGCCGACGATGTCGAAGGAGAGGGCGATGATGAGGACGCCGACCTAGACGACGAGGATGAAGACGACCTGGATGAAGACGAAGAAGTAGAAGACGAAGAAGCGTAACAACCACGTACTTTTCGGTAGCGTAATCGTAGATCGTGTGCTCTTTGTCGGTTCAACGAAGGGCATACTTCCATAGACTTTCAACGGGCTCCAGGGCCGGAGCCCTTCGTGCAACTGCTCGGATCCCGGCGGGCGACGAAAGCTTCCTGGGCCATCTGGCCGGCCATTTGATGGTGGACGCGGCCGTCGGTGGGCGTCGCCGATGAACACCGATGTAGTCACCGGCGGCCGCGTCATGCGGACCACCCGCACTACGTCCGAAAGAAGTCGCTCGTAACCCTACTGCTTGAGCGCTTCTTCGCGTGTATTCGAAAAGCCGTAGTCGATGACGCGGCCCCAGTATTGATCCACGCCGTAGTACCGATCCGAGGTGAGAAGTTCTTGTGTCCTTACCAGGCCGAGAGCGTCGTACATCTCCATCGACATTGCGTTTTGTCCACCCTCCCCGCGCGGTTGAGGGTCAGCAGTGTTCCGCACCCGCCCAACCGCGAGTTTCATACGTCAGCAACCCACAACCCACGGTCTTCTCATCCGGATGGGCGGTCACCATAACGACCTACCTAAGCGGCCGCCGTAAAAAAAGAATTTCCGGCGATGTGTAAGCGCTAGCGGCAATCGCGACAAGAAGAGGCCGAGCCGTTCGCGCTCGTCAGCGGGGGCGCAATCGTTTGAAGTATCGCCCAGCAGGTGCGGCTGCAACTTCACTTCGAACGTGCCACTTGCACTGCTCATAATTCAACTTCTCTCTTCGCAATCGTTAGATCGCGGCCGCGCTTTGTCTACATCCCGCTCGGTCCCCGACCAAACCTATCCCGTTACAAAACGCAATCATCGGGTCCGCCTTTCGGCAAAGGACGTGCGGAATTAACCTGGTAACTTGCTTCTATCTTTGATCCGCTTCTCCGCCCTATGTACACTCATGACGAACCACGGGTTCGAGTCGGGCTTAATAAGGGATTCCAAAAAAGGAAGTTCCTCTTTTCCACCGCAGATGCCCAATCCCCAAACGCTTTCAGCGCGTGTGGACGACGTCTCTACGCCCAAGCTATTCTCACGGAGGAGATTCAGGATCTGTGCCGACTTAGGAATTATCGAACTACATGCCTCACCTTGGCGTGTTACTTGACAGATAGCCAAGCCCGTCGCCAGCAAAGCCACCGCTCTACTTCGAAAAACGTCCGATTGATCCGATGCAAAATAGAAACTGCGATTGATTGCCTCCGGTTGACCGGCCAACCACTTAGAAAAATCAGTCTCGTCGTTATAGTGAGATAGAACTAGTTGGTCCCATGCCTCGTCGCTATGAAATTGAACTGCTATGTTCTGGACGGTTCGAATTAGTAGCCCATAATAATTTTGGTAGACAGGGAACTCTTCTTGCTCTCCCCAACCTGATCCATTCGTTTCCGACTCAGCCAGCTTAACCAGCGTGCTTCGGATGATTGAATCCTTTAAAGAAAGATGATTATTCAGTACAATCTGGACCCCTAAGGTTCGGACGGAAACATCCGGAGAGTGTAGCTTTTGGACGAGGCTTTGGGTGTTTTCACCAGCATAGGTGTCGGTGATAAACACCGACACCAGCAATAGTGATTTGAAAGTGCTTAACATCGCTACCAACCTGACGGACAGGTTGTGGATCTATACGGGAAAGAATTTCCTCCTTCTGGAGTGTTCGAGGAACCGGTTTGGGTTCGCCAGTCCCCGTGGAAGTGGGCGCCGTCAGCGGGTTCTACGCAAGCTCCTGCTTGATGCGCAACCTGGCTTAGACTCCCCCAGAAGTCGCGGTCATAGGAGCCGTTGGTCCTGGTTGTGATGTCAACGGCATCGCCAGCTAAGTGTCTGCTGTTCATATAAGCCTTCTGCCCATATCTATGCGCAATGGCGATTTCTGCAGCAGGGTTACGGTATCCGCTGTTGATCGGCAGATGTGCTGTTGATCCCGGATTTATGTTGTCTGACATGTAATTCAGGCCTGTCGCATACGCATATGCTTGCAAAACTGAATAGTTAGGTGCACCTGTTGATTGGTCGCCAATTAACTCGGATACAGTGTAGTAGCTACCGTAAGACTGCCACGACGGGTCATACATGAAATCTGCGCACCCAGGTATGAATGGGCTGTGATTCGAGCGATATTCCTGTACTAAGATATCTCTCACATCTCCACACGTTGCTGGAATGACAACAGTTGCCTGATCGTAGGTACTCGCTAGTGTGGTCGATGAACTCTCGGACGTTTGAACAGGACCCGGTCCGAAGAGACTCACGCCTCCATAGTCTTGTGTGGTGCCATCTGAGAAGCTGAGAAAGTTGAAGGGATCGGAAAAGACGTATTGTGCTCCATCCCATGGGCTCGGCTGTTGAACAAGGAGCTCAACCGTGTGATAGCCGTAAGCCGTATACATCTGGGCCCCGCTATTGTTAAAAACTGACGTTACAGCGTACGCAGTATTATCTCCTGACCATTGTTTCGAGATCGGGTTCTGATAAATCCCCTGGTTATCGTACACCGAAACGTCACAAGATGCTGAGTAGTAACCGGTTAGGTCAGAATCAACATCCGTTTCGGAATAGGCCGTAATCGAGTTAGAGTCCGGGTCGTAATCGATCGAGGTATATCCATAGATGCCGCTCCCTTGTTCTTCCTGGGCAAACGAGGGAACTGCGCTGAATAGGAGCGCTATGAGAGAAAACACAATTGTCTTCATTGTTTTACCTCAATGCCGGAATTGGAAGCTGGAGTATTGTAGTCGTGCTGAAACTTGGACCGGATCGCTTGATCCAGCAGGGCAAATTGCTTATCACCAAGCGTTTCCTGAACTTGATCGCGCGATTGAAGCGCCAGCGAATTCAGGTCTGCTTTAAGTTGTATCAGTTCAGGAGGCAGACTCGGGAGTGCCTGATCTATAGCTCGTTTACCGTTTGGAAAGTTGTGACTTTTAAAAGCGTTTACAGCTTGCTTTCTCTTCGCGTAGAAGGGCTGTTCTTGAGCATCGTAGGCCAAAGCGATTATTGTAATTGCTACTTGATCGTTCACATCAATGCCAAATTTCCTGGCTATGTGGTTGCGGAAACGAACTCCCGATGTTCCTTTTGCCTCATCGGCCTAGCAGCTTTCTCAAACGCCACAATGTGGTGGAAGAAAATGCGGTAAAGAACAGCGTCCGGGACCGGAGCTCGCATCGACGCCGGCAACGAAGCGAGTGCGGTTTCTTGGGCGCGGACAGGGCGCATTGTTACGGATGTCAAAGCAATTGAGGAGTAGATCAGTGTACGAAGCAATATGCTCTTCATTTCAGCTTTCTCCAAATAACGGAAGTAAAAATTTTCGATTCGAGAGTATCAGTAGTTATTAAAAAGGTCCAGTAAATTATCTTAAATGAGTAAATGTTGATTACAATCCGATAACAGGGACGAGCACAACGCTTGGACCACCACTCCGAACGATCACTGTTGGTCAAAAATCCGCTGCCGCAACCTGATTGCGATTCCCCCGCTCCTTCGACCAAATCATCACCAACTGGCCCGGGTGCGGATATGGCATGGGCGCTAGAAGACTTGCATAGACGACGCTGAAATCGCCGTGTTCGGTCCGATGCCCAACGTCAGCACGGCCGCGACGGCGAATCCGCGATTCGCGGCGAGCATTCGAAAGGTAAATCGCAGGTTGCTGGATCAGGTCTGGCAGATTATTTTCAAACGCTTGCGCTCCTGCGGCTGCAACGGTGTCAGCAACTCGAGAGCCTCTCGTTCGCGAACCACCAGTCGGTGCCTGACTTGCCGAGGGGGGCGTCGTTGTTGTCTGAGACCAGTCGATTGTGGCGCAGAAGAGGACGGGGAGCGCACCCGCGAAGGCGGCAAACGGTCCAGCGGGGTCTTTTTCGGGCGCCACGGCAGCATCGAAGGAAAGGCTCAGGGCTAACGTCAAGGCCTTTTCAAACGGCGGCTTCTTTTTCTCCAGTTCGAACATGACGTCGCTCTTGCCAGGTTCCGCCAAACTACTGGTGCGTACTTGTTCCAGCAGCAGGTAAGTGGCTTTCAAGCCATCTGCCAAGGTTGGCGCGATACTTTCCGGCGCATTCGGAGTGCAGTGGTTGTAGGCGTTGTCGGCGCACTTCGAGATGCGCTCTAAACCTTGCTTGAGAAACACCGTGTTGCCGGACGCGTGGCCGGCGATGCCCACAAGCGAAACGTCTATGCCGTCATAGAGCGATTTCTCGCGATCGGGCGCAGCGACATGCGAGCCATAGCGATGATAGGCACTGCTGGTCAGCGCCGGTTGCGGAATAGCCCCGCCGCCGTTCTGACTTTTTTGGATACCCCCAGCCTTCGCGGCCCATTTGCAGAAAGGTCAGCCCGGCGGAGGTGTTCTGCGCGCCTTCCGCGATTTCGATGTTCACCGGCGGCTTCCCATTCATCCAGGTCTTGTTCACGTAGTCGAAGAAGCGAACGGGCACAGGGGCAGCGGACAGCCGTTCTCCGGAGGGGTGGCGAGCAGGCAAGCGGCAGCCCGTCACGCCTCCCAATCGGGCCTTACAATCGGAACATGTCCGCTACCGCTCTTGCTGACGATGTTCTCACCAAGTATGAGCCCGTTATTGGCCTTGAAGTGCATGTTCAGCTCGGCACCAGGACGAAAATCTTCTGCAGCTGCCCGGTCGAGTTCGGGGTCCCGCCCAACACCAATGTGTGTCCCGTTTGCCTGGGCCTGCCGGGCGCCTTGCCGGTCCTCAGCAGGCAGGCAGTAGAATCCGCCATTAGCTCCGCCCTCGCGCTCCGCTGCCGCATCCATCCGTTCTCCCGCTTTGCCCGCAAGAACTATTTCTACCCGGACCTGCCGAAGGGTTATCAGATTTCACAGTACGACCAGCCGCTCGCTGAGCACGGCTACGTCGACATTTTGACGGAAGCGGGCAAGAAGCGCATCGGGGTCACCCGCCTTCACATGGAAGACGACGCGGGTAAAAGTATCCACGACGGCTTCAAGGATTCAGACCGCAACACTTACGTGGATCTCAACCGCTCGGGAACGCCGCTGATTGAGATTGTCAGCGAGCCCGACATGCGCTCGCCTGACGAAGCGTATGCCTACGTCACCGAAGTGAAGCAGATGATCCAATATATCGGCGTCTCCGATTGCGATATGGAAAAGGGGCAATTGCGCTGCGACGCGAACGTTTCGGTCCGGCTGCGCGGCGCCCCGAAGTTCGGCACGAAAGCCGAAGTGAAAAATCTGAACTCGTTTCGCTTTCTGAAGCTGGCGCTCGAGTATGAGATTCAGCGGCAAGTGGAACTGTTGGAGTCCGGCGGCAAGGTGGTGCAGGAAACGCGCTTGTATAACGTTGAAACCGGCAGGACCGTGGGCATGCGCAGCAAAGAGCAGGCGCATGACTATCGATATTTCCCGGAACCGGACTTGGCGCCGCTGCGCGTCAGCGACCACTGGCTGAATGAAGTAAAGTCGAAGCTGCCGGAGCTGCCTGCGGACCGGCGCGAGCGCTATGTCAGCGCCTACGGGCTGCGTGAATACGATGCCCAGGTTCTGACGCTGACGCGCGAAACGGGCGACTATTTCGAACAGGCCGTTAAGGTTAGCGGCGACGGGCGGGCGACGGCGAACTGGGTTGTGGGCGACTTGACGGGCTTGCTGAAATCGGTCGGCAAGGACCTGACGTCTTCGCCCGTCCCGGCCGCGCATCTGGGCGAGTTAGTGGCGCTGATCAACAAGGGTGAGCTTTCCGGAAAGTTGGCCAAAGAGATTCTGCCGAAGATGTTCGAGAGCGGAGAGTCGGCCGCGGTGATCATGCAACGCGAAGGTCTAAAGCAGATCTCCGATGCCGGAGCGCTCGACAAAATTGTGGACGACGTGCTGGCCGCTAATCCCAAGCAGGTGGAGCAGTACAAGAGCGGCAAAACCACGGTTATGGGATTTCTGGTCGGTCAAGTGATGAAGGCCAGCCGCGGCCAGGCAAACCCAGCCGCCGTCAACGAGACCCTGAAGCGCAAGCTGGGATAATTCGACGCATGGGCAGCGAGTATCGTGAAAGGCGCGTTTCGCCCGATATGAACGGTAAGCCCCATGCCGCCGACCAGACGCGCCTCAATCGCCATCATTGCCCGTGCATACCAAGGGTCCATGTTTAGTGGCGCCGTGTTTAGTGGCGCCGTCCAAGCCCGTGATCACTACCGGTCTCTCGAACATCCGTACGCTTTTCGAGCAACCCAACCGCATCCGAACGGCAGCTTCAAATCCGCGCGCCTGATGGCGAAGGCTTGGGCTAAGGAATTTTCGGACGAGAAACGAATCGCGGCTGCCCGGCTCTTCATTGCTGAAGCCATCGCAACATTTGCCAAAGACCTTGCTCTCGATAGTGGACTGGAGTTTGTGTTTGTCACCCCGGCGCCGGAAGGACTTGTTTCTGGAAAACTGGACCGCCCGGCGAATAGCCTTGCCGTGACGTTGGGTGAAGAAGCGGCATGCCTTGATCCAGTGTCCGCCGGTTACTGGCTCAGCGCGACATATACCGCCATGCTTCCCGACGAAATGCGCGCGCGTCTCGGCATCTACTACACTCCACCGGCACTGTCGCGGCGGCTAATTGAAATGGCCGGCGAAGCAGGAGTGAATTGGGCGAATGCGTGCGTTCTCGATCCGGCCTGCGGCGGTGGTGCGTTTCTCGCTCCGGTCGCCGCCAAGATGCTTGAGGTTATAGCGCATTGGACTCCCGCGGCCATTCTCGATCACGTAGGCGCCAAGCTGCGCGGGCTCGAAATTGATGCCTTCGCCGCTTGGATGAGCCAGGTTTTTCTTGAGATCACAATGAGTAAGGTCTGCAGGTCCGCAGGCCGGGCATTGCCGCAGCTAGTTACCGTATGCGACACCCTTGAAGAAGAACCAAGCAGAGCTTACGATCTTGTCATTGGCAATCCACCTTACGGGCGTATGACGCTAACTCCGGCATTACGGGAAAAATATCGACGTAGCCTTTACGGCCACGCAAATCTCTACGGGGTTTTTACCGACTTGGCACTGCGCTGGACAGTGGCAGGCGGCGTTATCGCGTATGTGACACCCACCAGTTTTCTTGCCGGTGAATATTTTAAAAACTTGCGTTCTCTTATAGCCGCTGAAGCGCCGCCGGTCGCCATCGATTTCATTGCGGATCGCAAAGACGTCTTTGAGAACGTCCTGCAGGAAGCTTTGCTGGCAACCTATCGAAAGGGCGCTACCGCCGGCAAAGCTGCCGTACATCATCTGACCGTTTCCCAAACCGGCGCGGCGATTAACCCGGCAGGAGAATTCGATGTGTCTCGAAACGGTTCAGCGCCGTGGTTATTACCGCGGCTGCCGGAGCACAAGCGTTTGGTTTCAAAGCTTGCCGGAATGAAAACACGCATCGCCGACTGGGGCTATACCATCTCAACCGGTCCGCTTGTCTGGAACCGGCACAAGGGACAACTCCGCAGCCGGCCATGCAAGGATTCGGTGCCGCTCATTTGGGCTGAGGCTATTGCCGGGCCGGGCCGCTTCATCTTTCGGGCAGAGAAACAGAACCATGAGCCTTACTTCAAACTGCTGAAAGGCGATGAATGGCTGAAGATCGACAAGCCTTGTGTGCTCATTCAGCGCACTACGGCAAAAGAACAGTCACGACGCCTGATCGCTGCGGTACTCCCGGAAACCTTCATTGCCGAACATGGCGCCGTGGTTGTGGAAAACCATCTCAACATGGTCCGTCCTTTGAACGGCGAGCCGAAAGTATCGGCGGCCGCCGTCGCCGCCATCCTCAACAGCGAAATTGTCGACCACACTTTTCGCTGCATCAGCGGCAGCGTGGCTGTTTCCGCTTTTGAACTGGAGGCGCTGCCGCTGCCCTCAATTCAACGCATGCAGGACGTCGAGGAGATTCTCCGGCAAGGCGCGGGCGGCCGCGCGCTCGAGACAGAACTTCAATCCATTTATTTAGGCCAGGATCCTTGATGCCGCTGCCGGCTCTGTTGCCTGTGGCTGACATCCACAAACGCTTAAAGGTCATCTTTCCCGAAGGCAGTCCGAACCGGAGTAATTGCACGTGGGAAATCGCCGCCAAAACCGTTTTCACAATGCTTTATGTAGGCGCGGTGGGAGGATTCGATATTTGGATTCGACCGGCCCAGGTCGCACGCATGACCGACTCACAAGCCGGCCGCACCGATGGACCGTCAAGGACGGCGTGGACCGCGGAATCATTGAAAAGCAGAAAGAGCGAAATTCCCGGCAGGTGGTACGCGGGCGATACTCGCGAATCCATCCGCGATGACACTATAAGGGCCGGCTTCATTGCCAACGGCGTGGTCCTTGAGCGTTCCGGCGTCCCCACCACTTCACCTGCGCCAAGATACGCCTTGAAAGCTGATTTTGCCGGACTGTTTGATCCAACACTTGAAGGAATGAAACTCGCCAAAACAATTGCAGACTGGCAGGCCGACAATCTGTCCGCTGGCGCGCTCGCACGCATTACGATCCGGCGCAAGGGAGCCGTGGCAGGTGGCGATCATGTGCTTGTTGTCTTCCCCAGCGGCGAAACCCGGCGCATGGCGCCTGGAGAAAGTTCAATTATCTCGAAGGCCGTAATTGAAGTGTTCGCTGCGATCTTTCTGTCGGAGCCGGGGGTTATTTTCTTGAGCGAGAGCAAGAATAAAGTGGTTACCCGCGATGACGAGCTGGCGGCCAGCATCGGCTTGCATATTTATGCGCAGAAGAATCTGCCGGACATCGTCCTGGCCGATTTGGGGCCTAAGCACCCTTTGCTGGTCTTCGTCGAAGTCGTGTCAAGCGACGGTCCCGTGACACAGCAGCGGCAGGAAGCTCTTTTGAAGCTCACAGCGGAAGCCGGTTTCCCACCCGAGCACGTGAAGTTTGTAACGGCATATCACGACCGTAGCGCGCCGGCGCTTAGAAAGACGATTGGCTCTCTTGCGTGGGGAACATTTGCGTGGTTCGCCACCGAGCCAGGCAATCTGTTGAGCCTCTATGACGTAAGGTCAAAAGCAGTGAAGAAGCTTTCCGAATGGGATTGAATATTGTTTTGCGGAATGCCCTCAACGAGACCCTGAAGCGCAAGCTGGGATAAGCTTCTCGTGGCGGGCAACTATCGTGAGAGTCCACCCGGCGCCGCGCTCCGTCTGCTGGTTGAATGCTTCTGGACCCAGCAGCCATCGCTACGGCCCGCCCGCGTGCTGCCGGATGCTTGCATTGACATTGTTTTCTCCCGCGCTGGCGGCCTGCAACTCGCCGGTACCATGACGCGTCCGCTGGTTGCGCCGGCCGCTCGCGACGCTTTTGTCGGCGTAAGGTTCCGGCCGGGAATGGCGTGCTGCTTACTAGGCGCGCCCGCCGCTGCGCTTGCAGACAGAGTCTTGCCACTCGACGAAATTTGGGGAAAGCGCGGGCGAGCACTGGCCGAAAGATTGGCCAACTCATCTGGACCGGAAGAGATGCTGGCACACTTCGAAGCGGTTCTGAAGCCGTCGCGGCCGGTCTCTCCCGTCCAGAGCGCTATCGGCTTCCTGGCGAGAAACGCCGGGAGAGTTTCGCTGAAGGAGATCAGCCGGTACGCGGGCCTGGGTGAGCGCCAGTTGCGGCGCCGCTGCCTTGAAGAGACCGGAATCACGCCCAAGCAACTCGCTCGCATCGCTCGCTTCCGGCGCGCCTGCTCTTCCCTTCCTCCGCACTCTAAGCCTGACTGGGCACTCTTCGCGGCCGAATACGGATACTACGACCAATCCCATTTCATCCATGAATTTCAACAGTTCAGCGGCTATACACCTGGCGACTACGTCCGGCTGGGCGTCGCTTCGTAGGATCTGAAAACCGCCCCATTGATAAGCCGAGGCAGTGCCAGTCTCTTCATTGAAGTACCGGATTTCGCGGATCTATGGAAGCGCATCCAAGGAGAAGAAATAGTAGTGCAGGAGCGCGTCACTTTTTACGGCATGCGCGAGATCGCGATCAAAGATGCAGCGGGTCATTTGCTCGTCTTCGCAGCCAAGACGGCCGGAGAAGTCTGAGGGGCGCCACACGAGTGCCCCCGCTGTCAGGTCCTGGTGTCATGGGCGAAAGCGACCGATAGTAGCTGTAGCGCGGTGGCCGCACCCGACTAAGAAGCGATTTTGGGGCCGCTAGTGATCAAAGGATTGCCCTTGCTAAAAAATATGTCGATTGGACGAAAACTGCTGTCCGGGACGGCTGCCATGTTTGTGTTGGCAACAATATTGGGTGTGTGGGGGCTGAATTCTCTTCGCACATTCAAGAAGCAGTTCGACGCTGCTACCGATGAGACGGTCCACAACCTGGTTCTGGCTGACGCGACGGTGACCGCGAACTCCGAAATGATTTCCGCTCAGAGAGGGATCGTGCTCGCGGCATTTTCGAGAGACATGGCGGGATTCGCAAAGTACCAGGCGACCTTCAAAGAGAATGTCGAGCTGATCCGAACGTCTGTTGCGGCGATGGCTCCGACTGAGCTAACCGGGGAAGCCACGGCCTTGAGGAGCGAAATCACAGCGAAGGTGAGAGAATGGCGACCTCACTATGACGACCTGGTGCGGACCGCTGCGGCAAACGATGTGAAGGAGGCGGACCGCATTCGACGTGACCTCACAGCGCCAATCTACAAGCAGATCGATAAGTACGCGCGCCGCATGGCGGCAGTGGAAACTCAGGCCATGGCTGAAAACAAGCAGGCTATCTCCAATCAATATAATCGAACTCTGTGGATCACGGGTGCTCTTCTGGTGATCTTCGCCCTAACCGGCGTTGTTGTCGTTACGGTAGTGCAGGGCGTCAGCCGGGATCTCCGCGCCACAGCAGCCGAGCTTTCCGAAGGTGCGGAGCAGGTAGGGCGTGCCGCGGCACAGGTCTCCTCCTCCAGCCAGGTTCTGGCCAGTGGCTCGTCCCAGCAGGCTGCTTCGCTTGAAGAAACATCCGCCTCCGCAGAACAGATCAACTCCATGGCTCGCCGCAACAGCCAAAGCTCACAATCTGCGGCGGAACTCGTCAGGCAGTCCCAGGAAAAGTTTTCCCAAGCTAATAAGTCGCTTGAAGGCATGGTGGTCGCCATGGGTGAGATCAACACTTCAAGCGATTAGATTTCAAAAATCATCAAGGTGATTGATGAGATTGCCTTTCAGACCAATATTTTGGCGTTGAATGCGGCTGTTGAGGCGGCTCGCGCTGGTGAAGCAGGAATGGGATTCGCCGTAGTCGCCGATGAAGTCCGCAACTTAGCTCAACGCAGCGCTCAGGCCGCCAAAGATACTGCCTCGCTGATTGAAGATTCCATTTCAAAATCAAGTGACGGAAAGGCTAAGGTGGATCAAGTCACTGCGGCCATTCGTCAGATAATCGAGCAATCGTCGCAACTAAAGATCTTGATTGAAGAAGTGAGCGTTGGGAGTGGCGAGCAGGCTCGCGGGCTAGAACAAGTGTCTAAAGCCATCTTGCAAATGGAGCAAGTCACGCAAGCCACAGCAGCCAGCGCCGAAGAGTGCCTCAGCTTCGGAAGAACTGGCCGCGCAATCGGCGACCGTGAGAGACGTTGTGGAACGGCTCACGTCCATGGTAGAAGGCTCCGCTAACAGATGATTCGTGCCAACCGCTTCGGCGGCGGTACCCGCAAACACGCGACCATAGCCGGACGGTTTGCTTGACCTGCTCCGAACTGAATTGCCGCCTCCGGACAGAACGGTTAGCCTTGCACCATCGCCGTCCGCTCCTCATTGTGATGACGCACGTCAATGGCTTTCACCAGAAACAGCACGTCTTCAGCTATGTTGGTCGCATGGTCGGCAATGCGCTCCAAGTTCCGCACCACCGAGAGCAGATAGAGCGCCTGCGAGATTTGCTGCGGATTGTTTTCCATGAAGCTGATCAACTCGTGATAGCTGGCTGTGCGCATGTTGTCCACCGCATCATCGGACGCCAGCACGCTGCGGGCTAGCTCCGGATCGCGATTCACGAACGCATCTAGCGCCTTCCGCACCATCCCTTGCGCAAGTCCCGCGATATGCGGAATATCGATCAGGGGGCGAATCACTGGTTCCCTAATCAGCGCCAGCGCGCTTTGCGCGATACTCACGGAAAGATCTCCCATCCGCTCCAGGTCGTTATTGATCTTGATCGCCGCCGTCACCAGCCGTAAGTCCGCCGCTAAGGGTGCCTGCAACGCCAGCAAGCTGATCGCCTGATCGTCGATCTCGATCTCCAGCTGGTTTATGCGGGCTTCGTTCTTAAGAACCTGCTCAGCCAGCTCCTGATTCTTTTCTACAACGCCTTGCACGCTTCTATACACAGCGCTCTCTACCAGCGCGCTCATCTCCAGCAGTTTCGCTTTAAGTTGGTCTAGCTCTCGTTCGAAATGACGCACGTTTACCTCCCTTTAAGCTCAAGCGCGAATATCCAGATATTACCCGAACCGGCCCGTCACGTAATCCTCCGTTTCTTTCTTGCCGGGGTTTTGGAATATCTTGCGTGTGTCGTTGAACTCAATTAACTTGCCCATCAGAAAGAAGCCAGTCTGGTCTGCCAGGCGGGCGGCCTGTTGCATGTTGTGCGTCACAATCACGATGGTGGTGATGTTCTTGATCTGGAACAGCAGCTCCTCAATTTTGAGTGTGGCAATTGGATCCAACGCCGAACACGGCTCATCCAGAAGCAGCACCTCCGGCTGAACAGCCAGCGCCCGCGCAATGCACAATCGCTGCTGCTGGCCTCCCGAGAGCGCCGAGGCAGGTTTGTTGAGTTGGTCTTTCACTTCAGTCCAGAGCGCCGCATGATGCAAGCTCTTCTCGACGGCTTCATCAATGATCGATTTCTTGTGTATACCGTTGACGCGCAGGCCGTAGGCAATGTTGTCGAAGATGCTCTTCGGAAAAGGATTCGATTTCTGGAACACCATGCCCACGCGCCGCCGTACCCCAGTGACATCCATCGAAAAAATGTTCTGCCCATCAAGCAGAATTTCGCCTTCCACACGGGTGTTGCGCAGCGCTTCATTCATACGATTCATGGTGCGCAGGAAGGTGGATTTGCCGCAGCCCGATGGCCCAATGAACGCCGTGATCTTGTTGCTGGCGATCGAAATACCGATATCGTGAAGCGCCTTGAAGCTGCCGTAGTAAAAGTTCAGATCTTTTACCAGCAACTTGGCGTCGGCTGTCGATTGCGGCGCCTCCACTTGATTTCCTTCTTGTGGTGCGATCACAGGATCCCTTATAACTTGTTGTTGAGGAGATGCCATGCTCTCTCTTTTCTGGAGGACACCCGCCCTCCTACCTTCTGGAGGACGCCGGCCCCCGGGCAATTATCAATCGTGCCGTTATATTGATCACCAGAATCATGGCAAGCAGCACGAACCCCGCCGCCCACGCCTGCTGATGTAGATCTTCTTCCGGAGCAATCGCGTAATTGTAGATCATCACGGGCAGAGTCGCAATTGGCGCCATCCAGCCCGGGCTCCAGAACATGTTACCTAGAGCGGTGAAAAGCAGCGGAGCCGTTTCACCCGCCACCCGCGCCAGATTCAGCATCATACCTGAGGCAAGGCCCGAAATCGCGGCCGGAACCACAACCGTGAAGATCGTTTTTGCCTTGGTAGCGCCCAGCGCCATGGCGCCTTCCCTCATCGAATTCGGAACAGCGCGAAGAAACTCTTCGGTGGTGCGGACCGCGATTGGGATCATCATGATCCCCAACGCAACCCCGCCTGCCAGAGCCGAGAAATGCTTCATCGGCCGGACCACCAGGGCGTAGGCCACAATCCCAATCACAATGGACGGAACGCCGTTTAACAGATCCACCGTGTAGCGCAGCGCAAAAGCGAAAAGCTTGCCGCTATACTCGGCCAGATAAACACCCGCTAAGAAGCCGATAGGCACGCCAATGGTGGTAGCCAGCAGCAGAATCTTGCCGCTGCCGACGATGGCGTTCGCCATGCCGCCCCCCGTTTCACCGGATGGCTTAGGCAGTTGGGTGAAAAAAGCGAGATTCAGCGCCCGGCCGCCATGCCACAAAAGGTAGCCCAGGATGAAGAACAAAATGCTGATCACCACAACAGTGCAGACGCCGGTCAATGACAACATGGCCGCGTTGACTAGCTTTCGGCTGGAAGCGGTCCCCCTCACCATCGTCTTAACCGTTGCCCCGCGTCGTCATAAGAATGAGGATTCGTGCCGCCGCGTTGATGACGATCGTCAAGCCGAACAGAACCAGTCCCAGGAAAATCAGTGACGAGACATACAGGTCACCGCTAGCCTCCGCAAATTCATTGGCGATCACCGCCGCAATCGAATAGCCGGGCGACAGCAGCGAAGCCGCAAGGTTCGGCGTATTTCCGATGACCATTGTCACCGCCATTGTCTCGCCCAACGCCCGCGCCAGAGCCAAAAAAATCGAGCCCATGATGCCGGTGCTCGCGTTTGGAATCACAATCTGCCAAGTGGTCTCCCATCTCGTCGCTCCCAACGCCAGAGCAGCCTCGCGCTGCTCAACCGGAACCGCCAGCAGCACCTCGCGCGACACCGACACGATGAATGGCACCACCATCACGGAAAGCACTATGCCTGCCGAAAGAAAACTCACGCCGTAAAAATCACCGGAGAAGATGGGTAGAAAACCGAGCGTCTTTTGCAGCGCAGGAACCAGATACTCGCGGATCAGCGGCACTAGAATAAAGATACCCAGCAGCCCGTAAATAACACTTGGGACCGCCGCCAGAAGCTCAACCAGAAATGTCAGAATATTCGAGAGTTGAGGCGGCGCCATTTCCGCCAGGAAGATGGCCGAAGCCACCCCCAGCGGAACGGCAAGCAGCAGCGCCAGGAACGACGTGACGCACGTCCCATACATGAAGGGAAGCGCCCCGAATTTGCCGCCATTCGGATCCCAGGTGGACGTCGTCAAAAAGTGCCAGCCGAATGTTCTGACAGTTGGTTGTGAATTCAGCCACAACTCCATCACGATCACGGCCACGATTGCCAGAATGAGAACCGCCGACGCCAGCGTAATCAGATACACTACCTCATCGCCCCCGCGCAAGCGCTCATAAAAGCCGCGCAACGCGGGGCGAGGAGGAATGGTGCTTCCTACGTAGGTAGAAGTTGCCATTAGGCAGAGTGCAAACGCTTAGTATAGGGCCTAATCCCTTACTGGATCTTACTGATCGCGTTCTCCTCTTGGGCGGCAACTTGCTTGGGCAAGCGAGCGTAGTCAAGCGACTCAACGGAGTTTTGACCCGTTGTGATTGCCCACTTCAAGAATCCGGTGACCGCTTTCCTCTTGGCGGCATCGGGAATCTTCTCAGGAACCAGTAGCCATGTAAACGTGGAAATCGGATAAACAGCAGCGCCTGTTTCATTCGTGATCGAAGCCCGGAAATCAGGCGGCATGGTCTTCAAAGCAGCCGCAGCGGCGGTTACCGATTTCAGGTCCGCCTTTACGAACTGCCCCGACTCGTTCTTCACTTTGCCGTAAGGCAAATGATTCTTCACAGCGTAAATCAATTCCACGTAGCCTAATGATCCCTTCTGCTGTTTAATCATTCCTGCCACTCCGTCGTTGCCTTTGGCGCCGATTCCAGCCGGCCAATCGACCACGGTATTGGGTTTTCCCACTTTTGAAGTCCACTCGGGACTGACCTTCGAAAGGAAGTCGGTCCAGCAGTACGTCGTTCCACTACCATCCGAGCGATGGACTACCACGATTTTGTCATCCGGCAAGTTGACGCCGGGGTTGTCCGCTTTAATCTTGGGATCGTTCCAGGTCTTTATCGTTCCCAAGAATATGCCCGCCAGAGCCTGTTGCGAAAAATTGAGATCCTGCGTGACGCCCGGCACATTGTAGCTAGGCACCGCCGCGCCGATCACCGTGGGGAACAGCAGCACATCGAAACCGTGCTTGTCTCTAAACGCTTTAAGCTCCTGGTCATCGAGCGGCTTGTCGCTGGCGCCGAAGTCGGTTGTGCCTTCCGTAACCGCTTTGATGCCGCCACCCGATCCATTTGCCTGATAGTTGATTTGAACCTTCCCGATCGATTGATAGTCCGCAAACCACTTCTGATAAATCGGTGCAGGGAAGGTGGCCCCCGCGCCCGTAAGCGAAACCTGTGCCGCCAGCGGCAGTGCTGCCGCGATCATCGAAACGGCTGAGACCTTCGCGACCCGTCCCGCGACTTCCCTAAACAATGTTTGTAATCTCATCTTTTCCCCCATGTGGTTGAGCGCGTGCCGTCATCATCCCTCCGTGCCGGTACACCTACCGATTAGCCCTCTCTAGTATTGTGCGGCGTCATCAACGGAGTGTGACGTTAATGTTACAGACGTGTGACTAGCAGCCTAGAAGTACTGCGTCTATGGGCCAGGCTCCCGAATAGGAACTCGGGTTGGGCCAACATGACTTCAGTGGTTTACTCGTATCTCAAGGACTCCATAGGATCGGCCTTTGCGGCCCCTTGCGCAGGAATATAGCTGGCCAAGAGAGCCACAACGGCTAATAGGACCGAGACGCTCGCCAAAGTGCCTGCATCGAATGGTGTAATGCCGTAAAGCAGGCTAGCTATCAACCGAGCAAGCAGCGTTGCTCCAACGAAACCGAGGCAAATCCCGATGCCGACCAGTTTCGCTGCTTGTCCCAGGACAAGCCGAAGCACAGCGCCGCTGCTTGCTCCAACTGCCATGCGAATGCCGAACTCCCGTATCCTTTGACTCACTAGATAGCTCATTGCCCCATACAGACCGATCGAGGCGACAAAGAGAGCCAGGAGCGCGAACATCAGGAGCACTGCGGTTTTGAAACGCGATTGCGCCACCGACACGGAAACAATCTGTTTCATGGTTTCGATTTGATCCAGCGGCACGTTTGCATCCACGTCGGAGAGCGCCTTTCGCAAAGCGCTTGTTAGGTGCGTTGGCTCAATCGAAGTGCGCAGGACAATTGTAGGACGAGACTCCACGTTGGCAATCTGCCCATACGGAACGTACATCTCCGGTGCGGGCTTTGTGCCCAAGCCCTCATGATGTACGTCACCTGCCACGCCTACTACGGTCCGCCACTCGGTCCGCTAAACCGCACCCGCTGTCCCACCGGATTCTGCTGTTTCCAAAAGATGCGCGCCATCGACTCATTGATGACTACGACAAGCGGGCTGTCCTCGTTATCCGTCGGCTTGAAACCGCGCCCGCGCTGCATGGGAATACCAATCGTTTCGAAATAACCTGCAGTAACGGGCCGGTAATTCGTCATGTCGTATACACCGGCGGGGTTTGCTGGACGGCCTTCGACATCAAAGGCCCAAGAATTATCAGTCCCGCTAAGAGGCAAATAGGCTGTGAAAGCAACCGATTGTACGCCAGGAATACTGCGCACGCATTTAACGAGCGCCCGCTGAAAGGCTGAAATCCGGCGATGCGCGCCAATTCCGAACTTGTTGCCATTTAAATACCTTGGCGGGAGCGAAAGGCGAGCAGTCAGAATGCGCTCGGTCTGAAATCCCGGAGAGACCCGCAACAATGTCCAAAAACTCTTTGTCATCAAACCTGCTCCCGATCAGCAGGACAAGAGCGATGGCAACCTGCCCAACGACAAGAGCGCTCCGCAGTCGCGATTGGCCGGTTGCGACGCCACGTCCGCTCTGTTTGAGCGAGTCGTTGGCCCTGACTTTCCGAAACTGAAGCATGGGAACCAGCCCGAATAGAATCCCAGTGGTTAGCAAGATCAGGCTGCTGAAGGCGAGTACTCGTCCATCCATCGCGATCTCCGATATGCGAGGCAAATCCGTCGGCAAGTGAGGCGCCAGCGCAGCTACGCTAAAAAAGGCGAAGGCCAACCCCAGCACGCCGCCAACCACCGCAAGAACCATGCTTTCCGTTAGTAATTGCTGGGCGAGTCGCTTACGGCTTGCTCCCAATGCGACACGCAGGGCCATCTCTTTCTGGCGTGTTGCAGCGCGATTGAGAAGAAGATTGGCAATGTTAGCGCAGGCAATCAGTAACACCATCCCGACAGCCGCCAGAAGAGTGAACAACGCTGTTCGAACATTGGCTATCACATGCTCCCTCATAGGAACGGCCGTGATGCCTCTCTCTTTGTCAGCAGCCGGGTAAACGCGCTGCAGAATTGCAGCTACGCGGTTGAGATCGGCTTGCGCCTGCTGGAATTGAACACCGGGCTTGAGTCGGGCGAATACGCACAACGGATGGGTCCCGCGTTGCCACGGCTCCGGAGGAGAAGCGAGGCCCAGCGGTGTCCACAGATCGAACTGATTTCGAGATTGGAAGTCTGAAGCCTTACTTACGAACGAGAACTCGCGCGGGAGCACGCCGACCACCGTGTAACCCATGTCGTTCAGCGTTAGTTGTGTTCCAACAACATCAGGTCGAGCGCCAAACTTCCGTAACCATGTGGAGTAGCTGAGGATCACGACGTGGTTCTGGCCTGGGTGGTCTTCTTCGGCCAGAAAGCCCCGCCCCATAGCCATGCGAACTCCCAAGAGGGGGAAGAAATCGGATGAAACAGCGGCTCCCGCCAGACGTTGTGGTTCGCCCGCGCCGCTAAGAATAAAATCAGGATACGGATCTATCGCCGCCAGCTTGTCAAAAGAGTGGCTCTGCTCACGCCAGTCGACAAAATTCGCTGGGGCTACAGTCCCAAGAGCGCCATCGGAAAGTTGCTTTTCCCAAAGCATAAGAAGGCGGTCGGGTTCGGGGTACGGCAGCGGCTTCAGCAGCACGCTATTCACCACTGTAAACATGGTGGTGTTGGCGCCGATGCCCAGTGCCAAGGTTAGTACCGCCACTACAGAGAAGCCCGGATTCTTGGTCAGGGTCCGAATAGCGTACCGAAGATCCTGTATAAGCGTGTCCATGGAAACTCCAATTCTGATGTCGCGAACACTTTCCTTAACCTGTTCAATACCTCCGAGATCCCGGCGAGCCTCCTGCAAAGCTTCTTCGCGACTCATTCCGCCCCGTACCTTCTCAGCCGCGACGAGTTCGAGATAGCTGCCGATTTCGTCTGCAAGCTCCCGGTCTACTCGTTCCTTGCGGAAAATGTTTCGATAGAACGTGTAGAAGTGCCGGATCACAACTCTACTCCTATGTAGCCCGCAAAGCGCTCGCCATCGCGAGCGAGATTCGTTCCCACCGTTGCGCCTCGCTATGCAGCTGGCGCCTACCCGGCCTGGTCAGCCGGTAAAACTTGGCGCGGCGATTGGTCTCCGATTCTCCCCAGGATGAGATTAGCCACCCGGCCTGCTCCATTCGATGCAGAGCGGGAAACAGGGAGCCGGCCTTGACTGCAAAGGTTCCATTTGTCATCTGTGCTATCCGGCGCGATATTCCCATCCCATGCATCTGTTCGACTGCAAGAGATTTTAGGATCAACAAATCAAGGGTTCCCTGAAGAAGATCGGACGGAGGGGATGCCATATGGTTACTTATAGATAGGCTATAGGAAAATAGCAAATATCTCATAGACTGTCAATAGGGGCTAGGACGGTAGTCGCCATACGCGAAAGATCGGCTTAGGAATAGACTACTCACACCTTCGTCCCTAAAGCCAAAGAGTAAAAATTATAATCAACCGAATGAAAGAACTTCTAACCGACGCCAGTGAACGAGCCGCGCGCTACATATCGGGCATTGGAATACGGCGCGTTGCTCCGGGTCCGGAAGAAACTGTCCGGTTAATGGAGTTTCAAGAGCCTCTTCCCGAACATCCGTGCCATCCCGCCGAAGTGCTCTCACTGTTAGATGAGGTCGGCTCACCGGCAACTGTTGCGTCCACCGGCGGCCGCTATTTCGGATTCGTCACAGGCGGAACACTGCCCGCTTCACTCGCGGCGAACTGGCTGGCCGGAGCATGGGATCAAAACGTTGCTCTCGGCGTCATGTCTCCCGTAGCTGCGGCATTAGAGGAGGTTGCTCTGGGATGGCTGCGCGATCTGTTATGCTTGCCGCCTTCCTGCGGCGCCGGCTTTGTCACCGGCGCAACCATGGCCAACTTCACCTGCTTAGCAGCCGCCCGCCACGCATTGCTGCACCGCGCCGGGTGGGATGTGGAAGAGAACGGATTATTCGGCGCTCCGCCACTCACCGTGATTGTTGGCGAAGAGGTTCACGTGTCATTACTGAAGGCGCTCGCGCTCTTGGGGCTCGGCAGGTCGCGCGTGCTCAAATTGCCTACTGACGGGCAGGGTCGCATCCGGCTCGATGTTCTTCCACCTTTCAACGACCGCAGCATCATCTGCATTCAAGCAGGTAACGTCAACACCGGCGCCTTCGACCCGGCAAAGGAGATCTGCGCGCTCGCCCATCGCTCGAACGCCTGGGTGCACGTGGATGGAGCATTCGGCTTGTGGGCGGCGGCAGCGCCTCAGCGAGCACACCTCATGGCAGGTTTCAGTGAGGCCGATTCCTGGGCCACCGACTGCCACAAATGGCTCAACGCGCCCTACGATTCAGGTCTGGCCTTCGTTCGTCGGCCGCCATTTCTCCATGCAGCCATGGCCGTCAAAGCAGCATACCTTCCAACGACGCACAGCCGCGAACCCTCCCACTACACTCCCGAGTCATCACGGCGCGCTCGAGCTGTCGAGGTTTGGGCCGCACTGCGTTCGCTGGGACGGCAAGGACTGGCCGATATGGTCGAGCGCCATTGCCGCTTAGCCCTACGCTTCGCCGAAGCCTTCAGAGATGCCGGCTTTCAAATCCTGAATGAGATCGTTCTTAATCAGGTATTAGTCTCTTTCGGAGACGCCGCTACGACCAGACGCATCATTGCAGAGGTGCAGAAAGAAGGCACCTGCTGGTGCGGTGGAACCGAGTGGCATGGCCACGCCGCCATGCGAATCAGTGTTTCCTGCTGGGCGACAACAGAGGAAGATATCGATCAAAGTGCGGCCGCCATCTTGCGCATTGCTACTGCACGCTCTCTTCGCTAATCCTAGCGGCCATTGCAATCACCGGCAAGTTCTGTTGTTGCAGTAGGGAGTTAAAACCGGCGACATCCTTGACCAGCAATTGCCGTAGCTGAGTTTGCAGGTTGCGAATCTGTTCCGTGTATCGACGATTCACAGCAATCTGCTGGGAAGTGGGAGCAAAATCAGCGTCCTCCAACTCACTCGCCAGATGACCGAGCTTCTCTTGAAGCTTAGCGGGCCAGCGCATACCGTCCTGTCCGCCGGTAACCCGCAATTGATAGAGATTTTCCTCGAAAGCGGTGAGCTTTTCATAGAGACCTCCGGCAGCTGTTTTCAACTGATCTGAGCCGGTATTTTCGAGGCCAGCGACTTGTTTCCGCAGAAGCTCCGCGCGGTCAATCATGTTGTCAACGCTTTTTGCATTCTGTTCCACTGTCTCGAGAAAAGCGAACTGCGCCCGAATATCGGACTCCGTGCCCGCTCTCTCCCATGCCTACGTAGACGATGTCGGGATTCGATGCGGACACGGCCACCGCACCGACGGAAGAGGTATGAAAAAAGGCGGCGGATACCGGATTCCAAGTGGTTCCACCGTCGACGGTTTTCCATAAGCCGCCGCCGACAGCCCCAAAGAAGTATTCGAGCGGGCGGGCGGAGCTACCGGCTACCGCAAGCGATCTGCCACCCCGCAGTGGACCAATATTGCGCCACTTGAGTGGCCGAAAGAGCGCCTGGCTATATTTGGTGGGGCGCTGGCTCGATGAAGGTTGGTCCTGCGCCGGCACGTGCGGCGCCACCAGTAGCGCCACAACGCACGCAGCGAGTGAACCGCTAACCGGAGACATGCTTGGCATTGGCGGAGGAGCCGCTGCGTGGAAATTGATTGGCAATCTCGTTGGCGGAGCGGAGCGTCAAGGCAACAAAAGTCAACGTTCCATTCGTGCAGCCAGCAGTAGGTAAAGTAGGCGCGCCTACGACAAACAGGTTTTCATGATCGTGGGCGCGGCCATAAGAATCGCAGACGCTGGTTGCCGGATCAACGCCCATGCGACAACCACCAGCCGGATGATCCAGATAGTTGCTTTCGCTAACATGCAGGATCTTGCCACCGTCGGCGCGCGCCATCTGGGCGAAAACATCATTGATATGCTGCTTTGTTGCCGGCAGGCGTGCTTCGGTTGCGGTGTCGAGCTTGTGCACGACCTTGGGAAGCGGGTCGCCCCATTGATTGCGGTGAGACATGTCCAGCGCGACTTCGCTGTTCTCATCCGGGTGCACATCGTAATAGGCGCGAACTCGCGCGACACCCTTCTTATTTCTGGCGCGCCAGTCCGCGACGGCGGCGTCACCTAGCAGCACATGGCCATTTCCATCGTTCAGACGTACTGGTTTTCCGGCATTCGACCAGATGCGTAGATCGTGCCGCACATACGGCTGAGCAGTAGCGCAACGGAAGAACTGACGTGAGATCAGGCCGTACTGTGTGTTCATGCCGGGGAATATTTCGCGATTGATGTCGACCATGGCAGAAATGAAAGCATGGCCGTTCGAGTACTTACCCACTTGGCCAGTCTGGTTCGCCAGTCCATTTGGAAATCGCGAAGAGGACGACAGGAGCAGTAGATGAGGGCTCCACGTGTATCCGGCGGCGACCGCAAAGACTCGCGCCCGGTATTCAACCGGCTCACTGGGACGAGTGCGATCGACGGCTTGCGCGGACGCCACTTGGGAACCGCCATCCTGTGGGGTGAGCTTTCGAATCAGAGTGCGGTCGTGCAGCTTGATTTTTTTCTCTGCCAGCAGGCGCTTGAAGGTGAAGTCGGGCGAGTATTTTGCTCCAGTGGGACAAATGTCGCAAGTGCCACAACGCTGACAAACCGGCCTGCCGTCATAAGGCACGGTATTTTTTGATTGCGGCGTACCTTGAAATGGAATGCCGCTCTGGTCACCCCATTTCTTAAGCTCGGCAAGATCGTTGGTCAACTGCATTGCCGGCATGGGATAGGGCTGTGAGCGCGTGTCATCGGGAAACGGGCTAGGCTCTCCGGAGACACCGAGCCGCCGCTCCGATTCGCAGTAATACCTCTCGAGTTCGGACCATTCAACCGGCCAGTCAACGTACAGGCCGTACATGGATTTCAGCCGGAGATCTTCTTTGGAGAATCGATTACAAGTGCCGCCCCAATGCAATGCTTGTCCACCGACAGCCATGGTTCGGGAGACCTGACCTTCGGCAAACTGATCGGGAATGAAGTCTTCGGGCCATGGATTCTCGCCGTACTTAATCATGCGGTCGCGATACTTGTAGCGATTTTCCAGGTCAAAGATGGAGCGGCCAGCCTCGACTACGGTGATGGATAGCTGCGGCCGGAGTTCGGAGAGCTTTTGCGCCAGCATGGCTGCGGAGATACCGCCGCCGATAATGCAAACATCAGTTTCGTGGACAGGCATGGCTTTGTAGCTGCTCCTTTAACTCAGCGCCGCGGGGCGTTTATCCGAATTGGCGAGCCCGCGACAATCTTCGCGTTTAATGGCGGCGTTGTAGAGGAAGTCTTCACCGGCGCTGCTGTCGTAGAAAAAGCTCATTAAATCCGCGGCTACGTACTGCCCGGTGGGGTGAGGCGGGAGAGAGGTCACGCCTGCCGTGGCTAACGCGTTTTCGATGAGGGCGCGCTTATCGGGATCGCTGAGCTTGCCGAAATGTGCGCCTTTCGCAGTGGCCGCCGCTCTCAATTGACGCAACTGTTCGCCGTAATGCGCGGAAGGATTCGGACCTAACACACGCGGATGCGTTATTCCATAGCCATATCCCGCATCGGCGCCCGGATGGTAATTTCGAATCCATTCCTGGAAGTGGGCGGCGATCTCCATTGCTCGTACTGGACCTAGCGAAGCCGGCAACACGACGGCAGCAACTTCGTTCAGCATTGGTAAATCGTCTTTTGTAAGACCCGATGTCTTTTCGGTAAGACCCGTTGCCTTGGCGTGCGCCCAACGCGGGAACAAAAAAGGGAGTAAGCCCGACGAGATCCACCCGAAAAATGTACGTCTCAGCATAAGTGCTCTCCTGCGCCCCTACTTACTGTTTAACGGAAGCGGTGGCGGCAGCGCCTCCGCCTTCAATGGAAAAGGCAGCCAAGGTTGCGTTCGGCCCGGACCCGGTGGCGACAACGATAAACTGATGGCCCTCGCGCGTGCGATAGGTCATGGGTGTGCCATATGCTCGCGCCGGTAAAGGGCCTTGCCAGAGATCCTTGCCGGTCGACTTCTCAATGGCGTGAAGTGATCTGTCTTCGCCCGCAACAAACAGGAGACCTCCTTTAGTAACGATGGGACCTTGCGGACCAGCAATGCCCAGAGCAGTCGGCAGTTTTACGCCTTTCAATGCAGGATTGCTACGTAACTCCGGCCAATCTCCTAAAGCTTCCTTCCAAGCAATGGTTCCCTGGCTCAGGTCCACCGCGGTGAGTTGGCCATAGGGTGGCTTGGTAAGCGGCAGGCCATCGTGAAAGGTTGCGTTCGTACCCTTCAAATCTCCGCTCCAATCGGCGTCTACTTCGGAGGCATGCGGATTGGTTTGAGACTTATCGGGTTTGGAGACGCGTGCCACGTGTGCAACATTCGTGGTCTTCACATACAGAAGGTCTGTGTCGGGATCAAACGCGCCGCCGCCCCAGTTTGCGCCGCCCAACATGCCGGGAAGCATGAGTGTGCCCTGATACGAAGGCGGAGTAAAGAACGCGCCCATTCGATACTTCTTCATCTCTGCCTGCGCCTCTGCTTTCAGTTCAGGCGTGGCGTCAAATGCGTCATCGAGCGTAACACCCTGGGGACTGATGGCAGGAGGTTTGGAGGGAAAGGGCTGTGTAGGCGACGCATACTCACCGGGAACATCGCTCTTCGGAACTGAGCGCTCTTCGATGGGCCAAACAGGTTTGCCGGTCACCCGGTCAAAAACAAAGGCGAATCCGTTCTTAGTCTCCTCTATGACGGCATCTATCTTCTTGCCGTTGACGTTGATCGTCGCCAGCGTAGGGGGCGCACAGAGATCGTAATCCCAAAGACCGTGGTGAACAATTTGGAAGTGCCACTTTCGGTGTCCGGTGGAGGCATCCAAACATACCAGCGCTTCTCCGTACAAGTTATTGCCCGGACGGCCGCCTCCAAAGAAGTCATTGCTGGGCGTACTGACGGGTAAGTACAGGAGGCCCTTGCCTGGATCGAGCGTCATGGGGGCCCAAACATTGGTGTGTCCGGTGAATTTCCAAGATTGCTTTCCCCAAGTGTCGTTTCCGAGCTCGCCCGCTTGAGGGATCGTGTGAAAACTCCAAAGTTGCTTGCCGGTTCGTGCGTCGAAGCCGCGGACGTCGCCTGGCGGATCGTTGTGATAAACCAAACGATCACCCACGCCGTTGCCAACAATGACGATGTCCTTATATATGACCGGCGGGGAGGTTTCCGTGTAGTGGAGTTTATTGATGGGCCAAATCAGGCCCTGGCTGAGATCAATTATGCCGTTGTTCCCGAATGAGTTGACGGGTTTCCCCGTGGCCGCATCCAGGCAGATCAGGCGGTAGCGGCTATTGATGAAGATTCTTAGCTTACCGTTGTCGTGCCAAGCGGCGACGCCGCGGTGAACGTAACCGGTTCCATTGGCGGGTTGGCCTAACTTGTAAGCTTCCGGGTCATAGCTCCAAATCAGTTCGCCGGTTTCTGCGTTCAAGGCGACAACCTTGCTATAAGGCGTGCTGAGATACAGCACGTTGTCGATCATGATCGGCGTATTCTCGAACATGCCGGGCCGCACGCCGTACTGCGTGAAGTCGGTCTCACCGGTTTTCCAGGTCCACGCGAGATGCAGCTGCGATACGTTTCGGGCATTGACGTCCGTCAGAATGGAATACTTGGCGCCCCCCTGATCACCACCATAGAAGGGCCATTCGACCATTTCGTGAGCGCGTGGCGCGGAAACGGCAACGCCTACGAGAACGGCGGTAATCGAAGCGAACAGAAATCTTTTTTTCATCCGCATACCTAAAAGGGGTTTAAGCCGCGTACGGGGCCGTTACGGCTTCATCGTATTCTGGCGGGCCGAGTCTTCCGCAGGGTTGCCCTGGTTGCTGCTCCGCTTGGCTGTGTGGGCCAAATTCTCAAAGACCTTGCCGCCCTTCATCACGAAGACGACTCGCCGAACCGAGGTGATGTCCTGAAGCGGATTTCCATCAATTCCGATGATGTCTGCTTGCATACCAGGGGCAATCGAACCGATCTCGTTTTGCATATTCATGGATTCCGCGGCAATGGAAGTGGCAGACATCAGGGCTGCCATCGGCTGCTGGCCGCCGTCACGGACTCGAACAATGAACTCTTCGTAGTTCCTGCCATGCGCCCCGGCCGTGGCATCGGTTCCGAAAACTATCTTGAGATTCTTATGGGTCAGGGCCTTCTTGAACGTGTCACGGGTGATCCCAATGCCTTTTTCCATGAAGGCAAATCCTTCGTCGTTATAATTGCCAATGCCCATGTACTTCGACTTGTTCTCTAAGTAGTTCTGGAGTACAACACCTATGTTCGGGTCATAGTAAGTACCGCGATCCGCCATCAAATTAAATACGTCGTCAGTAACATAGGCGCCGTGCTCAACGGAGGTGCAGCCCGCGAGTGTTGCGGCTTTAGCAGACTCCGCAGAATGGGCGTGAACCATGGTACGCAAGCCCAGGGTCTTCGCTTCGCCGCAGGCAGCTTCAAGCTGGGCGTCGGTCATGGTTTGAGTACCGCCTTCACGAATACTTTTTGAGGCAAAGATTTTGATGAAGTCAGCACCTTGTTCTTTTCGCTCTTTGACCAGTTCGCGGAGCTTTTTCGGCGGACCGCTATTTTCGGTTAGTGGTTGCAGCGATGTGAGAAGGCGAGGACCTGGAATGATGCCGCGGGCGATGGCATCCCGAAGATCATTGTCGGCTGTCATGCCAGGGCTTTGGATGGTGGTGAAGCCGGCATCAAGCGTCAGAACAGCATTATCCACACCCCGCAGCATCGCCTCCACGGGAGGCTCTTCTTTTCCCGAGAGCCGGTTGTTTTTGTCGAAGTGATACATCACGTGCGAGTGAGTATCGATCCAGCCGGGAGAGATCGTCAGTCCTCCTAAGTCGTATACCAATGCGCCGGTTGGCACAGCACCACCGATCCGGCTGATTTTGGAACCTTCGACGACGATGACGGTGTTGCGAATAACCTTGCCTTTACCGTCGATGACAACGGGGGCCTTCAAAGCAATGACACGGTCTTGCGCTAAGACGAGCGTGGGTAAAATCCCGAGTACGCCCAGCGTCTGTTTGAACAGTTTCAGCATCTGTCGTTTTCCTCTCGAAGACAGCTACGGGGAATTGCTAGAACCTGATCTGCCCACCAAGCCGCAGCAGACGTCCGAAGTCTATACCGGAGGGCCGCAACAGAGCGGGTCCGACGGTGGTTACGGCACTTGTTGTGGCGCTGCAATTGAACACGTTGAATAGGTCGGCTGTGGGCTCCAGCTGTACGCGCTCTCCAATATGAAATACCTTCGAGAGGCGAAGATCGAGGAGGTTCTGCCATGGATAGCGATAGGCGCCTGAAGGGGCTACCAGCAATGACTGAGTAACTTGTGTCAACCCCGGCACAATCGCTTGTGTCACGTTGTAAGTCCGCGATTGAGGCAAACCCGAATTCTCGCGCAGCGATCCGGCGAACTGTATGCCCCAGCGGAACTGGTAACTACCGCCTGCCCGAACCTGATAGGGTGAGTCGTAACCTAGGTTCCCGGCGTAGTTGATCAGGTTATTCGGATTGTTGAAATCCATAGTAGTCGTGGATCCGTCGGGAGTACCGTAATCTTTGCCGATGGTTAAGCCGCCGAATAGAGTTGCCTTCGCCAGCTGTGTGTTCACCTGAAACTCAACTCCGTTGTATTTCTGGTGGAGCTGCGGAAGCGTCTTTTCGACGTTATTAATTTGTCGTAAAGTGGCGGTGGATTGATTATAGATGGTTAGCGGCTGTTGGGTGATGGGATTGGTAATCGTCACGGCTGCGTACGCCGAAGAGGGGACGGCGGTATTCACAATCCCATAGAGATCGTAAAAATCGCGGTGATAGTAGCCCACGCTAACGGAACTGTGGGCGCCGGTCTGACGCTGCACCATAACGTCATACTCCATCTGGTAAGGTCGCTTGATGTGCGGATCGATATGGTTGTTGTTTCCGGAGAAGCCGGTGCAAGCAACGCCAACCAGTTGCGCTGGAGAAGTGGGCAGTACGTTCGAAGTCCAGGGGCACGTACTGTAGGAAAGAAAAGCGGGATTGATGTTTTGTATGAGCGTGGTTCCTTCCAGCCGGTCATACTTGCTGACCCCACCTCTTACTGCGGTCTTTGAATCGCCGAAGACATCCCAGGCGAATCCAAAGCGCGGCGACCAGGTGTTCCAATTCACGATGCCGTTCTGAGCAGCGAAGGAGGTTGGACCGACCCAGATGCCGCCCTGTGTGCTTTGCGCTGGAAGACTCATGTCCAGGTGTTCGAAACGGATCCCCGGATTCAAAGTCAGGTGGCGCGTGACTTTCCAGGTGTCTTGTAAGTACACCCCCAGATCGGGATTCAAGTTTTCGCGGTGGGTGAGCGGCGCGTTGTAAAGACGAATCGATGAAGGTAGGCCATTCGAGAGAATCTGCAACATGTCGCCATTCATCACAAAGCTCTCCTGGAAGAAGCCGGAGCGCGAATTAACGCCCGCCTTCAGATTGTGCGAGCCGCTGACATAGGAAGCACTGCCCATGTAAGTCTGCATGAAGCCACGATCAAAGTCTTCGCGGGGAGATGCCCGCGAAATGGTGGACGTAACGATATCGTATGCGGAGATCACACCGGGAGTTACTCCCGATTCGAACAGCAGGTTGTAATTGACCGGCATTTGAGCGTATCCGGCTTGGAACACAAGCTTGCTGGAAGGAGTGGAGGTCCATTTGGCTTGGCCCATGTAGTTCATCCAGCTATGCTGCACCACGTCGGCAATGGGATCGGAAAAACTCGCCCCGATTAGATTATTAGCCCGGTGTCCCCGCCATTTGAAGGCCCTATCGTACGACACAGTAACCTTGTTTTTCTCATTTATTTGATAGGTCAGACGGAGCGCAATGTCAGTCAAACGGTTATCGTCCAGAGCCTGGTTGCCCTCAGGCGTGAAGGTATTGGCGAGGTAATTGTTCGCACCCCAACGCCGGAAGCTCGAATAGAACCAAAGCCTATCTTTAATGATTGGTCCGCCGACACCGGCATTCAGGTCGTAAACATTTTCAATCTTATTCTGAGCCCTCAGCCCCTGCGCCCTTAACTTCGCGGTAAGGTTATCGCTTTCCATACCCGCCAGGGCGCCCGTTCCAAAGAGGGAACCGTGAAATTGATTGCCGCCCTCGCGAGGGATCAAGTTGATCTGAATCCCACCGATAGGCGCCTCGGCGGGCAGCGTGCTGGTGGTGTAGACCATCTCCTGAAAAAGATTATCGTTGAAGTAGAATCCGGTTTGATTACCGGAGAACGCGACATGCTGAATCCAGATGCCATCGACCATAAAAACGTTGTCGTTGCCGGACGAACCATGGACCTGGAGAGTAGGCTGCTGCATGGTGGTGGCTCCGCCTACATCAGGGGTTGACGTCGTAACGCCGGCGATCAGCTGCCCAACAGCGAACGGATCGCGGCCGGTGGGGATGGTGTCGAGCCTCCGGCGGTCCATCACCTGATCGGTTTGCGAGTCTTGCACGTCCACCAGGGAAGCTGCGGTTGTAACCGTAATTTCCTGCTGCGTTTGGCCTACCTGCAAAGTGGCATCAATGGTGGCCGTGAATGAAGCGGTGAGGCTGATACCGGCGCGCTTGAGTGAGGTGAAACCCGCGTTGGTAAAGGTCACAGAGTAGGCGCCGGGCCGGAGATCAACTATCCGGTACTGGCCGCTGCCGTCTGTCGTCGTCTTACGCGCACCCTCAATGAGTGCCGGGCTTGCGGCCTCGACCGTCACACCGGCTAGCGCCGCGCCTGAGGAATCTGTAACTATACCCGCGATTGTGCTTTCGCTCTGAGCAACGGCGATTCGCGGGAGAAACACAAAGAATGTAAGAGAAAGAATAAGGGCACGGAAGCTGATCCGTGTCGTATTTTCGTGCTTCCCTTTGTCCAATCGACGTTGCCCATGGCGAGCGTCTTTCAGCATAGTGGGTCCTTCCTTTCGTGTACCGCGATAGTTCGGTCGCCACGTGGACCCGGGAAGCGCCGTAGCTTGTTTCGAAAGAGTACGTCTAAACGTTGGCCGTTGTCAATATTGGGGGATTTATTCTTCAAGTTTCAAAGTTTGGCATGTATATTAGTAAATTTCTGAAATTTGGGCGACGAGAAGACCGGCTTCGAAGACTAAGGCAACTACCGTAGGGTTCTTGGAGAGAAACTTGGAACTTTCAGTGTTGCAGGCATCAGGATCAGTTGAAGGCGCCACCAATTCGGTGGGTGTAGTTTGCCGGTTTTTGTGAGTTCATGACTGGCTTTCTGTTCGCTCTTCTCTGTGGCACTACCGGCCTTGCAATTGCAAAGCTTGCAACGAAGTAGTCAAAAGCGCGGAGCCTGTTGGCGTCAGCCGCAGCTTTCGCGGCCCGAGGGTGCCCGCATCGATCGCGTTGGCCGTAACGTTGGACGCCAGCGCAAGAATTTGCGTGAAGTTATAGCTAGGCGGCGCATACAGTGAAGTCTATTGCTTCTGAAGTACCACTTGCCCGCCTTTCACCACCCCGTGGATGCTATCGATTGCCACCACTGTGATGTCTTGCATGGGATCACCTTCCACAGCGACTAAATCTGCGAAGTGGCCGGCAAGCGGCCCAACCAATATTTGAGATTGGCCCAGGAGATCGGCCGCATCTACCATCGCCGTCTGGAGAGCTTTCTCTGGTGTCATACTTAGTTTCACTAACCAGGTGAGCTCACGCGTATTTTGCCCAAACATCGTGTACACGGCATCCGAGCCCATCGCGACTTTTACTCCCCCTTGAACGCTCGCTCCGCGGTTGCATAGTTGCGCTGAACCGGGCAGACCGTAATAGCTCGACCAATCCGTTACCTTGGCTGCGGATGGCGGCTGAGGGTTGCCGCCAATGACAGCGGTAATGCGTTCTCCCTTGATTACGACCAGCACTCCGTCGATTACGCGTCCTCCGTCCCACAACTTCTTAAAACGAATCGCTGTAACAGTTGGATCGGCTCCATTAGCAATAGAAATAGCGAGCAGCAGCGAACAAACAAGTTTGATTTCACGGAACTATTTTGGGGACGGTACCGGCAAAGGAGGCAGATGGTTGTCCTCACACCAACTTTCTCACGATGAGGTTAGCTTGCATCTCGCCTGGAGTCTTGAACAGTCGGAACACTTTGTACGAGATTAACTCACGCCAGAGCGCAGACTAAGAAAATCGTGTGCGCGTTGATCCCGGAGCACCCCTTGCATTCTAATCACCCGCTACATCTTGAGCTTGGGTACGCGTTCATTTGTAACTAACCGCGCAAGTCACTTACTTACAACGCACGGTAGAATGCTTGACATCACAAACAGGGGCCAGTATACTTCTCTTTCCTTAGTTGAACCGCGTAAGGAACCGATAGCCACTCGTCAGTCCTCGCTGACTAGCAAGTAATTGTATACGAGCTTATTTGCAGCGAAGCCGTCAGCATGTTTGGATTGGCTTTTGTAACGTCAGAAACCTTTGATTCCGCTTTATCCCGCAGTTGTGTCCCGCCGCTACCATGGAGAATCCGTGTGTAAATCTCTGATCGTTCCGTTTATCACCCGTACAACCTTTATCGCAATCGTCGCTTCGTCCGTCGTGAGCTTCGCGTGGCAATCTAACGTTGGAGCAAAGGGGGCGTCTGTCGACCCGTCCTACCTTGAAATGCTTCATTGGCGAATGGTCGGGCCCTCGCGAGGTGGCCGTGTACTAGCGGTCGCCGGAGACCCCGCCAACAAGCTCGTGTTTTATTTCGGTTCGACTGGTGGCGGCATCTGGAAGACGGAGGACGGTGGCATCAACTGGCGCAACGTGTCGGACCCATTCGTGCACACCGGCTCGGTCGGCGCTCTGGCCGTCGCGCCGTCAAACCCGAGTGTCGTTTACGCCGGCATGGGCGAGGCTTGCGTCCGGGGAGATGCATCATACGGCGATGGTGTCTACAAGTCCACGGATGCGGGCAAGAGTTGGACGCACGTCGGTTTGGAGGCTACGCGTAGCATTGCGCGCGTGCGTGTTCATCCGAAAAATCCCGACTTAGTGTACGTTGCGGCGCTTGGAGATCCCTGGGGCCCGAGTGCCGAACGCGGTGTGTTCCGTTCGAAAGACGGCGGCCGCACTTGGAAAACAGTTCTGTTCCGCAGCGAGAAAACCGGCGCCGTCGACTTGGTGATGGATCCGAGCAATCCGAATATTTTGTACGCGTCTATGCTCGAGCTACAGCGATTTCCCTGGGGGCTTCGTAGCGCCGGCCCCGGCACCGGATTGTTTAAGACAACCGACGGCGGAGATACGTGGGCCGAACTGACGAATCGTCCCGGCCTTCCGGACGGTCTGAAGGGGCGCATCGGCATAACACTTGCTCCCAGCCGCCCGGAACGCGTGTGGGCGCTTATTGACGCCGAACCGGGGAAGAAGGGCATCTATCGATCGGAGGATGGCGGGCAAACCTGGCGTCATCTCACGGATAACGCCGAACTCACGATGCGGCCGTGGTACTACCACCACATCTTTGCCGATCCGAAGGCCCCGAATCTACTCTATGTGTTAAACGTCGGCGCCTGGAAGTCCACCGACGGCGGCGAGAAGTTTGTGCCCTTCCGCCCGCCTCACGGCGACCACCACGATCTCTGGATTGATCCCGAAGATCCGCAGCGCATGATTGAAGGAAACGACGGTGGCGCAACTGTCTCTTTCAATCGCGGCGCGTCTTGGTCCACCATTCTCAATCAGCCCACTGCCCAGATGTATCACGTCGTGGCGGATCATCAGTTTCCGTATCACATCTATGGATCTCAGCAGGATAATACGACGATGGCTCTGCCCAGCCGTTCCGATTTCGGACGCATCACTATCGAGGATTGGGAGACTGTGGGAGGGGGTGAAGACGGCTACATCGCGGTCAATCCCGCTGACTCGGATGTCATCTATGCAGCCAATCATCATTGGCTGACCCGCTATGACCGGCGCACTAAACAGGTGCGCGATATCTCTCCCAATCCAGAGACGCATTACGGATGGGGCTCGGCTGACATCAACTACCGTTTCTGGTGGACCTATCCAGTGATGACGTCACCAACCAACTCCAATACGCTCTATGTGAGCTCGCAGTACGTGCATCGCTCCTCCGATCAGGGCCAGAGTTGGCAGATGATCAGTCCCGACTTAACGCGCCACGATCCTAAGACGCTGGAGCACACCCCCTCCTACGGCCATGAGGAGACGCAGGAGTATTGGGGCCCGATCACACGCGAAGCGTATGGACCGGAATGGTATGCGACGATCTTTGCGCTTGCCGAGTCCCCGGTGAACTCCCGTGTTCTATGGGCCGGCTCCGATGACGGCTACATTCATGTTTCGCGCGATAGCGGAAAGAACTGGATGAAAGTCACGCCTCCAGCTTTGCCGGAGTTTGCGTTGATCAGTGTTATCGAGCCCTCCGCTCATGACCCGGCGGAGGCATACGTCGCGGCTACGCGTTATAAACTCCAGGACAATCGTCCGTATTTGTATAAGACCTCCGATTACGGAAAGACTTGGACGCAAATTACTGTGGGCATCCCGGATTACGATTTCACGCGAGTCATTCGCGAGGATCCGAAACGGCCTGGACTCCTCTATGCGGGCACGGAAACGGGAGTGTACGTTTCGTTTGATGACGGAGCGCAGTGGCAGGCGCTAAAGCTTGGACTGCCTGTGGTCCCGGTGCACGATCTTCTCATTAAGGACGGCGATCTGGTCGCCGCGACCCATGGCCGTGGCTTCTGGATACTCGATCACGCCGCTCTACTGCGTCAATTCAACACGGCGTCCCTCAACGATCAAGTTCACTTGTTCGCACCCGAAGCCACGGTAAGATTTCGTCAGAACGCGAGCTTAGCCGGCGGATTGGGGACGCAGGTCTCGGGCACCGGAGAGAATCCGCCCATTGGCGTAAGCATTCCTTTCTATCTAAAAGATCCTCCCTCCGGGCCCGTTACACTCAAGATCCTGCGGGAGCGCAATGGCGCCACCGAACCCGTGCGTACGTTCGCCATGGACACAAGTGGAGCGAAGCAAAGCGTCAGCAGTACGGAGGGCAGTCGACGGCGGGGTGCAGCAATGCGGGCAACAGCCCTGCCAGGCCCGAATACGTTTGTTTGGGACTTTCGTTATAGCGGGGCGAACGTCATCCCGGACGCGGTGTTTCAAGGCCAGGCGCTGGGGCCGCTCGCGCCTCCCGGAACATATCGGATTGAGCTAACGGTTGACGGCCGTACGTATAGTCAAAATTTCGAGCTGATGAAAGATCCACGCCTGACTTGCACCGATAGGGATCTGGAAGATCAGTTTCAATTCATGAAGCGCGTCAGTGACCGCCTTGAGCAGACTATGGGAACGGTACGAAGAATCCGCGACATGCGCAAACAAGCCGCAGCGACGATAGCCGAGGCCAAGCAGAATGGCCGAAACGCAGCCGAGCTGGATCCGGCACTCAAGACCCTCAATGACAAGTTGTATCGGATCGAGGAACGGCTGGTGCAGTTCCGCGCCCGTGCGGGCGAAGACTTGATCAACTATCCGACGGGGATCGATAGTAAGCTAGCGCGTCTTTTGGAGTTCACCTCGATGTCGGATGGTGCACCGACTGAAGGCGAGAAGGAACTGTACGGGCGCCTTTCCGAGGGCGTGTTGGATCGAACCCAACAAGTAGATAAGGTGGAGAAGAACGAATACGAATCGCTGCTGAGGCTCGCCGGATCGCCGCGCTAGTGGGCTATTGCAGGGAGACAGTATCGGGCTGACCACCGGCGCGTATTTCTAACCGGGAGCAGCATGGGAGGTCATGATCCACTGGAAACTCTCAAAACTTAGCGATCAACGCAATGCCACCGGCCATGAGTACGGCTCCTGCAATCCGCCAGATGTTGATTTCGTGTATGGGCATGTGGAATAGGCCAAAGTGATCGACTAGTAAGGAGGAAATCAAGGCCGCAGTGACAGTGAATCCCACGAAGGGCCCAGCACCTACTTTGTTAACTAGCGTGAGTCCCGCATAGACCTGAACAGCTCCTACCAAGCCGCCGAGCGGTGCCCACCACGGCATAGATGAGAGGCTTTCCGCAGTCGGCAACGGCGTGGGAAATACAGCGAACACGCAAACGAAAAAAGCGGTAATCAGCCCAAACGAGACGGTGCTGGCGAGCCAGGGATTGGCTAACGATGTTTTGAGCTGTCCATTCATGGCGGCGCCACACGTCTGCAGAATTCCGCCTAAAATAATGAAAGGGTAAATCCATCCGGCTTTCATCTGATTTCTCCTGTTTCAATTGGCATTTGTCTTACACCATCTCGTGCGACGCCGGTGTAGTCTTTGGTCTCCGGCATCCATACAGCAAAGAACAACATCCCAACAAGCGCGACAGATGCTAGCCCCAGAAAGGTTACGGTGTAGCCGAAGCTCTTGACCACGAACCCCGCGAGGAAGTTACTCAGGAAGGCTCCCAGTCCCAGCGCGGCTTGAATCACGCCCTGAAGCAGATTGAAGCGCCCGGTTCCTTTCGCAAGATCGGAGATGATGATCACCCAAAGAACTCCGAAAACAGCAGCTCCCACGCCATCTAGACTTTGCACCGCCAATAGATAAACCGGGCTGTGGCTGAGTGTATAGAGAATGCCTCGCAGAGTGAGTACTCCGAAGCCAATCAGAAAGAGAGGCTTACGGCCCCAGGGATCGGCTAACTTTCCGGTCAGAAACGCTACGGGAATCATCACGAATTGCGCCGCGATGATGCAAGCCGACATGTACAGAGACGATTTACCGTCTTCACCTTTCGAGAGCAGCTCGCCGACAAGCGGCAGCATGGCGGCATTGGCGAAATGGAACAATACGACGGAAGCGGTAAAGATCCAGAGATAACTGTTCGCACGCAGATCCCGAAAGCTGGCGACAGATGCAGGTTTCCCGTGGTCTTCCTCTTCATTCGCGGCACGAGCAACTTCGTTGTCGATATCCTCAGAGCGAATAGACGAAGCAGCCCAAATAGTACATGTAGCAACCATGGCCGACGCGTAGAAGATCCATTGCTGTCCAAGCCAAGTGCCGGCCGCTCCCGCGAGAAGAGCGAAGGTGACATTGCCGGCGTGATTGAAGCTTTCATTGCGGCCGATGCGACGTGAAAGCTTTGGCTTGCCGACAATGCCCAGCGAGATTGCCGCAATCGTGGGCGGCAAGAGAGCGGCCGCTACGCCAATCAAGATCTGCGTCAGGATCTCAGTGGGTTCGCTATGTGACCAAACGATTCCGAGGCAGCCGAGGGCAACAGCCGCGGCCCCGCCGATGATCAAACGCTTTTTATGCTGAGACCAATCGACCAACCATCCGGCCGGGCCTTGCGCCGCGACGGAGGCGATGCTCTGAGCAGAGATCACTATGCCCACGCTCGCTGGATTCCAATGGCGTGTTGCCGTTAAATAAATAGCCAGGAAAGGACCGATGCCGGTATTGACGTCGGCCATGAAGAAGTTGAGCCAATCGAGCCCTCGTAAGCTTTGCCGCTTTTGTTGATGCGCCATGCCGGGCGCCCGACAGCCTATTGATGCGCCTTCTTCTTGGGCTTAGCTTTCTTTTCCATGCGGATGCCGTTCACTTCCTCGGCCTCAATCACCCGGTGCCCGCCGGACATTGGCTTTGTCGATCCAGTGCCCTTAACTTTCATGCCAACCGTCAGTTCCAGAGCGGCTGCTCCATGCGGTTTTACGTGGAGGAAATCACCGGTATCCAGAATGGCGCCGTTCACTTCGCCGTGAAGAGCATAGTTGAGGCGCTCTACCTTGCCTGAGAACTGGCTATCTCCCTCGACTAGCGAGAACTTTTTCTGCCCAGCATTAGCGACGGTGAGTAACCGGAAAACTGGATGGCAAGCGTGCCCGTCGACCTCTTCGGGTTCGATCTCAATCTGGATCTCGGTTCCTGCCGAAGCAAGATCGGCTATCGTGGCGCCGAAGCTTTGTGGGAAGTTGATCTGTATCACTTCACCCTCAGTTTCTAAAAGAAGGCCTTCGTAGGCCCCTTTCGGGCTGACATTGAAAGCCTGAACAGTTCCGTGTTTTCGGAGCGCATGGTTTGACATGTGTATTCGAGCAACTATGTGCACAGGGTAGGCCAAAGCGAAAGCGCCTTTTTTCTAAGCTCCGCTGCCTATCGCAAGAGCCAGCGCGTGCTGAATGAGAACAACTGCTGTTCACGGACCGCACATCGTTAGTGGTCTGAGCGAACGCTAAGAGAGCACGCGGAACACGCCAGTAAGTATCGATATAGGTGCGGCTGGGAGTGTACGGACAGGACACACAAACGTGCGTTTAGTAAGACAGCAGATCCCGCCTTTGTGATTGAAACCATTCAGATGGGAATTGGCCTTCGCGGTGCACCTTCATTCATCGGAGGTTCACTTCTCATGAACTGTTATGTATCGCGACTTTTACTTTGTTCTGCCCTTAGCTGCACATTGCCCATCTTCGGCGCTGCGCAAGGCCGGCTAGGAAGGCGGGGAGGTCCGCCTCCCGGACAACCGCCCGCACAGGCCGGAGTGTACTCGAACGTGTCTGGCGCCATCTCGCAATTTAATTACGACCGGGATGGCGAGATAGAAGGTTTTTTACTGAATAACAACACGCTGGTTCATCTTCCGCCGCGTGCCGCTTCAAGAGCCGGAATGTCGCTGCATCCGGGCGATACGGTTCAAGTCGCCGGTCTTGCACGGACGTCTCCGTCCGGGTTTCAATCAGTTGAGGCACAAAATATTCAAGATCGAACTTCGGGGAAGACCTTGACCATGCCCCAGCCTGGTGCGGCTGCCCCTCTATCAAGTTCTGGACGCATTCAACAATTGAATTATGGGGCGGACGGTTCGATAAATGGGTTCTTAGTCGATAACGGCACTCTCGCTACCGTACCCCCGTTCACGGCAACCCATCCATCCTCGATTCGAGTGGGCGCTTCGATCGCTTATTCGGGGTACGCGCGAAACACCATGAGCGGTCGAACGGTGGTGGACCTGCAGACGTTAAGTATCAATGGCCAGACGCTCGCCCTGCGCCCGGCGGGTCCGGCTGGCGGACCGGGCGGACTGCCACCCCCTCCGGCAGGAGCACCAGGGAGACCGGATGCGACTCCTCCGCCGCCTCCCGCAGTAGGTGCCCCTGCGCCGCCCCCCGGTGCCGGTTCGCCACCACCGCCCGCCAACCCGGGTTTCGCACCGGCTGGACGAACCGACGAGCCGCCGCCGCCCTCTTCACCGGCTCGGCCACCTCGATCCTAGTTCGGTTCTGCCCAGAAACCGTACACTGGTGGGCGGGAATCGCACAATGCTACGTCTGAATCTTGAGGCGAAGAAAGCGGGTGCGAATGGGCGCCTCAATGCTAACTCGATGTTCAGTGGCGTGTTCGGTGGCGCTCTTCCGACGTTTTAGGCGGGTTGGCTTTGGTCTGGTTGCATGCGCTCTGCTTTGGGCGCAACACTCTCCACCACCTGGCCCACCGCGACCCGGGTCCGGGAATCGCCCTGCAGACATTCGCAGGAAACTCGATTCCACAAAGGCAGTCGACGTTACTGCCGAACGCGCCTTGCAATATGCCCGGGCATACTTGGACAGCGCGGTGAAAATCTCTCGATCGGGCGAGACGTTTCAGGCTGATCGGTTGACCGAAGCAGCCGATGCTCTGCTCCACATTGCCGAGCATCAGCAACACCTTCGAACAGGGGGTGGCCCCAAAGGCCCGCCTCCTGCCGAAGAGATTCAGGATCACCTGCAGCGAGTTTACTTCGGGACGCAACAAGCGGATTACTTCCTTACTCAATCACACGATTCGCGGGCCGCCGCGTTTCCAAAGTGGGCACGCGATTTTTACCAACTCGCCCTTGCAGCCTACGATCGCCAGGACTTGATCGCCGCTGATGAGAACGCGAAATGCGCTGAGGAAGTCGTCAAGGCTTTGGAGAATCTGGCGCAGGCAGCCGCCTCTGTAGACAACCCCTCGTTAGCGCCTAAACCGCCCGTTCCTGCGAGGCGACGGCCTTGAATCGATTGCTCAAGAACAGACTTGTTCTACAGCTGCTGTTTACCTTAGTCGCTGCAATGTCGGTGGCGGCACTGAGCGTGGTTCTGATCACCGAGGCTGTTCGCAGCGCCGAAAGCGTGGTGCTTGGCGAAGCGCACAAAGCGATCTCGACCGCCATCAATGAACTCAAACAGCAATATCAATACCGCGCGTCCTCTGACACTTCATGGCAGGCTCTACCCAGACAGGCTCGCGATGTATCATTGCGAGGCATCACGCAAACCGTGCTTCGCTCGTACCCCGGCGTGGAAGGCGGCTTTTATTCCGGCTCTGATTTCCTCGGGTACGCTTATCCGACCCATGACACCGGCTTGTCTAAGACAGATGTTCCGGGCTCGGAACGCGACCTCATCGTCTCTCTCGCTCAACAAAGCCGGAAGGCGAATCACATCATCGAGCAGGTTGTTCACGGGAGAACCGATCTCCTGGTGTTAGGAGCGCTGGCGGATCGAAACCATAACACCGTCACGTGGGCGATGAAAAGGCTTGTTGGACGCGGCGCCCCCGGAGCTGGCCGGCGCGAGCTCCTGCTTGCTGTTCTCGTTCTCGCTGCCCTCATCAGCATTGCTGGAACGCTTGCAACAGGTCTAAGCTTGGCGCGTGGCGTTGCACAGATACAAGCAGGCCTGTCCGGCCTGGAACAAAATTTCGATTTCCGGCTTCCGGAACGCGCCGATGAATTGGGCGGGATTAGCAGATCCATCAACCGGATGGCTTCGGTGCGCCGGAAGCTCGAAGGCGAACTCAGGCGGGAAGATCGCTTGCGCGCATTGGGCCGCTTGGCCGCCGGACTGGCACACGAGATAAGAAATCCGCTCAACAGCATCGCTCTCACGGTGCAGCTGTTAGAGCGTAGATTCGACACAAACTCCATCCGCCGGGAAGACCTTCGGACCGTTCGAACCGAAGTAGACCGGCTCAGCACGCTGCTCAACGATCTACTTGACCTTCAGCGCACGCGGCAATCGCATCCCAAGGTGCAATGTGTTGTTCCGGTGATTCAGCATTGCATCAGTCTGATTCAACGGCAGGCCGAGATGCAGAACCTGCAGGTTTCTTTCCACTCGCCGGAGCAGGAGCTGCGAGCCTTATTTGATCCGCAGCAACTGACGCAAACAGTCGTGAACCTCCTGCTGAATGCACTTGAAGCTTCCCCTGCCGGCGGAATGGTGCACGTGCGAACGTTCGAGGAGAACGGCAACGTCAGTGTTCAAGTGCAAGACGAAGGGCCAGGGCTAGGCATAGAGCAGCAGGAGCACTTGTTCGAACCTTTTTATACGACAAAACCTGCCGGAACCGGCTTAGGGTTAGCCGTATCCCGAGAGTTGATGCGCGCCCATGGCGGCGATCTTTTTTACGTTCCAGGCGAGACAGGCGCCTCTTTTGTAGTTGCGTTACCTAGGAAGTGATATGTCGATTTCAACAGTGTTGGTGGCGGAAGACGAAGACGCCGCGCGGAACTCGTTAATGGGTTTGCTCGACGCGGAAGGTTTTCGTGTGCTCTCAGCAGAGGATGGCGCAAAGGCGCTCTCTATTGTGCTGCATGAGGAGCCCGACGCCGTGCTGCTTGATATTCGCATGCCCGGACTGGATGGACTATCGGTTTTGCGGCAGGCGCTGTCGGGCGGTTCCACTTCCACCTTCCTTGTGATGACGGCGTTCGGCGATAGCAATATCGCCATTGAAGCCATGAAGCTGGGTGCGTTTGATTACCTTTCGAAGCCGCTTGAATTTGAGCATGTCCTGGCTCAGCTCAAGCGAGCGATTGAGCATCGAAGATTGTCCCGGATCGCTGAGCCGGCAGTTCGGGAAAGAATGGTAGGGAGCGGCGTTGCGATGGTCGGCTATAGCCCGCCGATGCAGCGCGTGTATAAGCTGATCGGCCAAGTGGCAGCTTCCGATGCAACCGTGTTGGTGCGCGGCGAGAGTGGGACCGGAAAAGAACTGGTTGTCAACGCGATTCATGAGAACAGCTCACGCGCGCGCGGGCCGCTACTCAAAGTAAACTGCGCCGCTATACCGGAGACGCTGCTTGAATCGGAACTGTTCGGCCACGAAAAGGGCGCCTTCACGAACGCTCTTTATCGCCGTATCGGACGCTTTGAAGAGGCGCATGGGGGAACGTTGTTCCTGGATGAGATCGCGGAACTTGCGCCTGCGTTGCAAGCAAAGTTGTTGCGCGCCGTACAGGAGCGCTCCATTGAGCGTCTCGGCAGCAATACGCCCACGCACGTGGATATCCGGCTGATTACGGCTACCGCGAAAAATCTGGAACAAGCCGTGGCACGAGGAGAATTCCGGGAGGATCTCTACTACCGTCTGAACGTGATTACGATCACCTTGCCGGCACTCCGAGAGCGAAAGCAGGACGTCCCCGCTCTAGTCCAACACTTCCTGCAACGCAGCGGGCAGTCGGTTTCGATCACCGCTTCAGCATTGGCGATTCTGTGTGGACATCACTGGCCAGGCAATGTCCGGGAGCTTGAAAACACCATCGCCCGAGCAGTTGTGTTGGCGCGCGGAAACGTAATTGATCGGGATGACATTCTGCTCCTCGATGACAAGCCGGGCAGTAAGGCGGGACATTGGACAGACCTTGTTCCGCTGCAAAACGGCTGGAAAGAGAACGTGGAGCTGCTCGAACGAGCGCTGATTGAGCGCGCTCTGGGATCGGCGCAAGGGAACAAGTCGAAGGCTGCCGATATTCTCGGGATTCATCGCCGGCTCTTGTATGAGAAGTTGCGACAGTACGGCGTGGACCCCAAGGAACATTTGACGGCAGGAGAGTGACCGATTTGCTCCCAAGGTTGAGCTGTTTCCGTTCGGCAGCGGCTGACTCTCATGCTGAAGTAGAAGCGGACAGCTCTGGCCTTGTTCTTGCCTTACCTCCAATAAGCACTGCTTTCAGAGAGGCGAGGAATGGCAACAATGGAAGACTCACACGCAAGCGGCTTCTTGAGCTGGGTCCATTTCGGCGACCTGCACATCGGGGATGCTCATGACGAAAATTATACGGATTTTCTGCAGCTGATTGACGACGTGAATGGACACTTGGCAGGCCAGGTTGATTTCGCTTTTCTGCCCGGCGATAACGCGGACGATGGCACAGAAGACCAGTACAAACTCGTGAAGAGCGCCCTTGACCGGCTGAAAATTCCCGTGCACATCATTGCAGGCGATCACGACAAAAAGGGCGGAAATCTCGATTTGTTCAGGCAGTATTTGGAACCGAATCCTTATCGGGCGGTCGACGTACGGGGCTTTCGGCTGCTGTTTCTGAATGCCGTGGAGGGGGCCCCAGCGGCGTTCGATCTTGGTTCCGAACAGATCCAGTGGACCGAAGCGCAACTCATGAATGCTCGTTCAGCAGGGCTTCGCCCCATTGTATTCACGCATCTTTATCCCAGCCAGTTAGCGACACAGGCAGTCACCTTGAGTCGTTTCATTAGAGAGCTCAACGTGGAGATGGTGGAGATGGGTCACACGCACTACAACGAGCTGGCGAACGACGGCAGCGCCATCTATGCGGCCACGCGCTCGACCGGCCAAGTGGAAGAAGGCGCACCCGGTTTCTCCATCTCCACCGTTGACGGGGACGTAGTGAGCTGGAAGTTCAAAGAACGCGGGCCATGGCCGTTTATGATGATCACCTCGCCGGCAGATGAACGGCTGATCACGCGGCCGGGCAGTCCGCGCCACGTCCTCCGCGATTCCGTCGTGATCCGGGCAAGAGTTTGGGACGGCTCTGCCTCCGATCCCGTCCTCGTAACCTGCTCCCTCGACGGCGAGACCCCGCGTCCGATGCAGTTTGCCACTGGCCGCTGGGAGTTCTTTTGGAACACACGCGAAGTGCTCGACGGCACACATCAGATTTCAGTTCGCGCGACTCATGAGGGCGGCGAAGCGCAAGATGAGATTTCGGTCCGGGTGAGCCAGGCCGGTCGGAACACGCCCCCAAATAGACGTGCTATTGACTACGAAAACGCTATCAGCGCTTACCCCGCCAAGGGCGTTCTGGGTACGCAGCTCGGTCCTAATGAAAACGGCACGAAGGGACCGTGGCCTTCCTGGCGCGGCAGATAGCGGCACGTCCGCTACCCACGTTCACAAATCACAATGATGCATTCGCTTTCTACCGTCAACTGGCACAGCGCTGCCATTTGGCTGATTTCACTTGCCTCCATCGCGCTGGTGCTCATACGTCCCAAAGGGTGGCGGGAGGCTTGGTGGGCGGCGACCGGCGCCTGTTTGCTGGTGCTGTGCCGCTTGATTTCTCCCGTTTCGGCCGCACACGCGATTAGCAAAGGACTCGATGTTTACCTGTTTCTGACCGGCATGATGATCATGTCGGAACTGGCCCGCCGGGAGGGATTGTTCGATTGGGTTGCGGGCCATGCCGTCAAGGCGTCCAAAGGCTCCCGTACGCGCCTCTTCGTTTTGATCTACAGCGTCGGGGTGGTAGTGACAGTCTTCCTTTCGAATGACGCGACCGCCGTGGTGTTGACTCCCGCCGTGTTAGCAGCTGTGCGGGCGGCCGAAGCGGAACCATTGCCCTACCTGCTTATCTGCGCCTTCATTGCCAATGCTGCCAGCTTTGTGCTTCCCATTTCTAACCCCGCCAATCTGGTTGTTTACAGCGGCGGCATGCCGTCACTCGGACCTTGGCTACTCGCGTTCGGCTTGCCCTCCCTCGCTTCTATTCTGATGACGTTTCTTGTTCTACGTTGGCTTGCAAACAAGCTTCTGCAGGGCTCGGTGAAAACAAGCGTTGAAGGAAAGCCGTTGTCAGCCACAGGCAAGCTGACCCTATACGGCATTGCTTTTCTTGCGATCACGCTCATGACGGCGTCGGCATTGAATGCCGATCTGGGCGCCCCGGCGTGCGCAGCCGGGCTTCTTGTCGCGGCCGCCGTTTCGATTCGCGATCATGCTACCCCCAAAGACGTTGCGAAAGAGATCTCGTGGAGTGTTCTACCACTCGTGGCCGGGCTCTTCGTGATCGTGGAAGCGATGAACGGAGCGGGTGCACTGGGTGCGGCCACTCGTGCGCTTCAAGAGATGAAAGCCTGGCAGCCGGCGCGCGCCGCGCTCACCTCCGGTTTCGGCATTGCCTTTCTTTCGAATCTGATGAACAATCTCCCTAGCGGATTGATCAGCGGGGCGGCGGTAAAGGCCGCAGGCGCGACCGGCCCTCTCCGCAACGCCGTTTTGATTGGAGTCGATTTAGGCCCGAATCTCTCCGTTACAGGATCGCTGGCGACAATCCTCTGGTTGATTGCTATCCGGAGAGAAGGCCAGGAAGTAGGCTTTTGGAAGTTTCTGAAATGGGGAGCGTTGGTCATGCCTCCAGCACTTGCGTTGGCCATCCTAGCGCTAATGCTTAGTTCACAAACATAATGTGAGTTTGCTGCCCAGCAAAGATCGCCCGGCCGGATTCCGAAGGAGAATGGTACATCCTCGCCCAAGAAATAGGGCTGAGATGGATGGTGTCGATTCCAGACACGATCAAAGTACGTTGCACACTCGACGTACCAGCCGAGCGGGAACCGATCGCTTTCCTGCGCCTCGGGAATGCAGAGTTATAAACGAGGCCAAACCGGGCTTAGAGACCGGCGGAACTTACTCAGCGGCGCCACTAAGCGAGTTCAATAACGCGTTCGTGCTAGTCTCTGAGCTGCTGTTGGTTCGCCGGTTCTCCGGCGTAGCAATAGGGAATCCGGTGTAAATCCGGAACTGTCCCGCAGCGGTAAGCAGGAACGAACGCCTCACCAGACGCACTGACCGAATTTCGGTTGGGAAGCGGAGGCTAGTAGGATCATCCGGTAACGGAGAGTGCCTGTGAGTCCGAAGACCTGCCATCAGCCCGCACTAATTGGTGCGGACTTGCATCTGCGCTTTCGGGGGGAAGAGGCTGCTGGCACGCCAGTTGTTATTCACTTCAAGTAAGAAGCAGTTCAAGTGACCTATGCCGAAGGAGCATGAATGTCACTGTCAGGTAAGTTCAGAATTCTCGTGTTCGCTTCCGCGAGTGTCTTGCTCGCGGAAGATCGCACCTTCCAGCTAACAGGGCTCGTTACCGATCCGTCGGGCGTTGCCCTCCCACATGCCTCGGTCAAGCTTTACAGCCGCGATGCACCCGAAGCGTACTCGGCAACGACCGATAGCAAGGGCGACTACTCGTTGCTTGTGCCTCAGGGGGCGTATCTGCTCGAAGCGGAAGCCGCTGGGCTCAGCTTGCCGAAAGCGCCTTTGGTTATCAACGTAAACGGACCCCAAATAATTCCGCTGCGACTGGGCGTTTCCGCTCTCGCTACATCGGTGAACGTGACGGCCACGGGTAATCCTCAATCGCTGGACGAAACGGCAAAGGCCGTCGACATCGTGGACCGCAGTGAATTGGATCAGCGCGGGATTGAGTCGATCGGCAATGGTCTGAGGGAGGTGCCCGGATTACGGATTTCCCAGCGAGGCGGCCCGGGAAGCTTCACCACCATTCAGACGCGCGGCCTGCGAACGTTCGACACATCAGTCTTAGTCGATGGAATGCGATTCCGCGACGTCGCGGCAACGCAGGGCGACGCCAGTTCTTTCATCAGCGATCTACTTCTGGTAGACACTGCACGCGTTGAAGTCCTGCGGGGCGCCGGCTCGTCGCTCTATGGCACCAACGCCGTCGGAGGCGTCATCAACATCGTGACGGACGATGGTGACGGACCCTTTCACGGCGGTCTGACACTAGATGGCGGAGGTCTCGGCGAGTTCCGCGGCTTGGCGCGCGTGGGCGGCGGGGCGTTCCACGATCGACTGCATTACTCGGGAGGCGTCGGCCACCAGAATGTAACGGATGGCGTGGGCGGGTATGGCCGCTATCGCAATACGTCGGGCAATGGCTTGGTGGACTATGCGTTCCGTCCCGGTCTCATTCTCAGCGGAAGATTGCTGGCCACTGACGTGTTTGGGCAGCTGTACGACAACCCTGGCGCAGTATCGGCAGTTAACCTGCCGCGAACGGGCTATATCCCGGCAATTGCTCCTGGTGATTCCCAGATCAGGCTTGCGGAACAGCGTTTGCCCTATTCGCTTGGGAATGCCACTTTCATTCCCGCTCTCGGCGATCCGGATTATTTCCGTACGGCACGCTTTTCATCGGCGCAGATCGCCTTACAGCACCAGGTGAACGCACCATTTTCTTACCGGGTCAGCTACCAGGCATTCCTATCCGACCGCGACGTCGTCAATGGTCCCGGCGGCGCAGGCTTTCAGCCCGTCTATCGAAATTCCAGTGAGTTCAACGGCCGCATCGATACCCTTCGAGGCCAACTGAATTATCTGGCGGGAAAACACAATCTACTTTCCGCCGGCTATGAGTTCGAGCGCGAATATTTCGACTCTCCGGCCTCAGACAGCAATCCCAACCCTACACGGCGCCTCGTCTCGCGTACTCAGGTCTCTGAGCTGAGTCACGCTCTGGATGCTCAGGATCAAATCCGCCTGTTCCGCGACCGCCTGCAAATCTCACTTTCGGGCCGCTGGCAACGCTTCGCTCTGAGCCAGCCTCAGTTCCTCGGGACCTTCCCCGTCTACGCAGGCGCCTCCGCTGCAAGTCCGCCGAATGCCTACACAGCTGATGTTTCAATCGCCTATTTCCTTCGCTCAACCGGAACTAAAATTCGATCTCACGCAGGCAATGGATATCGCCAGCCCTCTCTCTATGAGCTATTTGGAACCTATTTCTCGGGAAGCAGTTTCACCGCTTACGGAGATCCACGGCTGAAGCCGGAACGATCTGTTGCAATCGACGGCGGCATTGATCAGTACTTCGCTTCCGACCGGGTGCGAGTCAGCGCTTCTTATTTCTACACGCGCCTGCAGCAGGTGATTGTATTCGATTTTAGCGGCCTGATTAACCCGCCTACGGATCCGTTTGGCCGGTCGTCGGGATATCGAAATACGAACGGTGGAATGGCGCGAGGAGCGGAACTGTCGGTTGAAGCCAAGCCATGGCGTTCGGCGAGAGTGATGAGTTCCTACACCTACACAAATGCGCGGGACAGATTCTCTCAGTTCCGCGATGGCACGCTCGAGACTCCACGCATCACACCCCACAGCTTCAGTCTCGTTTTTCTCCAGCAGTTCGGTAAGCACATCGACGCGGCCGTTGATCTGGTCGCCGCCAGCGATTATCTCTATCCATTCAGTGGCCGTACCTTTGTCTTTCCAGGACCGCGCCAAGCCGGTTTATCGGCCGGCTATACGCAATCGTTAACGGAGCGCTTGAAGATGCGCTGGTACACCCGTATCAACAATCTTGCCAATCAGCGGTTCTACGAAGATGGCTTCCGCACTCCCGGTCTCTGGGCAACCGGAGGTGTGACGTTATCGTTCTAATGCCGATGCAATATAAGCCCCGCAGCGAGTTTAGGAAAAAAATCGGTGCTCTTGGGCGGAAGCAGAATGCCGCGGCGCGCATTCTGCTCGATCGAGAAGGCCGGAACGAGCAATGCCATTTGTGCCCTCCCGGACTGGACAGCGGCGATGGCTTGCGGAATCTCCCGAATCGGCTGGATGGTCGCGTCACCGATCAGACTCTTCATCGATATGTCGTGCGAAACCTCCACCCCTCTGAATACCGGGCTGCGCGTCACTACGACGGCACGCCAGTATCCGGCCGGGGCGGAGGCAAGGTAGCGTTCTATCTTTTCGACAGGCTGTGTGGCCGGCAGCTGAAGATTGCCCGCCGCGATGACGAGACGATGCGATGGCAGACTCCGCAGAGCGTTGCTGCGAAGTTGAATAGTGGCGAGATTCCACCCGGCTGCGAAACGATGGTGTCCGTCGGCGAGGAAGAGAGACTTCGCATCCAGACTGGATTGCAGATCGCGTATGCGGCGCGGATCTGCCACGCGCCAGATCTGGTGCAGACAGCCGAACCTGTCGGTCGCTTCGATGTCCGCAGCCTCGCTTACCGTCAACAGCGGTGCCAGTCGGCCCTCCGCATCGTCACACCACAACCACAGACTGCCGGGGTCGCTATCTGGGTCGCTATCCGGATCGCTGCCTGCCGATTGCAGCATGTCCGCGCATGCGGAAACACGATCGGGAAAAGTCTCTTCATGCGGGAAAACGGTGGCTTCGGCTCGGTTGAGCAGACCCATAACGCCGTGGCGAAAGGACTCGCTGCTTTCGCCGGGAAAACGGAAGCGCTGGTGGTAAAGAAACAGAGCGGGTTGCCCATCCTGAACCAACGGCGCATCACCAAGAGAGAGCGGCGGCTCTTCACCGGGCACATAGAACGCGGAGCTGGAAGAATGGAAAGCCCGAAAGGGCAGGATGACCGGCACTTAGGGGACCATATCAGGGTAACAGTGGCAACCGCATGAAGGCGCGCGCGTTGATGGTAGCCGGTACCGCGTCCCACGTTGGCAAGAGCTGGATGGCCACGGCGATCTGCCGCTCCATGGCTCGGCAGGGTTGGCGAGTTGCACCCTTCAAGGCGCAGAATATGTCAAACAACTCGTACCCCTGTGCGGCGGGAGGCGAGATCGGGCGGGCACAGGTGGCCCAGGCCGAGGCCTGCTTTCTCGAACCTGAACCGGACATGAATCCGATCCTGCTAAAGCCGAACTCGGACAGCGGCAGTCAAGTGGTGGTGAACGGGAAGGTGTGGCGGACGCTCCCCGCGCGCGAGTATTACAGCCACTTTCCATATCTTCTCGGGCAAGTGCTGGACGCCTATGAACGACTCGCTTCGCGCTACGAGTTCATCGTGATAGAAGGCGCGGGCAGCATCACGGAATTGAATCTGAAGCAAACGGATCTGGTGAATCTCGGGCTGGCAACGCGATTGAATGTGCCGGTGCTGCTGACCGCCGACATTGACCGAGGCGGAGTATTCGCCGCGATTGTGGGCAGCTTCGCTCTGCTCGAAGAGAACGAGCGGGCTCTGGTACGCGCGTTCGCCATCAACCGGTTTCGCGGCGACCCATCGCTGTTTGAAAGCGGCATGCGACTGCTTGAGGAGCGCACGGGTAAGCCTGGTATCGGCCTGTTCCCGTATCTCCACGATGCGCCGCTTGACGCTGAAGATGGCATGTCGTTCGAGGGAGGAGGAAGCGCCGATTCTGATATCGCAATCATCGCGCTGCCTCACATTTCAAATCTCTCGGATTTCCGGCTCATTCCAACAGCGCGGCGGATGTCGAAGCCTGTTGATAGGGCTTTCACCTGCGTGATTATTCCAGGCACGAAGAACACGCTGGGCGACTTGGCATGGCTCCGAAAGACGGGCTTGGCCGATTGGATTCTCGACCAACACAAAGCGGGCGCGCGCATTGTCGGAATCTGCGGTGGTTACCAGATGATGGGCGAGCGAATTGAGGATCCCCTGGAAATGGAATCGAACAGAGGCGGCGCGAACGGGCTCGGCTTGCTATCGGGCCACACCGTACTTGCATCGGAAAAGATCACGCGCCGCGTGCGCGCTACCACTCCCTCCGGCGCCGAGTTTGACGCGTACGAGATTCACCTCGGCTTCACGACTCGTCCGACGAATGCGGTGCCCTTCGCGATCCTTGAAGACGGCAGTGAAGACGGTGTACGCGAAGAGCGGCGGGCCGGAACATATTTGCACGGCGCGCTTGAAGATCCGCGGGTATTGGGCGAATTGCTTGGCGGCCCGATTTCAGCCACGATTGCACGCGACGCAACCTACGAGGCGCTCGCGGACTGGTTTGACGCGAACGTCCATCGCCGGCGCTTTGAGGAGCTTTATCTGTGCTCGTAACCGCGCGCGAGCTAGGGACGGGGGTTTTGCTCGATCTGGCAATAGGCGATCCGCAATGGCTGCCGCATCCCGTGCGTGCAATTGGCTGGCTCGCTCGCGTGAGCGAACAGCTACTCAGGAAAACTCGGCTACCATTGCGTGTCGCCGGCCTGGTGTTCTCGGTGCTCGTCGTAGGAACCGTCACGCTGGCCGTTTGGGTCACGATTCGATTCCGCCCTACCTGGACCCGCGTTTACTGGATCTATTCACTACTGGCGTGCCGACAACTGGATGTGGAAGCCGGCCGGGTAATTCGGGCACTCGAACAAAATGATCGGGAGCAAGCACGCATGCGGCTCTCCTCAATTGTCGGTCGCGATACTGCAACGCTTGACGAACCGGCAATGGTTCGCGCCACGGTGGAAACCGTCGCGGAGAATCTCACTGATGGAGTCATTGCTCCGCTGTTCTATCTCGCGATTGCGGGTCCGGCCGGCATGGCCGCGTACAAAGCAATCAACACGCTTGACAGCATGGTGGGTTATAGAAATGAACGCTATCGCAAATTTGGATGGGCATCCGCGCGCTTGGACGATGTCGCCAATTTCATACCGGCGCGGCTCACAGCGGCGCTGATCTGGATCGCCGCTCTGCTGCCCGGTTTTAACGCATGGCGCGCTTTTCGGGTGACCTTGCGGGACGGGGGGAGCCAGCCTAGTCCCAACTCCGGTTATCCGGAAGCTGCGGTCGCGGGCGCGCTCGGCGTGCAACTGGGCGGTCTCAACTACTACGAAGGCAAACCGAGCGCAAAGGCTTGCTTAGGCGACGCGCTTGTCCCCTTGAAAAGTGACGTCTATCGCCGGGTCAGGGTTCTGCTCTACGCCTCGGAAGGTTTGTGCGTCGCAACAATTCTGGGGTATTCCGCATGGCGGTGACGCACGGCGGAGACGTGTTCGCGGTCGCGCGGAAGCATGGGTGGGACTGGCGCGACGTGGATGATTTCAGCGCCAATATTAACCCGCTGGGCCCTTCCCCACTCGTGAAGCCGGCCATTTGCCAAGCAACGGATCGCATTGTTCACTATCCGGAGCGCGAACCCGCGCGGCTGCGCGAAGCGCTGGCTCACGCATGGAATCTCGATAACAATCAGATCCTTTTGGGAAATGGCGCTACGGAGTTAATCTTCTTTGTCGCAAGGGTATTTCTATCCACGCCTGCAACGCTGGCCCTGCCGGTGTTCTCAGAATTTCACCGGGCGTTTCCGGAGTTCCGAACGGCTACTCTCATCAATCCCGACACATGGCCCCGTGAAGGGCTGCTGGTGTTGACACGCCCAGCGAATCCGACCGGGTGGACTCTTCCTCTCGAGACATTGCGCGATTACCTCCACTCCTCGAACGCCGCCGTTTTGATTGATGAATCGTTCCTCGAATTTTCCGGCTTGCCCTCAGCGGCAGCCTTGATCGAACAACATCCGCGACTTATGATTTTGCGGTCGCTCACCAAGTTTTACGCCCTTCCAGGAATCCGGGTGGGCGCGCTTGTAGGCGATCCCTCTGCGGTGGCGTTGTGGAACAAGCAGCGGGAACCCTGGCAAGTGAACGTGCTCGCCGAAGAAGCTGCTCTGGCCGCTGTCAGTGATACGGCGCATGGGGAGCGATCGCTGGCCTTTGTGCAGAGTGAACGGCATTGGCTGCTTCATCAGCTTGGCTCCATGGCAGGCGCGGAGCCGTTTTCGACCCACGCCAATTTTATTTTTGTCCGCCTTGCGTACCGAGCCGCCGCGCTGTCCGATCACCTACTGCGCTATAGAATTCTCGTTCGAGATTGCGCGGAGTGGCCTGGCGTCAGCGGAGAAGCGGTCCGCATTGCGGTTCGACAGCGCGATCAAAACGTGCGTCTCCTCAATGCCTGGAGGGAATTCAGATGCGATTGATAGCTATCTTGCTGCTGGCGCTGAACGCATGGGCTAGTGGCGCGCAACGCATCGTCTCTACCGCCCCAAGTATTACTCAGACTTTGTTTGCCATGGGTCTGGGACCTCAAGTAGTGGGAGTGACGATCTATTGCAAGTTCCCGGCGGAAGCCGCCAGGCTACCGAAGATCGGAACTCTTCTGAAGCCTGACGTTGAAGCCATTCTCGCTCTGAAGCCCGATCTTGTTGTGGTGCAGAAGCGGCCCAATCATCTGGCTGAAGAACTATCCCGCCTGCATGTCTCCTTTGTCCAAGTGGAGAGCCAGAACCTGGAGGAAATTTACGCCGGCGCGCGTGAGATTGGAAAAGCAGCGGGCGCAAGCGAGGGCGCCGAGCGAATGATTCGCAGTATGCGATCCCAGCTGCACGAGATCCAAAAACTTAGCGCAGGCAGGCCGAAACCCTCCGTGGCGTTCATCGTAGGCCATACGGCCGGCCGATTGGAGGGCATGGTAGCGGGCTCTGGCGCCTCTTACTTTTCGGATCTCCTCGACTATGCCGGCGGCACGAATGTATTCGAGCACGTCACAGCTCCGTACCCGAAGATTTCCTTGGAGGAGATCTTCTCGCGAAATCCCGATGTCATCCTGGAACTGAGCGGCGACAGCAGACCGAAACAGCAGCAGGTGCTCTCGTTATGGCAGAGCAAAGAAACGCTGAAAGCTGTGAGGTCGGAGCGTGTCTATGCGCTGGAATCGGAGCCCTTTCTGGTACCGGGGCCACGCGCGGTGGAAGCGGCAAAGCTTGTGCTTCACCTACTGCATCCGGAGATCAAACCGTGAGCTGCTTAGTTGAGATCCGGAACGCTGGTGTGCGGTATGGCGCGGTGGAAGTTCTCCGATCCGCATCGCTGCTATTACATCAGGGAGAATTCGTCGCGATCGCTGGTCCCAACGGCGCCGGAAAATCCACGCTTCTCTCGCTGATAGCTGGGCTCGCCGCCCCCTCCTCTGGTCAATGCCTCTTCCTTAACCAAGCGGCGCATCAATGGAAACGCCGCGATTTCGCGCGAAGGGTGGCAGTCGTGATGCAGACCGAACCGGGCACGTTTCCGTTCACTGCCGAAGAGATTGTCTACATGGGCCGGATGCCGCATTCGACAGGCCTTCATGACACTTCTGAAGATCATGCGGCGGTCACCAGAGCTCTCGAAGCCGCCGAAGCGGAACCATTCCGGAGCCGCGATTTCCGCACGCTCAGCGGCGGCGAAAAGCAACGTGTCCTTCTTGCTTCCGCGCTCGCTCAGGCGCCCGAGGTCCTGCTGCTCGACGAACCTTCGAACCATCTCGACCTGCAGCATCAACTGTCTCTACACCGGCTACTGCGCAACCTGAGCCGCCAAGGCCTGCTTGTAGTCGCTGTCACGCACGATCTGAATCTTGCGGCGGCATATGCGCAGCGGCTTGTTCTGATGAACGGGGGCAGTATTCAAGCCGACGGGCCACCCGCCGAAGTATTGGGCTCGGGATTGATCGAAGAAATATTCCAGGTGCGCGTGGAAGTGCATCACAGGCGGTCCGGGCAGCCGTGGCTGGTTTATGGTGAGTGACCTGGCCGCCGCAAGACCGCGGCGCACTTTCGCTCTCTTGCTGTGTTTCGCGGCGCTGCTTATAGCTGCCATATCCGCAGTCACCATCGGTTCGCGCTCCCTTGATCTCTCCGGCGCACTACGCGGAGTCTCTCCCGACCGTGAGATTCTGTTACAACTCCGGCTGCCCCGAACGCTTCTTGCCCTCTGGACTGGCGGCGCACTCGCGGTCGCGGGCGTTCTCTTTCAGGCGCTACTCCGCAACGCCTTGGCGACTCCTTACACGCTCGGCGTATCGGGAGGCGCTTCGCTGGGCGCGGTTCTCGCGATTTATTTCGGATGGAATTTGATCGCAGGTATATCCGCTGTGAGCCTTGCCGCGTGCATCGGGTCGGCAGTTGTCTTGGTCCTCAACGTCGCGGTTGCTTCGAAGCGGCAGCGCATGTCCTCCATTAGTCTGCTTCTGGCGGGAGTGACGATTAACAGCATGTGCGGCGCCGCCATCCTGTTCTTATCGAATCTCACCGGCGTTTTGAAATCGTTCGAGGTCACGCGATGGCTGATGGGCGGCATGGATGCGCCCGAATATTCAACGCTGCTTTGGCTGACGGTTGTCCTTGCGCCTGTTTGCCTGGCTGTGTTCCGGTACAGCCGCGAATGGAATTTGCTGTCGGTCGGGGAGACATGGGCAGCGGCCCGGGGCGTTTCAACGAACCGGTTATTGCTGATCGGATGCATTGCGGGCTCCATCCTCACGGGCGCCGTCACCGCCCTGACAGGACCCATTGCGTTTGTCGGCCTCATTGTCCCGCACGCACTCAGGATGTGGGTGGGAGCGGATCATCGCATTCTTGTCCCCTGCTCCTTTCTGCTAGGCGCCGCCTTTGTGGCGCTGTGCGACGTGTTCTCGCGAACCATTCTCGCGCCCGTCGAAATACCGGTCGGCGTGATCACATCTTTGCTTGGCGGTCCCTTCTTCATCTGGATGCTCAGCAGCTACCGCCGGAGCATTTCGGCATGATCCTCATTCGCGGCGGCACATACAGGTTAAGGAGCAAATGACGCTATGAGTATCGCGACAAAACGCGGCGACAATGGAACAACCGGATTGCCGGGAGGCGTGCGGGTTTCGAAAACCGACCCGCGCGTGGAGTGCTACGGCACTATTGACGAGTTGATCTCTCAAATGGGGTTTGCGCGGTCCATCACCGATAACAGAGCAGTCCACGATCTCACCAAAGAGATCCAGCGAGAGCTGTTCAAGGTGGGATCGGCCATCGGGACGGCGCCGGAATCGCGGAAGCCCGCGCCGGCGATTACCCAGGAGATGGTGGATGCGCTTGAAGCCCATGTCCATCGCATTGAGGCGATGCCCGGAGTTCTGGGCGACTGGTCATTGCCCGGCGAGATTCCGGATTCGGCCGCGATGGATGTCGCCCGCACCATCTGCCGACGCGCGGAGCGTCTGGCCGCGCGCTTGTTCGAAACCGGAGTTCTCGAGAACCCGCACATCCTCGCCTATCTCAATCGCCTTTCGGATCTCCTTTGGCTGCTAAGCCGGGAACTCGAATTGACCGCTGGCGTGAACGCCGCCTTGCGACCCGCCGACAAGCCCGGAAACCGCTGGTCGCGCGCGTGGTGACTCTCCCCACGCCGCGCATTGTGATCGCCGGAACCAACAGCGGCGTCGGAAAGACCACTGTGACTGCCGGCCTGTGTGGCGCATTCCGCCGCCTCGGCCTGCGGGTGTCCGTGTTCAAGTGCGGTCCTGATTATTTGGATCCGACTTACCACTATCGCGCTGCCGGTGTTCGCAGCCTGACGCTCGACGGCTGGATGATGGGCCGCGAAGGCGTGCTCTCGACTTTTCAGAACGCCGCGGAAGGCTCCGATATTGCGGTGATCGAAGGCGTAATGGGCTTGTTCGATGGAGTGGAGCCTACGTCCGATGCCGGCTCGACTGCGGAGATCGCGAAATGGCTGGCAGCGCCCGTAGTGCTGGTGATCGATGCCTCAGGGATGAGCCGTAGCGTCGCTGCCATGGCCGCCGGTTTCGCGTCATTCGATCCTGATCTTCATCTCGCCGGGATCCTATGCAATCGCGTCGGCAGCAAGACTCACCTGGAGATGCTGAGAGCTGCATCCGTTTCAGTTCCGGTGCTGGGCGGGCTTCCGAACGATCCGGATCATTCGTTTCCGGAGAGACATCTAGGATTGCGGACGGCCGACGAGTCAGCTTTGCCTGGCGCATTGTTCGACGTTTGGGCTGGACACGCTTCCGAGTGGTGCCATGTCAATCAGATTCTTACGCTCGCGCGGGCAGCGCCTGCTCTTTCGCCTGCACCGGTCCGGATAAGGCCGGTGCAATCGCATGCCTGCCGCATCGGCATAGCGCTCGATCAAGCGTTCCATTTCTACTACGACGAGAATCTTCGGTTGCTGAAAGAGGCTGGCGCAGAGCTTGTGGAGTTCTCGCCGATCAGCGCCACGAAATTACCGGAGGTGGATGGACTGTATCTAGGCGGTGGCTATCCCGAGGTCCATGCGTCGGCGCTTGCAAGCAACGAAGGGCTTCGCCGGGAAATCCTTGCGTTCTGCGGTGCTGGAAAACCCGTTTATGCAGAGTGTGGCGGCCTGATGTATTTGTGCGAGGGCATTCAGCAATTGGACGGATCGCGTTATCCCATGGTTGGCTGGTTTGAGGCTGATGCGGTGATGAATAGCAGGCTTCAGGCGCTTGGCTATGTGGAAGTGCTTACAAGCCGCGATACGATTTTCGGTCCCGTTGGCCGCGCATTTCGCGGACATCAGTTTCGTTACTCGACGCTTGAGTGGAAGCATGCCGTGGAGGGCGCCTATAGCTTGCAAAGGCGGCGAGACAGACAGCAATCCTTTGAAGGGTACTTGAAGGGACGGGTTCTCGGGTCATATGTACACGGGCACTGGGCTTCGAATCCGTCCCTTGCGGAATCGTTTGTCAACGCATGTGTCATGCAAGACATGTCACCACGCCTACGTTGATGATGTTCCACAATCTTCGGGAGAGGGCGGATCTTCTCAGTCGGGTAAGCCGGCTACACGGTATAACGCAGCACGATAGAAGAGATCCCACTCAGTAGCAAACCAAGTCCTGCGGTTACTGGTTCCGCAGTGCGGCCATCGGCTCCACGCCCGCTGCACGGGAAGCAGGGATCAACGATGCTAACAACGCCGCGGTGCAGAGCAGCAGTGTCGCAAGCATCAGCATAGCCGGATCCCATGGTTTCACGGCAAACAGCTGATCAGTCATCAGTCTGCCCGCTGCAATTGCCGACGGGATGCCCAGCGCGAGTCCCATCCCAATCTGTGAAAAGGCAGCGCGCAATACCATCTTGACCACACGTGCGCGATCCGCTCCCAGCGCCATCCTGACACCGATCTCGCCCGTCCGCTGTTCCACCGAGTACGCCATCACGCCATACAATCCCACTGCAGACAGCACTAGCCCCAGCACACCAAAGAGCGTCGTCAGTGTCGCAATCATGTTCTCCTGTTGAAAGTCGGCGCTCAGGATTTTGGAGTATGGATCAACCCCGTACAGCACCAAACTCCGATCGACACTGGCAAGCGCCTTGCGCACCTGCTCTTCCATTCCCGAAGAATTGCGCGGCCCCCAGATCACGATGTTGTACAAAAAGTGCGACCAGATTTCGCCGCTCTGGAAGGCCGGATCGTCGTACTGCACGGTTTGCGTCTCCGGCAGCCAAAACATCGGACGCACCGGATCCTTGTAGTCGTCGGTCATGTAGCGAATGTCTCGCGAGACGCCGACGATTTCATACTTGCCGGAGTATCTGATCTTGTGGACCCCGAAGTGCCGCCCGATCGCGTTCTGCCCTTTGAAGAATCGCTTCGCAAAGGCTTCGTTAACCACCGCTACCTTTCGTGTTGTCGCCGTGTCCTGCTCGGTGATGGGGCGGCCACGCACGACCTTCGCGCCAATGGTTTCAAAAAATCCCGGCATCACTCGCGACCAAGCCGCACCCGTATCTTCTTTCGCCGGGGGCTCCGGCCGGCCCTCTATGCGGATCCCTTCGTTCCAACTATCTCCCGTCATTGGAGCATAGAGAGCGGGCGCAACCATCCGTACACCGGGAATCTGGAGCAGACGATCGTCAATCCGCCGGAACATCGGCTCCATTTGCTCCGGCTTGTAGTTACCTAACATTGGATTGATCGAAGCGATGTACCTGCCTTGTGTTTCGAATCCAAAATTTTGATGCTCGAGATTTCGCAGGCTTTCGCCTAGCAGAGCCGCGGCAGACAGCAGCACGAGCGACATGGCCGCTTGCGCCACCACCAGTGACTTCTGTGCGAACGTGCCGCTGCCGGCAACGGAGCGGTTGGCGCCGCGGATGGCCTCTACCGGGTCGGCATGCGAAGTCATCCACGCCGGGGCAATTCCGAACACCACTCCGGTGAGCACAGATATTCCGAATGTAAAGAGCAGAACGGGCCAGGATGGTGTCGCGCTGACCGGCACGTAATTATGGGGGCCGCCGTGTTGGAAGGCAAGAGAGAGGATTAGCCGCGTGCCGGCATAGGCCACGCCGATGCCCAAAATTCCACCGATCATGGACAGCACGACCGACTGCACGAGTGCCTTCCGCACCAGGCGACTTCGCGAAGCGCCCAGCGCTACACGTATCGATGTTTGCGAGCGCTCCTTCAAACCGCGGGCCAACATGAGGTTCGCCAGATTGCCACAGGCCACCAGCAGCACACAACCGGCCGCAATCAGCAGCAGCTTCAATCCATTCTGATATTGATCTCTCATTGCTGCGACACCGGCGCCGCCTGGAACCAGGTGCAGCGTCTGCTGGCGCCAGAGTTGTCTTTCGTTTGGCTCCATGTCGGGTACGTGGCTAGCCAGCCAATCGTGGAATTCAACCTTCAGTTTCGCTTCGAGAGAAGTGGCATGAACGCCCGGGCGCACTCTCCCGATCAGGTCCAGGAAATTGCCGTTCGGCCTTTTTAACCGGGCCACGTCTCCGTCGATCAATAGCTCTGTCGTGAGCGGTAACCAGAAATCCGGCATGCCCCACCCGGCCAGCTTGGCCCCGTAAAATCCTGGCGGGGTGACGCCGATGACGGTGAACGAATGTCCGTTGATCTGATACACCGCGCCCAGTACCGAGGGATTGGAGGCGTACTTCTCTTGCCAGATGTGGAAGCTCATCACAGCCACAGGAGGCGCGCCCTCCTGATCATCTGAATCGGTCATCAGCCGACCGATCCAGGGAAGCATGCCGAGGGTCTTGAAGAAGTTGCCGGACACATACTCGCCATTACGCGTATCGGCCTGCGCTTGTGAGCCCGCTTTGCGAACGCCCAGCGGAGCATCGCCCGCCTGTAGGGCTGCCAAATCACGGAACTCTGGAGTGTGCGCGCGAAAGTTCTTGTACGCCTCCCAAGAGAACAAAGAAAAATCGCCCTCACTGCCCTGGGTGTAGCCGCCCCAGTTGCAACAGCGATTCTTGTCTCCGATTCTCCAAAGCTCTTCCGGCTTCGTGACCGGCAGGGATTTCAGCAACACTTGGTGTACAAGCGTAAAGATGGCCGTGGTTGCACCGATTCCTAGTGCCAGAGTGATTACCGCCGTAATTGTGAACCCCGGCGCCTTCCGCACTTGCCGCAGCGCATCGCGCAAATCCGTCATGTCCCGATCCCTTCCTCTGTGACGTCGAATGAGCCACTCTTTGCGATACGGAAATTGGCTATCGCTGGTTCCCGCGGGCTTCTCGTCTTAATACTCACCGAGTTTCGTTTGGTTACTCGAAAAGCTCACTTATTTTTGGGCCTTGGTGAGACACACGGTCCCTGTACGGCGTATAGAGCACGGCAGCGCATTCGAGAATGAGCGGTTAAGCGCGGCGTCGCCGGTGACGATCAACGCAGTGGGACCTTTCGAAAGGGAAACTCCGCCTCAAGTGAAACCGCTGCTCTGCTTGCACGTATCGAGAATGAACACGTGTCAATCACGTCGCAAGCAAGTTGTCTTAGAGCCGCAACAGCGAACACCAGCCTGCTTTGCGAAGTGATCTGGGCTGCCATCGCCATCAACGTTCAGGAAAAAACTCCGCCCCGATACCGTGCACAGTCCGCACCACCAGCGCCCGGTCCAGCCACTCGTTCTGCGCCTCGCAGCTAGTCTCGGAAATCAGCACGCATCCATGGCAAGCCGCGCCCTGCAGGTATCGCGCTTCATTCAAATTCGCCGGCACATGCTGCGAACAAACCGGATCGTTCGAACATAGGCGCCCCAACTCCAAAGCCGCATGGATCACATCGGCAATCCGCCGCCCCACCTCCACCAGTCCTCCCAGCGTTCCCTCCGCGTCCGAACTGCCCGTATAGATCAGCACGCCGTACCCAATCGCGGGCAATGCATAGATCCGCTCTCGCAATGAACTCGCCGGATAACCACACTCCAGCGCCACGGCCGTGATCAAAAGGTGCGCAAAGGAATGCAGCAACACATAGCCCGGCCGAAAGTCGCGCTTCGAACTGGTATGCTCGCCCTTCCATTTGTCGAACCCGGCCTTCAGCTCAACCAACCGCTTAGTAACGGGCGGACGCTTCGCCCATCCCTCAATCGCCTCTTTACTGAACTGAAGGAAAACACCCTCGCCCTTGTTCTCAAACGCCGGAACCCAGCTCAACTCCCGCGCCAGCTCTGCCGGGTGTACCTCCATGTCGAACTCGCCTTCCGCATTCGGCGTCAGCGGCTCAAAGCGCGTAAATCCCAGCAACGCCGTCACCTCACGCAGCCGATGCACCAGCACCACTTTCTCAATCCCCGCCATCCAAGCTCGCTCCCAACTGCTGCGTGGCAGTGTGCGCGCATAAAACACACCGTCCGGACGGTCATCACCCGTCACTTCATGCGTGGCTAAGAGCGTCTCCAGTTCAGCCGCCTTAACCGATTTTTCCTCGCTCCGCACAGCTCCCTGGCGAACCTGAACCTCCGCCCAGACCTCCGCGTCCGTCACTTCCTTCAGCGCCTCTTTCACCTTCTGCTTCCGGCGTTCCTTGGCAACATCGGCCTCGCTCTCCGCCGTCTCCAGAAAATCCCAAACCGCCGAAACCGCCTCCTGCACCACCTGGTTACGCTCGGGTAACGAAATCACGCCCAGCCGCTGCGGGAACCACGTGTTCGAAGCCGTCCTGATCAGCAGGCGATTCGTTTGCTCACACTGTTCACGCATCTGCGGCCCCAGCCACGGGCGTCCTCCGTCGCACTTCCCAAAGATCTCTGCCTTCTCCATCGACACGCGCGCCATGCTCCGCGCACGGCCGCATTCGCAGCGCACGAAGATGTCCGTCAGGTCTCCACTCGTCCCGCGCTCGTCCATGTAGAGCTGCCGGTATTGCTTGCGGCAGGTATTGTCCCCGCCATGCAGAAAGAAGTACCAATCGATGTCGCCGATATGCCCGTTCCGGCAGGCGCGTACAAACCGCACCGGAACAACACTCAGGCGCTTATCTGTCTCCGGATGCCGGAATCTTCCTTTGCTCAGCGCATTCGCGTGCACCAGAAATCGGCTGCGCCCCTCACCGCCTCCTCCACCCTCTTCCCGGCTGCCCCCCGCCGAACCCTGAGTGTCCTGCGTAATGAACCATTCGGGAAAGCGAAAAACCGGGATCCCGGTGCTGGCCACTTCCTCGCCCTCCTTCGAAGCCGGCGGAGTCCGAAGTGCAATGGGCGCCTTCTTCAGCACCTCTTCCACTTTCCTCGCCAGCCGCGCTTCGCTAATCGTCTCCATCGCTGCCGCCGGAAACCAGAAATCGAGTCCGCTCACCAGCACCGAATCCTCCGGCAGGTCCGTCATCGCGCCCGGTCCAAACGTGCTCACCACTGCACTCCGCCGCAACTGTCCCTGTGGTCTCTTGATTCCCGCCAACCTTATTCCTCCTCGTTCTGGTACGGATTGTCCAGCTTCCGAACCCACAACGACGAAGTCGGTTCTACATCTCGCAACGAACGGTTCGCCCGAAACTTGTTCCGCCAATGACCCGACGGCAACAGCTTCAGCTCCGGATCGAGAAAGTCTTGCAGCAGCGCCTTTCCCGCCCCGCGTTCGTGTGGATTGTAATGCAGGGAATCGCCCGTCTTCCCTTGCTCATCCACTACACCCGCCCAGTCGTCCAGCAGATCCTCCACGCGCTCCCTCACTCGATCTCTCGCCCGTTCCCGCTCCGCCGCCGGCAGATGTGGATTGTGATTGTAAGCCCGTTGCGCAAACCGGTCCGACACCGCAGTCAGCGCGTGCCGCTGTTGCAGGATTTCCATGGCGCCCCGCGGCGGAGTCATGCCCTCATATTCCAGCCGGGCCAGCGCCACCACCGAAGCCGCCAGTCCCCGATCCAGCGCTCGCGGCGAGAACGGCGTCACGCTTGTCGCTTCCACGCTGCGATAAAACGTCTCGTGATAATGCGCGAACCGCTCATAGTGTGACCGGTCCCGTGGCCGATGCACGTTCAAAATCGTCACCACCAATCCCGCCGCTTTCGGATCGCGCCCCACCCGGCTGCTCGCCTGTATATATTCCGCCGAAGTCTTCGGCTGCCCAAAAATCACCATCAGCCCCAACCGCGTAATGTCCAGACCCACGGAGATCATATTGGTCGCAATCGCCACATCTACTTTGTCCTTCTCCGGAAAGTAAATCCCAAGCCTCTGTTTCGCTTTCGATACCTTGGCCGTATTCTCCCGGCTCGTCAGCTCCACCGGCTCCTCATCTATTTTGCGATTCGCAAACGTCGACTCCGTCTCGCCCACCCGCTTCCGCGACCCATAATCCAGCAGTCGGCTCAGCACCTCATCCTCAATCAGTCGCCGCGCCCCGCCCAGCTCCCGCAGTGCATTGAAATACCCCAGCAGCGTCATGTACGGGTCCGCGGCATTCGTGCCAAACTTCCGCCCGCGCAGCTTTTCATACCACTTCTGTCCCGCCCCCAGCAAGGCCAGGTAAACCCGCAGCATCGCCACTTTCGGACTCCGCCCCTGCGCCGCCACGCCCAAATACAACCGCGCGTTCGTCTCTTCGTTACCTTCCTCCGGCGCTAAGGTCTTCGCGAAAAAAAGGAATCCCGCCGGTTCGGCCCGGGTGGCGGAAAAATATGCACGCCCGTCCGGTTAAACAGCGCCGTGATCTGGGCATCTGCCTTTCGCACCGTCGCTGTCGATGCCACAATTTTGGGCCGCATCCCATCAACGCACGACAGCGCCTCCAATGCCGTTTCGTACAGCCCCACCATCGTCCCCAGCGGTCCCGAAATCAAATGCAGTTCGTCCTGAATAATCAGGTCCGGCGGTTGCAGCCGGCCCACGGGCAGCGGAGCGCCCCGTCCCGGATCGCATGGCCCATAGAAACCGGCATTATCGTACCGCTCCACCCGCCCGAACAACGCTCCCGTCTGCCCCGTCCATGGCATCGCCGCAAACTTATCCACCGTCGCGATGATGAAACACGGCAGACGCCGGTAAATCGGTTCATCCACCGCCACAATCGGCAGCGCACGACCCTGACTGAACGCGCAGTCCCGGTTCACGCAACCGATCTGCAAATCCGTCGGGTAATCCATGTTCACCTTGCCGTTCGCAGTCAGGCGGAATGATGCTGTCGTGAACTTCTCGCCACACCACGGGCATTCTTCCAATGGAATCGGCGAAGGCTTACCCGCTTGATTGCCGTAGTCCCGTACACGCCGCCGTGCGGTCTCCGGATAGTCGTGCTCCTTGCTGCCCATCTCATTCGGAGTCGCCGCCCGTCCTGCTTTAGCAGAAGATTAAATCGGAAGAACAGAAGACATTCAGAGATTTTTTACACGGCTCCTGCAAGTCCACCTGTTCCAGGAGCGCTTAACGAGAACACCGGGCCGAAGGCATGAAGTCTTCACAATCCCGCTTCGCCGATTTCATCTGGAATACCAACTCTTGGAATACCTGTTTCTTTTGCTTCGTCGAGGTTGGGAGAATCCTTCAGTCTTCCTAGAACTCGCTCTTCAAAAACAGGTTTGGGTACTGGCCTGCCTCCTGTTAGACCATCTACGGACCGTTCGAGAGTCGTATATCGGACCTCGTCACGAACGATTCTGGCGTACTTACTCCCGGGCACCTCTTCTAGGCGAACAATAAACCAAGCGATGTCAGCATTCGAAATGTCCGCCACGTGGTCCATCTCGCCAATAGAATCGAAAAACGAGCGATCTACCACGACCGCCATTTTCTTTCCCCAGCGGCGTAGAGTGGGCACTTTAATCTGCAACTGCGGCATTAGCCGTTTGGGCGCGCTGCTGCGGTAGTCGGGACGCCTTCGGCCTGCGGGGAATATGATCCATTCGACCGATTCATCGGCATAAGCTTTAAACTCTCCGCGCATAGCGTCACCGGAGAAATAGACGGCTTGAATTTCCAAAGCACACCATTCCAACGGGGCTCCTGCAGTCGTTTCATTCCTGACGAGGACCATGTCGATCCGACCCACGTCATCACCGCCGGGTGCGTCCGCCGTCGCGCTCGCTTCCAGAAACCCCACTTCTCCAACCAGCCTTGGATCATTGTCCCGGAGAATAGTTTCCCCAACCCATCGGAACACTTCAAGCCCCTCATGGAATCGGTACGGGCATGTCACACGTAACTCGCCCTGCGATCCCGTCGCCGGATGTCCTGCAGCACGGCCCGTCACGCCCTCGGCTTTGTAGGTGTACAAACGCAGCGAGCATACCCTCCTTCTTTGGTGCACTTTGCATCCTGTTTGCTGGATTTGAAGGGGCAGGGCTGCTCTTCCCGTAACTTCTTATCTTTCAGAACTTCGGAAGCATAGTACCGCCTTTCACTCGCATCGGTGCGGGTCAGCACTTTGCCGAACCATTCACCGATTCCGAACCGGGGAGTAAGGTCCTTGGGTTTATTCGCCATTTGAAGCACAAAACTTCATAGTTTCGCACCAACGAGTGTTAGTCGCGGAGAAATGTGTTTAGCCGCTCTGCTAGGTTGGCCGCATTATGCGTCTCGCATTCCCAAATGACAGCGGTCTGCCAGCCATAGAGGGACAAATTTCTTAGGTTCTGCTGATCGCGCACACAATTTCTTTGTAGTTTTGGCTTCCAGTACTCCTGATTTGACTTCGGGACGTGAGCCGTTTTGCAATCGTGACAGTGCCAGAAACAACCGTGAACAAAAATCACTTTGCGCCGGCATGGGAAGACTAAGTCAGGCTTGCCCGGAAGATCTCTTCTGTGTAATCGAAACCGATAACCCAGCTTATGAACAAGCTTTCGTACCGCGAGCTCAGGTTTCATTCCCTTGCTGCGGATCGCCCGCATGTTTGCGCTTCGGTCCACCGGCTAGAAACAAGCCCTTAAGTTGCTAGCCATGGGCCGCTTCCGGAACGCCGTGCGGCACAGCTCCATGTTCTTCAAGATGCATGCGCATCTGAGCGGCAATTGCTTTTGCCAGCAGGACAGGAACGGCGTTGCCGACTTGCTCATACTGCGAAACACGCGATCCCACGAAGCGGTACGTGTCTGGAAAAGATTGAAAACGCGCAGCCTCTCGCACAGTTAACGAGCGATCTTGGTCTGGCAAAAGGACCGTTCCCCAGTGTGGATCACATTTTGTCATGACGGTGCTTGCTAAGCCATCATTCCGCAAACGACCGTAACGCTTGGTGTGATCCGACTTCCTCGCTCGTTGCATGCCCTTTGGAAGCAGCTCATGAGGAATGTCCCGCCAGGATCCGCCTGGCTTCACGTACTTCATGCGTTCCAGGTTCTGCTTTGCAAGTTTCGCAGCGTAATGGTTGAAGGTGATCCCTTCCGAGTTGCGCATCTGAGCGGCGTATTCGCTACACGGAACGGTGGTGTAGCCGACTTCCTCAGCGCCTTCGCCCATCTCAAGCCGAGGTAAATCACCGATGGCCTCATAAACCGTGATTGCAGGACGCAACGCGTGGTGGTGCTTACTCGATAGTTGAAAGATCATTGTGCTGCCGCCCCGGAAGTTGGCACGGCCAGTGGCGTAGTGCGTGGGCTCCGGTGGCGTAATCGGCCCCAGCCGGGAACCAAGCAAAATCAGGCGCCAACGCTCCTGGGGGACACCGTAATGAGCAGCAAACAAAATCTTTGGCGTAACGCAATATCCGTGCCTTTCAAACTCGCTCAGAATGCGCCGGAAGATCTTCCCATCGGCTAGCGACAACAAGCCCGGAACGTTCTCAAAGAGAAAAGCCTTTGGCTCGAACTCATCAAGAAACCGCAGATAATCCGTAAAGAGCTTGTTGCGCGGATCGTCTAAAAAGCGCTCTGGTGCATTGACCGAAAAGCCTTGGCATGGTGGGCCTCCAACCAGCACATCGAGACCACCTTTGGGCAAACTCAGCCGTTTCCGTATGATCGCGGGATCTACTGCTTCGATATCGCAGGCTTCCGCCCAGGCGTCCGGGTGGTTGAGAGAGAAGGTGTTGATTGCTTCCTGCATGCAGTCGTTGCCGTATAAGCAGTGATAACCGGCATGGCGAAAACCCTCGGTGATGCCCCCCGCTCCACAGAACAGATCGAGAGTGGTTAAGGGCGGCAGCGTGGGATGCGAGCGGACAGGGCAGGCGTTTTGCTTGCCCGGTACGACTAATCTGAGTTGCAGTCCGATTTTCCTCACGGTTCCTCTCCTGCTCTCATATCGAACACGGTATCGTAGTCCGAGACCTTCGTTGCGTGTTCATTCTACCTAGTTCCCGCATGCAACATTCACGAGATGTATAGTCCATCCCTTGGAGGACCGATTCCAGATTTCGGCTTCCCGTGGCACGGGATGGTTTACGATTTCGTCATCCAAAACGCGTTTGGTCGGGATTGCAGTAATCCACCCGAGAACCGTCACCCGGGAGAGACGACCGCCCGTGCAATCTTTACCTGCTCATCTTGATAGATCATAGCCATATGCGCTTGAAGAGCTGGCCTGCTATCTCTTCCGGAAAAATCCGGTGCGCTCTCTCCTTTGCTCTCCCTATGGATCGCATCGCCGCCCTCAAAATCCCGCTCCGCCGCGCCTGTCAGCTTCTGGTCCGTCTGCTTGCTGAACCACTCGTTTCGCTTCCCCGGCGCCTGCCGCAGCAGTTCCTCCAGGTTCACAGTCACAGGCGCGCCGGTCTTCTTTTTCGCTTTGATCGCAATCGATGCCCCTGCGGCAATCTGCAACTCGAAGCCCATGCTGGCTTCATAGACACTGCCGATCTGTTCCACGTCCAGACTCCGATAGCTGAGCCGCTCCCCCTCCAACACCATTAGCTTTCGCAGCACCCGGTGAATCACCCCATCGGGAACCCGCGGGTATTTCTCTAAGAAAGGAAACCGATCCGGATCGAACAGGTACCCCTTGCGCCCCGGAAGCCGAAACTTGTCATGACGCGCACCTTGATAGATGAGGCGGAACAGCACCAGCAGCCGCGCCCACGCTCCATACCGCGAGTCCATCGTCTCCGGATGCCGCCCCTCGTCCTCCCGCAGCGACTCGTACAACCCGTTCACGGAGTAGTTGTTCACATACAGCGGATCGCTCGAAAGCAAATCCCGGTCTTCCGCATACAGCAGAAAAACCAGCCGCAGCAAAACCGTCAGCAGCCCCTCGTACACTTTGGGTTCGTTTCGCAAAAAGGGCTGCATTCCGCGCAGCAGCTCAAAAAGCGCCTCCATCACTTGCGTCGCCAGCTTCGTCGAAACCGCATTCTGGTGCGTCCGGCTCTTCTTCAGCAGCGCCGGCAACCGCTGCTCCTCGGGCCCAACGAAAAGCCGCTCCTGCCCCAGCAGCATGTAAAGCGCACCCAGAATCGGCCGCCCCGCCACCTGCTTCATCTCGTCAATGACGAATGTGATGTGCCCGCTCGACTCCCCCTTCGGGGCGTAAACCAGGCGAATCGCTCCCGCGCACGCCAGCACTCCAATCGGCACATTCGCTTCCCGCAGCAATCTTTCAAAACGCATCTCGGGCGAAGCTTTCCATCTACCTTTGGCTTCGTTTCGTATTTGTGTGTCGAGTTCCGCGGCTGTCCGTTCTTCCGTCAGTTCCTGCACCAGCAGCAAGTCCGGAACCACGTACGTCGGCGACATCACATCGTCGTACCCGGCCACCACGCTCGTCATCTCTTTCGGCGGCTGCTGCAAGTCGCTGTCCCGCCACCCGAGAAACCGCACCGCAATGTCCCGGAAATTTGGGTTCGTATTTTCAAACGCGCCCGACAGCTCCATCAGGTTCGTCGGCAGCGCCACCCCCGCCTCCACCAAAGCCGTCGCCGACACCACCACGCCCACCGGCTGTGTGTACCCCAACCACTCCAGGTGGGTTCGTTTGGCAAAGTCCTCAGACATGGCTTAATTCGTCTCCGGCCCCTAGTTCGTTTCCGGCCAGAGGTATACGAGCCCAACCGGCTCAACACGTTGCGCCCGAATCTGGTACACCTCGCGGATGCGATTGGGTTCGTTTCGCATTTCGTCCGGCAGCTCTGTCAGCCGCTTGTCCCAGCCCTTTCGCTCTTCCTCCCGCTGCCGCCGGTCCGCCTCGAAATCGAACGTCAAATTCATCTGGGTTCGTTTGGTATTTTCGATATGCCGCTGCTGATCCTCCAGAATTTTCAGCATCTGCTTGGCCTCGCTCTCCCCTCGCTCCGCCAGTTTCTTCCTTGCATCGGCCTCATGTTCCGCCGCCCGCCGGTGCAGGTGCGGCAACAACTCCTCAATGTCCCGAGCCGCCGATCCCAGCAATTGGGTTCGAATCGAGAATTGGGGCTTCCGCCCGCCAGCAGCGCCCGATCCAGCAAATCCAGAGTCGTGTCTTCGGCCTTGGTTCCATACGGCTGCAGCGCTGTCTTCCGGATTGCAGGGTCCGTCCAGCGCGCCGCCACCGGCACAATCTCCTCGTGCAGCCGCGCCGCCCCCGGTCCATACAGCGCCAATCGGCCCAGCAGGATCACGCGCGGAATCGCATCCCGCGTTTGCGCCAGGCAAGCGCGCGACAAATCATCCAGTTGAAAGCCTTGCGCCAGAAACCGGCTCAGCAGCCGCTGCACCACTTGCTGCTCCAGGTGGAACTGCACCACCTCGTCCGTCACTCTGCCCGGATCTTCAAAAACCACCGGACGGATCGGCGACGAGTTCCGCCACTCATACAGCTTCTGGTCCCGCTTTCTCGGCTCGCGCAAACTGTCCATCGTGTCCGCCCACGACCGGAGGTCGTATCCATGAGACCGGTCCGTTTCGTCCAGCTTCGGCAAAGCGAACCGGCCGTCGCCCAAATCCCGCAGCGGTTCCGCGCCCATCATCTCCAGCGCGCACGAAATGGCCGATCGGAAATGCTCTTCATCCAATCCCACTTCCTTGCGCGATCGCTGCATCAAGGTCCGCAAGCCCTCAATCGATTCACGCAAGTTCAGTTGCCGCGGCGTCTCCAACTCATCCTCAATCGCCCGTCGCCTCTCTGCATCGAGATTAGCGGCCGCAATCTCCTGTTCGGTCTTCTCAATCTCGGAACGCCGGATACCGCCCTTCAGCAAATGCTCCAGCTGGCTGTCGATTACGGTCGAAAGACTGCCCAGCTCCCGCCGGATCGTGTCGGTCTTCGTGACGATGGCCTGCAGAATGCGGTCTTCCGGCCGATTGGCGTAAACGAAGTAGTAGCAGTAAACCTCAGAAGCGGGCTGCAGTTTTCGGTCAATGCGTCCGTTCCGCTGCTCCATCCGGCTCGGGTTCCACGGCACGTCGAAGTGAAACAGGTGATGACAGTGGGCCTGCAGGTTCAAACCCTCCCGTGCCGCATCCGTCGCCAGCAGAATACGCAAGGGATGCTTAGCCGGCTCAGTATTGAACGCGGCCTTGATCTCTTCTCGCTGCGACGTGGCCCCGCTGAATGTCTCGATGTGAGACCCTGCCTGCGGCAGTTCACCAATCAACTGTCGTTTGAGGTAATGCAGCGTGTCTTCGAACTCGGTAAAGATGATGACCCGTGTATCGTTCCACCGGCCATCCGGACAAGCATGGCTCTTCAGCCATTCGAACAGCCGGCGTACTCTGGCGTCCGGCGCATGTCGGCTTCGTTCCGCAATCGCTCCCATTTGATCCAGCAATTCTTCTTCGCTCGCTTCAATAGGCGCCAGCGCCGTCGCCGCTTGAATCTGCGCATCACGCTCGAGTTCGATCTCGTTATCGGTCAGCGAAGCCCGTTCATCATCCGCATCCACGCCGTTAAACAGCAGAGCCTCATCCACTTTGGCGTGCTGTCTGGCATTGCTCCGCCGATGCACCTTCAACGTCCGGGCGAACGCTTCAATCGAAGAGAACAACCTCTGCTGTAAATGGCAGATCACCAGCCGCGACGCCTTGTTGTTGCTAAGTCGCGCCTCCCGCATCTCCTGGTACTGACTCAACAGCCGGAACAGTTCGAGTTCCGGGACCTCCGGAGAATCATCCAGCGTGATCTGTTCGACCTTCCGCTTCGGAAAACCTCCCTGAATCACCCGCAGGTCCTCTTTGATACGCCGGACCATCACCTCGTCGCGGTTCTGCTTGGTCACCGGTATCCCACGCGTGAACCGCTGCGGATCGAGCATCGCCAGCAGCGCCGAAAAGCTGTTCGAATGCCCGTTATGCGGAGTCGCCGACAGGAACAGCCGATGCTCAAAACGTCCCGCCAAGCCACGGACAGCCTTGGTAATATCCGAATCGATCGCCAGCTTCTGGCCGCTAGCCGGAGCCGCGTGATGCGCCTCATCCAGAATCAGCAAAGAACCGGGTTTGAACTTTCCAAGCCAGTCATGCAGGCCGCTTGTATACGCCTCATCAATCAGCAACCGATGCGAGATCAGAAACCGCGTGTGCGTGGTCCACGGATTCACGCTGAACCCGCGCTCCCGCCGCACATTCTTGATGTACTCCTTGTTCAGAATCTCAAAGCGCAGTCCAAACCGGTTCTGCAACTCTTCCTGCCACTGCAGCAGCATCGACGGCGGACAGCTAACCACGATCTCGCGCACCTTCTTACGCAAAAGCAGTTCGCGCGCGATCAAGCCAGCTTCAATCGTCTTGCCCAGGCCGACATCATCTGCAATGAAGAGGTTCACCCGTGGCAACCGTAGTGCCTTCCGCAACGGCTCCAACTGATAAGGCTCCAGCTTTATGCCTGCGCGAAACGGAGCCTGCAGCAGCCGCGCATCAGTCGACGTCACGCAGTTCCAGCGCATCGTATTTAGGTATGCGGCGAATCGGTCGGGAGGATCGAACCCGCGATCGGCAAGTTTCCCCCACGATTCGGCATTGCGGACCTCGGCATCGAGCTCCAGCTCCCAAAGAGCCTCGATCTTCTGGCCCTGGGCGTCGTCGTCAATGCAGGAGCCGCGTACCACGGTGGTCCCATCGGCCGAAGAAGAGATCACATCATCAACGAGATATAGCCGCTGGCGAAGATGAACAATCTCGCCAGGCTGCGGAAGCCGACGCTCCCGAGAAACTACGCTGGACATCACAACTTGAAGATGCCCAGGATATCGCAACAGCTATCTACCTCTCTTGCTCAGGCGTAAATACGGAGTCGGCAGTAGATTATTCAGTCACCGGGGGTCGAAAGTAATAACGGATAAATGAGAGAGCCCACACGCCCCGGCTTCTGGTGTACAGTGGACGCGCAGCGCTGTTTTGGTGCGAGATAGCCATTGACGGCTATACCCTCGAATCCAAGGTGATTCGATAACGAAACTCCCGATTCGGGCGAGGGTCTAGCCGGCGATTGCCTGGCAGAGCTTCAGGGACGAGTAGCGGCATCTACGACCTGTAAACGCCAAAGGATGTTTTCGTGCGTGGCGTGGTTATTACGCGTAGACACATTGCATTCAGGTAATTCTCCCTAACACTTTTCCTTGAATGCTTAGAACCGACAGAGCGGGAGTTTATGCGCTCCACAACTTGGCTCCCGGCCTGTATACGGTACGGGTAGAAGCGCGGCGTTTTCAAGCATACGAGATCCTCTCTTTTCGGGTGGCCGGCCCGCCCAGGATCCGGCACAATTTCACATTAGAACTTGCTCGGATCCGTCAGGAGATTGTCGTTTCCTCGGGCGAGAAGCCTCTGGGCATTGAGCCGGAAAGCAGTGCCAGCACCATCGCCTTGCGACGGAATGCGTTAACGGGTTTGCCGGACGATCCTAACGACTTTGCCGCCGCCATCCAAGCGCTCGCCGGACCTTCCGCCTTAGGCGCCACCGACCCGCAGTTGTTTGTGAATGGATTCATTCTCAATCAGATGCCACCTAAAGAAACCATCCGCGAGATCCGCATCAACGACAATCCTTTTTCAGCTGAGAACGATCGTCCCGCCACCAATCGGATCGACGCCGTTACCAAGGCTGGAGGTCGGCAGGTACACGGCGAAGCGTACCTGAACTGGGATGCGGGCTGGTGGGATAGCGTCAATCCGTATACCCGGCCTTTGCCTCCGAACCCGTCACGGCTCTATGGCGGCAACGTGGCGGGACCGCTTACCTCACGTGCATCCTTCTTCGTATCCCTGGAACGCACAAGCATCGATTTCCAAAACGCTGTCAATGCAACGATTCTCAATCCGTCTCTCCTGCCGGTGCCACTGTCGGAACACGTGCCGGGTTTCGAAAAACGCCTCCTCTTGAGCCCTCAAATAGATGTCAATCTGAACAAAACGAATTCGTTGATGGTTCGTTATTCTTCTTCCCGCTATTCGCTGCCGCGTGAGGGGATCGGCAACACCGTCTTAGCCGCATCCGCTTATGACACTTCAAACAGGCAACAAACGGTTCAAGTCTCCGAAACGGCCGTGCTCAGCTCTCACGCCGTGGTGGACACGAAGGTTCAAGTCCTGCGACTAGATTTGGCTTCGAGAGCTTACACTTTGGCACCCGCCATTGCCGTGGATCAGGCATTTACAACGGGCAGTTCCTCATCGCGTTTGAATTCCTTGGTCCAGAATCGATGGGAACTGCAGAACAATCTTTCGAACGTCATCGGACATCACTCTTTGCGGACAGGCATCCGGCTGCGCGGAGAGACCGACAACGAAAGTCTGGAGAGGAATCAAGCCGGAACATTCGCCTTCTCGGCGGGATCGGGACCAGCGCTGACTGCTGACAATATCCCGGTACGCGATGTCCAGGGATCCTTCGTGGTAGTTGCGTTATCTGCTTTGGAGCGGTACCGGCGGACAGTTGCGTTTCAACAGCAAGGACTCCCTCCCTCCACCATCCAGTCTTTGGGAGGAGGCGCCAGTAGTTTCTCGGTGAACGTCGGCGACCCCCGCGCCAATTTGAGGCAGTACGACCTGGGCGCGTATCTGCAAGATGATTGGCACGTGGGTCCGAATCTCCTCCTGGGAGTGGGCCTGCGATACGAAGCGCAGACGAACTTGCAGGACAGTTTGAACCTGGGACCGCGCTTCTCTTTCGCTTGGGCGCCCGCGACAGCTCCAAAACAAAATCCTCATACTGTGGTGCGCGGAGGCGTCGGACTTTTCTACCAACGACTGGACCCTTCACTAGTACTGCAGGCGCGCCAGTCCTCCCATCCACACTGGCACGAGACAACTACCGATCCATCTCTCCTGGCGTCTTTCCCAGTCGCGCCTCCGCTTTCTAGCTTGGCGGCCCTCGCTACCCCGGCCGACACGTTGCAAATAGGGGCAAGTGTCCAAGCCCCAGCCACTTTGCAGGGAACGATAGCAGTGGAGCAGGAGTTGCCAGGCAAGGCTCGCGTTTCCGCCGGTTTCACCGAAGCGAGAACCTTTCATAATCTGCTGCTCGTCGATGCCTCCCCTTTTCAGCAAGGAAGTCCGAGGTTCCTGAGCGTTGAATCGAGCGGCATTCTCGCGCAACGGCAAGTAAAAGTAGAGTTGAGCGACAACCTGAGTAAGCGCCTCAATCTAACGGCCGATTACGTGTGGAGTCGAGCAAACAGCAATACCGATGGTACGACTAACCCTGCCGCAACCCCCAACAGTTTGCAGAACGAATTGGGCCGCTCTGCTACCGACATCCATGACAACTTCACGCTTACCGGTTCTTGGGACATACCCTGGGGAATACGTTTGAGCCCCTTCGTGGTGGCGTCCTCGAGCCGCCCTTTCAACATCATCACAGGACGCTACCAGGATGGGGACATCCCGTATACAGGTAGACCCGCCTTGGCCATCGACCCCAACCAGCCCGGTGTCATCGTGACTCAGTTCGGCGCCTTCGACCTGAACCCCTCGCCCGGTGAACCTGTAATTGTACGCAATTATGGGCGCGGACCGGCTTTTTTCTCCGCCAGCTTCCGCCTCAGTAAAACGTTTCCCTTCGGCGAGCCTCCCGGTGACGGACAAACTGGGACTAACACTTCGTCCGCCGGCAACGAGCACCGTTACGGCATCGTAGTTTCCGCACAGGTCATTAATTTCACGAACCACCTGAATCCAGGAATCCCGGAGGGCAATCTGACTTCGCCTCAGTTTGGGCAAGCGACCTCACTCGCGCCAGGCTTCAACTTCGGCAGCACAGATACCGCCGTTTATCACAAGCAACTCCAAGCGAATCGCCGGATTGAACTTCAATTGCGCTTTACGTTTTAGTGGTGGCGAACTCGAACAGATCCAGTTCCTTCTTGGGCACGTCTCAATCCAAACGACCGAACGTTATCTTGGGTGCAAACAGAAGCTTCGGTTCGCGGTGAACGACAAGCGCGGCCTCGAACCAAAGTCTTGCAGCGGGTTCAAGGAGCGGATTACCCTTCCCTGGGCGACAAGTAGGGAGAAGACTCTTTTCTCTCTACTGTCGAGATTGCCCGGGCCGGCTCCGACTACTCCTTGAAAACGCACTCACGGTGCAAAAATCGAAGGGAGATCAAGTCAATGAAGTTCATTCTAATGATGGGAATGAAGACCGACTCTGAGAGTAAATCCAAAGGCATCATGTCCTGGCCTAAGGAAGACATCCAGGCGCATATCGCATTCATGATGTCCTTCAACAAGCAATTGAAGGAAGCGGGCGAGTTGGTGTCCGCCGAAGGGTTGGCATGGCCGGAACAAGCCAAACTGATTCGCGCCGGCAAGGATGGCACGCCGATAACCGACGGAGTCTTTCCGGAATCCAAGGAATTCCTTATCGGGTACTGGATCATCGATGTGGAGAGTGCAGACCGCGCCTACCAAGTGGCCGCCCGAGCCTCAGCGGCACCGGGGCCGGGAGGTGCGCCCCTCAATATGCCGATCGAAGTGCGACAAGTTATGAGCGGCCCACCGGAAGAGTTTGCGTGACACGACCGGATGTCGAGCACCTGTTGCGCGAACTTGCGCCGCAGGTGCTCGGAGCGGTAGTCCGCCGTTATCGGGATTTCACTTCAGCAGAGGATGCTGTTCAGGAGGCCCTTCTCGCCGCAGCAACCCAATGGCCGGGCGAGGGGCTACCGGATCATCCGCGAGCGTGGCTGGTGCAGGTCGCTTCCCGGAGGCTCGCGGACCAAATTCGCAGCGATGTCGCTCGGCGGCGACGCGAGACTCTAGCAGCGCGGAAAGCCCCAATGGAATCGGGCTACGTCATTCCGACAGCGGAAATCGCGGACGATGTGAGCAACGATGACTCACTCAGTCTTATCTACATGTGCTGTCATCGGGCGCTGAGCCGTTCATCGGCCATCGCGTTGACATTGCGGGCCGTAGGCGGCCTGTCGACTGGCGAAATCGCACGTGCGTTTCTGGTTCCCGAAGCGACGATGGCGCAGCGCATCAGTCGCGCCAAGCAGACGATTAAGGAATCTGGATTGCCGTTTCGGCTTCCGACGGCCGGCGAGCAAAACGAGAGATTAGGCGCAGTGCTGCACGTACTCTATCTGATTTTCAACGAGGGCTATGCAGCAAGCGGGGGCGCGTCGCTTCAGCGAAATGACTTGGCAAGCGAAGGAATCCGGCTTGCGCGGCTCCTGCGGGCTCTGATTCCCCATCATTCGGAGGTGGCAGGACTGTTGGCGCTCATGTTGTTGACCGACGCCCGTCGCGCCGCCCGCACTGGGCCGCACGGCGAGGCCGTTCCGCTCGACAAGCAAGAAAGAACCCTATGGGACCACCGACAAATACATGAAGGCGTAGTCTTGATCAGCGTGACGTTACCTATGGGTTCGGTTGGACCGTACCAAGTTCAAGCCGCTATCGCCGCAGTTCACGACGAAGCCGTTCGGAGCGAAGACACCGATTGGCCTCAAATTCTCGCTCTATACAGTATTCTCAAGCGGATGTCCGACAATCCGATGGTTAAGCTGAACCACGCCGTCGCGGCGGCAATGGTGTATGGTCCAGCGACCGGACTCGATTTGTTGGCGAGCTTAGATGATTGTCTGAAGGGTCACTATCGATTGGAAGCCGTCCGCGGGCACCTCAAAGAGATGGCCGGGGATAGCGAGGGAGCAATCGCCGGCTACCTCGCTGCTGCCTCCCGGACTGCGAATCTTCCCGAACGGAACTTCCTGCTAGAGCAGGTAGCTCGGTTGAGAGGCCAATCTGCCGGATAGATCCAGCCTGACGTTAGGACTCAATCTGGAGTGATCCGGCGCGAAAAGGCTGTGAAGCGACGTGGGGCAGATCGCCGGATCAGTTTAGATTGAGCCGTTTGAAGGAAGGCGACCGTGTTTGCGGAGGACGCGGCCAGTTTGGCAATCAGCCGCTATGGGATTTGAATACGATTTCGAATTTCTGGATAGAGCACGGGACGTTCTGACCCCAGGTATGCAGTACGCTCATAAAACCGATGTCCGCACCGAGGTGTTTGGGGTCGGCGGCGATCTCCACTAGTGTTGCTGCGCTGGCGCGAAACAGAAGATCATACAAGACTTTCTTGTTGGAGAGAGCGAGTGGCGAAAGCTGATGTGGCAACGTGAAGACCAGGTGCACATAAGGCACATCGAGCAGTTCCTTTTCACGGGCAGCAAGCCACTGGTCGCGAGCATTGGTCTGGCACTTCGCGCAGTGGCGATTACGACACGAGTTATAAGAGATGGCCTGATGACCGCACTGATCCAGATGGCCACCCAGCGCCGCTGTGCGACAGCGCTCAATGGTGCGCAGCACTCGCAAATGCTGCCAGGTTAATCGGGATCGATTGTTATCGATGAAGCTTTTGCCTGCTGCACGAACGATATCGGCCACCTCGAAGGGTGGCCGATTCATCTCTTATGCAGCTTGCGGGAGCGCTTCACTTGCTCGGGGCTGGAGAGATCGACTTTATCGATTGGCGTGCCCGCCGCCTTCAGATGCCGTTCGGACAGGTGCAGGTAAATGGAGGTCGCTTTCAGGTCGGAGTGACCGAGCAGCAACTGCACCGTAGCTAAATCCGCTCCGCCCTCCAGTAAATGGGTCGCGAAACTATGGCGCAGCAAATGGGGGCGAACGTCTTTCGTGATGCCGGCTGTGTGCGCAGCTTCCCGGCAGGCCTCCCAGAGCACTTTCGGGGTAATCGGCTTATCGGCCCGCCCACCGTCTTTCGTTCCCGGAAACAGATAGGTCTTGGGGTGCATCCAGCGCCAGTACTCGCGCAAGGTCTCGAGCAGCTTCGGACTGAGCGGCACGTCGCGGTCACGGTTCCTCTTGCCGTGCCGGATATGGATGAGCACGCGCACGCTATCGATGTCCTCCACCTTGAGATGGCAAAGCTCGGCCCGGCGCATACCGGTCGAATACAGCGTCATTAGCATCGCGCGATGAAAGAGATTGCTGGCCGAATCGATGAGCCGGAACGCTTCTTCCTGCGTCAGGATGATCGGCAGTCGGCGAGGCGCTCTCGGATACGGCACTTCTTCGACCGGATAGTTGCGTTTCAGGGTTTTGCAGAAGAAAAAACGCAATGCTGCGGTATGCGTGCCGACCGTTCGCGCGCCCTGCTTCCGGTCCTTCAACAAATACAGCTGGTAAGTCCGGATCTCATCTGGCCCGAGTTGATCCGGTGGTCGATGGAAGTACCGGGCGAAATCCGCAACTGTCTTGAGGTATCCCGCTACGGTAGTCTGTGAGTAATTACGGCGCTGGAGTTTCTTCCAGCATCAGTTTGCGTAAATGGGTCACAAGTTTCTCCTTGTGACCCGATACTCTATCGACCTTTATGTATCGGTCACCGCCCACGCGCAGCGTCCGCCGCGCGGTCGGCTTCGTTCTAACGGCGTAGCGTTTAGTTTGCCGATTGCGAAATGGATTGTTGGTCACCTGGGATTCAGAAGCGGTGTCGCTCCGCCTCCGGCTGCGCGACACGGCTTCCGCGATACTCAAAGAGAAGATTGCTACCCGTGTCCTAGGACGAAGTGTCACCCATGTCCCGGGCCATACAAAGCTGCCGTCCTTCCCACGCCGCAGCCAAAACCCACGTCTGCGTCTCCCATCCTCAGCGGGACGTTCCCTCCCGCAACACCCTCCCTTTCTTCCAAGCGCCGTCAGATCACGAATCACTCTTAGCTAAACGATGGCGTTCTCGGAGCTGTCAGACGGAATCGCGGAAGCGCTACGCGCACAGGAAAGACTTCCTCCCGGGGCTCTGCCCCGGCGCGCGCAAGGGCGCGGCCCTGCGGGTTTTGGGTGTCCCCCCTTCCGTCTCTGCGCTCCTCCCTCCCCCAAAAAAGCGCAAGCGCTTCCGCACCCCTGACGCTTGCCGCCCCAGTCTCGCCAGCGACGCCTCGGAGGTGTTGTTAACAACACCTCACTCCCATTTTCAAAACAAAGGACAAATCACATGTTGAATTTGAATCGCATCACTCTCATCGGCAACACCGGAGGCGACGCCAAGACCACGCCCAACGGTCCCACCACCATCTCACTTGCCACCAATGTCAGTTGGACGGACAAGCAAACACAAGAGCGCCGCACACGGACCGAATGGCACCATCTCGTTATCTGGAACGGCTTGGGCAAATGGGCCGCGACACTCCCCAAAGGAACGCCGCTGTTTGTCGAAGGCGAACTCATTTACGAGGAGTCCCCGCGCAAGGTGCAAGCCACGGTCGGAAAGAAGACGGCGGAGATCGAAGTCCTGACCCGAGTAGCGAAGGTGAAGGTTCAGCGGTTGATCCGTCTTGAATCAGCCGCACAAGCCCAGGCCGAATCGAGCGACGACACAGGAGACGCCCAATAGGTAGATCCGAATGGGAAGGCGCGAGCCTTCCCGTTCACTGGCAGGAAACGACAACGGCATTCGTGAAAAGCAAAGGAACGAACACATGAACATCGAAGAATTAGAAACACTGGAAATCCCCCTCAGCAAATTGCTGGTCTGGAATGAGAACGTACGCACGACTGGAGTGGAAGAAGGAATCGGCGAACTCGCCGATTCCATTGCTTCCGTGGGATTGCTGCAAGGCCTGGTTGTGAAGAAGGAACCACGCGGCAAATATGCCGTCATCGCGGGACGGCGCCGCCTCATGGCCTTGTCTCAATTGGCGAACGATGGCAAGGTGAAAGCAACGATGCCGGTTCCTTGCCGCCTTGCTCCGAAGGATGCCGACCTGCCGGAGATCAGCCTCACGGAAAACGTCATGCGCGTGCCGATGCACCCCGCCGACGAGTTCGAGGCCTGTCAGCGTCTCCTCTCTGCCGGTAAATCCGTCGCCGATGTGGCCGCCCGGTTCGGAGTGACGGAAGCTGTTGTGCTTCGGCGGATAGCACTAGCTCGTATCAGTCCAGTGTTACTCGCGGCCTATCGTGGAGGGGAACTGAACCTTGCACTCTTACAGGCTTTTACTCTCACCGACGACCACAGCGTACAAGAAGAAATCTGGCATCAGTTGCACCCATGGGACCGGGAGGCCCATACGGTTCGGCAAATGCTTTCGAGCAATGACATTCCCGCCACCGACAAACGAGTGCGGTTCGTCGGTCTCACCAACTATGAGGCGAGTGGCGGAGCAGTTCGCCGGGACCTGTTTGCAGAAGGCGAGGACGGGACGTACATCGCCGATCCTGCCAAACTCACTCGGCTGGTCAGTGAAAAGTTGCAGACCCTTGCGGACAGTGTCAAAGCAGATGGCTGGAAATGGGCCGAGGTACAGCCCGAGATGGATCACCAAGCCGTCAGCCGGCACAAGCGCGTGCCTGCGCCCGAACTTCCCCTATCGGCGGAGGCGCAAGCCGAGATCAGTGCGCTTGAGAGCCAACGCGACGTTTTCGTCAATCAATTGGAAGAGCAAAACGAGGACGAAGAAGACGACGAGGCCCAAACAGGCTATGAACAGATCGATGACATAGACCGCCGCATGCAAGCCCTTCGGCGCAATCGGAAAGCTGCCTATTCGGATCAGGCAAAAGCATCTTGCGGTGTGGTGGTCAGCATAGGGCAAACCGGAGAACCGGCATTCGTGTACGGTCTGTTGCGGAAAGAGGATGAAATCGCGCTCCGTCACCCAGAAGCAATGTCCGATGCTGTCCCTTCCGCGGTGCCTGATTCCGAATCGGAACAGGAGTCCCCGGTTTATTCAGCAGTGTTGCTGGAGGCGCTCACGCAGCACAAGACCGCCGCCATCGCCGCCGAGCTTTTCCAGCAACCCGCCGTTGCGTTAGCCGCTCTGGTTCACGCACTGGCATGGAGTGAGTTCGGCCTGGACCTTCATCTTTACCGCTCCCAGACCTGTCTTCAGATATCCACCCGTCAAGCTCACCTGGAGGGAGCCAACGATTCTCCCGCCGTCACGCTGCTAGAAGAACAGAAGCGATACTGGCTCGAGAGGCTTGTCGCGGCGCCGGAAGGGATCTGGCCCTGGTGCCTGGAACAGGACCAGGAAACCTTGCTCCAACTGCTGGCCTATTGTGTATCTCGTACGGTTAACGGCGTGAAATCAAAGTCAGACGCGGACAACGACGGCAGTCGCCGACGGCAAACAGACGCGATCGCCGCCGCCCTTCAGTTCGATATGACGAAGTGGTTTACTCCGACAGCCGACAATTTCTTTAGCAGGGTCCACAAGTCGCGCATGGTCCAAGCGCTTACTGAAGCCGGCAAACCGCCTAGCGCCAAAGCGCTCAATCTCAAGAAAGCCGAACTGGCCACTCTCGCTGAAAGCGAAATCAAAGGCACCGGCTGGTTGCCGGAACCCGTCCGAATTTCGGAAGTAACAAACGACAAGCCCCTGTCTCACGCTGAGCATTCGGCAGACGAGTAGGCGATAGCAGCACCATACAAGAGGGCGAGAACATCTCGCCCTCTTGCGTCGGGTTCCTGTATCGAGGTGCCGGTCAGCGGAAACGACCGCTTAGCGTTCCGCGCCTGGTCACAATCCCCTTGCCCGATTGTTTCGGAAACAAAAAAGATGACGAAAAGAGCTTTTCCTATCGCTTCTAACTGCGCAGTTCTGTACAACAGAAAAGTAAGGACGCGGCCCGGGCTTGAAGTCGCGCAGCAGATCGCGAATCATGAATCGCCGCACAACCAAGCTTTATGACCGCAGCAGCGATGAGATTCCACTGGATGAGATCGAGCGGATCGTGGTTTGACTACCCATGTGTGAGTAGATTAGGCCAAAGCCCCGGTCAAGCGGCGGCTGGCCCCTGTCCGATGCCCGCGCCGTCGCTGTTAAAACCGCACACGAGCACACTACGACACCTACCACGACGGTCGGGGAAAACACTGGCTACCAACTTCACAAAAGGTGTGCTCCGCAATCAGCCTACGGCGTCAGGAAACCGGATCGTTACTGTTCCCCTTCACCTTTCGAATCCACACATATCTTCCGCGCTCCTCAAAGACAAGGTCTCGCGCCCTCCGGGTTTGGGTTCCTCCCTAAAGGGCACCCTCCAAAAAGCTTCGCTCCCCAACCTTGCTTTGCTCCGAATCGTAAATCTATGAAATTCACCATCACGCCGAAAGGCTGGTCGGGAAACACCCCCGCGCTCGATCAGCGGGAAGAGAACGTAATCCGGTACGAGGTTTCCGGCTCCGGTCTTGGGGATGATCGCGTAAGCCTCGACGCGACAACGACCGCGCAGGAGGGGAAAACATGGCAGATTGTGAGGAACGACAAAAGCGGCGGGAAAAAATACCCCACTCCGCAAGCTGCACTAGAGGCGCTGGAAGCTGAATAAATTCGGGGATTTGGGCCCGGATACCTTTTCGTTGCAAACCGGAACAATCTTCCGTAGAATTGATTTTAGATGGTCTGCCGGTTGGCGTCCATCGAGAGTTATCCGCTACGCTCGTAGGCGAGCACAATCTGAAGCCCTTAGGGTAAAACCTAAGGGCTTCTTTCATTTGGAGCGCCTATGAGCAAGAAGATCGCCGTCCTCATCGACGCGGGCCATCTCCGGGTGGCGCTGAAGAAGGCAAACCAGCCGTACACCACTGACCATATCGACAAAGTCTGCCTCAAATGTGCTGCGGCCGGTGAAGAAATCATCCGCATTCTTTACTACGATTGCGAGCCGTTCATGGGTGACCTGACCCTTCCCATTTCAAAACAGAAGCAGCCCTACGGCAAAACCTCGTCGCTGCTGCATGATCTCGCCTTGAAAGACCTGTTCGCCATCCGGCGCGGGGTGCTGAAGTTCCGGGGCTTCACGGTGAAGAAAAATCACCGGCCGTCCAATCCTCCGCAGGACAGCGATTTCGAGCCTACCTTCTAGCAGAAGGGCGTTGATATGCGGATCGGCCTCGATATGGCGCTGTTCTCTGCCAACAGGTCCGTTGAATTGATTGCGCTGATGACGAACGACACCGACTGCATCCCCGCAATGAAGTATGCAAGGCGGGCGGGCATTCAGGTGGCGCTTATGAAGTTGCCAAGCCTGAGGCAAACCCCGGAGCTTTTCGCTCACGCGGATTTCAGGCGGGAAATTACTTGGCCTTAAGGTAGCCTGCCGCTTCCCGACCAGCGGGAGGGCCTTCATTTTCTTAAATAGAAAAGGGGTTATGGCCCATAGATCTCACAGGGCTATCCCGGAGGACGTCCGCTCGTGATTGAGGTAAAGCCAGTATCCAACGCTGATTCGGTTGTAGTGGCGGTTGCTGGAGTTCGGCCGTTTCGCGGCCGGTGAACGGAGTTTCCGATGAGTACTTTGAACTCTTCTTCCTTCGGGCAAGGTCATAGGGATCCATGTTCGTCGGGAGAATAATACCCTCGAAAAGGTAGAGACATTTATCGGTGATTTGCTCTACTATCCTATTTCGACGGTTATGGCTAACGCCCTCGCACATTTCACCATTTGCAAAATCACAGATGTGTTGCTTTTCATTACCTGCGTCGTGACGCTTTCGACTTTGACTTATGACAGATTGGTGAGCCCAGTTGCGCAACCGCAATCTTTAATGCAGGGGAAGACCTTATCTGTGTCTAACGTCGATTGGTCTTCGAGCAAGAAGACCATTACTTTGGTTTTAAAGGTTGACTGCCCGTTTTGCTCAGCAAGCGCTCCCTTTTATCAAAGATTATGGTCTCAAGCCACCAAAAGACATGTTCACGTGATTGCAGTGTCATCGCAGTCGAAAGAAACAACCGCAAGCTACTTGCGCGAAGTAGGTCTTCAGTTTCTTCCCACTCGACATCTGTCTACGCGACAAATTGGAGTAAGTAGCACCCCCACTCTTTTCATCGTGGATCAAAAGGGAGTTGTGCTGCGTTCGTGGGTTGGTCAGCTTAGCCCAGTTGAAGAGGATGTTGTGCTTAACAGTTTGTAACTGAAAATTAGGATCCCTGGAAGGAGCATCTGTGATGGCCAATATACGTAGATCGATTAGGCAGATCGTGCGAGTTTCCGCCCTGACAGTCATTACTCATTTTTGGCTACATTCGCAACCAGGGAATCGTCTCCAGGCGCAAAGCTGTCAATCGAGTTGTCCATCTTCATGTAACTCTGAAGCAGCCTGCTCAGGTGGCGCTTACGCGCCAGCCGATTATTGCCTATACCCTGATACCGGCTGTTATACAGGGAATCCCGCGAGTCAAGGTTGTTGCTGCAATGACAGCCCAATCGTATTCGATCTCGAAGGAACTGGTGTTAGATTAACGTCTGCAGCCGATGGCGTTCATTTCCAAATTGGGCCAGTGTTGCCCACCGCTTACAGAATTGCTTGGACTTTAGATGGTAGCTCGAATGCTTGGCTGGCGCTCGATCGTAATAAGAATGGCCGCATCGACGACATAACCGAGCTGTTCGGCAATAAGACAGAGCAGCCTTCCTCAGACGAACCAAATGGCTTTTTGGCTTTGGCTCTTTTGGATTCGTTAAGCAGAGGGGGAAACGGTGACGGTCTAATCGACGAACGTGACGCCATTTACGAGTCGCTGGTGCTTTGGAGAGATTTAAACCACAACGGAATTTCCGAACCCAGTGAGCTTTCCAGCTTGGCACAAGTTGGGGTTCGCGCTATATCTCTATCCTACGCGGAGAGCCGCCGACTCGATCAATATAGCAACCGCTTCAGATTCCGGTCCAAGCTCATCACATCGCGGGGAACGGATGCGTGGGCATGGGATGTGTTCCTAACTACCACAAAGTGAGCCTGAATTAAATTAGGAGAATTTATGACCTTCTATGTTGTAACACGCCGGACAAGCACTATTCTGCTCATCTTGCTCGCGGCGTATTCGGCTTCCTATAAAGCTTCTGCGCAAAGTTGTTCTACGTGCACGACAACTGTCGGGATTGGCTTTAACAGCTCGACATTTGTTCTCGGGCCTTGTGGCACGTTGAATTCCTGTGTCACCCGCAACTGCACTTTGCGGCAAAGTTACACCGGCACTGATGGAAACACGCATTGTTCGACCTGCTTCGATGCAGCTTTTGCTTACCCAGTTAGTCCAACGAACTCGCTCGGTTGCGTATTTTTACAATATCAAACCCCGGTCTGTTATTGTCCCAACCAGCTTTCTCCAGTCTTACGCTCAGGACAACTCTGTTCGCCATACTAGAGAGACCGACATTAGAGAAACACGACAATAAATACCAATCAGTATGAATTCCAACGATCTCGTAACAGCTACGCTTGTAAGCTACTTTGTATGTTCGGAGCTGGGCCTGCGCACGCCCAGTCGGCCATCGCGCCTTTCTACACCGAGACAACAATCTACGTTATTGATAAAGACCAAACGTTGGTGGCGCAATCCAAAGTCATAATGGCCAGGAAAGCGGACGGTACAACTGTACATATTCGATCAGTGGTGCCGCGAGAGTTAACGACACTTGTTCGTGAGCTGGAGTTCATGGACGGGAACAAAATCACTTTATACGATTCGATAAAGATGAAGAGCACGTGGCCCAAGGACGAGGGAGCCGACAACAAATCCGTTGTAGATGCCTTGTCTCCTCATTCTTATTGTGATGTGCATGGAGCGTCTGTCCGACTCGGGGATAGCATGATTCTTGGTCAGACAACCAATATGGTTCAGCAAATGATCGCAGGCCGGTATAGAGTTACACAATGGCTCGCCCCAGCGCTCGGTTGTGAAGTCTTGTACTACGAAAGTGAGCTTATTAACTCCGATGGATCTTTCACGTTGACTGCGAAAGGCACGACTACTGTGCTGAAAACTGGCGAACCGGATTCTTCGTTATTGGACGTGGGGTCGACTTACGCCGAAACTAAACCATCGGATGCAAATACACGACCGCTAGAACAGATGCACGTGTCTCTTTCTTCGTCAGCAGCCCCTACAGTTCAAAAGGAAAATACTCAAGCTGATTGGAGATATTACTCGGGAGATCCGAACAAAGCCCGATGGGGAGGCGTCCTTCCGGCCAAATAGGTTCTGCCAGTCGCGACGCTACCCCACAATTCCTCACCTACTCCGATACTAAAACAGTGATGATGGGAGAGTCCAACTCTGTGCGCGGATATGGTGTTTGTTGTTTGTCAAGCCTGCTAGCGTTGTTGGTTATATGGTCACCCGGATGCGATAGACAGGAGAGAAGAAGATTCCTGAACGAAGGAGTCGGACCGCGCCCCAAGAAGCTTTTGCTCGATGCAAGTCGAACCTTGCGTGAACGGTTCAACGCAGGCACGTGTCAGACCATCTATGCGGAGGCAGCGCATAGCTTTCATTCGTCTCCCGTTCAAAGCTGGCAGATTGTCTGTGAGGAAATGCGGAAAGATTTGGGCATCTGGAATGAGTACCGAACCAATTCCTTTTATTATTGCTCCCGATCACCTGACGTTATATGTATTGACGGGCTGGCGCAGTTCTCAAAAGGGGGCCACCGTTTGCAAATAGCCTGGTTGTTGAGTACGAACAAGGCTGAATTATTCTTTTGGGACCTCCAGTGGGGGCACGTTGACGCCCGGTTTCCAGCCGAGACGCAGAAGATGATTGATCCACCAACCGAACACCCCGGGGCTCTAGGCAGGGGCACGAAGGCTGGCATGGAGCGGCTTCGATGCTCAACCTCCTATTGAGAACCACTAAGCCGCTCGCCTCTTTGTACACGTGCCGCCGGGATTCTATATCGGACAACGGATCGGTTGGCTTGGGAGTATCGCCGGTCGGGATTGGCAGCGCTGGTCCGAAAAAAGGGGACGGATCGCAGTAGACGCCGCGTAGTGTCGAGCTTGGCGACGGTTAGCCGTACTTCCCCAGCGTGAGGATGGCCGGTGAGCGCCAGATGAATTTTCCGTTTGTTACTGCGAAGAAGGATGATGTGTTCGATAGCGACCGCGCAAGAAGTTGGCGAGCCGTGTGCGCGTGACGCCGAGGGGCCGAAAGTCGGCCCAACGGGGCTGGAGGACAACGGCAGTGACTTCACCTGTGTGCCTGGACGCCTATGCGGGACAAGCGCCGGGCCTCGATTCTACGCTCATAGCGTGATAATCTCAGTTTCTAAAACCCGGGCGGCATGAAACGTTATGACAGCAAGCGCACCTGAGCAGATTGAAGAGGGCATCTCCATTGTTGATAGGACCCTTAGATTTGTTTATGTTGATGGCATCCTGGCAAGCTTTCATGGGAAGAAGGCGCGAGACTATCCCGGGAAGGAGGTTGCCTCTCTCCTACCGTCTCATATATGGACACTGGTTGGCCCAATCTACAGTCACGTCATAAGAACACACTTATCAGTGCCGTGTTTTGAATTCGAGACTCAGTCGCCGTACTTCCCGGGCATAACAATATGCCGTGCTCGTTATTCGCCTACAGCCTCCGGTGGAGTGCACGAGCGGATGTCGTACACTCGCAAACATCCCTGGAACACTGATCATACCGGGCTGACACATAGTAATTATGACCTTCGGGTCGCTGCACTTACAGGGATGGAAATGTCTGTAACGGAGTTTCTAGCACTCGGAAAGTGTACAAAAGAGATTGCTGTGCTTTTACATCTAAGTTGTCATACCATTGCCACACACCGAAAGCACATCTGCAAAAAAACTTGGAGCTCACTCAACAGCAGAGTTGGTTATATTGGCTTCAGAGTATTGTTCGGTGGCATGCCCGAATTCAGTGTAAGTAGCTATCCTCCGGTTTGGATGACTTTCTTACTTCAGAGGGCGGTCGATGGATGCGGGACGCAAGACGGCTGATGTGGCGCGCGAGGCAGGCGTGAGCACGTTTACGATTACGCTCGGAAGACCACGTCTGGCGGCATCGACATGAGCCAAGCCCAAGAAGCGCGACAGCTGGTGACGTGACCCCTCAGCTCGGTCCGAATCGAAGTACGATTTGAGACGGAAAAAGGGGAAAGCGGATGGGCAGAGGGAAGCACGCGGAAGCGCAGATGATCGAAGCGCTGAGCAGGTGGAAGCTGGCCGGAGCGTGGAAGAAGTGGGCCGGGTCACAGCTGCCTGGTCGAGATCCCTCAGGGTACGCAGCCGCGCCTTGCGGTCGGCCTGCTCGGCCTTGGCGAACAGTTCACGCAACGGCATGGAGAGAACATCGAAGGCATCGTCGTGAGCGCTCGCTTCCAAGCTATTAATGAACGCAACCAGATGTCACGCGGCAGTGAAATCCCGGCCTAGGAACTTGTTGAAAATTGATCTTCGCAAGTGACTAAAGAAGGTGGTGAGCGTCTCTTGTGGATGCGAGGAAGAGACGAGCAGCAAGCGAGTGTATTCAGCTATGTAAGCGCGGAGGAGCGT
>JAABUQ010000382.1_pt1 | contig 102682 bp, 109 predicted proteins | sample 5560001 | NCBI WGS metagenome assembly JAABUQ01 (sample SAMN10711888, study PRJNA513371) | rock metagenome | isolation source: Antarctica rocks | place: Antarctica: Victoria Land, Finger Mt nord | collected 2015-12-18
AGGGGGGCGAGGGGGAGGGGGGAAGTAGGGTGAGACTTTGGAGGAGGGGCGGCGTTTTAGAGGGGGGGGAGGGGGTTTGGTGGGGAGTGTGAGAGGGGTGTGGGGCTGGTGGTGGGATTGGGGGTCGGGGGGGTGGAGAGGTGAGGGTGGAGTGGGGCTGGAGGGGGCGGAAGAGAGGGGGGAGTCGCTCCAGGGGAATTCGATGTCGATGTCGAGAAAGAGTCTTGTAGGCGTTGTTGGAGGCTCCTCAGGGGTTCCCCGCTCGTGACTTTTCCGGCATTTTCCTGCTGTGGTACCTTCCTCTGAGACGGGTTGTCGGTTTGCTTCAATTGGTTTTGTATAATGGATGGAAGACAGCCCCTCATCAGCAGCGGTCACGCCTACTGAATCATTGGGATGGGGAAAAACCGACTCGCTTGACTTGTGCTTCTTCTCCGGCCTCTTGCGCTTCCTTTCGGAACCCTCAAGAGATGACTCTGTAACCCGCTTCTTCCTGCGCGCCTTCTCTGCTGGAGTTCGTATGGATTCCTCGACCTTCCGCTTGCCAGCTTTGTCGTCTTCACGTATTCGCTCCTGCTCCGCTTTTGCATCTTTGATGTCATCCTTGACCGGCTTTGAGACCCCATTTAACTGTCCATTATCAAGGTTATCGATTTGCTGTTCATTGGAGAAAGCATTCAGTGCTCTCAACTCTGCATGCAGAGCAGCAGTCGTCTCCTTGGACTTCCTTTTGTCTTTTTTCTTCTTCTTCATAGATGGCCCACCTTCGTTCGGGTCCCGCTCATTCGCGCGCAGAAAATTCTCATGCGCTTCGGCTTGCGATTTTGGCTCTGTTGAATCGATGGCGCCAGAGGGTAGAGTAGCAATGACGGTCGCGTTGCCAGGCTCCAGAGGACCACTTGTTTCGCGGGCATGCTGGTCATCCCGAGTCGACTTTTGAGAAAGCCTCTCGGCTGTGCGACGCTGCTTCTTCCGCTCTTGAGAAAGCCTCTCGGCTATGCGACGCTGCTTCTTCCGCTCCTTTCTCTTAGCACGATCTGCGTCTGACAAGGCACTCGCCAAGCGAACAGATGTTCCATTGGAGGCTGCTGTGTTGTCTGGTGGCGCTGATGAAGCTACGTTTAGTTCGGCACCTGACATGGGTAGTGCATCGTCTTCGCTAGGATCAAGGGCAAAACCCTTCGGACCCAAGACTTCCGAATCTGCGCCAGTCTTGTTTCGCTTGCTCTTCTTTCTTGAATAAGCCCCGGCCTTTGGGCCCTCCTCTTCAGCTCCGCTGCTGATGTGACGACCACTCCTGATGCCTTGCTTGTCGACTTCGCCTCCAGCGACTTTCTTCTTCTTCTTCGAAGAGGTCGGGCTGTACGCTCCTGGACCTTCGGTTCTAATTTTTCGTTTTCGGCTCTTATCACCGCCGTGAGGTTGAGGCGAGAAAGGAGCTTCCCCATGTAGGCTGAGATCCTGGTGATGTGCGGTGGTGGTTCCCACGGGAGAATCGACCATCAGTTCAGTGACGTCGGGAACCTTATTGCCCAGGGCAAGGCCATTGCGGTCATGGTCCACCTGACCACAGATCTGTCTGGCTCTGGTGATCTGCTTTTTGGCATCTTTCTTGGACAGTTTCAGGTTTCGTACGAATTCGTAAACATCCCGCTCAAATTGCCACCGCGCAGAAGTTGTGTGTACGCTCTCTGCATTGGACTGCTGCACAAAGAAGGAATGCTCTCGAATAAATAGCCCAACCTTGTCGTGGGCAGTGCTATTGCCGAAGTCTTCTATAACCCCATCATTAGACTCTGTCCTCGTTCGGCCTGTTCCAAGCTCTTACTGGACGTTGTAGATCTTATAATTGGCAGATCTTCCACCTCTGCAAGCTTTTGATCCTCGGGCGCCAATTGCGACCAGTGCTTTAACTCTTCCGTGCTGATGCCTTCAGTATCAAAGCCTTCGAACGCCGCCGCAATATCTTCGGATGCCGCAAAATCCTCCTCTGTGGCTTCGCTCATTGATGTCTCCCCAAGCATATTTCTTTCGCTCGATGCGCCACCAATCACCCTCCGCGAGACTGGCTGCTCCGCGCTCTATCACTATGTCGGTCTCACATGCACGACGCAAAGACCATCACTCCCCGAGTAAGCTAGCCTTGTGGCGCATCAGATTCGAATTGTCGACTTCTGGGGTTATGTTGGATCTCAATCAGCAGCAATAACAAGGGTTGTTTCTAGGACGATGATGGGAAATCTCACTGTTGCAAAACAACATCACAAGGTCCACGAGAGTAGCTTTTCATCACCGGGTCATATCGTAGATCGCCGGCGACGCGACCGGGATAGAACGCTCCGTAGGCGCGTGCGGAGTGCCATAAAGTTATGCAGATGCATAAATAAAAGCTTGGCGGAATCGGCGCCGACGAATGAGCTCGTGAAGCCTCGACTCTAGGTCTATAACCTGACAACAGTGATGCACTCGAACATGAGACATGAGGCTACTCGATCTCGGTGTATCACTATCCACAGCTGAAGTTGAGTGTATGGGGGGTTGTGACGGTGCTGACACTCCCATGGTTTCATCAATGCTACCCAGATTTGTTGCTGCCATTGCTTTATCGCCAAACGCTGGCATCCAATGGTGAGTTCGATTTGTCTTCCAAGACTCGTATGAGCACTGTCTTGGTCTCTCATATGATTCTGTCATTGTTTGACAGCCACCTTTCGTTTCCTTTTACTACGTACGTTTGGATCATCAGGATTATTTCATATGACTATCTTAGTAAGAGCTTTGATTGGGTTTTGGTGTCTCCTATCACAGTATCTTTATCGCAGCACTTCTCTGCTTTATAATGGACCCTCTTTCAATAACCGCGGGTATTCTGGCGATCTTTGGTGCAGGCGGTAAAGTTGGCAATGGACTCAGGAAATTCGTGCAACTCAGAGATGCTCCCGATGCCTTGCTAGCTCTCTGCAACGAAGTCACCGACTTTCAGTGCGTTGTTCAGAACGTTGACGATCTCTTGCAACAATGGCACGATGAGCATGCGTTGCCCTCAAGTATTGAGGGAGCCCTGAATCAGGCAAAGGCTACCGTATTGGACCTGGAGAAAATCATATTCTACGAATTGACCACCATTACTACTCGAGAGGGATACAGAGTTGATCGCTCCTCATGGCTCCGAGCCGAGACTAAAGTGGCAGCTATAAAGGAGAGAATCAAGGCGGCCAATATCTCTTTGGTCAACGCCTTATCCCTACTGAATGCGTAAGGCCACCGTTCTAGCACTCAACAATCAATACTATATAACTGATGTATGTAGCTCTTCCATGTTCAAGACCAACGTCCGGGTTCAGAAGGTCTACCTCGCAATTGAAGGACTTCAGCACCAGACTGACACTGCGATCTCGCCTCTTTTAGGGCGACTCGATTGCATGGAGCGATCGCTGGCCCAATCGCTCCTCAAATCAGACAATATTGCTCACAGTAGGACGTTGGACTCTAAGCATCAGCAGGCCCTCGTAAGTGGTACCGTAAATAACAATTTCGACGCTGGCACACTAGGTACAAGTCCTTTCGAGCTGAAATCGAAGCAAGAACCGGAGGCGAAAGTTGCGCAATGTTCCGTACCTACGTTGAGACTCGAGAAGAGCACTTGCAGGTTGAGTTGCGCTTGCAGCTGTCACAATCCGAAGCGGCATAGTAAGCCGTATCTCATGAACGCCATACTGGGATCCATGTTCAGGGGCTACTATGTTTCGCCCTGGTCTACTGACAGATGCGATAGCTTTTACTGTGGCAACAGGTCGGTGCGATATACCTACGAATACACGTTTCCCCGATGGTTTACTCAGCGATCTATACTGATTGCAATAGCGCAAAGTACCATTAGAGGGCCTGAACTGTGCCTGAAAATTATAAGACTCGTCCCAGCTACATCATTAATCTACAAAGCCGCAGAATCGGGAAAGAGAGATTGTGTGAGACGCCTATTGACACAGGGACAAGCTTCCGTGCTCGATGTAGATGAACATGGGCATACGCCTCTACATGTAAGTGAAGTCATTCCTTGAACTTCGAAGACTGACCAATTCATCAGGTGGCTATACTCAACGGACGATTCGCAACAGCTAAATTTCTCCTGGATGCGGGCTCTGATATGTACTACGAGGACCGTGAAGGGTTGTGAGTGTGCCATATTCCTTTATGAGCTAACATCTGACTCATAGCCTTCTCAGATCTGGATGTACTTTGGCATGGAGAAGAGTCCTGTCGAATAAGAATTGGCAAGAATCAAAACTTGCGATGAGCATGCCGAATCTTTTCAGCGACTACTCTCAGCTAGCAAATCTTAGCTTCTCTCCCTTACACAGGGCATACTTGGGCATCTCAAACGCAACTTTCGAGGAGACTCTAGCGTCTACTTCCAGATCAGCCATCGACAAGACAGATGCAACTGGTAGAACAATATTATCTTGGGCTCGTGTGCGAGGCGACTGTTACACAGTGATCCGGCTATTGACCTATGGCGCGGACCCCGACAGACCCGACATCTCTGGCCTGACCCCTTTGCACTGGTCGACATACTCCAACAGTAGCTGCTGCATGAGTCTCCTTCTATCAGCAAAGGCAGATGTGAACCACAAGACCCGTTCTGGCGAAACAGCGGCGACGATGTTGGCCTGTGCATGCCATTCGGAGAGCTCAAGATTGAGCTTTCTCCGAGTGTTGACGACCCATGGCGCTGACCTCGGACACGCGAACAACCTTGGTCGAACACTATTGATGGGCACGGTATGCTATGATCGGCCCACTCTTGTGTCTTATCTTCTCGACCATGGGGTCAGCATCAATGCCCAAGCGAAGAGAGGAGCAACGGCATTGTCATTGGCAGTATACAGCAACAGCCATCGCTCGCTCCGAATCCTGTTGAGACATCCCACACTTGACTACACCGGTCGATATGTCTGGAACTATACCTTGCTCCATCAAGCCGCCCGTTACTCCAATATTGAAACACTTGGGATCCTCCGAGAGGCCAAATTGGCCCGTCTCGTGGTGGCGGCCACTCACGCAAGTTCTACGGCACAGCAGTATGCGGAGAAGCGGCGAGACCAGAATGTTGGTTGGAGCCGGTGGGCAGTGCGACCTTGTGACAAGGACCCAATGGAGTGGTACAGAGCCTTCGAGGCCTTGCTGAAAAGCATCGAAGATGCGAGGAATGGATCGGACAATCTGGCTATCCAAGGGGCTGCCGCAGACTATCATGCACAATCACCGGAAGAGGTCTGGGAAGATGCTCCCGAATCGCCTTTGGAGCGGCAGGCATGATTTTGAAATTATTCCCAGGGAAGAGACGAGGGACATTACGCACGCTGTCATCACACCCCTCAGGGAGGCTTGCTAAACTGGTCTGAGCGACACATTGGCTATTATGAGGCTCAGGCCCTACGCAACCAGCACTCATCTATGCCCAAAATTAAACCTCATGAAACGTTGAAAATGCCATAAACTTGCTTAGATGAGGCAGATGGTCGGTCGACTGGCAAGTCAATTGGAGGAACCAAGAGGTAGCGCTCCTACTCGATTTCCATCCGTTCATTCTCCGACCAACAACGTGGCGTCTGGATTTAGAAGCAGGTACGGGGCATACAGAAGGCGTATGGAAAGGAATGTACTCTATGGTAACTTTCCTGGAGGACGCCTTAATGTTACGCTTGCTGGCTTTGAAACAAATGTATGTTAGTGTAGTGCCATGAGACGAAATGGTGACAAAAGATCACTGCATGTTCCAATCTGCTTCCACCTCTTGAAATTGAATCGATTCACTTTTCACAATGTCTTGCTGCAGACTGCATAGCATACGTAGATGTTGGTTTTGTACGGCTAATTATTGCAGCCAATCATGGCCAAGCAGAATCGGATTTCCTTGCCAAGCTTAGCATGGTCACGTGCTAAGTACCTCGGCTAATGTGGCTAATGCATTTTGCCATCATCGTTCGTCAACGACCTTCCAATTCTTTGTTTCATTCAAAGTCCTTTTAGCTGCGGACCCATTGTATCGCGTCACCGATCCATCATTCGCATACTTCTGATCCCCACCGTTCTCTGGGCAGGACTACTCACTCCCTCTATCACAATGGCCTCCCTCCGCCGCGCCACTCGCCTTCTCCCCTCCACTCGCTCCCTTTTCCACCCTCCTCTCGCCCGCACCTATGCAACCGTCGAGCCTGTCGCCGCTCTTGGTGAGGCTATGACCGCGTCTCAGCCTCCTGTCTCCCCGAAGCACACCTCTACCATCCAAGAACCCTCGAAAGATAAGGACAGCAAGATCAAGACGTTCCACATCTACCGATGGTCGCCTGACTACCCCACCGAAAAGCCGAAGATGCAGACCTACACTCTCGACATCAACAAGACCGGTCCCATGGTGTTGGATGCGCTGATAAGGATCAAGAACGAGGTCGATCCGACCCTCACGTTTCGACGGAGTTGCAGAGAGGGCATTTGTGGGAGTTGCGCAATGAATATTGATGGCATCAACACGCTTGCTTGTTTATGTACGCCGCTTACCTTTCGCTCGTGCAGGTTATTGAAAGCTGACGACATGGTTGTCATAGGCCGCATTCCCACCTCCACCTCCCAAGAGATGAGAATCTACCCTCTTCCCCACACATACGTCGTCAAAGACCTTGTTCCCGACTTGACCCAGTTCTACAAACAATACAAGTCCATCAAACCATATCTTCAGCGAGAGACGAAGACAGAAGATGTATGTTATCTGTCTCTTCTCTCAAATATCCCATTTCCCTTCGAATGCACTTGGCTGATAAAACCCCAGGGCAAAGAAAACCGCATGACGCCAGCCGATCGCAAGAAGCTCGACGGGCTCTACGAATGCATCCTTTGCGCCTGCTGCTCCACCTCCTGCCCGTCTTACTGGTGGAATTCCGAAGAATACCTCGGCCCGGCCGTGCTCCTCCAGAGCTATCGCTGGCTGGTAGACTCGCGGGATGAACACAAAGAGGAAAGAAAGGCCATGCTCGATAATAGCATGAGTCTGTATCGGTGCCATACCATTATGAACTGCAGTAGGACATGTCCCAAGGGCTTGAACCCCGGCAAGGCTATTCAGGAGATCAAGAAGAGCATGGCTTTTGCGTGAGGCCGGACTAGGTACGGGGGAAGACTGGCAGGCAGGTGAGAAGTGGATCGTTGGTTCTCCTTCATTCTTGTGCATATCTGAATCCCGATGAGCATTACCATATTGATTAGCTTGCCCTTTGTCTGCGTTGTGCTGCTAACCTGAGTCACTCTGTGCTTCTCCATGTTGTGTTTGCTATTACATCGTACAGTTTGTGATGTGTTCGCTCAGCTCGCGCCTTGTCACCCAGTCTCATGTGATAGAAATGGCTGTTTTCTTATACCTCAAAAATGACAGAGCGTGATGGAAGAGCCGCTCTCGAAATGTGTCGTTCCTTTGCTGGTCCTGAACGACGCTTGAGTCTTCGGGAACCACTCCCTTTCCATGGCCGTGCTGTCAATACATTTCTTCCCTTATAAAATGGTCAAGGCCAGCCTAGCAGCTGCATCGAATCCTCTCCATATACTGCAAGTTTCTTTATCCAAGAGCATACACTACTGCCCAGCATGGCCAACTGGAAAAGAATCTGTACATTTCTCATTATCGCAGCAGCCATTGTAGCTGTAGCAGTGGTCACGCCCATCCTAGTGCTCCAGCACCAGCAGTAAGCCCCCCCCCCTCTCCTTCCACTTCTTTCCCAGTCCACTCATCAACAACCTTGCCAGCTCCTCCAACTCCCCCCCTTCCTCAACCCAATCAACTCCCACCAGCGGCCAATCCAGCGACTCCCCCAACACCAACGGCGGCGCGGCGCAACCCAACAGCGGGGGCACCACCTCCCAGTCCCACACCGGCGACATGGCCTTCTACGCCCCCGGCCTCGGCGCCTGCGGCCGTACGAACACCGACTCCGACAATATCTGCGCCATTAGCCACTCCCTCTACGACGCCTCAAACAACAGCCCGAACCCGAACACGAACCCCCTCTGTGGCCGGACGCTGAGGGCTACGCACAAGGATAGCGTGAATGGGCAGGAGAAGAGCTTGGTGCTGACGGTGGTGGATCGGTGCGAGGCGTGTGCGGAGTGGGATATCGATCTCACCCCTGGGGCGTTTGGACACTTGGAGGGGGATCCAGGGTTGGGGAGGGTGAAGGTTAGGTGGGGGTGGGTATAGGCGGTGGGGATCGTGGCTGAACCACTGTAGACATCCTAGGTGCGAGAGTCGGCCAGATGTTTCAAGTATATCGACATTGTAGATTTCTCGATATTCAGGAGAACTCTGATTTCAACCCTAATTTCGACCCTAGAAATTCCCGCGATCCTTGGCAGCGCCAAGCCTCTTAGTCGGCAGCCAGCTAGCTTAGGATTACCGACATCTCACAATGAAGAGCTGAGACGTGCTTTACGAAGACTTTCTGGGCCATAGGAAAGCTTCCAGAGTGGTAATCCGAAGATGATGTGGTGTTCAAGGATTGATACGTAGCAGAAGTCCTCTGAGCGACGCTGTTTAGTGCACAGGTAAGTGATTGCCATATTTGTTGCCAGTGCTAGACTTCATCTCATATGAACTCTCCATCACCTTCTCCAAGTCATATTCTCTGTGTTGATCATGGTGAACAGACTTGAGGCTTCGGCGCAGAGGTCTGGAGACCGGAAATCTTCGAAGTAAATATGTTCAGTACAATGTCGCCCATTCGCAAATGGCTGCGCCGACATGGCCTCTCCCGCACCGAACCCGTCAAGTCGCAACATGACTGTTCGCCCAAGGAAACTTGCCTGCCAACGTCATCCCCTTCTGGCGGAAAATGCTTCATATCTCTTCTTCCGGATGAGCTTCTCATCGAGATTTTCGACTATCTCATGCCACAAGCATCGATCCAGCACGTCTGCCAGCGCTGGAACCGTCTCTCCGACCATCTCTTGGTACGCCACATCGACCTCGGCTCTGATGGATGGTCTGTACCCGACCGGATAAAGGGCTTGCACTCGAAACTAAGGCGTTATCCCGAACTCTGCGCCCATGTTCGGTCGTTGTCTATTCAGCTTAACAAGCCCGATGCATATCATTGCGAGGCCATTGCCCCCATTATTACCCTGTGCGGCGCTCTTCAGGGTGTATTCCTTCATACCGACTGGAATGTATACACATGGCCCATCGTCCTCGCAATATCGGAGCTTACGGCCTTGAAAACCTTATCGCTCTCAGGAACTTATAGAGCATTACCACTAGAGGTCGTTTTTGATTATTTCAACCAGCCGTCACTTCGTCGCTTGCACTTCGATCATTATTGTGTCAGAGACAGTCAACCGGCGATGATTGCGTATCCACCAGCAGAGTTGGCGATAAGGAAGCTTCCCGAGCGTGCCGGTAGGCACACCAGCGGTGTTGTTGAGCTAACATTGATGAACGCTGCTACCACTCCCGAAGCCTCGGAATGCGTGGTCCGGCGGTCATCGCGTCTCGTGAAATTGACGTTAAAGAATACATGGGTCTCACCGTACGAAGAACGATACTCGGCAGATGCTGTTCAACGCATTTTGGATATCCATCGTCAATCACTGACGTATATCGACCTTGGATTGACACTCAGAACCGACTATTTCGTCCCCAACTTCTGCGCATATCCCTGCCTCCGCGTTCTCCGCCTATCAGCCCATGCATTCCTCGACACGGTCCCAGAGACTCTCTCCAGAAGATTGTCAACACCATCCCTTCAGCACCTGATCCTAGCTTACACTACCCATTCTCGCCAAGATACGAAAAGTTGGCACCGGCACCCCGAGGTCAGCTGTCAGTGGCTCTATGATTTTGCGACCCTTCATGTGGCTAGTGATGGGACAAACCTGTGTTCGATCATGATAGACTTCACACCTGACTTCTTGAGCTACAGCGATCTTGACCCGGATTTGATTTGGCATTGGGAGTGTCTGATTGAGTTGAAGAATCCGCTGTCGAAACATGGACTGACTTTCGGATCTAAAATGCCTGTGTCTACAAGCGAGAAATGATATCGCCTGGAGGAAACGAGGAGTTGGCATCGATCGACATACAGCCGAAGATCTTATGGGCTGTGTGCAGCAGGTCAAGATCGGCCCTGAAACGAGTATGCTCTGCAATCAAAATTCTGTCCTCCGCAAGCTATAAGAATGCCCAAGTCAGAAAACCGAGGCCCCCAGTGCCCCAGGCCTCAGCACTTCTCTACAGATATGCAGAGAGCTCCGAAGGGTATCTTTTCCCGCTCCGGGCGCTGTGTCGGACTAAGAGACAACCCAAGAGTCCAAAGCAGACAGTGAGGCTCTCGAAAGATCATTACCGAAGTCGCAATGGCTCAAGCGCCGGCGTCGACGATTATTTGCTCGCTGGCCGACGCTTTGATAAACTAAGGGCTGGGTTTTCCAAAAAAAGAACCTTTCGAGACTTCTTCTGTTGTACAGCCAAGGCACATCCATGAACGATCGCGCTATTGCAACGACTAATCTAGAAACCCTTTCAGCACCCTTGTGGATGTCCATTTCAAAGGCTGCTAATCTTTGGATGGTTCGGCAAGAGCTCCTGAAACGCACTTATGCTTATCGACTGTTTGCTATCGAAAGCTCGGCGGACACCGTCGCACAAAAAGTCGGTTCACTCTTTGCGACTACTCTAAGATCCGTGTATCAGGAATTGAGGATTCGGGCAGAGATCATGAGGTCGCTGGGTTTTCGAGCACAAGTTTCAAAATCAGTAAGAGACTAGTCGAATGAAGATTCTACGCAAGAATAAATTAGGGATTCATCTTAAAGCTCCCTCAAAAGGGCCCCACAACAGTCATCTTCTATCTAATGCCGGATACGTATAAGTATTGCATCAACATTTCGACGCCATGTCGGAGCACAGAAGCGCACAGAGTGGTAAGACTGGATGATAGGGATACCAAATAATTTCCTTTTTCGTACAACGACTTTCTCTCTTTGGGAAGAATGAGTCATTCTATCCAGCGACATTCATGGGACATTTGAGACAATTATCTCAATCATTAAATCATCAACTTGGAAACACAAACCAATCCCGAAGTTTTCTTTTCCTTCTCTTTAATTTCTTCTTACAATTACAGTTCCCACTTCACCATATCCATCGATACCGTTCATCGCTACAACTACCCACCGCTTGTTATCTTCTATCTAAATAACAACACGTTTCGATGCCTTCTACAGATGTCTACACTTCTGCGGAAGACCAAGCCCTTGCAGGCTTATCAAGGCTATCCGTCAATCACGTCAATGGCCCCTCTCAGTTTCCACCACCCTACTCACTGGACCATATTCCTGATACGCATACGCATACTATCATTGCGCTGCATGGAAGGGGCAGCAATGGTCCAGAGGTACTTTCCTTCTCCACTGGCACCTTTGCCCTTCACCTCTTCCCACAAGATGGCCCAAAACCAAGAGATCGAAAGAGATCGATTCAAGAACAATATTTCATTTTAACTCCTGCTGTCGCTCTCGCTCAATTCTACCCTTTCTTCCGGGCTGTCCTACCTTCACTGACCCCGCGCAGTTCGCAGAAGAGCTCTTCGAGAATAATACATCGTCGGGGCTGAGTCTAAGAGAAGCCTTTCCAACGTGCAGATGGGTTTTCCCATCTTCCCAGACGCGATATTCGACGGTGTTCCAGGAGGACTTGCAAGAGTGGTTTGATGTCTACTCGTTGACTGATCCTACCGTGGACTCGAACTTGCAGATCGAGGGGCTGAGGGCGAGTTTTGGATTTATACGAGACCTTATTTACGAAGAAGCCGAGCTTCTGCCAGACAAACGGATCATTTTACTAGGCCTAAGTCAGGGCTGCGCGATGGGTATGTCTGATTCCAATTTCCTCTTCGAGATCGATTCTTATCTCATATGCTGGCACCAGTGGGTCCTGAGTACGCTCGGTAACGCCCCCCTTTCCATTCGGGAACCTTTTTTCAACACTCCGACCATTATTCCAGAGGATGTCGCTCTGCCACTGGGTTATCAGTAGATGTTCAGCCTCAGGCCTTTCATCCGACACATTTCCCGCGGTTGCAAAGCAAATAGTTCTAGGTTCAGCCGCTACCTAGCTTTGAAGACAGCATCCTGGCAGCCCATGGGATATTGCTTGGCTAACCATGAATGCCCAACTACTAGGTTTGCTCACCCTCCTAGCCACCCGACGACACGTGGCCGCCTATGTCGGTCTTAACGGATGGCTGCCATCGGCGGCACAGATCGCATCCAAGGCCTCGTCTCCAAATCCAGAAACGCTTGACTACTTTCTCGGCGACATACTTGACATTCACCCTCATGAGATACCTTTGTTCCAGGCAACCGAGATAGCGATTTTCCTCGCCCATACCACGGACGACGAAGTGATTGATGTTGAGCTGGGCCGGCAGGCGAGAGATGTGCTGGTGCATAGTTTGCGGTATAAGAGACTGGTCTGGCATGAGGAGCAGGAAGGTGGACATCTGGGTATGTTGACCACGAAGGGGCTGGATTGGATTGGTGGATGTCTGAAGTCAATTGTCGAGGGCGATGATAATGAGATGGACTGCACGTGAGACTATCGCGGGTAAATCGCGGTATCAAGAACTTCATGAATTTTCATATGTTGGCACGGTACACCGTCTAAGCGCTGGCTAGGCAAATCCGGAACCATCCTGTACTCCATTGACGGGATAGCAATGAGCTGAATGATTAGCATTGTTGACATGACCGAAGCAAGCTTGGGTAGCCACAAAGAAAAGGATTCTATAGAGCGTATCAAGCCAATTAGCACCCACCAACTTCACCGCTCGGAATCTTCACACTCTCATCACTCCCTAATTATTTTCCCTATCCCTCTATCTAAGCATATCTCTCTACCTTCACGCACCTCGATGCCCCCCGATCTCCATGTTTACACGTATCATTCACTTCTCCACAAGTCGTATCAGTTCTACGCTCTAACCTTCTTCCCGCATCGGCCAACAAAAGCGCTCACCGCCATTGAAAATTCCTGTTCGTCAATTCAATCGATCTCGAGAACAATATCAAGGACGATTTGACAACACGGGATGACCGCCGTCCACCCTTCACTTGGAAAGCACGCCAGCTTGCCGGCGTCAGCAAACAGCTCCTTATCGCCTAGCTCAAACATCTATCATCACCGCAATGAAATCCGCAAGAAAATAACTCAACGAGAGCGCAAATCAATCGTCTACCGGCTGGAAAAGTACATGAATACATTCCTTCAAGATCATTCTCTCGTACATGCTCAACCGAAGGCTTTTCCCAACTCCACAACCGCTTTCGATGCTTTCGTCATCGAACAAGGCGACACATCGCATGTAAGCCACTAGATTATCACGATTGACTTGTTTGGGATGCCGTGCTTTGCCGGGTTGGAAGGGAGTAGTTGAGGTGTTTGTGGTAAGATTGCTTGCTCTGCGGCCGTGAAGGTGGGGGGGGGGACCATGCTTCGCTTGTGGGATGGAGAGCCCACTACCGAATGGGAATGGGATGTTGTGCGGAATGGAAACAGGAAGTAAGTGCTTTTTGGCTTGATTATATAGTGTACCACCGTCTGTATACTTCCCCCTCCAGTTGGAATAACGCAAAGATGTGCATGCAAGATAGCGACTTCCTACTCAACCCACACCCCCTCAAAACGTCACCTGAAACCTCGGACTCTTCCGTATCCGTTCCCCGTACCGATAGAAGAACCACGGTATCGGACACAGGCTCACAGCGATGAACGCGAGCAGAGAGTTCCCCCACCCCAGGCCAAGCTTCGCGTACATCTTCGGCCCCGCGAGGGGGAGGAGGGCGCCGACGAGGGAGCGGAGGACGGTGTTGGCGGCGAGAGCGGAGGCGGCGTGGAGGGTGAAGGCGTCGACGAGGTAGGTTGATATGGGCATCTGTGTTGAGGGAGAGATTAGTGAGGTGGAGATGAAAGGAGGGGGAGCAGGGTGAGAGGAGGGGGTGAGGGGGGAAGAGACGCACAAAGGTGGCTAGGAGGCCGAGGCCCACTGTTGGCGAGGTTAGTGGCGAGTATTGATGCTGAGGGTGGACGACGAGAGACTCACCGAGTCCTGTGCCAAGAATGGGCGCTATCCAATGCACTCCCTTTTCTGCGGTCCAGCCATATATGAATACTAGACCGTTTAGCATACAGAGGTCCACTGAGATGTATCGGTAGCTAAACTTACAGCCAATAGGTATCGCCCAAGCACCCGGGATCATCGGCGGCAAGCGATATTCCGGTTTCATCTCACCAGCAGCAGACTTAGCTTTCACAATGCGATCGCTTACAGAACCGAAGAGTAACAAGCCTAGGATCGAGCCAAGACCGATGCCCAAGTAAGTCAGACCAACACTACCCGGCGAGAAGTGGTACGTGTTCTCGAAGACCCCAGTGAGCGTAGTGAAGAGGAGGTAGAGATAGCCGTAGACGACAGCCATGAATGTTGAAAGTGCCAGAACGATGGGCGAGAGACAGAGCATCTTCATGGGACGGATGATTGACATCTTGAAAACCTCTTTAGGGGTGAATGGGGAGGCTAATTTGGATCTCAGCTCCTGGTTGCCGGTCTCCTTTCGAAGTCTCTTTGCTTTGCGTTCTAGCAAGACAGGAGGGTAGGATTCTCGGAGACAGATGAACGATGAGATCGCGATTGTGCCGGCCTGGTACCTTAGCTTGAGCTATTGGAGAGGGATAGCCATACTTACAATGATAGCAATCAACCAAAATACCCAACGCCATCCTTTCGCTTGGGACAGGTAGCCGCCAATGACTGGCCCAATAACAGGCCCTAGCAACGGCCCCAACGCCCATACAGCCATAACACCACCTCTCTTCTCCTGCGGGATCATGTCCGCTATCGACCCACCTCCAATGGTCAGAGGGCAGGAGCCGAAAGTCCCCCCGAGAAAGCGGAAACCGATCAGCATGTTCAGGTTGCTGGAGACGGCACAGGCGATTGTCATGATGACGAACATAACGTTGCATACATGGTAAACAATGAGCCGGCCGTATAATTCAGAGAGGGGGGCAATGATCAGGGGCCCGAAAGCATAGCCGAGGACGTAAACGGAGACGACGAAGGAGGCGAGTTGGGTGTTGGTGGATTTGAATTCGGACATTACATCGGGGATGCCAGGGGCGAACATTGAGGAAGCTAGTGGTCTGGAGGATATTAGCATAGCACAACTAGACACAGCTTATGGAACGATTGGGACAAACGAGCTTCGATGAGCTTTGCAAAGGCCGCTCCAGTCAGACTTGAGCCATTGAAGAAGCATGGCAATGACTTATGTCACAGAGGGCTTTCAGGAGACTTACGTGATGAAGGTGATGGAAGCAATCGTCGCGACAATGCCCCATTTAAGACCGCTACTCCAGTTCAAGGGGTTCTCCGGATCATTTGGCCCATCCCAATCCACGATATTCGGATCCAGGGCCTTGACATCTTGGTTTTCTATGTGCTCGCCTTCCTTCTTGTGCGCGCTTGTGCTTCCTTTCTCTACATCCCTAAGCTTCTCGTGGTCCGTGGTGGCAGGTGACGGCGAGATTTCCCTAGCGGCCAAGCTTCCCTGAGCTGTGTAGCGATCGTCAACTTCTATAGGCTGCTCTTCTGTAGGTATGTCGGCGTCATGGCCCTCAAGCATGGCCAACTCCAAGCGTCGCTTCTCGACCACCACTTCATGGGGGCCAGGCTTGGGGATCGTAGCCTCTGGGGTTGCCATGTCGATATCTGTGTGTGCTCGCCATGATCAGTCAACACACAAGATATATAGTTCAAGCCTGAGTCAGCGTAAGGTAGGAAGCAACGAGAGTGGAGTGTCTAGTCTGTAGCAAACAATCGCAGTCCCCAAGCGGAGGATGCCGCGTGCCAAGCGAATTTGAGCCTGCAGGATGCCGCTTACCAAAAGCTTCAATTGACGTTCATCAACGACCGCTACAAGGACAACAATGTCACGGCACAAGCCCGAAATAATCAGCAAAGCATGGTGAGTGAAACGATGAGCACCAAACTACAATCAGAATTTGGATGAAGCAAAACATTCTTCAGAATCCCTTATTATTAAGCAGGTGCTCGGCTCTCGGAGTTAAGATTCAGCTTGCATAAACTTTGCACTAAGTATTCTAGAGCAGGACCCCTTTCGCGGCTCTTTCTTTGCCGCGGGCTTGCATAAGAGCGGTTATGCACGCATAATTGGTACCCGGCAAGATCCTACACTGTTTTTGGTGACAGAGTTTATCGGATGTCATTATCAATCGATTCTACTGACTTGAATACACGAAGCTATATAGCTGAGAGAACTTTTGCGTTCAATGCAGAGAATAAATGACGCTATGCTGAGTGATCGTGGGAGCTTGTCCTCCAGGATTACTGTTGACTCGGGCTATCGAAGGCACGGATGTGTTATGGTTTTCTTGCATGCTTCGAATACCGTCACAGGAGTCTAGATGGCCTCCGCTGTGCATCATAGCTGAATACTTCCGTATTGGCCAGTCCCAATCAGCGCCACCTTCGAACCCTCGCCTCCTCATATGCAGCCATCGAATAGTCACCCCACGACCGACTAGCGAGTCCCCCACTCCACCCAATCTTATAGTCGTGAAATCGGATTTTGTTTCCAAGGAAGGCAAAGGACGCTGTGCCTTTGAACGTCATGCCTGAATTGTCAAGAAACTCCAGATAACCAACATGCTTGTTGTTGGGATCAAGCTGGATCTCACCCTCGCCACTCTCTGTACCGCGCCATTGCAGATGAACCTTACGGGTCGGAGATTTGGTCTGCTTTTGGTGCTTGTTCGGCCGAGATGGTCGGTCAGTCGAACGGGCTTTTCGTTTCTTGCTGACAGTAGCGCTACTGTATGTTACTTCCTCAGATTCTTGGTCTTCTTCACAGGATTGATCTTCTTCGGAGACTTGGTCCTCACTTGAGTCCTGGTCTTCTTCTGGTTTCTGATCTGCACTATTGGAGCTGTCCGAACCATATTTCTTTTTCTCGGCTTTCGTGCTGACGCGAGATGCCACGTCCATAAGACTTTCGCCTAGGAGCATAATGCCTTCAAGGACATCGAATTCAAAGATACCAACCCAGTCCTGGGGCCCTTTGGTGATCCTTAGTCGCATTCTATTTGCCTGATTCGAGGCGGAAACCAGAGCATCGCATTTGACAATGTATTCCCCTTTCGCATCCTCAATCGGGAAACCTGCCTCTGAATCGCTCTTGGTAGAGTTATGCACAAAAGCTTCGTGCTGTTGCATAAGACGACCCCACTCAGCCTTTCTGGCGACCTTGATTATTACAAGACTTGGACTCTCGACCTGCGCAGCAACCTTCCACACTTCAGAACGATCCCATCCAATCACAACAGTTCGGTCGTCACCATAGCCACCGCTCACTGATTCTAAGCCTGGCGTTCTTTCTGCGGCACCGTGTATTTGTGATCGATTGGCAAAACCTGGCAGGGCTATTGGAGCGGCCGTCTTTTTCTGGTCAGGATCCCCATTTTCGTCAAGGAAATATTTGCGTAAGAACATTTTCAAGCTGTATCCGGCTTCCTCGGAGGGCGTTCTAAGCGCAGCAAATTCGCGAGTAATCCTTGCGCGCTCAGCGACGCTATGCTCTTTGCGTTCAATTTCGTGTTCGTGCTTCCTAGGTTCGAAACTCTCGCGAAGGGAGGCTTCTATATCAAGGATTGGCTGAGGAACGATATCGCACTACACCTGAATCAATGATGAGACTACGGTATCAACGCGCACTCACTAGTCCCTCCGAAGCACTCTTTCTCAGTAAGGCGAGAGCTTCGAACTTGGTGTTGTTGGTCCCACGCTTGATACCGTAATGCCTCAATTGCGCAAAAATCCAAAGTCTATCGATAGTATCTGACTTTGATCGGAGCAAGACTTTCAATTGAGCTGAGCTCTCTCGACGGTTACCATTCACCGTGAAACCTTTTAGCTCGTAACTATAGCCCTTCTTCTTCTCGGGTTGCGGATCTGGGAGGTAGGTCTCCATTTATGGCACTCGCGAGCCGTTGTAGCGGAAAGAGCCTCGCAGCGAAGAGTCGAGAATTGAAGACGTCTTCCGTGGCGATCGAAAGCTTGAGGAAGTGTTGCGTTGCCAATTAGTGTTGACCGCCTTAACATCGATGAGACCTTTTCATATGTGTGATAGAGATTTCGAAGATCCCCGGTCTTTAGTTGCCATTCACCCATTTACTCCCGATGGGCAAAGTATGTTCCCTCCTAGCTCCTCCTTGCCAACACTGACTGCTTCAATAGTGCCTTGTTGCACACTGACTTTCAGCTACACCATCAAAGACTTCCTAGTATATGTAGTCAATTAATCTACCGATACTTGGGCTTATGAGTCATTGCAACATGCTGAGTACTGTACTTGTAGTTGATCTGAATTGGAGTTCCATAATTGGAGCTATTCGTCTGAATCCACTTAATGATCTCATTGTGTCATTGGCGATTCTCGAAATGGCCATTACATATTGTCGGAGACATAGTCCATTCGACCAATGTACAGCTTCAATCCCTCTAGCTTGGAAGTTGCAAGCATACTAGGCTCTCGAGCAAGGAGAACCTTGCTACGCTCAACAGTGGGGCTTAGATATGGCGGGGACTTCGACGTGCCGCTGATGTCAGAACTCCTCAACGTTTATGTTCGAAGTGGAATGCTAAATGTCAGTGAGTCTCACAGCTACCCCTTCAAAGCTTCGCTTTCGTAGCAACGAGTAGAAGCGGATGCATCGCTAGATCGTCCACATTACTTCGGGTTCTCAAGATGTAGTCTTTCGTTCCACTATTCATCCTATAGTTCCTTTTCTCCTCCAGTTTCAACAATGGATCGCCAATGTATTTCTTGGCTTGTTGTACTAGCAACCACGTCTCAACGAGAATTAGTATACCATCTATTCCATCTTCCTTATAATGTATGACCATCAGACTAAGACAAGTCCGATCTCCTTTGATATCCTAATCCAAGACTCCACCTTCAACCTAACATCCGCACACGACCCTCCCAAACCCAACGCTTTCTTAGAGGACCACCTCTCAAAGAGATTTTCTCGAGACGATCTCTCGAACCTTCCATCGGATATGTAGAGACTTTGATAAGATATTGACGTTTATACGGTTCGACGGCTTTGCGAGTTGGGGTTTGATAGGATTCCTAGCTGGATACTAGAAATCTGTCAGCTTGGACGAAAAGATACAGAACTGTTCTCCGATATGTATGAGATCATTTCAGAGGGGGTTGAATAGAATTGTAGAGTAGGCGCGATAAGTCTCTTTCGGGACCCGTAATGTCGATATGGGAATTGGACACAACAGAGTTGACTCGCGCTTGCAGATGGGAGGGGTAGAGCAAGTATCGGTCTCTGCGAGTTTGCTTTTTGGTATGATCCTAACTGCGAATTAAGAGGATTGTACCGAGGGGTTTTGAAAGATATCTTAAGATATATATAGTACGGCTTGGGAGTGGTTTAGTCGGGTCTGAGGGGGGGGGGCGTAGAGGGTTATTCTTGATTGGAGAGGGGTTGGGAAGATGGAGCTTTTGTCAGATTTGGATGGTGATGATTGGAAGGGAGGAACGAATTTCCAGCATACTTCAGGTGCCAGCGATTAGGCAGGTTCGCAATTCAATGCTGTAGAGAATTGGCGATCTTGAAAATGCTTTTGAGTCCTATGCCCCGCTCGCTCGTAAATATGCAGAAGCTCAAGAGCCATGCCCCAATTCCAGCAATCGTCAATTCATCTCATCATCCCACCAAGCTCCTACAGCTCACACAACACCACCGCACCTCTTCCCTATGAGTCCGTCTTAACCCTCACAACCCACCCATCCCCCTCCGTTTCCCCCTTGCCATTCCGCCCACCCCACATCACAACCCCACTCCCATCCACCCCAGCGCCCGCAAACCACCCCCTCGGCCCCGGATGGCTCTTCCCCTCCGTCTCCTCCCCACCATGCGTCTCCTCCACATCCGCCACCACCTTCACCTCGCACCACGTGCCCTCCCCCGTCGCGATTCCCAGGCTCGAGCGCGTGGCGTCTTTGATCCCCGAAGCGGTCGCGGCAACGGCGGGGGTTTGGTAGGACCAGATGTCGGACCAGTAGAGGGGTTCGGCTTCTTTCTCTGCGGTATCAGTGGATGGAGATGAGGAGGTAGGAGAGGTGAGGTTGTCGTTGGAAGTGGGGAGACGCTGGCCGAAGAAGTAGAGGAGGTATTCGCGTCCGTTACCGGTAGTGATGGGGACTAAGCCTGCGCCTTTTCTAGGTCGAGGCCCTGGTGCGAGAGGATTGGTTGGGAAGGGGAGAGTCGTCCATTCGCCTTTCTTCTCGGAGACGGGCTTCTCGGCGCCGCTGAACATGGGCTGGAGGTTTGCGGAGGAGTTGGGGTCCGCGGCGGCGGCGGAGGTGGTGTGTGAGTAGAAGGAGGATTTGGGGAGAGGGAGGTAGAGGAGCTCGGAGCCGACGTTGGAGGAGGAGGAGGCGATGGCGTAGAGGCGGTTGTGTGTTAGGGCGACGGATGGTGGGGCGGAGATGTCGGCAGTGGAGGGGAGGGAGGGGAGGGACGTCCATGTTCGGGAGGCGATGTCGAAGGTCCAGATGTCTGTGAGGGCTGAGGTGGAGTCGAGGGAGGCGAGACCAGAGCAAATGATGAGGGTGCCGTGGGGCTTGGTTTCGGCGGTAGTCTTGCCGATGAGGGAGGGGACTTTCGCGAGAGTATTTGTGATTGATTCTTTGTATGTGGATGCTGGTGAGCCGGGATTGCCAGGGGGAAGTGGATGTTCGCTGGCTGCAGCACCGTGCTGGTACCGTGCCGATGGGTACGACGTTCCAGACTCCGAATCCAGGAAGCTCCAATGCAAACTTGTCGTATTGAAGACCCACACTCTGCCTTTCTCTTCGAGGACCTGCATTTCGCTATCGGTCCCTCCAAATACGTAGATGAGCTCTCCGATTGTGAAAGCCGCATGGTCTGCTCTTACAGCCGGTATCTCTCCGCCACCCTGGACCTGCAGCTTTTCGTCTTCTTGTTCCACCTCTTGCCCCTCACCCAGAGCAGGCACAACTTTGTACTCGACTTCGCCGTCTCCTGCACCCTTACCCTTGCTTTTGACGGGTAATTGAACGATATGCATATCTGTCCCCGCCATGTTGCCGTCTGCATCGTAGCCGCCCCATATGTAGCCTTTTCCGCCCACTATGGTCAGAGTATGATGGGAACGTGGAAGGAAAGCAGGGGACGAGAGACGGGTGAAGGTTGCGGCGAGCGGTTGGGTCTTTTGAGCAAGGCCTGATAAATCAGCGAGACTACGGGTGACCAATGCAGAGATACCACATCCAGGAGGACCTGGGGTCCATCATGTGTTGGGGACGTACCATAAGCTGCTACCGCGCCTCCCTGTACGGTCGTAGAGATGACCTGCTCGGCTGCCAGAAGCGTGGCTGGATCCGCCATGGTTGATAGCGTGTGGTCAATTGGCTCACCGCTGAAGAAAGGTCTTTCCAAGAGAATCACAGAGAAATGTCTGCGAGAATTAAACCTTGTTGTATATATCAAGGAAGAATCTCAAAGCGAAGATAGAATTCCTTAATCCGAAGAAAGGCGGCTATTTAGGGTTGGATCCGGGTTACGACCGCCGTTTTATGCACTCTGAATACTTTCCTATTCTTCGTCACTACATCAGTACCCTTTTGCGAACGAAGGTAGTAGATTGAACACAACAAGTGGCTCGAATCTCTGGGAAAATCACCCTCGACCAGGTATGACAGCTGAAGACAAGGTTTTGATGAAAGGGTATTCCATGAGCCTATGGTGGGTGATCAATGTCTCAATTCTTCATTGCCCATCTCAGAAATAAGTTATCCTCCAGTTATCACATTTGTTGCGTCAAATAAGGTACAGCGTCATGTCTCGAGTCCCAAATATCTCGCCGAGTCCCCGTCAACAGAGCATATACAAAATCGCCGACAATGTTACCGGCACCTACGATCTGCATGACAGTCTCCTGATCAGCACCGTATCCGGCCACATAGACATCACCATCTGTCTCCAACCAGGCGATCCCCAAGTTCCTGCCGAGTTGAGGCTCAGCTCCATGTCCGGCTCCGCTACCGTTCAAGTCATGAACGCCGCATATGGTCCCAAGGATTTCTGCGATCGTGATATGATCACGCACATCAGCTTGATATCGGGTAGCATCCACGCTACGCTTCCGCACAGCTATAAAACCACTCTCAAGACTGTCTCTGGAGGCATCACGGCAAATCTGCATCCGCATGGCTCGACTACCGAGCACACAGATGTCGTACTGGAAAACACCTCCGGAACGACCAACATGACGTTACATCCGCATGTTGCCGACCCTAGGCATCCGTTGACCAGGCTAAGTACCACCTAAAAAGGCGTCACCGGCAGTGTCAAGCTTACCTACCCACTGACATGGCAAGGCCAAGTGGAAGTGCATGCTCAGTGCAGAACGGTCAAAAGAGACTGGCCGGGCCTGAGAGTCACGAGGGATGGGCCCGAGATGAGCGCGATAGTAGGTGAAGGTGAGGGGAGAATCTGGGTTGGAGGGGTGACTTCGAATGTCGAGCTTGTGGGGAAGGCTTTTGGCTTCGCGGCACGACCACCGGCGGAAGCTGCAGAAACGGCAGCTGATGACCCAGGAAACCTCCCACCTCCGACCTACGGAGAAGCGATGAAGGGCTAGATGGCACCTTTGCAATGCGGTTTGAATAAGGTTCCTGTATTCTTGATCTGGGCGGCTTCGAACGCCTCCTGATGAGCTATTTTGGCCGACGCTTTCAGTTTGGCTTTTGCTTACCGTGAGTACCTTCCCCCTTGAAGAGGTCGCTTTGTGTTAATGTGTCTTCGGGACAGCGTTCGCATGGCGCCAAAACATTGAGAATGTGCTATCTTGCTTTGTCGCTCCGAATCTCCGACACAGCCTGGCGCTTAAGCCGAAGAGCAGAAATTTCAGGAAGGATATGGCGTTCTCTGCCTGTAAAAGATAGAAAGATGACTCTCGGAGATTTCATTCTAAGAAGCTTGATTCTATTTCTTGAAGAGCCGACCGCGCATTTGCCTCGGGATTGACTAACAAATCAACGGTTCTACTGAATGACGTTGGGCACATGTTGCTTCCAGTAAGTCAAGAGTAATCTATTCCAGCCGCAGATGCTCCTCGCCGCCTACTCTACACAAAAAACCCCTCCGGCACCACGAGTCCGTTCTTGCCCAACCCTCCTCCCCTTCTCCAGAATCGAGCCTATCTCTTGCTTACGCGATCTCTACCGACCGTTGGTTTTATTATGCGCTTGCCAATAGGCTGTTGGTCCAGACATTACGGCTTTCGGTAAAGTAAGATCGAGACTGCGTTAATGAACACGCTCATGCCTATCAAAGATGATCCGTCCACTGTCTTGGCAATAATTTCCGAACCTGGTAAAATCTCTTTTTTCAGCCCTTGCCAGTTTGCCGTGATACCAAAGCCCAATGCTAGGCAATATGTACATATGATCCACTACTCCCATAAATCCCCAATACTTTTGCTCAGCTTTCAGCCAAACAAAAACACATTCACTTAACACATACTCGACCATCACCAGCTATCCCTCGCTTGTCAAACCAACCTGTTGGCATATCTAACACGCTTCACTTGCAACCTCTCGGCCATGGCCCCCTCCGCCTTCCCCCCTCCCCACATCATCCCCCCCACAGCCCCCCACACCCACACTCTCATCGCCCTCCACGACGGCGGAAGCCAAGGCCCAGAGGTATGTCAGCCTAAAAAGGGAATCACAACTGCTTCACCCCTAACGAGGTATAGTTCGCCTCCGAGCTCTTCAAGTCACCCACCTCCACAGGCCTAAACCTCCAACAAACATTTCCAAGCTGCAAATGGATCTTTCCCTCCTCGCAAGAACGCTATTCGACCGTCTTCCAGGAGGGGCTCGACGAATGGTTCGATATCTACTCGCTGACTGATTCGGCTGCGAGAGAGGAGCTGCAACTGCAAGGACTTCACGATTCCATCAAGTTTCTCCAGGCATCGATAAGCGACGAGGTAAAGATCATGTCTTCGGATCGGGTGATTCTGCTGGGGTTGAGTATGGGATGCGCTGTTGGTTAGTTTGCTACGTATATGGGGGAAGAGATGAGATGCTGATTTTGGCGATAGGCGTACTTACTTTGCTGGCTGGTACATCGAAATTAGGTGCTTTCGTGGGACTCAACGGCTGGTTGCCACTGAAACCCCATATCGAAACCTGCCGCAGCCAGAAAGACCTAGCCAAACTCTTCGAAGCCAAACTCGGTTTCAACTCCCTCAGCCCCCAGCCGGAGGAAGCCCCGATGCTCCAAACGCCGATCTTTCTAGCGCATACTACAGATGATGAGATTATCGACGTCCAACTAGGCCAGCAAGCTCGTGACGTGCTCCTAGGTCTAGGCATGAAGCCAATCTGGAAGGAGGAGGAGGAGGGGGGGGATTTGGGGATGTTGAAGACAGGGGAATTAGATGGGGTGGTTGCGTTCTTGCAGGGAGTTGTTGGGTTGCTTAGCTAGGACTGGAGGTTGAGATGGTGGGCCTTGGAAAGTTTTTACTGAGATAGAGGGCGAATATCACTATACGAGAGCACGTACCACATGGTAAATCAACAATGACAGTAGTTCGTACTCCGTGTTTGCGCTTCGCCCCATACCAGTCTTTTATCTCATGCTTTTAGCGTACAACAAGGAACTCTGAACGTCGGAGAAGTCGAATTTATCTTCGTTCTTGAGGAGTAGCTCGCTTTTTGGCTTGCTGCTTTTCATGAGGGGGGTATGTCTTGAGATAAGCATAACCTCTCACACCGTGTCGCCTTTAAAACCCTGCATCAATAGTGCCAAGACACGAAAATAAAGGGGTTAGAATATCGGATCGCTTACATACTATCTACTATGATAATTGCCCGTTTTCTCATCCTCGTCCTTTGACGTCTATTGGACCGACCCACCCACTCCGTTTACAAATCTCCCTAAGCAGGCTCGCTTGTCGGAGCGCCGCCAACGTCTCAACAATCCACATGTGGCGGTGTCAAGGGGGAACTCGTTGTTTGGTGGCTGAGTTTGGATTAATGTATAGTGTTCACTTCTTACTCTAACAGCCCTCTCGCAGATTGGGTGGACTGTAGGTACATACATAAAAAGAGTCGCGGTCGCCCAGCATCCGAAGGATATCAACGTAAACATTGGCTCGGCGAGAGAGATGAGGTCAGATGCCGTGAAGACGAGAAGAAAAAGATGTGGTGGTCGAATTTGACAATGGGTTGACCGAAGAACGTATATAAGACGATGGGATGTCTGGCAATGCTAGTATTGATCAAAAGCCTTGCTTGACAGGCGAATTGGTGTAATGGACGAGGGATTTCAAGCGGGCAGAGCTTGCCGATTATCATACTTTCTAGTAGGGTGATCGACCACTGCATTCACGTCTTCTCGTATTAATCTCTTTTTGACTCGCTTTTCCTAAATAGGGGAGGATCAGCTAACTTCGGAGTAATTTTGGTAACTTTTTTGATGGTTGAATGTTACTGGTGAACTTGCGCCTCTGGTGGCCTCCGCTATACGTCTATTGGCCGCGAGGCAGATGCTGCGAGGTGGTCGGTGACCTGGACTCCACATGTATAATGGTCTCTAATCCCGGAAGCAATTGCCAGTTTTTGGTGCTGGGAGCGTACAAGCCTCATCATGCCCACATCCATTCGTAGCAGGCCCGCTCGTCGGAGCGCCGCCAACGTATCAACACCCACATTCGAAAATGACAAGTCATACTTCCGTTTCCTGGTGGCTGCGTTTGGATGAGTCGTTCCGCTTGGCGGATGCGGCGCCAGTCGATGGTGCCAGCCAGAACGTTGTTCCGCCAAAGACTGCTTCTTGATGGCTCAATGCCATATCGAACGTGAGCCACTAGACGCATCGGAGGAGAAGTTGTATAAATCTAGAATAAGATGGGTCGTGCGAAAGCCGTCAGCTCGTTGTGGATCGATATTTAATTTTGTCGTTATACTTCGTTGGCCGAATGGCCCAAAGTCAATCCACCGAAGCGTTACTCGCCTGCCTCAGATAATAGGGGCCAGCGGTCTGACCGACGATCGACTGGAAGGATCGCCACACTGCACGAAGTGACCAAGTTCCCTGAAGCCCCACAGGGACCGTCACCAAAGAAGTAGGCGGAGTAGCAGTCGTAATATACAGTCGGCGGTGCGAAGCGTGCGATACGACCTCGAGGAGGCGATTGTGCAGAATGTGTAGTAAGCTCAAGGCCATGCAACAGTTGCGAAGCGTGTGCTCAAGGCCAGGCAGAAGCTGCGCCGCGTGCAACATTGGAGATCTGCGAAGAGTGAATTAGCAATAGAACATCAAAAGTTCAAGATCAGCGCAGAGTGTGAGCTGCAAGATTAGAAAGAGACGAGTGAATTGAATAGAACATGCAGTGGGCTGCCATCATACCAAATAGTGTGATCTGAGCCAAGCACTAACCCCCTCAATCTCCCTCGTCTCTGGTACTGGCCCCCTTTTCTTACAGGGCTTTTGGCTGTCGATTGTTTGTAGCCAAGAACTATCCATCATCTGATGTGGCAGCTGTGGTCCCGCCAGTACCAGCTGATAGATCTAATAAGAATCTCTATCATCTGGAGATTTCGAATCTGCCCTGTAGTGACTCTCTATATTGTCCTGTCTGGGCACTCCAAGCGCAGGTGCATAGAATGGTTCTACTGCTGTATACTATATCCGAAATAAAAAGCCCTTAAAGATATCGACCAAAAGTGATCGATTACCAAGCTTATTATCGACAATCTGGTACGAGACAGTTGATGACTGATCTGTTATTCCGAGTGTAGTGTGAATGCTCGAAGAATGCCTGAGATTCTCGAATGAAAGAGAGCCGATTCCGTCGCTGCATCCGTGTCTCTTCGGTAGTAGCAGAGTCATATGAGACGGTATGAGTTGAAGGATATTCTTCGCGAGCTCTGAGATAGCGTCTTCCGTTGTGGGACTCTTTGAGTTGAAGGCACCGTATAGATCCTGATTCTTTTTTGGCGTTTCCGCTTAGTAGCCATGCCGCGTAATCGGTCGCCCAATTCACCAGCGCTCTGTAGACGTATTCAGGCCGGCTCAAAAACATGTGCTCCGGCTGGATTGGTGTCGTCAAAGCAGGGGATAGCAGGGTAATGTTCCAGAAGGGTGTGGAGAGAGGGCAATTTGCTGCGATATGTTAGCAAAGCCCATGGAGATGGGGAGAGTAAAGTAGCAAACCGAGCTTCTCTAGGTTTCTGAACTTGTAAACGAGCGCGATGTAGGTAAATCGGCGGTAGATGGTGATCAACAAGTCTGCCAAGACTGTCCACAGATCAAGATAATGGTATCAAAAATCTGAAGTCTCAGAGCTTGAAGGCTCCGCAGTATCCCGTGCCTCTTTGTATGGATTAGTGGAAATTTCGTCTCCAAACAGCCTGATTTCCTAAGGTATGTAAGCTTCACACGGCTCTGTCCGCAATCACTTTCCTGAATGAATACACTCTCTGTGGAGTCGTTGAGAGTTCTGGATCAATGCTTCCACGGCTGTAGCTGCCTCTAGGATCATTTGGAGTATTAATGCGTAATATCACTATACGCCCGCGGGTGCCACATGACGAAACAACAACAACAATATCTTACACTCCACATTCATGATCCTCACCATCGCTTGCCTCATATAGATATCTGAAGCCGCCAGTCTTCTAAAGTAAGCGTCTTGTTCAGTCGGGCACAGAGTGGTCGGACTCTTCGAAATTGGAGCCACAGCCTTATCGTCACTATCCTCCGCCTTAGCTGGGGACCTGTGGATTACTACTAATGCCAGGCTTGCGGTCTCACGAATACTTCTTTTTCCCTATTCGCCTGAGCAGCGATAAAACCTTGAAAGCAATGAATTCGTCGCTTAGGGCAACGATCGACCAATTCCCTCAAGTGCCAACGGTCGCACCTCGCAGGCAGTATGCACCGGCAGAGCCTTCGTCTCTCATCATAAGTGCTCTTTCTGTTGGTAACACTAGCACTCGGCTGGAAATATCCCTTCGATATCTCACTAAGCCAGCAGCGTGTGTACCGCTCGGCTGCTCGTTGTGAGTAGCTCAAGCCTCTTTCGGATACACCATACTACCTTGAAGCTGGGGAGCAAACAGCTAATTATTTGGTATTCGATGCGGTAGAGCCCATGGAATCACGCCTTAGAGATCATCCTTTGCCAGCTGGCTGTGCCGAAGCAGGCCCGCTCGAGGTCTAGGCAGCCTTATTGAGGACGTGGTTGGCGTTATGCTTGGTATGACACTTGGATGCATCGATGGACGGCAAGGTATCAGGAGAACGACTCAAGTACCCCTGTCCGGTCGATCCAGCTATTACACCTTGTTGCTTCACGGACAGCTTTTCATTAAGCACAGCCCAGACACAGCTGCTTCGACCAATATGGCGACAGGCTAAAGGGTCAGAGCGTATACACATCAGACACGTACGACAGAGACAATGGGAAATCCAAGAACCTCAGAGGTCACCCTAGTCGCGTAGGACCAATCTATCCTCACGGTCAGCGTCCCGAAAGCCTTCAGCTATACGACAATCCTTGACCTGTCTCGATGGCAAGCACTGTTCATACCAGCGGATGAACCACACACTTCGAGGACAGCAGCAGCTTCGATGTCTGGTTCCTGGCCTTGAGGAGCAGCCAGTAGTACTAGAAGATCTGACCGTCACTGCCTCTGTGCCTTGCTCGGCATGAAAATATGAATTAGGTACTTGGGCCGTCGGCCAGCTCACTTTTGAAAATCCACCTGAGCCCCTCGAACTAGGTCCTGCGGCCGAGAAGACAAGGTTTTCATCTTGAAAGGCTACCGCAACCAGCTCGGACTTTGGCATCGCAGACGAATTCGAGGACTACGAAACCTACTTCAAGCAGCTCTCCTGCGTTGCAACGTACGACCTCGCCAATGCCATCCTTAGTTCCCTCGAGAACATTGGCGTCTTGTTCGGCGAAATCCTAAGCACCTACAAAGCCGCCTCGAAAACCCCCTTACCTAAGCGGTAGCGACAGAGCGGAGTGGGTGGGCGGATCAAAAAAAGACGAATGCAATGAGGAAGAAATGTGTGCGAGCAGCATACTGTATAGTATGGCGGGCGGCCAAACATTGAGCTCCGCCGTTCCTGGCACTAGCCTTCCTGTCGTGCAGGGTTCTCAAAAGGGCGCAGCTCTGTTGCTGGACCCCACACTCGCGCCGTTGTACAGTTGTATCAACATCAGCCGCCGTCTGGGTTGTGGAGGGCCCTGCTGCTGGACTCCGCACTTGCACCGTTGTACAGTTGTATCAACATCAGCCGCCGTCTAGGTTGTGGAGGGCCCTGCTGCTGGACTCCGCACTTGCACCGTTGGACAATTGTAACGACATCAGCCGCCGTCTAGGTTGTGGAGGGCCCTGCTGCTGGACTCCGCACTTGCGCCCTTATACACTGGTGCTGACATCAGCTCTCGTCGGGGACTTTGTTGCTGGACGCCACATCTGCGTCCTCATACATTGTGGTATCAGCATCAGCCGCTGCTCGGACATGCAGAACAAGGTTTCTCAAAGTGATTAGTCCTCAGGCCAGGCCATGCCAATTGCACATCCTCAACAATCAAAGTCGCAATAGCCAATATCCTTCTAAGGCTACCACGAACCTCCGATTTGTTTCACTAGGCGACTTGACAAAAACGTTGCTCCACTCTCTATTCTGCCATCGCCTCCCGATTGATAAAGTATCGAGCTCCAAGCGGAGAACGATTTCGTTGAAGATACGCAAATAAGTTGTTCACCATTGCGTCCAAGACAGGGAGACGATGTCCTTATCGCAGCTTCTGTGAGTAGTGGATACTTGGCCCCAATCTTCTGTGATCAATACTAAGAATTTACGTAGTGTCAGAGCATGCGGTGTTAATCCGCCCTCGCCCTCACAGCACCGATTCTAGTCTTCCCTTCGGTCTCTACCTGAAGGTCTCCAGCCCTGAGAGTCTTGTGACTGTCACTTTTGGACAGCGCAAGTTATTTAGCCTCAGCTATACAAGGACACAGAGCCGGTGGCTTTATGCCGCCAACTGACGCTCCACTTCCAGTGCCGCGGGCCAAGACGACATCGTGGGCATATTCCAAATTCCTCCTCGTAACGACAGCGCAGTAGGTTACTCAAGATAGGACGGCTGAACCCCAACATTTAGTCATAGACTCTGGGCTATGAGCAAGATACTGACGGGAAGAGTAAGTTTAGAATAGAGGACGATGGGTAGAAATTGTTGGTCTTATACTATGAACAACGCTCTAGAAGGATATCTCCAGAGAAATTCAAGATTCCTGTAATAGTAGAAATGGAACGGAGGAGAACTCCATGAGAAACACGAAGAAAAAGACGTAGTGACCTACCGGAACCCCTTTTTAATGGGCTAAGTAGCCCCTTCGTCACTTGTGTTGTTGTTACCGTTGCCGGATCCACCCTTAAAATTACTCCACCCACCCACCAACCTCTTCCACGATCACCTTCACACAAGCACCTCTCCATCCTTCTACCATCCTCTTCATTGAGCATCATAATCTTCACACAAGTACGCCCAGACAGTCTATTCCTGCTTCATCATCATCGCATAGCCGTGCAGGTTGCGGCCGAACAAGCAGCCAACCACCTACCTTTGCAGCCCCAGAGCAGTCTCAAGTTCTCCTTGCCCACAGCTGCTTTTGCTCCAAGTTTCTGATACCCGCTTCGAGTGTCACTCCATCATCATCATCATCCTCTCTATCTCTTTTAGGCTCGGTGGGATCGACGGCATCGTCCAGCATCGAGGTTAACGAGATCCACCAAGTCAACAGCCCAGATATCAGCATCTTGACAGGCTCAAGGCACGACCCGAGCAAGCCGAGGCCGAACGCAAGGCAAGATCTACTCAGTCAAATTCCGGATATCGAAATGACGGACGTGAGTGGCTATGGAGAGGCCATGGCTATTGCCCCCGGGACACAGACCTTTGCCTATGAGCAGAGTTTGCGAAGAAGGGTATCTAAGACACCGAGGTCTCGGGAGAAATATCCATAAAAAAAGCGGGATGGGGCGGCAACATACACAAGAAAAGCCACTTCTTCTGTGGCCTTAGGTATGTGGTAATGTTGTTGATGTCCAGCTCTCGTGACGTGTACTGAATGATTGTAGGTATCGGCGACACGCGGAGCCCAGGCGCCACGCCACATGGATACTGTGGAGATGTTATTTTCCAGCAACCACCGCTCTCTTTGTGGGGAGCACAGCTCCTCAACTTAGGTCCGCCATTGGTGGACCCAGAGCGGTCTACCGCTTTGGCCCGAACTACGTGGACCTCGAAAAGGGCATTGGTCTGTACTTATTAAACACCGTCGTGGACCACTATCTTCTCCACAAATGTTATCCTCGGGTCCTTTTTCGGAGACAGCTGGACCGGTGCTACGTTTCATCGCTCTAGCTCTTGCAGAATTGGACGGTGACACGGCCAGATCGAAAAAGAGGTCGTTGGCCTCACTCAAATGCCGCCCACGCATAGTCGAAGAAGCTAGAACTGCACGGATTTGCCGCGTCCGATGTCAGTATAAGCATCAATACTCCTGGGAAGTGCCAGTTGAGATCTGCCCCAACGTCCGTGACCAACAAGATCACTGCTGTTGTGACTCGAACAAGACTGTTTCTCCGGCCCTGAAAAGATTCTTCTCCAGAGGACCTATGGAATTTTGGCGCATGGACTTGCGCACAGTGGCTCTCCTGATGGCAATGCTCAGTATGTTCCGAGACCAATCCTTGAGCTGGAAACGCTGACTCCAGATACAGCTCGAGCCATAATTATTCCTCGCCCAAGAACTTCGACGTGCTTCTGTGAATATCTACGTGGAAATTGAGTTCGAAAACCCCGTGACTGCTAGGTCAGAGATCAGATCCTGTACGAAGGGTTGATCTTATCTCACCGGCAGTACTTCAAGCTCGACTATCGACTTCAAGTTTTTGAGAACCCAGACAAGCTGATGCAGCTTGCTGGATAGACTGTCTCTTCTCCGTACCACCGAGAGGGAGGGGAGGCAGCAGGCAATGTCTATGCAATGAAAGATGAGAAGCAACTGGCATTGGGATTCATAGAGGTGTAGCCGTCTCGGGTACGAAAACCCTTCGAGCAAAGGCAGCTGAGTCGAAGAAGCGAGCACCAGCAAATAAGCTCCTAACGTCTCACATAACACCAGGATCTCTAACATTCGTTGGGACGCGACGCATTGGACTCATGTCATTAAGTGGTGGATGAGTCAATATCCTTAATAAATCCGGGCGGCGCTCAAGTATTTGTAGCCAAAGCTGGTACCAAGGTATCTTACATGAGACGCATCATACCTCCATGGAGCCACGAACCAAGCGACAATGAGTGGAAGCCGTTGGTCTGAAAATTGGGCCCGCCCCTATACCAGTGTCGCTTGATCGAAAGGAGATATACCTACGACCATGGTATTGTGACTGCTAGACGAGCTATAGAGGTCGGGCCTCCCAAACAAGGACATGGACGCCTGCCAGGTAAATCGGTCGGCTGAAGTTAGGCAAATGGAAGTCGAAAAACGCAAAGGGAAGACAACGCGGCCAATGAATTCTTTCATGCTGTATCGCTCAGCATATGTAGATACCTGAGCAGACCGAGCACAAGGAGGGCATAGAAGAGTCTCTGCCACCAATGTCGAAGATGCATGACCTGTTCAGGGATCAGGAAGAAAAGACCAGCCCAGAGCGAAGGTATGAGACTCCCACTCGAAGTATGCCGCTCGCTAATGTTTCTAGGCCTGCGGTTCAAAGTAGCGGCGTTGTTTCATCCCTTAAACCTTTACCTTCTGACAGCACACCTGACTCTGCCGGTTTCTGCTGGCTATCAATCCAGTCGAGCTCTGCTTCCGCGTTGAACTCGCTCCTTTAGCATGTACAGTCCCAAGAACACGTGCGGTTCGCAAAACAGTACCATTGCTTGAACTTAGCCCCTGGACCAAGGTCTGATGGACTGGACGACCTTCTCGATACGCCAGATGTCGTAGTGATGGCGCCTACAGAAACAAGAACCCACAGGCTTTGACACTAGCTCGCCCGAAGCGTATCAATTATGCGCTGCCCACGAATGCGGTTATCAGAGGCTATGGGATCACACAGTAAGTAGTCATGCCGACTACTCGAGTGCCTCAAGCGAGATGAGGAGCCCCAATTATGATAGGCTCCATTGGAGAACAACTTGTTCTCCACCGTTTGTCCTGAGTTTCTTGAAGATCAGGCAAAGCACGAGGTTAAGATTAGTGAGACCAGTTGCTGCAGCGGGAACTGCATGTACATGTCCTTTGTTCAACTTTCACCATCCTATCTTCTGGGCGATTGTTGTTCGCAAGATACCCAACTGTGTTGCCTGTACTCTGTCTGTCTTCAGTTGTATAACTGCATAATCTTCCCGCAGGAACAATGTTGTCATCATCGATGCGTGATCTGGACGTGTTCAGAGGGTCAAGAAGAGCATGGCTGCCGTGGCCTATCGCCAGGGAGCCAGATGCTACAGCACCCACCTCATCCAAGGTATGCGCAATTTTTCCTCCATGATTGGACTAGACACTTGCGTCAACGTCGATATCTTGCTCGCGAACAAACGATCTTGGAACATGCTTAGAGATGAACGGACGGGCAGAACGATTCTCTTATCGAAGAATAACAACGAGGCAAGCCAAGTGCGCAACGATGATATCGCAAACCCATCTTTAATGCCACGCCGCCTGTTCAGCGACTACCATAACCCATCGCCTTTGTCAGAACGACAGGCTCAGCGTTCCAGTTCATCTCCACACTTATTGGAGTTAGAGTATGGGTCGCCAGACACACAAGATGTTGCATCAACACCCTTCCATAGACCAGCCTTTGGTTTAGATTCGTCACGTTATGATCCACCATTGGCTTCTGACCTAAATAGGGATGTTGAAGTAGCCATCAAAGGCTCAATAGCCAGACTGGAACGTTTGCACCACCTACATAACCCGGACGCCTACGAGCAACATCGGGCGATGATAGAGAAGGACATGAAGGGGATGGAGGAATTGGAAGAGGAGTTTAGCAGAGTATACGGTATCACAGGCCACGACAACCACTTGCGATCTTACTGGCCGGGCGGAGGCTTCGGTCTGCTCCGGCTTGACTGAGCGTCGTTGTCATTGTCATCCGAGTGCCGGGTATGGACATGGCCCGGACTGCAAGGCGTAAACGGGGCGGATTGGTGACGAGGTGCTTGCCCTCCCTTTTTAAACATGCTCGTGCCCAGCACTCGCTTCGCGATACTCCGGACAATAGCAGCTCTGCAATCAACGATACTGTAGTGCCAGAGCACTCTGTTCAAGGCTCTATCTGGCCTCCAGATGGCTTGCACACGCGGTCGTATCTGACTTCGAACATGTGAGGTAGTTTGCGAGAGATCATGCGGACACGTCCATTGAATGTAGATATTATCCTATAGTTTCATGGTATCTGTGCTCCGTCGTGATCTAGCATTGTAGTGAACTCAATAGGCGTATTGGGCTGACTTCTCGTACTGCGAAAAGGGGCAGGAGCTAAGAACTCGGGTAATCCAGGATCATCCACCAAGAGTACTTCGTTTCTGTGTTGTTGTTCATCTTCACTCCTGCTAACCTCCCACGCTCAACGCCATCATCTTTGAAATCTTCCACTGCTTGCACAATCTCATTCCGAGTATTGTAGCTGCTTGTTGCTGCACTCATGTGGCAGTAAGCCTCTTGCAAGGTAGCTGGGCCGCGGTGTCAAACCAGACGCGTCGGTGCATCAGCGGCGGCTTCGTATCCTCAGTCAGAAGGTTATCTAGCCCTCATCTGCCTCCGCCAGCAAGTTTTGCTGGAGCATCCTGCCATCGTCGACTTGTAGCACCTCTGTCGATTGCCGGAGCTCATATGTGGAGTTGTCTCCGATACTTGCATTTGGTGCAGCTCCCACCGTGGTAAGTCATCTTCAACAGCTTGTTTTGCCTGCACTTGAGAACATCCAGCTGATACCTGGATCCAAACAACAGCTAAAGTTTTTCATCCTCAACGTCGATTGCAAGATGACTGTTCCTTCGGGACTACAGAAAGCACCTCAAGCAAGCGTAGCCACTCTTTCTTGGGCTTTTGATATACTTTCGCTGTCACAGTGTTCGATTAGTCCAAGCAAGACAAGCCAAATATTTTGCTCATGGAGCTGCTACAGGGAAAGCAAAATCCAGCAACGGCGATAAAAGGGCACTCTACACTCGGCTCTTCACCAGGAGCACGAGACAGAGAAAAGCATTGCCGTTCTGGTGGGTTCCGGTTGATGTAGCCGTGCTTAAAGGAATGGGGATCGGCGTGACCTTCCAATCCTCCGAGTATCATGATCCAGAGGCTCGTCTATCGGACTGGCTTAATCACACCACTCTTCCAGGAGAAAACCACGCCGTGCAAGGAGACTCGACCAACACGCATTCCAGGGCGTTCAAGGATCGGCTACGCGTCTACTTCAGCTGCTCGCGGCCGTGCGTTTAGGACCTTGAGTGCACCTTCACTTCATGCAATACAGCAGGCCCAGACGTCCTCTGATGCCCATAATACGTCTGCACTGGCGGAGGCGTCGGTGTCGAGCACTATCGGAACCGTGCGTTAAGAACCTTGAATGCACCTTCACTCCATGCAATCCAGCAGGCTCAGGCGTCCATTGATGCCAACGTTACCTCAACACAGACTGTGGCGTCGTTGTCGAGCACTATTCCGGCTGCAGGAAACCGTGCGTCCAGGAACCGTCTTGTCATCCATCATACCACAATGTACCTCGAATAACGCGAAGTTCCCGAGGAGGACAAGCAAGCCATTGCTGTAGCAAAGCACATGGTACCGGACAAAGGCAATTCTCCGACCCGTCCCGCTTGGTGGCGCTGAGATGCTATTTACGTCGCTGTGGTCTGGCGAAATTTTGATTCTCCAAACCCCACATCTTCACGCGATGCTACCCCATACGAGCCGCGTCGAATCCTCGCTCAAGGCTCCAGCGCGCCCCGCTGTACATACACGGAAGAGTCTTTGGTCTAACTGAGTAGTAAATAATCATCCTCGGCCGACACTTGCTTGGTTACACAGTTGACACAGTTGAACACATAGCTCCGGTATTCGGACTTCAAAGAGGACGGAAGTGGGGAATTTGCAAAGACTGCGGATGTGATCGAGGCTGGTGAAAGCCGGCAGAATGTATCAGGGAAGTACTGGGTCGTGGGCGAAGACTAATATTCGGTCTCGCTCATCGCCGCTCCACTTTCTCAGTCTCAGACACACCTGACAGCGATTCTGATGAAGCTGTTAGCCTCTCCCGCCATTGACCCTTCATGTCGGTGCAAGATGCTATGCCTACCGACGCAAGCACCCATCCCAGTCTCTCCCGCCGCGGCCCTGCGTCTTCTTTCTTGGATGCTTCACGGGTCAACGTAGCCACACCTCCTACCACACCCGGCCGCCAATCATCCATGTTTATTGCTGGAAAGAGTGGCAAAGAGCTCCGTCACACTGTCTCCTCCGACGAATCTTTGGCAGACGCTGCTCAGTGGCGTCATATTCAAAAGTGGACCATCGACTTGATGGTCGCAGAATGGCAGCCACGTCGAAGCTTCGTATCCAGCAGATGAAATATCATCGGCGTTGAGCGAGCCCGGCAGCATATGACCGGAGCAGCAAAGGCGAGAGGAAGAGAGAGCCTCGATCAACTGTGCCGCCCCGTTCGAGACGGCATACCTTCGCGTCTTCATACCCGGCTCAGCGGTCAGCTTCGCTTGGTATCAGTCCTCGTCTCCGTATAGGGCATCAGTCCATGATATAACCTATGGTGCCCAGGCTGAGAGGTTCGTGTTCGCATTCTCTTCGATGCCCTAACCTCGGGGTGCCGCTTGCTCGTTAGTCTAGCAACAGGCCAAGCTCTGAACTGCACAAGTCTTTACTTGCGAGCTTTAGTGAAAGTGCTTCAAAATCAGAGACCAACTTGTAGCAAAATGCTACATACGTCTGCGCCCAATCTTGGGCCAAATATCCAAGGAGCAGCCTCAAGGAGCCCAGGCTTGATAAAGTCAGCCTCAAGGAGCCCCTGTCTTGCTAGCCCTCACACTCCCAAACGCTTCACTAGTGGCCCTGTAGAGGTCCCCGAAGAAGGCATTACCAAAGCCGATGAGGAGTCTTACTCCGGGCCTCGGGATAGGATATGAGGATTGGTGTAGTCAAACAATGAATTCAAGGAAAGGGTCATTCGCTGAAAGATCCCTCAAATCGGTGGCATGATCCGGCACCATCACATCCGGCATCTTCACCCCGGGCTCTTTCGGTGAGCCCTCAGCGATGGCATCACTAACCATCGATTGAGCGCTATATCCACGACAGAGAGCTACGCGATCACGTAGGGACTCCTCCTCTTCTATACGGTTCCACCGCAGTAGGACACCTACTATCTAGTCGTCGCATGTATATAGCATAAAACGACGTCGAGTCAGATCAAGACTGGGGATAGTCGTTCAATGATCGACTTTTCCAACGATAGCGATCTCAGATCATCAGGGTCGCAGGGGTCGTGAGTCTGTGGCGGTTACCATGGATCAATTCGTGGCCCTTGTTGAATGGTACTGCCCATGATGGCATCTAGTGACCAAGCTCAGGCGTTGGTGGCTCTGAGAGGCTACCGCTTACCGCTACGACTCCATTGCTCCGGAGTCAGCGTCCAAGGGTTCGATTATGTAATATGCACTAAAACAAGGTGCCGAGCCTGGAACACTGCAAGTTTTACGAGCGATAGCTTCTGCAGCCAGCTTATTACGTCTGTGTGTCGTTGGAACTAAGCGGCGCAGACTTACGGCGAGAACATGCTTGTGTTTGTGGGGTTCGGCCGCCCGCAAGCACTGATCATCAATACCCGAGCTACAGAGCGGCCGGACTCTTTTGCTCCTTCATGGACCCCTGAAGCACTGATCATCAATACCCGAGCTACAGGGCGGCCGGACTGTTTTGCTTCTTCAAGGGACCCTGAAGCACTCATCATCAATACCCGAGCTACAGGGCGGCCGGACTCTTTTCCTCCTTCAGACGGCGTTGGTCCAAAGCCGGAGACACAGACTCATTCCATTCCCTCAACCTTATGGACCTGCCTTGCTTTTGCTGTCAATTTTCCGATCTAGATTGTGGAGTGCCAGCCGACAAAGGATGCTATATCGATAGTGAGTCCAGCACCTTTGATACTCAGCACGCTTCCTCTCTTGGCGTCTAGAAGGCGGAGAGTGAACCAGGCCGGGATACAGAGGATTTTAAAGGGATTTAATGCGAAGAAGCGACGACGGGGGAGACCTCGGGTGGCGAAAACTTCCGCGCGCTGGTGGAGCGGGCTTGCCTCCATGGACCAAAGAGGCAGAAAGATTGCTGGAACAGTGTCCCGTTTTACTGCGCGCTCATTGTTGTTGCTCGCACGCTTCATATCCACATATGACGAAGATACTTCAATAACAACCGTTGTATCAACCTCAGGCGCCTGCGCAACAATACATGCCACGCCCACAAGTGAAGCAAAACCTCAATCCCTTTCCGAATGCATTAGGACCTGCGGGTGCAACCGTCACAATTGCAGTGGTCGCGAGCGTTACATCCACACCTAGATGGAAATTCCCGTCCGTTTTTTTTATAACCCTGGTCAAGTCCAGCAATACAACGCAGGCTTTATGCCGCCAACACACCATGTACGGTGGCCAATGCATGGTCCTGGGCAGTGGCATATGGGCAATCCGGGAAACCTGTACGGGAATCCGCAAATGCCGATGGCTTAACAACAGCCTGGGCAAAGCGAGCACCTTCGTTCAACGTAGCTGTCTAGGCTCAGGAACATAGGCAGCCAACCTTATCCCGCGCAGGTGCGACAATGTCTTCTTCGATCCAGCTATCAACGAGTGGAAGAATCGTTACATCCACACCTGGACCTAACCCAGTCGGAGCCTCCTGCCTTTTTTTTTTTTTTTTTTTTTTAAAGCCGTACCAGCGGCCTCTCGTCAAGCACGCACGCCCGGCTGGGCAAAGATTGCCTCCTTTGGCTGCCTGGGCTCAGGAGCATAGGCCTCCAACCCCACCCCAAGGAGGTTCAGCAATGTCTTGTTCGGTCCAGCCAAATACCGAGTGGAAGAATCGCCTCGTCTTTTCCGGCTGCAGAGATCATAGACAAGATCATCGCCTATGCGATGACTGCCGACAACGGGGGCAAGATTGTCGGTCCAAATTGCCTGCCAAACGCGATTGGGGGATGTGGAGGATGTGGAGGTATACCATCGCTGCGGTCCGTCCTTGTTGGATCTCGACAATCCAAGCTGGAGAATTATCTGCACCGCCACGAGAACTTTTCTAGCTGCCTGTCGGACGGGAAAGGAGGAACATCACCTCAACAGCATCCTCCATCATGTCGAACCCATACAAATTCAAAGCCGGCGGAGTGGAGAAATGCACCGACGTGGGACTCCTCATCCTCATGATCGCCGCGAGCGGTGGAACCGCCCCGGGTATCAAAGCTTATGAGGTGTTCGCAAAGCTCGACGAGAAGGGCCACTCGGCCGCCAGCTTCCGTCACACCTTCAGTGCGCTCGTCGTCAAAGCTAAGGAGTTGCAAGCTAAGAAGCCGGAGGTAGAGTTGCTGAATGCAGCTGCTACGCCGAAGAAGGCGGTTGGAGTCGGTCGTAAGCGTAAAGCTGGTGATGTTGGGGAGGAGGCTGATGGTGGGGAGGATGGGGCGAGCGCTTCTGGGGGTGGGAAGAAGGTGAAGACTGCGGGGAAGGCTAAGGCAACCGGCAAGAAGGGGGGAAAGAACGTTGTCATGGATGAGGAGGTTGCTGGATGCCGTGGCGGCTGCTGCACCAAAAAAGGCGATCGGGGTGGGACACAAGCGTAAGGCTGCGGACACAATCGAGAAGAGACCTACACCTCTTGATCCATGCCTTAGATGATAGCTCTGCCGTTTGAGAGAATCTTTCGAGGATCAGGTCCCAAGTAGCGAGAAACTATGAGGCGATCCATAGCATACCAATGTAAACCAGTCTTGACAGCTCGTAGAATGTGTGATCCATAATAGCATTGCTGTATCGACGTTTTGTAGCCCCTTTTCCAATCGGGTTAGCTCGAAAATCGTCGGGGCTAGGTATGATCCCATTGTTTGACTCCCACAGAACCGTCTCTTCACTCATCATCCCCCTTTGCATCGTTCGTATCGAGCCCGGCTGATCTTTTCTTGATGCTGATCGTTAGCTCTGACGTTTGGTGACCACGATGACCGCGTCTGCAACCCAGTACAGACCTTCGGAGTCAGTGGTGACAGCGGTCAGCACTCGCGGCAGGCCGACACAAGTAGCGATCACAGTAAGTAGTATCACGACGGAGTCCATACAATACTGTATGAGACTGTCTTGAGCTCATAGACCTACTTTACTCATCAATGGAGCAGGCACAGCCACCGCTCCTACTCCTAAGCATCTGATACAGCAGGCCAGCGCCAGCAATGTCGTGCAGGCTGATCACCCTGATATCGTCTGGCACTACACACAGGCATCTGATGCCGGCAACTGAGCTTCGTTGATCTTACACATTCTCCTCGTCAAGGGCCGTTCTTGTCGAGCACTGACCGAGCGGGAGTGCGAGCAATGCGACACGTTTCTGCTGTCACCCACATCCTGCACCAACGTCAGACTATCTCTGCTTGTCGAGCATCCAGCCTCTTTGAGACTAGTATTGCTGGGAGACTTCCACTCCTTTCGAGATCTCAAAGCTATGTTCCGCCCGCAACGGGGCCAACACTAGCCTTCCACCAGCAAGCCGAAAGACAACATGTGTGGAATAAAAACAGAGCTTCCTCAGCCGAGAACTTGCTTCATGCCACGGAGGTCACACCAGAGGGAGGGGCTAAGAGACAGCGGGTCTTGGGCCTTGGTGTGCCAGCTTTGCCAGATGCCCAGTCACAGCGAAGATAGAGGCCGGGCCACTAGGAATTGCCTGGAGTGTCAACAGCTGTCTCTTCAGCCATGACAACAATGTCCAGTGTCAGCCGAGCCACAGCACAGAATCCCCATCTCCCTATTGGAGATTCGCAGCCGTGCATGACATTACAGTCACAGCAGCCGATGCGTGGACCACAGCCACCTGCACATCAATTCGTGCCACGACAGCAATCGGTACATCTCCCAATTCATTCCCGGACGCTTTAGGCTCGACAATGAAATCCACTGCCATCGCTCTTCTTCCAAGGCTACTGCTCGCGTCGTAGAACATAGGCCGCCGACGTTCCACATCATCGAATGGTGTGAGGTAACATTTCTTCTTAGTCGAAGTTACCAGACCTCGAGCTATCGCACAGGGGATGCTGTATGCAGAAGCCCCACGAGGAACTCCTTCAGGACGAAGTAATCCTGGCAGCTGTGAAGGATAGTTAGTCGCACCAATTGCAAGCGAATGCAGATATCTTGCGGTCGGTGCTGGCTGTCTTGACGCCGTAGCGGCTCCTCCTTTGGTGTAAAGCTTGAGAGGGGGGTCTGGGCGAGATGGTGTTCTCACAGAAGTAAGGGCTGGTGCGGGGCCACGGCAGGTACGTGTAGGCTCTGAGGGCTTCGGCATGTTATTTCAAAGTCCTGTTCTCCGCTTTGGTGTTGGCTGACCGTGGCTGCTAGGCATATGGCTAGACGCCAGTCTGTGCACACGCTGTTGATGGTGGTGGTATTGTCGTTCCGTCTCTGGTCGTCTCTTCGAGTAGTAGCAGGTAGAGAATGAGGTGGTGTACAGTATGGAAAGTAGAGGCGTCTCAGCACCAAGGGACAGCATAATGGTGTTTGGAGCTTTTATGAACTCGCCGACGGCCAAAGTAATTCGGTTTCAGGCCCTTCCACTGCAGCAGCCTCCCACTCGACTTCCAGATCTTCGTGGCAGAAGCTTGTTATGAGCATTATCGGCGCAATGAGTTTGCAGAGCTTTTGCAAAGACAGTATTAAGAGTACTCCGGAGCAGAGGACCGCTTGTCGATCGATTTCAAGGAAGCCGGGAGGTCGCCGATACCCAAAGACAGTGCCATGTTGGCATACCGATGCTCGCGAGCTCATGGTTGGGCCGTGCTTTTTCAGCTCAGCTCAGCGTATGGAGAGCCTTTCCGACAAAACGGCTGGCGCCCACAACGTCCGTTCAAGCCCATCGGTTGAATTGCAATGTATCAGCATAGGCCTGTTCATGGCCAGCTTCCGCCACACCTTTAGCGCGCTCGCTGTCAAAGCCAAGGATTTGATCGCCAAGGATTTGATCGCTAAGAAGCCGGAGGTTGAGTTGCTTGATGCTGTGGTGGCTGCTACACCAAAGAAGCCGGTCGCTGCGGGACGCAAGCGTAAGGCGACAGATGATGGGGAGGGCGCCACCCGAGACAGCTATTTCTGCTTCAAAGAGCCGCTGCCCGTAGGAACAAATTCGATAACGAGTCCAACGCCGTGCGTCAAGAGCCTGCCCCAGTAAGAGGTCGGCGAAGACACCCAGTAGTGGACGACTCAGACGACGAAGCCAGCTTTGTCCCCCGTCGACCTACTGCACAGAGACGCTGCCGAAGGGCAGGCCAGCTCTGTGGGGGTTCATGAAGATTGGTAACGTAAGAACCACGAACCATCAACAGTGGCGGCGATGCTCGTCCCGACTGGACCGATGAAACCCGTCCAAAGCAGTGCCGGCCTGTGTTCGCCTTGCTGCCTCCGCCCTATCTCTCGGCCGCGGAGAAGGAAAATATACGGAACCCAGATCCGGAATGATGTATCATGGTCCTCGACCTCATGGCGTCCCTGGTGCTCCCGGTGCGGCCCCTGCGAAGTCATTGCCCCATATATCCTGACGATCAGGAGGGGACCGCCCCTAGACGTACGGCGAGAACAAGGTCGTTGATGATAAGATTTCTGCAGCACCAAAATGCTACGAATAGCGGGACAAGAAAAGATGTTGAAGGAGGAACACCACCAGGTCAGTGCGTGGACGAACATTGGAGTGGAATACTCCCATAATGCATCCTCAGCCCCAAAGCGCTCACCGCGCCCAGACGTACGGCGAGAACAAGGTGGATAAACCAGCGACTGCGAGCATCGAAGCAGCTACTGGAGTTTTAGCCGAAAATATGGCTATATCATGACCAGGCCCTTCAGTCTTCGTAAATTTTACGAGCTCAGTGTCGCGGGCAACAAGAAGAAAAGGACCAAGATGCAACCAAGTATCAAGGCAATTCTCAGCAGAAAACCTCGCGGTCGAGCCGCGAACTCAGAGGAAGAATTGCGAGCGACGCCACAGCCAACATAAGTGCCGTGCTTCCGCCCGGCGTACCGGTCAAACCGAGCTAGAAGATCAGATCTTATATCCCGGGTTCAGCATCGACCAGTGCATTCTTCCTTAACATCCTGGATTACGTTGGCTGGACCATCGGAAGACGCCCAGGGCATCGCAACTGAAAGCCCGATCGGATGGAGATCAGTAAGAGGCAGTGGTACCACATGCTCAACTTCTCGGAGGAGACCATTCTTCCATGTGTGCTCACCCGTGTTTCACAGCCGGACCATGGGCTGTGCGTCTCCGCCCTCTGGGAATCGAATTCCCTGCCGGCGTGCTTGGAGGATCTGTTCAACTGTCTCTTCGATGGCGGTAGAGAATGGGATTTGCAAGAGAACGCGTAATTGAGCTCTGAGCACAGGGTAAGGACTCTTACAGAGTAAATTGTCAGACAGAAGGAAGCTGAATCACCAAGCAGATAAGGATTAAGCAAAAGAAACAGCTGTCAGCGAAACTCCCGAGCCACGTGAGAGCCCCAGCCGTCTCCGACTTTGCTCCATCCCAAAAGCAGCGCCATGGAAGCATGTTCTCATAGGTAGTGCCACATCAAAGTCATCAGCTTCCACCGCACTTGTTGCCAGCCTCAAACACGCATCATGCGCCCGGTGAGCTGCCTTTGTTGTCAGTATGTCAGCATCCGCCCCCATCTTGTTCTATAACTCCTCCTTCCTTTGTTCCATCAACCATCAGCCCCCAGCAGCACCACCCTGCAGGTCCACAAGCCAAACGAGCAGTGCAGAGAAAAATCGTGTTCACGAATGTTATGATGAATTAAAAGCAGTCAACAAAAGGGGTTTCGCGATCAGTTTGGTTTTGCCTTGGCACGCGTTGCCTGAAGAGGCCTACGGCGCTGGATGAAAGACCGAGGGCCGACGGGCCGTAATGCCGTGGAACGACAATTCAGGGGGCCTATTTCTATAGCTACATCTAGGTACAAGTAGCTTTACGTTACACGTCTGGAATAGCCCCTGAACCTAGACTAAATTGCCTTCTCTTATTCGTCCTTTCTCTGTATCAGAATTCTTGCATAAGACAATACAGATGGAGGATTATACAAGTGAGAAGAAGAGAACGTGCCAGTGGCACCAATAGTGACACAGAATCATTGTATTACCATTTGTATAACAAGGCTTCGCAAAGCTGAATATGAGATACTTGTTCAATTCGCTGTACCTAATGCTCTCCCTCAGCTTCAAAAAGGTTCATAGTAACCATATCCGGCATTTTCCATGGCCCATAGTATCTCCTGCCAAATAATCATCCAAAAACCATCCATAGCTATAAAACCTGTCAGTATCACCTCTCTCGACATTCCATATGACCACGTCATCTTCAAGGACTCCTGGTCAATTGAGAGCTACTCCTTAACGCTTTAACGCTTTTCCGCTTTACCAACGAACCGTGACTAGTATCGCTGTTCCATCAACACGTTTTACCATATCACACAGTAATCTGGTCCTCGATCCAGCCAGCCTCTAGAAATAGCACACTATCGGAGAAGATAAAATCCCGTCGTCTTAGCATGCAAGACTGAGGTCTAGCCCATCCATTGAACGGGTGGGAACACAGGTCAACATGAGTTCGAAAACAGGTCAAATTTGGTCGTACAAATCGTTAGTCCCCATGTCTCGCACGGAGGTCGATTGCGTAGCTGAACACCGCCGTCTGCCTCAGGAGCTGGCTTCATGGAAGGTTGTGAGATAAGTGGTTTGTTTCGTGGGTGATACGCTTGTGTCTGGGCTCGTAGATCGTTGGGATGGCTATCTCGAATAAGCATTCGAATCCGTAATACGGAGACAAGAGCTAGGTGAAGACTGGCAGCTCGAATCGTCGGCAGCCCTGATTCAGGAGCTTGGAACCAGGACTTCCAAGTTTCGAGCATCTACTCTGAGGCGACTCGGCTGAAAGGAGGCATGGAAACGGATCAACGGAAATTCGCAGGGGAACTCGTGATCGTGAAGAAGATACCGCGATGATAGAGGGGATGTCGGAAAGCGTACGGAAAGGGGGTAATATGCCATCGCAGAGATGCAGGAAAAGGCTTCATCAGGAGGGGGAGTTGGTATCGCGGGATTTATGGGTTACACCGTGAGGGATAGGAACGCACCTTTTTCGGTATTTGGTGTATGATGGGGTGCAGCTCGTCAGAGTGCGAACTGCACCATTTCTTGCTCTTGGATACTAAGATATAGCAGTAGTAATAGAAAGAGATCTTCGCCTTTTAGAAAGGCTAATCTTGCTACCACGATAAGTCCTTGTTGTATGCTGAGCCGTGTGACGTGATAAGATGGACTCGGAGAAGCGAAAGTAAGCTTTGACGTGATCTAAAGTGAAGAGATCGAACGGAAGGAGGCGCAAACCTGAGATGTTAAATGCCATTAGTGGAGATGAGATTTTGGCTTTACCTGTTGACTTCTCCAAATTTAGATCCGAGTTTCTTGAGCTTTGAGGTGCAAGCAGATAACAGAGAAGACGCCTTCGCTGGATTAACATTGTATCGCACGCCAATTTTCCGTAGCAGTTGTCCAATTCTCTATCTTTCGAAGGCTTAATTTGTTTGGAGAATCGACTCGAAAAGCGCGGAGATAGCGATTTCTCGTGATGGTAAGTAGTGATACTGGGGAGAAGCTTCAGGGTATCTGAGATGGAATTGAATAGGTAGTGGTTCTGCTTATCTTGATAACTTGTCTGAGCCCCCTCCTGCCCAAACAATACAGCATATCATCGTTTGCTTAGCCATTTTTGCTGCCAACGCCAACCCAAGATCCATGTTCAAAAGCTAACGGTGCCAATGTCTTGCTAGGAGGTACGAGAGAGATTGTCAGAAAGTGGCTTACAATTGGCAACCCTCCGCAGCTTTTGCGCAAGAATTACCCCTATCTTTGAGCCGTGTGGGCTATGAAGTGTCTAAAAGACCATGCTCTGCCTCGACGCTGTACTATGGCACCGAGTAAGTAATATTCCGACCAAAGCTTATGTTTTCGGGCAGAAATTATCCATGAGACGCAATTGTAGAAATACGCATGCACGCAAAGCAGCTCGGCTGCTCGCTCCGGTCAGAATGGTGACGAGGGAACCGCTGCTTTCGGGGCCTCTGCAACGAAGGCGATCTCAAAGCCCGCCAACAGCGAGCTCATGTCAGTGCGAAGGGTGTCGGTTGACCTACGCCAGTAGTGCTTTTTTCTGCAATTAATACTTCATGTCTTCCCTTTACCGCGGCCGTACCAAAGTGATGATATCGGTAGCCACATCCTGATGCCCCTTCAAACATGACAATTGAGCTTGGATTCAGAGAAAGTCCAAAGCCTGTCTCTGACAGGTCCAATGCGGCAAATTGTGCTCTTGGACGTGTAAACGATATGACGTGGACAGATTGATGGGGAGGAAAGAGCATTATCTAATGCTCGATAGAAGAGCTGGCTGCTGCTGTATATACATGACAGGCTGTAGAGCTTACGATGCTTGAATTGTTTCACGCGATTACGTGTCCTACAAATGTATTAGCTGTGTTGATGTTTTGACAAAATGGGTGTAGACTCGAAAAAGGCCGCTAGCAGCGTGTTTATACTTGAAGATAGATCCCCACGTAAATTCTCCCCCCTATAAAGCATGCAGGAGAACGCAATCATGGACAGCAATCCGTAAGATACGCTGCATCATTCGGGGGTCATACTGACAGGCTTCAGAGATAGTCTCTTCATAGAAGAACACAATTTGGCAGCTGATGTCCTCACCGGCGAAGGGTATAAAGCATAAGATTTCTCGGAGAACGTGGTTAATATTTTTTAGGATGGATCTGTGGTGGAAAGAGGTCCCGCAACCGACAGAGACTTCTCAAAACGTGGAGAAGTACGCACTCCTACCTTTTGCTGATACTGCTAAGATCTTCTCAGTGACGATCAAGATATCTCCCAGCCTGACGTTTCTGCGGCCACTGTCCCTCTCGCTCCCCCTCCGCCTCCCCTTCCACCTGGAGCCCCAGCTGCCACAGGAGCGGTGACGTCCAAGCCAAAAGGGTAGAGGTCCATATGTCGCTTTGAAGAAAGCCTATCTTATATTTCCTAGGATGTATGAATTTCTAGCTGAAGGAAGCGGCCGGGTTCCGGGAATCACCCATCAGCCGTATGTGACATTGTCGCCTCTCCTGGTCTGCTCTCACAGCTCGATAGGGGTTCTTATACTTCGCCATACGCCGCAACATCTGGCTACAATGCCGCCCACTGGAAGCCTCGTTATGGATGGAGGACAATCGAGAACCAGTGTGGAGCTTGCAAAACATGGCTCACTGCACAAAGCTCTGTCGAGAGGCATTACGCCATCCGTTGTTCGAAGAAAGATCCTAGCAACCCGGATCTTTGGCGCTGTGGCCTTGTGAGGCAGGTCCCTAGGAAGCGTCCGGCATACAAGACATGGAAGTCAACCCACGAGGAGCCGTAGTGCAAGCGAGCAAAGGCAGTGAAGGTGAAGGAAGGATGGTTCTATGTTGTAAGATAGACTGAGACGGATAAGTAATTGAATATTGACTGTGATACTCCGTGATTTGAGTAGATTGCGAGAGGTGTGGACTGTGCCAGCTGGATTCGTCGTGCTGTAAATGGATTAGCTCCATCCATGCTTTATAAGACGCTAAGATACCGAGATGATGATCCTGCAGATATCACCACCCACGAACTCTTACACCATGACCTGCAAACCTCTTTCCAGTCAATTTCACTTCCTTTCAAGACTAGAAGTATCGTATCATTATCTTGGTGTTGTTGGGAGACGGTCTTTGTCTCTTTGAGAGTCGCTTTGTGGGCTTGGTGGAGCTGCTACAATCTATCCAACCCTCTCGCCGTCAATAGCGCCATCTTCCATCCAACCCACAAAATCGCTACCTTTCCAAAGGCAATAGCAGTCATACCGTCATTAGTAGATGCTTCTTTGCCAGGCAGGGAATGTCCTAAACGCTCTTGTGCAGGTGGACCGTAAGAGCACACCAAAAACTATTATGACGGCCGCAACCAGCAGCCTCATCCACGGTCTGACTGCTCTGACACCAACAGCTGGCATCAGCGTAAGTCATCATGGGGCTCTAGCTATTGCGTTGGATGTCTCATGTGGCTGATGAAGCTGATCACATCAGCCCCCCAGACTCCAATCATCTACGCGTCCAAGAAGTCAGACTGCCGAACACTCTGGAATTTGATGCACGCAAACTCGATGAGATTACCAAATATGCCCTCACATCAGCTTGGTCTCAAACACATTTGAGAGTCTTCAGTGGATTTACCACGAGGCCGAAATCAACCGCCCTGGGTGTGGGAGGTAACGAGCAACCCGATCTATGGATATTCCAAATATTAGCGAATTAGGAAACGTACTTGGGGAATACATCACGATAAGACTGATGTATTACGGTTCCTGGAGGCCCGTCGCCCTCATCGACAATGAACGAACAGCTTTATGGCCAGTATCATCAAACGACTGTGAGAGCCCTGCATGACAAAGGGACTGGTGCTGGGGACGAGGGAGATTATGGGGGCAGTGCTTGGCCGTCCGCCATACTATCTAGTATGGTGGCCGCCCACTGCACTTCTCTCCTCATTGCATTCGTCTCTTTTGCCAAACATCAGCCACCCGTGTACGGAAAATGTCTTCATGCGGCAAACAGATCATCTTGAGATGTCATACGACACTGATACGCCATTGGTTGGACAATCAGGCAATAATTGTTACAAGCTGCTCGACGATCACGCTCCAGCGAACAACCCTACATCGCATCCTGAGCCACTAGCTGGACCACGGCTCGATCCTTGTCTATTGAACCAAGGGGATGATGGTTTCGGAGGACCACCATCAGCTTCTGGGAATGAGCATGTCTTCCTCCGACGAACAAATCATGCCGCGATGAGTGCTTGAGTCAAGGAGCCCAGGTTAAGTTTTGTCCGGAGAAGTCTGTCAAGCTTGAATCTAAGTGCAAGAACATTGTCGTGCTTAGGGCTGTCTCCGAGTTACAAGAGGTGATAGACACCAACATCATCGTGCGCGAGTTGTTCGGTGAGAATCGCCGGATCACCTGTGTTCTCCCATACCCGGAAGACGCAGTTCGGCACATGCTCTACACTCGCTTCTTCAACAACGGAAATGGACCTCCTGACCTATCTTCCGACGACGCTGCCGAGATGTTTGTATACCGTGAGAATTTCATCACCAGACAAGTCGTTCGTCATGAGCTCTTGGCGATAGTGGACAGTCTCTGGACATTCTTCGGAGTTATCTGGGCTTGATGTTGGTCTCACTCTATTGAAGCCCTCAATAGCTTTTACCTTGCTGGATCTAGCATCCACAAGATGGGTGATGACAAAGAGGGAGATATTTCTTCCCCCAATATTGGAAGTTCCAGGCCGAGACGTAAGTACAGTCCGACCAATTCGAATAGGGCTAATACTAGTGCAGCCAGAGCATCTCGTGGTTGACCAATATGGAAGGGGCTACACTGGCCTAAATATGAACCACTATGAGGAGAAAGTGGACATCCGGACCGCCAGCTCATCGTCGTGTGCCTGTTGTGGATTTCATGCTTGCCTTGCCATATGAGAGTATTGGTCCGAGTCACGCAGCCGCTGGGAATCGTGCGACCACCCTCCTCTAGATTCCATTACAAGAAAATTTGGGGCGAGTCCATCTTCTACGCCGGGAAGCAGAGTTTAGGAGCCCCTTGGCCCCAAGCAGGAGATGCTGGCCAGTGAGCAGCGCTTGAGACGCTTTCTTAAACCCCTAGATCCTCCTGGGCCGTACATCGAGTAATCAGCCATCCAACCAACACCGGATTGCCATCACACACCCATCCTAGGCTCCACCAGAAGCCGCCCCTGAGAAAGCGGTAATATCTGGTATGAACCAACTGTTGTTCTAGGGCCGTGGGCCAATTGGCTTGGCCAAAGCTAGACTTGAACGAAACGAGCCACGACTAAGGGCTATCATTGTCGTCCCTACACAGATTGGCTCACTGAATCAAGCGGAAATCCGAGCTCGACTATCCGCTTTGTCAAGGCTGGCGGTACCGTCATCATAATGTTTCTTGTCCTTATCGGAGGCAAAGACTGGGAGCTTGACTCGGTATTCTGGGACTTCAAGCGCCAGTGGAGAGTAGAAAGCTCTGTGCATCGCAACGCCCGCCTCAAGTTGAGTTTGAACAAAACCATTGACGCGAAGTGTGACTCTCTCGGATAGTCTGCAGAAGGCCTACGAAATGGAAGCTGTAAAAATTACAGGCGTAGCACAGAATGACAGCCTCTACCTCGACAGCAAGAGATCTTTGAGCGGTAATCCTGCGAGGAAGATCTGATGCTCCAATGCACTTTCTACCAAAGAATCTCAGTTCTGGCCTCGTTCCGTTGATCAAATTTACTGGCAATCGCTGGCAACCACCAAGATTACAAGGCGTTCACGGATATATCTCAATTGCTGAGAGGGACACCGCCCTGTAACCAGTATCTCCTCTTCAATGGGCCTGTCACCAACCACACCGAGCTCCTCTTCTTGAAGCGGCCTAAACCAACAATTTCAGAGCCAAAGGTCCAAGGAAGGGCCAAGCGGCATTTCAAGCCGCCTCCCCTTCATACCACCGAGAAGGACTATGACGTTGACTGTCATTCTGCTTTCGCAAGGGTGGGCTCTAGCTTTCTTGGGTATGGCAGAGTAGGTCGACAACGACGATGGCACCAGATGTAGTCTCGTCAAGTAATCCTTCGCAACTGGACTTGTCCTAGCTTTCGTCTACATACCCAAGGCAAGTTGAGCTGAACCGTAGCCTTGGGCTGGGCTGACCATCTCAGGACTGTATCCGAGTTGCAGGAGGAGATAGACACCAACGTCGTCGCGTGTGGATTATACGGCGAGATAATTGGATCAAGAGATGTAGTTGCCGGTGACATGTTCTGCGCCCATCGATTCGTGAGTGAACCACCAGGCTGGGACTTGCCGACTGAAGCTGATTGCACACAGCGTGATCGGTGCCAAAGCGTCAGAAATCGTCTCAGAGTCGATTTGGAGAGACCTGCGCGCCCCCCGGAAGTGGTAGACCTAGGGTGCCGTGCCTTGGCGCTTCCATCACACTCCGTGAGCTGGGGGTTTTTGGTGTGATACTCCGTTCAGTCCGCCCACGGACCTAAAATCGAGTATCGCCCAGGATACACCGCCGGTTCTTTTTTTCTTCTCATCAGCCTTGTAGGCTCCACGTTCTACGCCTTTGGAACCTCTGAGACGGTGAGTATTCTATGGACCATGACCGGAGGAGTCCTAGTCGGTGCCAGCGTATGCGGTATGCATTACATCAGTCAGCAAGGCATCGCCAATTATGCTTTACAGTATTCTGTGGCGCTACTGCTTTCGGGACTCAAAAAAGGCAAAACAGGCCAAACAGGCCATTTTCTATCTATACAAGAGGTGTTTGGGCCACCGGCCACCTCGTAGCACTTCGCCACCGCCTATTAGGCGTGCGGAAGAGGTGTGGCCTATGTCGTAGGTGCAGCAGTGATTGCGGTAGCAGCAAGCACCATAGCCATGGGCGTTTTCTTCTATTTGACGGTGATGTGGACCAACAGTGGCCCTGGATGCGCCGTGTCGGCCATGTGTGGCTGCGTTCCGGGCGCTGGAGGAGGATATTGTTTCGAACACAAGTTAAGCAGTGCTGTGCACATACAGTACACGGCCCGTCTGTTCGAACCGGTCCTTCTCTGCTGCAAAGAAATCAACCCATGGACGACCGGATACTTGCCTGACGCCAGGATCGAAGAATGTAAGTCATCATAAATAGATTCTCCTCATCATTTCCCTGCAAGCTGCGCTGACACAGCTACAGGGTATGCACGGTCTGCTTCTGCTATCAGCCTCTTGATCAAGATGGCAGGATAGGGAGACTCGTACGATGTCGCAAATGTCGCCGACTAGGCTTCTAGGGCCAACTTTCGCAGATCAGGGGCTTCAGCATGACGAAGACCAAGTGGAGCGTTATCTGGGCGTCTTCGGGGCACAAAACGAGTATAGATAGCTCAAATACAACATTTTTATGATCTTCATGGGTCCAAATTACAAGACGGATCGACTGAATGGAGTAATGCCATCCCCGAGCTATAGGCTTGCCCAGAGTCTTGACAACACCTTTTCCACGCTTACGAAGGAGGCTAGTGGTGTGATCTGTCTGCCCTATCGGTCAGACACTAGTGTGTGATGCTAACAGCTTTGTTTCCCTCGCCTTCGAGCAACCGACCCGCTTGACACATTGTTCTCAACGCTCCTCGCTCCCTTGTAGCTGGCCGCGCTTATCTCTTCAGAGCTCCGATAAATAGTACAGCTTTTGAGCCTAAGCTCTAGCAGTGCTGTAGGTAGGCAAAACAGGCCCTCCCAGTCGCGATCAGGGGCTGAGCTGCGCGATAGTGGTGCTGACTTCTGCAGGATTGTGATCTCTAGCGTCGAAGCCACCAACGTCTGAGCCTGTGTGTGTATCAGAGAACGTCTTGACGCATTAATGGATCCAAGGCTAGCTGAACCGAAACTCGGGGAAGCAGTACCGAAGCAGAAGACAAGCGAATCAGATGTACGCTTTTCGACGAAAAATGTCATCCCTGTGCTGACCTCGACGTCCAGACTCTAACCCTCCCGCATCGACCAAAGAAGACAGAGGAGGCAGAAACCCAACAAGCAGCAAGCCAGCAATCAAAACCGAGCTCAGCCTCGCAGTCGAGGCGGCTGAGAGTCCTCAGAACATCAAATTTGTCCTTGAAACCGGCGGCGAACCTAGCGGCCAGAGAGTCAAACGCCGGTATACGAAGAGAATGAAGCGTCGCCTTTTCGCTCCCTATGGGCCCACGGATCCTGACCGCCAGGGGGCTGGTTTCCGCACAGAGCGGATGAGAATGGAGGAGGAGATGGTTGGGAGGGAGGAGGTGGATAATGTGCTAGGGGCGTATCCTCGATATCCGGATCGGACGTATTATCCGGATGGGAGTCGGTATTCCTGAAGGAGAATACCTGAACACGGGGGGTTAGAGATTCTGTGGCGGATGCATCGAGGCTGTTAAGGAACGAGAGAGTGCTTGCATTGATTGTAATGGAACGAGATAGGGTAGAGGAAAGGTGCCCTGCGGAAATAGGTAGATTCTGAGCCTCTTGTCCGTAAAAGATCCAGTGATACAGCATACCATGCTTCAATGCCAGCTGACGCCGTACAAGCACCTGCTGGGAGGTTTGAGACCATTAACGTCACGTGGCCTGGCCCATCGCTAGCGTGATTTTAGTGGATATTTCGGTAGCTTTGCTTTCCTCCACCGACAGGATTGATACACCCGTCATCGATCTCAATGCCGTGTAAAGCCCCATCATTTGCTTCAAGGTTTGTCAGCACACGCTCGAGGTGTCATTCTAGCACGCAGCGGCACTGGCAGGTAAGGCAGTGACACTCGACACCGCGCTTGAAAGCTCGGAGGGGTGATCATGGTGCTGACGCCGACTGCAGCTTTCACAACGGCGCCTCCATGTTCTTCGATCCGCAGTAGCTAGTTGATCGTGCAGTCTCACTGCTCCACAGTGCCTTCTGCAGCTATGCCAGAGCTCCACACGCGTCAGCGACAGACACTCGTTAACCACCCACCCACTGCAGAGTCGCGTTTCGGAGCCTGAAGCATCCAGTGCCCAGTCTGTTCGTCAGGACATCTTACTGCTGCGATCATAGGATGGTAGACCATGATCCTAGTCCCATGGTAGGCTCCCCGCTCTAATAATCTAAGACCCTCACTGATCCCAAGCTCCAGCATCTCGTGAGTCGAAGGAAGGAGGGCAGCATCAAGGACCACCCTGAAGTAGACAGCCAGCATACAAAGGAGTTTCAATTCATGGCGGTCGATCTTATTGAGTTCAGCGGGCTTCTTGCCCGATCATGGCTCAAGCTCCTAAGCCCACTGGTGTGTGTACGAGCACGCTTTTGGTGGGACATGAAACGTCAGACAGAAGGCAGCGGCACCAAAGAGAATATCGTTCTCTTTCGGAGACCCGTGCTACGCCGTCTAGAGCCATATTCTCGGAGCTAAGCGATGCTCATGCGAGCATAAACGGTCGTCGCACAAGCAATTGGCCATCTTTGTCGCCCGGCTGGGCCAAAGACCAGCCAGTGGCTCCAGGTAATACCAAATCACGGCAGTCGAGAGAATTCAAGAGTCGGAGAGTGAGAACGCCATATTGCGCGAAATGAACAAACAGCTGGAGCTCGTGTGTCACCTCCTTCGATCGGCTCAGCTGCAGACGTAGCCTACGGGCACGTTGTAGCAGCTCGAGGTCGCGGTCACATCCAGCTGGTTTCGCCCACTATCAAGCGTCCCCTAAGATTGGGTTCCAGTGATTGTAGGTATATAGCGGGCGGCTTCATAAAGAAGCACTTCGAGGTAAGTTCCAGAGACTCTGTCCAATTGTCGCAATTGACTGAGAATTGATAGCACCAACTAAAAGCCACTGGCAACAAGCTAGGCTTCGCCCTCACTGCCCATAGCAATGATGCAACAATACACGTGAGCGGCAGCGATTACAATATCGCTCTTTTTGTCTTCTTCATACCCTATATTCTCTTCGAGGTTCCAAGGAATATCATTATCTGGAAGCTTTCCACTTCAACATGGCTGAGCTTGATCATGGTCTGCTGGGGTAAGTATTGGTGACCCTGCGTCCATCGCCCACGTCGACGCATTCGTACGCGTCGACAAGAGGCAAGGGACCTGCCAGAGAGAGGTCGCCATCTCTATCTTCAACGTGCTCAGCGGTGTCGTTGATCTGCACTGGCATTGACGCCAGAGTGCCGAGAATGCTCGTCTTAGGTAGCAAATTCTCTCTCCCTTCCATCCTACCCCTCCCCTAATCACTCGACTGACCCTTCTTCAGAGCCGAGCGCGACGCCGTAAGAGTGATCGTTTTACAATGAGACGCCTCCCTACGCTCTATTTCAGCCGAGATAGAGTCTCTAAGAAGCCAGCTGACGGCCCAGCTGGACATCAACGAAAGGCAAAAGCAGACCATCAAGGTCCAAAGGACCAAGATTAGCGGTCCTGCCGAGACCAACAATACGATCGGAGTGGACTTGTCTGCTTCTGCCTCCTTCAATTACCATACAAGCCAGCCACGGCCGGCGAATGGCTTGCGTGACATCGAGACACCGTGTTGCGCTCTCTTCAAGCTGCATTGGATTCTCTTCTCGCCCCCTCCGCCATCCACACCAAAGCCTACGACGAGCTGACGCACATCTTCCGCGAAGCCATGCGTATCGGCTTCCTGATGGCCTCCCAGCTCGCCCAGCCGACACCATGTGGCTTGAATATGTCGCGCACTCGCTCGCAGCGGTCTTCCATAGTCCAGATCCTCGAGGCCGATCACATTTGTCGAGTTCCGGAGGAGCTCCTTCGCCTGTGTCATTGCCGAGCGCTCTTGGAATATATCGTCACAAAGCCCTTCCGACGCCGCCGACTCAATGGGCAGTGCTCTTTGTGACATTTACCTCATAGCCAGCAGACTACTCATCCCAGAGCTTGAGGCAGACGCACCAGCGCAGTTGACGGGGGATTTCGGCACCACTCGTGCCGTCATGACTCCTAAGCTGGTAGACAGGATCTTCGACAAGACATTCGAGAACTCTACATTACGCAAGCTCCTTGTCACGTCGTTGGTGCGATTTTTGTTCCGGGGCCAGTGAGCACCGCTTGAGACCCTTCTTTAGACCCCTAGATCCTCATGGGCCGTACTTCGAGTGGTCAGCCATCCAACCAACACCGGACTGCCATCGACAGAGAAACAACTGCCCTTTAGGCGAAGACGCCCACAATAACGGACTGAGCTATGTGGCAAAACTATGAATGAGTCGGTTGGGGACGATTTCAAGAGGTTTCTCGCTTCCAATACCTTCCCAAGACTTCCGACATGTCTTTAAGCGATTCCCAGAATTCGCAGTGGCAATGATAGATGCAAGTTTTGGCAGGGACTGAGAGACTGACGAGAACATATTTGAATCATCCACGAGATGCTGATGGGGGTCTGTCCAGACGTGGACTGCTTGCACAGATTCGTGCAGGTACCGATTTCGCTCCTACACGCCCAGAGGCTGCCAGGTGGCAGCTCATAACACTTCATCTGGAGGCACAAAGCTCTCCAGGAAAAACAAGCAGTCGAGCATATCGTTGAAAAATAGTCTCAGGCGTACTTCGTGAGTCTTCCCTTGCTGCCACGTGGCGTTATACTCCCAAACGACACCTAGACCTTATGATCGCCAGATGGCAGCCACGTCGCAAGTTCCTGCTTCGCCAGATGACCGCCTTGGATACAATTGAACCAGACCTCTCATGGTACTACTGTTCGGGACTGTGCTGTCGCAAGGCCATCATCTATTCGGACCTTTTCCACCATTTCGTGAAGGGCTCCCAGGATCGAAATCGGGACTGAGGGCAGATTTGAGATCTCCATTTTGTTATGGAAGATGTGGTTCGACTCTCGCGACAAGTGGCAGCCTACCGGGAAGCCCGTGATCGATTCCTAGCGCAAGAATATCCTACGATCGTCAAGCGCAGAGTCAGGTTGTCGGTACCTCCCACGAATTGCACGATCACTGGTGTTGCCCATCTTTGGTGAGAATTCTTTGACGATATTCGAAGACTATGACGGGCTTGATGAGGAAGTTCTGCTGTCCGAAACCTTTTTGAGCACACTGTGCTGTGCTGCGTATTGCCAGCCATAGAGCCTAGCAAGAAACAGAAGCATCTAAGCAATTGGGAGGACATCGAGCAGTCGAATGGCGTGGGGCGAAGGTAAAATCCAAGAACGGTAACCCTGAACGTAGTACTGAGTCAAGACTCTATTGGACGAGTAGGATCAATGGGCTGCTTGCTTGGAAGAACCGTCAGGGCACTTCGACTGTGAGAGACATCCTCATGGACCAGCTACCGACGGCTGGCTCGCGCAAGCCATCTGCGTCTAGTGGTCAGATCGCCCTCGTTATCGGGCTCGAGATAGTTGGGTGCCTTGAGTCAGGGTCGACGACATCTTTCTTCTCTTGTCTGGGACGTGCCTGCTTTCGAAGCCGCAGTCCATTATCAAGACTTTCACTTGATTTGTGCCTTTCGAACGATAATCGACCCTCGAGCGTTCTTTCCCTAGTACCCAACGAAGTATATCGCTCTCCTTTCGTTCAGACGTGGGCAGCTCCTTGTCCTTGTTCGACAAACTCTCGGACGAAGACGCCGGAAAGCTCCAGGCTTTCGCCCGGTCTATATCTTTTGGGATATGATTGGTTGTCGAGCGTCTCTCCAGTACCCCACGGGGCAATTCACTCTTCTCATTCGGACGTGAGCAGCTTCTTGTCCTTGTTCGACGAATCTCTAACGAAGACGCCGGAAAGCTCCTGGCATCTGCCTGGGTATGCTTTCGAGGGACGATTGATTATCGAGCGTTTCCCCAGTACCCAACGAAGCGGTCGCTTTTTTCGTTCGGACGGGGGCAGCTTCTGTTCCTTGTTCGATGAATCTCCAGCGGAGACGCCGCAAAGCTTCGGGCAACCATCTGCTTTGGGTCTTTTAGACGATGAACTGACCATCGAGCGTTCCTCCAGTGTCGTCAGGTCGATGGAGTTGCAGTGCCTAGGTACCAGCTGGACGAGAATCTTTTACCAGCCCGGATTCGTATGCAAGCTACAACGAACAGAGTTACGCTCGCGGGACCACAGAAAATGCGGAGCATACACCTGAACTATGGAGCAGACCTGCAAGCGAAATCAGTGACGCTTGTGAAAACGCCGCTGAAAATCCTGCCAGTGTTGAATTTGAGGGCCTTTCACCACAACAGGTGGGATGCTCCGTCCAGCCAGTCCGTATATTCCAGGCCCGCGAGCTCAGCCTACCGTCTACCCGTCGCAGCCTAGCGAGTCGTCTAAGGAAAAGAATCTCCATCGCTTACGCGAGGCGATGAAGATGGGTGATTTGAATGCTGCATATGGTATAGCAGACTCAGCAATGGAGCGGGCTCGTTCAGAGCTGTATAGCAAGTGCGACAAAACCATCGAAGATACCCACGAACAGGTCAAGGAGAAACATAGATCCACTCGTATTTCTACTCGCTACCAGATTCGTATCCAGGATGCGATAACTGAGTCCGATGATCCTCCGAAGAGAAACGGCCCCGAATGTGCTGTGGGCGCTGTTACGGCCAGTGCTCCAGTCGTTGTCCAGCTTAAGTACGGAGAAAAAGCGAGAGAACCGAGCAAGCAGGAAGTGGATCCCAAAAACAGGCATCTTCAGAGAGTGGTGTCAGATTCGAGGTCCATCCAACGCTGCAGTGAAGACTATCTGCTAGCGGAACCAGTCATAGACTTCACGCTCTTTCCAAGATTAAGACGCGTCTTTTCGACCGTCCACTAGGAGCTCAGGGACCATCAGGTTTCTACGAAGACGAAGCTAAGCCATCCTTCGGTCATGGACCCAAGACTAGGACGCGCCGTATTCGCCGTGCACTGAGAGCTCAGGAACAACCGGGCCTCTACTGTGGCTGCCGAGAGTCGACTGATCGGCTTTCACAGCGAACCACCGCGGCTCATGTGCTCGACTATCATTGAGCCGTAGTGAGCACACAAGGATAACAACGCATTACTATGCGAAGGCGATCGCGGCCGGACGTAAGCGTAAGGCTGAGGACGGTGGGGGGGTCCCCCCTTTCTTGTCGCTTCTTGCAAAATTGTCGTCTTGACGACGGTTGTGTGAGATGCGGACGATACTGGCACTAGGGGTCAGGCACCCCGTAACGGTCTTTAAGTGTGAAGGGATCGACGCTTCGAAGCAGAGACCAACGAAGAACATAAGCTGTTGTTTGATCAAATAGCTTGCGCGCTGCGTAAGAGAAGCCGATGTGCCATTTGTGTCGTGCGAACGAAGACTTTCGAATTCTATTCAGCACATCCAAGCCTGGATTGGGGGAGCTCAATCTGATGGGGGAGCGCAATCTGATGGGGGAGCTCAATCTGAAGAGGGGTCTGAAGAGAACATACCTGCGACACAAAAAAGTATTACTCGAGTCGCCCTATTCAACCAAGATGGATTGGTCGGATCGCGACCATTGTCGGAAGCTGAGATAGTCGACTTCGAAGAGCACGTAGATCGCCAGCTGCGAAGACCAAGCAATGTGAGTCTCATTCCTGATCAGACTGATGCCGTTATGGATATCCATGGCGATATCTTTCAGCCGGTCGGTCGTCTCTCCGTGGAGTTGTATTCGCAGGCAGTCCATGATGGACAATTAGGCGGTGGTTCCAGCTGGACTCAAACGCGGATGGTTCACCAAACCCTTGGAGAACAGCATGTATCACAGCAAAGGCACTGTAGGGGACTCCTACTCGATAAAGACTGCTCTGTCTGCCGGTCCATCGATTCGCAAATGATTTGCTCACAAATTGACGGACTCAAAGGTCTCTCCTGACACCAATTAGCTTGTGGTTGCGATAACCAACAAAGAAGTCACCTTGTCAGGATCGAAATCAACCCAGACGAGATTGTTCTAATGCTTGCCAGACGTCGGTAAAACACAGGTGACTCAACCGACTCAGCTGTCCTTACGACGCTTCGAGCTCGACCGCGTCTGTCTACGGGTGATCTACGGGTGAGAAGCTAGCCTACCGTCAGACGTGATGGCCTTTCTGCAAATGGAGGCAGCATTTTTGCTTCAGGCTATTCCTAATTATCTGCCGAGGGTAAGCACATACTGTGTTCTTTATCGCAGCAGAACTGACTCTGAGGACAGAGGTGCAGGCTTCGTATTTGAGGAAGACTAGGAGAAGGTACAGTGTCTCAAGTCATGAACTCCCAGGCCACTAAGTTCATCGATCGATACTTATTGTCTTTCCGCATCAGCTTTGCTCGCCCCAAGAGTCGTTACCACTGCAATTGGCCGCTTGGAATGGGCTGCAAGAGTGGCATCCAAAGGCGCTCCCTTTAATGGACATAACGAAGTATTGGTCGTCGGCTACTTCGCAGAACAATCCCGCTTGGGTTGGGCTGCAAGAGTGGCTTCCAAGGGCGCTGACTCCGATGGACATAACGGAGCCTTGATAGACAAGATCTTTGCATCGAGGAGGTAACCGAAGGTGGACCTACTGGCATGATAGATCCACGGCTAGGAGTGAAAAGCGAAAAGGGGCAATGATGCAATGCCAGCAAAAAGGCGACTTGTACCATATAGAAGAAGAGACTACCAACCTGATGCCGATAGCGACCGGCGTTTACCTTTCCTCTATGCTGACCTCTCGTTGCCTGGTGTTCAAACTGCCCAACAGGCGCCCCTGTCCTTGCCTGCGCGTTTTTCCTTCCCATTCTGAATGCTCTCCATCAGTCTCGGCTTCTAATGACCCTTATGCCATCTTTCCTCAGCCCATGCCTCACCTTACATGGATCGAAGCCCTTTGTTGAAGCTTCATAGGGTGTGTTTTCCTGATGATGGTGATGTTTTGGAGACGCGGTTGATCCTGTCGCGAGGTGACTTTCCAGTGCCAAGGCGGGATGAAGCGAGATGGCTCTAACGCAAAGAGGTTTACGGCGAGCACAGTGCTGGATTCAATGGCTTGGGGCTGTCAATTTCTGTCTCCTACACCAATTGTACATAATTCCATCAGCATCTTATAGCAAAAATCTCTTCTCAGCATAAAGCAGTACAATGGATGGGTTGCAGATGTTGTGGCTCGATAGGCAGTAATTTGGCAGCAGCTGTGAGTGATGCCTGTACGTATTTCCCTTGCAAATTGAGTGTCAAGAGCTCTGTTTCTCTGCTATGCGTGGAGGTATGGGCCCCCTGCTCTCTCTTCTCTGTCTGGTTTCGATCGTAAACGTGTGGCTATGGTAGCCACAGGTCCCTATCATTGCTATTTGCAGGACTCTCTGAGGGCATTGCAGAAGGACACAAAGGCCTCCAAGCTGTCCCCCTCTCCATCTACACAGTATCCTCCAGCCTCTCCCTCATCTTTCTCCTTCTTTGCATTCTCGTCATCTCCACCCGTACCAGCCTCTTCGCGCTGCCCAGCAACCTCCGGAGCCACCACCACATCCTCATCAACGTCGCCCAAGAACTTCAGTGTCCACCCCTTGCGAGTAGCCCAAAGCTTCAACCTCCGAAAAGCTGCCTCCGTCCTACGCCTCCCCACAGATTCCTCCACCGCCACTACCATGTCTTCGCGGGGAATCTTTATGTCAAGGATGGTGTTCGGAGTCTTTCCCATGATATCCACAAGAAAGCACCTCCATCTCTTCTCGAATACCATCCCGTTGAACCGTTGCTTGGCGACATGTAGATCAGCTAAGGCATCGATACGACGAGCGTGCAGAGTTCTCATGTTACGTTTGTCGTATTTCGTTTTGAAGAGGCGGCCGGCAAGGCTCGTCAGGGATGCTTCAATGTTCTGAACGATGACCTTGTGGTATGCGACCTGGGCTTTAGCCTGGGTGCAGCAGACGCTTAGGGAATGCATGACTGGAAGCGTTAGTGAGTAAGGTCATTGCAGGGTTAAGAGGATTACTGAGATACTGGGCTAACTCCTGGTAGGTATTGAAGATACAAAGTCGTGTTGACACGGGACACAAGGGCCTTGATCCAAGCAATAGGAGTCAGCATACGCATCTCAGAGGCATAGAAACTGACGACCTACAGATTTTGATGTAGGTATCAGTACGAAAGTAGAAGCAGTGTCTCAATGTGTAAGCCTATCTCTCTGTTGACCGTGTGGGCTCGGCTGGGTAAAAACTTAGTCTCTCCTTTCTCGGCTAGTCTCTAGCGTACTCAAACACGTGATTAGCGTTTATTCTTTACGGTCACGTGTCAAAAACGTTCCTTTTGTTCTATGTATGGAGGCGAGAGATCTTTAGGCGCTCTTCTCTGTCTGAACATGATCACGAATATATGACTATTGAGGCATCAGGTGTCAAAAGCATGCTTTCTATTCATTGTATGGAGGCAGAAACCTCCTAAACTCCCGTCTCTGCTGCTTGCTCCTAGTCGTCGTTGTACCTTCATAGCTATTGAGGCTTCAGGTATCTGCGTCCTCCATGACCACATCTTCGTCCTTGCCGGCACCACCAGTGTCATCCCCTTCGTTTCCTTCCTCCACCTCCCCTATAGTCTCCAAGCTCGTTCTTCCCTGCCTATCGCGGTCACCCCAGAAGATCAGTTTCAAGCCCTTCCTCGCGGCCCACCGCTCCATTCGACGGATAACCCTCTCCACCCCATCCTTCCCCATGGACGGCTCCTTCAAATCCACAATCTGTGCTCGAGTCGCACGTATCTTGACTTCGAGCGTACCGGGAGCCGCCTTGACCTTGTCCATCACGTTCTTCCTCCATTCTCGGAAGAACATATGGCCAATGACCTGCTTCTTTACGACGCTGAGTCTCGTCAGGGCATCCGCCAAGCGAAACTGCAAATCGGAGATTTCGAGGTCCATGTGGCCATCTGTCTGAGGATCGAATCCTGCGAGGGTGGCGAGGAGGGTCTTGACGGTTTTTTCCAGCACTTCGATCTCGACGAGGGACGCGTTGGAGGAAGGCATGGCTGGAGACGTCAGTAAGTAAGATCGTTGAAGAATCAGGGGACTTACTGCTGCTTAGGAGACCTACTGTCGCACTGGGCTCTGTCCTGATTGTGGTTGACGCACAGTGTTGCAGATGAGGGCCTCGATCTAAGAAATAGGAGTTAGCAAACGCATCTCAGGTACCCAGGCATTGGCAGCCTACGTTCTATGAATGTGTATTAAGATATGAAAATGAAAGCAGCCTTCTCTAGGGTGTGAGTGTGTCTGTTGATCGTGGGAACTCGGCTGCAAAATTATTAGGCTAACCCCTTTCTCGGCTATTCCTTAGCGCACTAAATCCCGTATCTACGTCTCTCACTCGAGCCTCTACACCATATAACAACGTCTCATAACTCTGAAAGCTACAAACGAGGTAAATCTCCTATTGTCCTACGCCGGGGTGTATATGGCGATGTTTTTAACGCCTCTGTAACATTCCTACCAACCCAAATCGTCAACAACACGCCAAGTTTCGTCCATCTCCATCTATCATCTCTCCTCCGTAAGTCTCCACGCCTCCTACCTGAATGACCTACCAACACCCCTCCTCCCTAGCAATGTCCGACCCCTTACCAACGGTTAGCAGCATCACCGCAAAGGCGAACGGCCCAGCAACGCCCGTCGTCATCGATCTCACCACCCCCGAAACCATCGACATAACGGGCGACTACGACCTCAAACCCCAGCTGAACGCCCAGAAGTAACCACATAAGCTATTTCAGCATCCCGCCAAACGCGTTATCGTGGATCTGATCGGAGACAAGGAAGACAACAACAACAACAAGGGGCAGAAGAACGGAAAGACTCGCTTGCCGCCTCCGGTGGGCTGCGAAGTTGTTGACTTGACGGGTGATGATGGAGGCAATGGAGCATAGGGCTAGCAGGCATGCTGACGAGCTGGGGACGCCTTTGCGTGATACCGGTAGTTCGGTTGCTGGCTGGTGTCCTTATGGCTGCTAGATAGAAGAAATTCATGGGGTTGTGCGAGCTGTTAATGGGGTGTGTCATGCATGATCTCTTGTCACTGTGAGCCCGTATCTGTAGACAGCCTGATGAAATTGTTGGCTGGAAACTTGAGTGGAGCTGGTGCGATGGTAGAAAGCTCACTGAGGCCCTTGTAGAGCCTTAATAGAGGAGCTTGATAATGACTGAGCTATGGTATCTCGCTGTATCCTACTCAAAATTGTTACTGATATCGAACTTGGAGAGCTTGCCGTCAATCGAGCCCGTTACCATGCCTTTCAGAGTAGGAGCGCCTTCTGTACGAAATAAAGACGATGGCAGAGTAGGCAGACGGCAGGAGAACACATAGAATCGTATGGGTATCAACACTTCGTTCATCTAGTCTTTCCCCGGATTCGGATCCGTACTGACCGCGGAATATCTAAGTAATTACTGCATCCAAATCAATCACCTCCTCGTCTACCTCACTCGCTGGTTCCTTCGTGACTTTTTCCATCTCTGCCTCCTCAACACCGTCATTCTGGGTCTTCTTCTCCTCCTTTCGCATCTTCTCCTCCTCCTTTTGCGTCTTCTTCTCCCCATGCTGGTATGCTGCTTTCCCCCTAGCCTGCCACTTCTGCGCGTACTCAGCTGGCCCCTCGGCCTCTCTGGCCTCGTTGTATTCGTCTTCATCCTCGTTTTCCTCTTCTAGCTCCTCGTTGCTGGCTTGGACGTATTCTTTCTCGTCTTCGTGGAGATCGACATCCTCGAATTGTGCAAGTTCCTCGTCTGTGAGACCGAAGGGAGCGTCACGGCTTGCCATTATCTAAGATGCGTTAACACGTGAAGGTGTCAAGAGCCTAGAGTACTGACTGCGGTATTGGATGCGAAGAGAGAGGTTTCGGGGCCACTCAATGTATGCTAAATCTAGAGAAACGTCAGCAGTCTTTCAAAGCGAGCTACAGAACCCTAGAAAGCTACGTACAACAGGGCAGAGAGCTATGAGTTAAATTGCGCAGAGAAAGGCGGTTCGAAAGTTATATGGGCTTTGGTAGGACAGCAAGGGCTCTGAAACGGCACGCAGAGATCTATAGAATTCATTAGATACTCCAATCTATGCTCCTCAATATATGTGGAAGGGGTACTCACCGATTTAACGGGCCTGACCAAATGTATGTTTTATATGATTGTCGTAGCACTCGATCCTCGGCTGAAGCCATTTCGGGTGTTAGTGGAGCCAATAGTCCTAGATCTCGGTTGCGCGGGAGTCGTCGTCGTCTCCACTTTGCCCACTGAACTTGTCGCTACAATTCAACTCATGTTCAGGGCAATATCCATGACTGGTCACCGTCCATAGCTCTTCGTTCTCCATCTCGTCTTCTCGTCCCACTTTCACCTCGAAGCAAGGTACCATGGCTGAACAACTAGGCTTCCAAGACTTCGACGGTTATCAATATCCTCCACCGCACTTCGAAGAACTCATAAATAGATCCAGCGTTCAGACTCACAGAGATCTGGATAGTTCCACCTCCAGGCTAGGCCAGAACGCAATTGCGGAGGCTCGAGAGGGTAAGTAAAGCCGGTGTCGGTCTTGGAGCCTCTCCTCGAGCTTACTATCTGTTCAGAGCAATCCAATCTAGAGACCGATGCTACCGATGAACAAGGTCCCCACGGACCGTATCAATACTGCAAGGACGTCCCTATTGATCTCGTATTACTCGCATATGATGCAGAGACTCACCGTAAGGAGAGGGCGGCCGCGTCCACGGAGAGCGCTGAGTGTATACCTGTGACTCCGGTCAATACTCAGGACCACGAGACAATTGTATCACCAATAGCCGGCGATACTTATCCGGCATCATCCACTTGGGATTTAGCCCCCGTGCCCGCCATGGCTCTTGCCTCCTCTCCATCTTCCTTCCTGTCGCCATCGAGTCTCGGTGGTGATCCTAGCGTACAGACCGGTAAGCAGATATATGCGGGCTCTTCATCGTCTACGACCTTAGTCTGACAGTATCTTAGATCCACACTCGCGCCAAGAGAGGCTGGATCGCATGATCAAGAGAATGGGAGGCTTCACCCACCGAGGAAAGACACCCCAAGGTCTGCCAAAGACCAGAGCCTGTGAATTTGTTATCCCAACCAAGGTCGACCCCAGCAATGCTGCAATGCTGATAATTCTGGAGCCCGAGGAAGATTAAAGTGCGTAGTCTGCACGCTTAGATTCTTCTCAATGGTAACACTGTACAAGCACTTTGAGGGCTGTGTTGAAAAGTATGGAAACCCCCTTGGCGTATGTTTCGATGGCGACGTGTCGTGCGACCTGGAGACGGAGCTTGCGGAGCTAGCCAAGAGAGCAGTGGTTCAAGGGCAATGGGTGGAGAACCAGAAGAACAGAAGTGGGCATTGCTAGTGGATGACTGGTCTTCTCTAAGATAGAGAGAGTCTTACATCCATGAGGAGTGCTGGGCCCGCGAGCATTGAGATGGGTTACTTGCTGGACGATATTCCATTGTCTAGGTTCCATTGTCTCGCGAAAACTCAGAGTCTTTCCGAGACAACACCCTGCTTATTCTGGTTGGAAGTTTGATATCTGGCCCTCACCACATGACATTGAATAGCTGGATTTTCCGACAATACAGAGAGCAGCTAAGCAGAAGCTTTCCAACTCTGCCACATTAAAGTGAAGAAGTGAAATGAAACAATCATATCGAATGGAACAAAGAGACTCACTCACCTTGCAGTGGCAGTAGGAAGCTACATCCTTCAGGCTGCAGGCTTCTTCGCATCGGCCCTTCCTCACCTTGTATATTGTATATACCTGGTCTCTCACGCTCCTACCACAAAGAAATTTGTTCTTTCATATATGCACAATTTGTTCCTTATCAATCGATAGCAACAGCTCAATTGTAAAGCATCACTTAGTGCTACGAGAGACGGGCAACATCGATGGCACGACGTTGTGCGATACTTCAGCCATGCCAAGGCCCTACGCGAGGGCACGATACCTAAAACGGCTACGCTGGAATTTTCTTCTCCTTCTCTACTCAGGACAGAATTGTCTTTATGGGCTGTATTGCTAGTTCCTTTGAAAACTTCCTTGTCATATTCTATCTGGTCGAGCCTGATTCTATTTCATCTGGAAATTTCACTCTCCCACTGATAGCCTTGCCCATCCAAGCTGCCTAGCTACTGCTTTCGGACTCACAGCCCCCCAAAGAACAGCTACAACCGTATATACAAGAGGTGCTCAGACCGCTGACCATCCCGTAGCACCTCCATCGCTGTCGATAGGCGTACGACGGAGGCTGCCGGTGGCATAGAGCCACTAACAGGATCGCCAGGATTGCTCCGAAGCCGGCTTATTCCCTACTATCTTTGCAACAACAGCAAAGAGAGTGGGAGGGCAGGTCAAAAGGAGACGAATCCAATGAGGAGGGAAGTGCAGTGGGCGGACAACATACTATACAGTATGGGAAATGACCAGCATAACTCCCTTTAATCTCCCTCGTCCCCAGCACTAGCCCCCTGTCATACGCGGCTCTTATACTCTTTATAAGCTCTACCGACAGTTTCATTGATGGTCTCTTTATCGTACTCTACCTGACTAGCTTGGGTAGTTCCCACTTAGAAGAAACACCCTCCCAATGCCAGCCGACCCACCCCAGCTCCTTACCTGACTCGTCTCCTGAATGGAGTTTGGCAACCGAGTAAGCAGTACCTCTACCCATGCCCTGGCAGGAAGTTAGACAGAACTAAAAACACTCCTCGCACTCTCTGCACTCTCGCTCTCGGTATACAGACTTTCAATCGCTACCGCAACCACGAAGCAGACTATACACGTCAATACCGACGTCAAATCTGAGGCAGGCGGTGGCGTTAATGCCGGTTACGCAAGTGACTGGATGTATCATTGAATTAAACGAGGATGGAAGGGATATCGGCCTCTTTGTCACCCGAAATAGGTGCTTTCCCAATATTAATTACATGCAAATAGAAGGTTGTTTGAGGTCTTCAATGAGCTTGACCTTTCAGACTATTACTTGGTGATACGTATATTATACGTGGAGAGAAGGGCAAAGATCCCAGCAGAGGAGCTGTATCTGGGCCAAACACCGATGCTTCTTCAAGCGCTTTCTAATGCTCTTAATTGGTTCAGACGATGGTTTCAATCGTTGTCCAAATCGAATTTGATGTGGCCACATTATTAGAGCCGGAAGATGTATGAGAAGACCCTATGAATCTGGTGGATCTATGAGTGGAGTGGGGTGGTTCTAATTGGAGTGCATCTACCGATATAGGGAGAGCGAGAAATATTAATCACGAATTAGTGATTCCCAATCTTGTATAAACGATTGACGTATTGGCGATGGACTGGATATCCAGTGATTGATTATCGCCAAAGTGGCAAGACGTTGAAGAGTAACAATAATATAGTTAAAGGGCCGAAGCAAACACAAAAGCAGAGAATTAACTGTAATTCTCTTGAAGCAATGGAAGCCACTGATGCCAGCGCGAGAGATGTTGCATCCCCTTCCTAGTGGGAACCACTTTCCACAGACTAATTGAGACAGCCGGTTTAGCACCCCTTCAACATTCTTCTCCCTGGCTTCATCCGCCCAGATGCTCCGGTTAAGCAAGATTTCCCCTCCTTCACTCAGCGCAACTGCTGGCTCGATCTGCTGCCAGCCTCCCACCGGGGTGTCCACGCTTCTGTCGAACGACAGGACTGTAGTTGTTGGCTACTACGGTACCTTCTTTCACAGCTTGCTTGGCGAGTTCAGCCGGCATCATCAATTTGACACGTGGATTGATTCGTGGATGGTAGATCGCAATTAATGGAAGGCAACCGGATCTCGCAGGCAGTGATAGAGGATTTCATGCTGTAGTTGGCGGGCTTGGGGGGCCTTGACCGCAATACGTTCGGAGACATCTAGGTCAGGAGTCAAATTGGCGTAGCCCGCCTTGTGTCACCCTGTATAAAGGTTCTTCAGTCAAGTGCCAAGTGCTGGTGCATTCGTGTTTTCTAGTGCATGAGGCGGTATAAGGTTCTGGTGGTTGGATCAGGGGGCATAATATCACTGGATTCTCGCGGGCTGTCGATTGGATCAGGATCTTCTATCTAGGAAGATTATCGGATTCTCCAAACCAAGGGTATTGAACCTCAGCAAGGTATGATCGTGTGTTCATAGGAGGATTTCCCCCTTTCCATGACCACTAGGAAATCAAGCCAGGCCGACTTATAAGAGCATTGTGAATGGAATTGATGAGCCGGATGGAGACGTCGCGTAGAGTTGCAGCTGTCTCCACCAATCTAGACATTTCCGAGTGGAAGGCCAAGTGATGTCAGTGCATAAGGATCATCGATATGCAGTCCCCTACATCCGGGAAACAAGTGTTCATGGAAGCTTGACCCAAATCTCACAAGGCTTGCGTCGTAGTCCGAAAAAATCATTTGCCCTATGATTGAAAGGACGGTCATCGCCGTTGAGATGGACAGAGTCGTGCAAGCTAGAGGACGATCTTCCTTGTCCTATCGACCCTTGAGTGATGACGGAGGATTTCAGTAATTGTATTGTTGATGCAATTACTATCCTCTTTGCTGCTCTGCAAGCGATGCTTTGCATAAGCTCTTCACATTCTGCTGCCACGATGTCCGAGATGTACTTGTCCACAGCCTGATTTTGCATAGCCTCGCTGGACTGTGGAGCAAATACGTAGTCTCTTCATCTCCAAGATTTTAACCCCTTTGATTTTCGAGTCGGAATTCCTTGGCGCCTCTGACGGTGCTCTCTCTCCGAGCTCAAAAAGAACTCTTGTCTGGCCCATGTGATGTTCACATTGATGGTCTCTTCAATATGCACAACAGAGGCAGCTATCGGACGTTATTTCGTTTGACAGTCTTGTTATGTTCGTCGTGAACTGACATGTCGTCATGGGCAGCCTGGCGTATTACCCCCGAGGGGAGAAAGGCGTTCGACCACAGAGCGCTTGGAAATGAAAAAGTCGCCGTATATTGGAACACAGCAGGGACTAAGTGAGACGAGAGTGATTTTATCCAACCGACAGGCTAAGCCATCTAGCAAGGATGGTGAGAAGGAAGGTCGCGGTCTCGGTCTCCTACGTCAACCCATTATCGAGCTGAATAGTGCACAGATGACTGATCTGACGATTCTCGGCTTCCAGCAAGCGAAGGCCGATCAGACGCAAAGGGGTTTCGGCTGTTCACGGAGAACACCACGGAGGTATGAAGGAATAGCTCTACTGTAGAAGCCACATCTTACTTTCCATCAGTTAGGCCTCTTTGACAGTCCTTTCAGACCTTTTGTCGAGCGCTTCATCGCCAGATGCGCCGGATTTCTTGCGCACATTTTAATGCCAAAACTCAGCATCCCACTCGGTCGAATCCCTCGCCGTTTTACATCCATTGCATTGCGGATAAGAATCGCACGGGCGCGAATGTCAAGGTCCTGCTCCGGCCTATCGGAGCCTCCCCAAACATAACAGCATAGGAATGTGCATTGACAGATCTGGGGATCCGGGAGATAGCGTCCTAGCTTGTCGAGAATTCGTTGCGCAACCCCAAAGTGCATCGGTAAAGGGATTCTGAAGAAGCTCCAGATGGCGAAAGAAGAGTACATGGAAGAGCTTTGCTAGGTGCTGGAGTAGCGTCATGGCGGTGTAGAGACGTCTTTCAGAACAAAATTTGAAGATGAGCGCACAGGATGTGGAGGTCAAGAAGAAGGCGCTGTACGCGACGAGCCAACCCACTTTCCAGAGAAGCAAGACTATGTGAATAGTGAGTCGACGATGGCTTAATCTCCAATGGAGATTCAGACAGCACGTGCTAGCCATAGTCAATGGCAGCGTTGGCCCCATCTCGCGGCAAAGTCTTTCTTGTTCACTCTCCTTTCGGCTGTCGTGTGTTAGGAGGCCTGAAGATAGCGATAGTGCAAAACGAGTGATGTTATCTTTGAGACAAGTTCTCCGGCCCAGAGTGTCATATCTGAGCGAGCTGCTAGCATTACCATCCCACAGTAAACCACCACCACAATGGAATATCATCAATCATCCGATTGAAGACATCCGGACATTCATAGGCAATGCCGAGCGTCTGTTTCCGCCCATGCCCAGATTCTGCGCCCTCCTCTTCGTCCTTTCGACCAAAACGGCGGCACTGCAGAGCACCTGTTCTAGCGCCCCAGCCCCTCCCCTCAACCGCTCACTGACCTGCAACACCCCCACGTCGCCACTCGCATCCTCTTTCGCGTAGCCATATCTGTTCGGCTCATTGGCATATGTGAAGCATGCCATCAGCCCCTCTTCGGTTGATCTCAGTTCCACACAGCGTTTTGATTGACCATCGGCAGGCTGCCAGGTGCAATGCTCGCCATCGATGGTGACGAGCAGTTTCTGCGTCAGGCTGCTCTCTACATCCATCTCTTGGGATATCTGGCTCAAAGGGTATGAGATAAGTGTTCGGGAGGAAATGCGGTCGAAGCGGACCTCAGCGGTGCAGGTGGGAGGGGCGTCAGTGTCGGACGAGCGTAGCATGAGCATATCGGGTTTTCGATTCATGAAGCCTGCGGAGGGCTTGGATTTGATGGTGTAGGTTGGTAGGATCAGGGGATGGAAAATGTCATTCCCGGACGGACTTGTGGAGGCATTGTAGGAAGGTAGCGAGGAAAGACGCTCGGCAGGCGTCAGAGTCTGGGTGTCGGGAGTGGTCTGCTGTAGATGGTATATGTCAAACTCTTCGAGGGTTGGGTGCCAGGCTGGCGGAGGTGGCTCTGGTTCGGAATCGGGATGAGGATCGGAGGGGGGTGACGGCTCCCAGGGCATAGAGGGAGTAGAAGGACTTGATCGGGTAGCAGAAAGTCGAGGCAAGGAAAGCATGGTTGGGCTGGATGGAAGCTCAATCGCTTGGCTAATATGTGATATAAGCTACGAGGTTGGTCGAGAATCTGCAGCTCTTGTGAGGCTTGACCAATTGACGAGCCAGCCGATTGTAGGGCGTCTTCTTGAGTCAAGCGCGTCGCCAGCGATGTCTGAGCGATCGACGGATGCTGGTTACCAGTGGGAAAAGGGTTTTTGTTCCAGGATGAGGTCTTAGGTGGGGCCTGATACTTTATCAACGAAGATTAAAGAATTGGGACAAAGAGGGAGTACGGCAGACTTCGTGTGACGTCATAAGAGATCTGCCTCCGGGGAAATAGTTGATCCGGATTCCGTGAAGTTCTTGGCGAGCGAGAATACCTACTGTCCCCCAACTCAACAAAAATCCATACTCTCTGCTGCAAGATTGCGCATTCGCCGTTATAACTGTTGCAATTTATTCTGTTCAAAAAGTCCTGTCTGCACCCATCTTCTAGGTCTCGCCATTCGCCTAGACCTGTGACCGAAGAGCTGCCCCAAATGCGAAAAGGTTCTCCTATAGGTGATGGCTATAGGAATAAGCTTCAACTGAAGTGATCAAATAATGCCCCTATGTAAAGTCTGCATGGGAGCTGCAACGTCCATCAGGTCGCCGAGGCGGCTGCAATGGCGGATGCGCAACAACCGCCACGATGCTACGAGATCATGACAGACTGGCGGGTCTGCAAGTTTACGACCAATAAGTCCATGTGCGATTGGGAGTGCCCTGTGTCCTTGTATGGCCTGTCCTCATGAAACAAAATGTGCAGCTAAGTCTTATATCTTCATCCTGAGCTATCTTAGGAGTGTTCCACAATGTTGCCATTACACAGCTGATCTTCGATCAACGTTTCTGGCTCATCCTATTCGAAAACCTGTGGCGGCCTCTACCGGTACTTTAGAATTCCGTGTGCCATTTGTACTTCAAAGTCTTATAGCGCACGTGAATATATCTCGGTCCTTGTAGCTGTCGTGTCATCATATCGGCTCCAGGTTCTGCACTGCGAAACCGATGCTAAATCTCACCATCGGAACAAAGCCAGATATCCCAACGGGCAGCCTATGGTGTCGCCGCTGCCCTCCCTGCTCATGTGTCTAGCACGGAAAGCTGGACAAGCTTGCGTACGCTATTCATAGCCGAAATCACTGCGAATCCAATGATTTCATTTGCGCATCTGACAGACCAGCGATCTTATTGACATTCTTGTGGAGCATTCGGCTGCAAAATTGTTCCTCAAGCGGCTACTAAAGCCTCCGCCGCAAACATAGCCGGGATGATTTGTTCTGGGCGATGACTGCTTGCAAATGCTACCGCTGGCAACATTACGGTCGCTTATCTCAATACAACGACGCTGCAAGTGCTGCCTAAACCAGGCATGATCTGGAACGTGCGCCTTGGATATCAGTTTCCTTGCAATTGTACATACGTATCTACAGACTGCTGTCTTACGAACAACGCGTTGGTTTGAGAAGGTCCGAGATGCAAGTCGCAGATCATTATGGAAGCGCCAAGCGCAAGTCCGTGCTATGATGATGCGTTGGAAGATAGAGGAATTCAAAGTCGACGAGCCAACAAGGCTTGGAACGGTCGAGCGCGATGTGCCCAGGCATGCCAGCATTACCTTGCATGCCTGATTTTGTTAAAAGACGTTTTGTGTGGTTTGCTGTGCTTGGTCCACAATTTCCCGTCGGACAGCGCGCCCGAGGTTGGTGGCAAATTCTCCAGCTGCGGAACGTTGCTGTTATATAAATGCCCTCTACATAGGTGCGGCCCTTCACAAGGTGGGCAATCTTATAATGTATATAGACCAACAGCCGCCCCAGCACTGCCCTGCTCATCTCATCGCAGAAGTTGGTCCTGACCAAAAAGTCGGTCACACAAACAAACTAAGCTTAATGGTTGCCGCGGGATCTAGCTCGATTGGGACATCATCCAGATCTCGAAACCTCACAGCCTCAAAGGAAAGGCGACCGGGCCGTTTCGTGAAGAGAATACCCCCGTAGAAATCGTCAAGAGTCGGACCAGATTCGTTGCGGAATCAACAATCAGGCCTTTGTGAGCTGACCTGTTCTTTCTTCGTCATGTTTGCTCTGAACATCGCAAGTTCTATTCATTCATCGTTTCATTTCATTTCTACGCCAATCCTAATTCCTGGTACAACACTACTCTAGTTGCAATGGATAGGTTCGGCCTGAAGCCGATCAGGATTCTTCACGATCGCTCCTCCCCGAGCAGCGCACTTCCTTTCATCTTATCCACATCGAACCTTATCACTGCGCCACCTTCATAGGATCCTCCTGTGTTTTATATATTTCACATACAAATACCAAGGTATCTTCAGGTCTACTGCACTCATCGCTGCCGTAGTCTTACTTCAACATGCAGGTACTCTTCCATGCTCTAGCTCTTTCACTTCTGTTCCACACCCACGCTGCCCTCGGTTCGCCTCTCCAGACTCGCCACACATATGCTCTGAAGGATTCACACAATGTTCCCATATCGTGGTCGCAGAAAGGGTTTGCTGACCCTGCACGCCTGATTACCTTGCAAATTGGGCTTAAGCAAAGTCGCTTCGATGAGCTTGAAAAACAACTTTACGAAGGTCGGTCGACGCGTTGCATAACTCACAGTCCTTGCTGAGCCATTGCGTCCCGTTACAGTCTCCGACCCATCTCATGAGCGATATGGCAAGCATCTCACGCCTGCTGAGGTCCACGAGCTTGTTCAACCCTCGCAGAATGCTCTGAGCGATGTCCACGACTGGCTTGAAAGTCACGGCGTGGATGGAGCCCAATTGAGCTACTCCCCTGCTAAAGATTGGATCAAGGTGCAATTGCCTGTTAGTGTAATCGAGACTCTCTTGAATACTCGGTACTCCGTCTACGAGCATAAGGATGGCACACAGCTTGTTCGCGCGGCGGCATGGTCACTCCCTTCTCATCTCCACCAGCACATCGGCATCATACAGCCCACAAACTCTTTCTATCGCCCAAACGCTCGCCGATGGACTCTCGACACGGTCCGGCTACATCGTGGGATTGGGCGTGAGCATACTCCTCGCTTTGGGAAGGCTCCCAAGCTAGCCAGAGACGACATATTATCTCAAGTTTGCAACACCAATTTAGTCACACCCACCTGTCTGCGCACCCTTTACGGCACCATTGACTACATACCAAAGGCTCCTGGGAAGAATCAAGTTGCATTCAACAACTATGATGGCCAGACGAGCAATCGCTCGGACGTGGCACTCTTTCTCTCCCAGTATCGCCCTGATGCCGTTTCGGCCGCGCAGACGTTTGCCATCAACGTGATTAATGGTGGTGCCGATCAACAGACGCCTATCAATGCGTCTCAAGCGACAGCTGGACAGAATGTAGAGGGCAACCTCGATGCTGAGCTCCTTCTCAGCTTTGTTTATCCAACTCCCATGACCGCTTACAATACTGGTGGCGAACCTCCATTCCAGGAAGACGCATCTGAAGGGTCAGTCGACGTCAACGAAGTTAGTACCTCATTTCCTTACTGCTTCCTTTAAGTCCATCACTGTTCATTCCGTCAAGGGGTTTGAGGAGTGCAAATAGAATGAACAGCCCACCACCGCCGTGGAATTTGATGTCCATCTAGGCGATGTTCGTTTAGACTAACGCACTACAGCCATACCTCGAATGGTTGCAACACATTCTCGCACAAGACAACATCCCTCAAATCATTAGTTCCTCATACGGCGACGACGAACAAACGGTCCCCTACTCCTATGCCAAAACTGTCTGCGACCTATTCGCCCAGCTAGGTGCTCGTGGCGTTACATTCCTGTGCGCCAGTGGTGACAAAGGCGTTGGACCCAGCGGCACATGTATAACCAACGACGGCAAGAATACTTCAACGTTCCTACCCAGTTTCCCCGACACCTGCCCCTACGTGACCTCTGTGGGCGCGACGAAGAGCTTCAGCCCCGAGGTCACCGCCTCCGACCCAAGCAGCGGCTTCGCTAGCGGTGGTGGCTTCAGCAACTACTTCCCTCGTCCAGACTACCAATCTGGCGTTGTCCCAGCCTACATTTCTGGTGTTGAGCCTGCATACAGTGGTTTCTATAATTCCAGCGGGCGCGCCTACCCTGATATTGCAGCCCAAGGACAGCAAGTTGCCACCACCTGGAATGGCAAGGGAAACCCCATCGATGGCGCCAGTGCCTCGACACCCATCGCGGCCGGCGTATTGACGCTTGTCAACGACGCCCTGATCGCAGCCGGCAAGTCACCTCTGGGGTTTCTGAATCCATGGCTCTACTATGAAGGTTACAAAGCCTTCACGGATGTTACGAGGGGGACTGCGGCGGGGTGCAACACTACTGGCTTCGCGGCGAAGGAGGGTTGGGATGCGGTCACTGGGTTTGGGACACCAAATTTCCCGAAGCTCAAGACGATGGCCTTGGAGTGTCTCAAGTAGGTAGGAAACCTATGAGAGAGCGACTGGTAGCTATCCCACATGGCATGGTGCCAATTCGAAGGGCTAGCTCTCGCCAGAAAGACTTTCATTGCTCTCTGGAACGACTTGCGTTGACGAAATGGCGATGGACGGATACATCAGTGATGGTTTGATGCTAAACGGGTAAAGCTGTTGAGATGTAAGATATCGCTGACACCGCACGGCAATTCTGGGAAGCAGGTATTCTCATCAGGTAAATTCCTCGCTCGCGTGTGCCTGCGCGCGGAACATGGCGTGCAAATGAACAAATTTCACAAACGCGTATGCTACGTTTTGCGTTTTCTAACATACTTTTCCATTATCTGAAACTTGCATAAAGCAAAACAGAATACTGATAAGTAGATCTGTTCGCAGCCAAAACGTAGGCCATCAGCTGTACGGTGTGCACCAAATAGACTGTGCAATCTCTATGTCTATTCAAAAGATCTTAAGTACTGGCGTATCGTCGTAGAAACAGAGGATTTCAGCTCGATGCCAAGGTAATTCTAAGATGAAGTCGATGGTAGGGCTCATTTAGGGCTTGTAACTTCCTCAATGCTGTGCCGAAGTATATCCGATTAGCCGACGATTTTTATGCATCTCTCGGCGTCCGACATATCTGAACTTCTCCGCCACAGCTCTACCTGAGGCCTCTGCCTCCCAGTATCAGAGCCAAGCATGCTAGAGGTTTCGGTGACCGATACCTACATCGCTCAGCGGCCAATCGTCCGGCGGCTTCAACGCAATGTCCGCTAGTGTCTTGGTCAACAGCTCTACAGCTACACTTGCCAGGCACCACTACAGCAGTTGAGTTTTGGGGAAAGCTTGGAAGCATCTCCGGATTTGTGGGCTACGCCTGACATGGAAGCTCGATGCCTGATCGAGCCTTCTGGAGCCATGAAAACCTGCTGACAGGTCAGATTCGACATCATGACCGTCCCAACGTGGACGCGGCTGTTGAGTAGGCTCTCTTTTTGGCCTGCTCCATCCTCCTTCCTTGCTTTGAACCCTGCCGCCTTGGCCCGTGGTAGGTGCGAGCTTGGCCGGTTAGCTGTAGGAGGGCAGGTACATAAGTGAATTTGTTCCTCGATCAACTCGCGATGCCCATCACGCGACTCAATTCAAGTTTCACCATCCTCCCTCCATCCTACCAAGACTTGGCCTATCTGTTGCTCATAGCCAGTAATCCAATACTTCAGATGAGTCTTCTCGAATTACAGTACTCATTCCAACAATGCACGGCTCAACTCTCCTCACCACCCTCCTCGCTCTCCCCCTCCTAGGCCTCTCCTCCCCACTCAGCATCCGATGGAACCATCATGATTACGACTCCGCCTACCACACCCTCGGCTGCCCCTCAACCACCAAGCCCCACGCCTCCCACCGCGAACAACTCTCCGTCCTCAATAACTTCGCCAACCTCGTCTACGTCCAGCACAACGTCGCCCAAGGCTACAACACATACGTCGCCAAGGACTTTATCAACCACGCCCCTGAGATCTCCGGCAACGGCACCGCTATCGCCATCGCTACTCAAACGCCCATGTTGATTGGAGGACACGTGAACCTGCAGAGGGTATTCGTGGGCAGCGACGAGAACGACGTCGATTATGGAACAGTGCACTTTCAAGGGTTCAGCGTGAGGTTCGGAGAGGGTGATATTGCGGGGATCTTCAAGTTTGTGGGCACCTGTGTCGTGGAGTACTGGGATGTGGCCCAGGGAGTGGACCGGAACTCGACGAAGAATCCTATTGCCTACTTCAAGTAATTGAACGTCCTAGGCCGGTGGCGCGGCTGGTGAGGAATGTTACATTAGTGCAGCGAACTGTGCTCGGCTGATGGCGTTGAAAGGGTCAGGGTGGGAACAATTGAGCAGGTCACTCGCCGGACAGATACAAGGTGTTCTAGATCATCTACATTTATTCTATTACTGTGGATATCACATCCTTGCATCCAATCCTCCAGTTTGTCACATGCTCGGATATGAGGGCCATCTCGATAGATTCTCGAAGGACTCGTACATGTTGTATTCCGCTTTCTTAAGCGCGACCCTCCGTTGGCGTATAAATTGACCAATCGGGTTAGCTCCGGACCAATCCATCACAATATCCGAAACCTGATATCTCGCTTCTCGCCTCCCAATTGCTTGTATTCCAATCAAGATGGAATCTCGATCTACCAGGAGCCCGAAGCATCCTTTTACTGACTCAGCCATAATTAGGTCATAGAGATACACTCAGTCCAGCGTCGCCCTTGAAACCTTATGTCTGTTCCCAAGCAGCCTCGATCGTGCGATGAGGGGCGAGGGCGTGTCCCGTGAGTGTAAGTGTGCAGTGCTGAATATGGTGGCAGAGACCACAGTGATGCGGTGGTAGTGTGAGGGAGCGTGGGGAGTATGGTTTGATATGATATGGTAGAGTTTGGATGGAGGTGGTAGGTTGATGTTCTCTTTGCTGGGGTTTTTGTTGTTGTGTCTCAAGTAATAACGCTACGTTCTCGAGACCAACTAAATTGCAAGGTTAGTTCATCTTTGTTGCGCTCACATAACGGTCCTATATCAGTTAAAGTAGGTTTAGTATTCGAGCATGAGTAACGTTTTATTTGCAGAAGGTTGATGCTCTTGGGTCTGTCTGCTCATTTCCTCGGACTAGACTCGGCAATCTTCGCCCGTCCTTGATCCGTGTTGAAGCACTGCAGAGGTGAGAGAACTCGCAGCCCGGGCCAGCAACAAACCTTACATTACTGTTGCAGAAGATTTCACAGCTCAGGCCAGCAACAACATCAAAGATGACCTAGGAGGACTTCGCAGCTTGGACCGGGAATAAAGTTCAAACTACCATCGCAAGAGATTTCGCAGCTTAGGCCGGAAAGGAGATTCATAACTAATACACCTCTTGTGTCGCTTTCCACACCTTCCAATAACAACCCCGGCGCACTTCTGATATCCTCCTTGAGATCCGAAGCGTCACCACCAGACCCAACCCTTGTAGCGACAGTCGTTGGTAGCCTTGAGCCCTTAGTCTCTACTACCATGTCGCTTCCGATCTACAACATAAGTCAGCCTGCTCCTTCAGCTATCATAGGAGGGTGAGCTACTGTCGCTGGACTTGGAAAGAACTTCCTGTTCCTTCTGGGTTATTGGCTTCTCGCCGTTGGAAGACTCGGCATCAGCTACAACAGCACTCCACGGCCCTTCTTGGGATGATTCATTCAGCCAGCGCTGCATGGCGTAGCCTCCACTATTGTAATTGAAGTCTTGTTCCTGTTGACAATTGCGAGCGATCGCAGAGGCATGAGAAGACTGCTCTACTGCGAACGCCTTCTCGGCCGCTTTGGAGTCGCGCAGATTCGGGAAGGCTGGCTGTTGAATCTCTCGAGCCTTGTTGGCGTCTTTCATATCAGAGGTCATGCCGAACGGTAGGTGCTATGCTCTCCTGTTCAGGAGGTCGTAAAGATAAGATATTTGGAGATGATACTGGAGCCAGCTTTCAAGGGGGCCCTGCGTACAATTATATATTTAGAAGGTAAGGCACTCATCACCAGCGATTTTGGCCTACTGCTATAGATCACGATCACCGTCACCTTCCGCCCCACTGCATGAGCTCCGATGGGAATACCTCGACAATAGCAATTTCGTCGTCCAATATGTTCAGCAAGATAGAGCAGGGGCTAGTACTTCTGCAGGGTGGCGCGTCCCAGAAACCTCCCGTAAGCCATACAACCCACGCAGTGCAAGGATAGAAATTCTGTCCGAAGCCACGACTGTAGAGAAAAGCGTTGCTTGACGTAGCATAATGAGCCATTTTAGGTCGGCTTGCTTGACATTGCTGCAGCTTCGAAGCAGCCTCGTTGGTCGTATCAACCGTCGACAGTCAGCGGCAAGCATGTTGTATGGAGTGTCAAACGGATTATCGCAAGGCGATTATGATCTAGCTCCGTCTACAACCTAAGAGATATTGGAGGAAATCCTGTACCGCTCTCGGATTGGTCACTGGCGGAAAAGGCAATTGCGGTCGCGGCAGAGGATCAAGGCTCGCGGGACAGACGTACATTACTCCCGGCTCCTCTACAGTGATATTGCAGTGTCGTTCAAGCGAAGATGTCTATGGTGCTGCAAAAGCTACGGCCAGGATTAGCTTCCAGTCGCAGAGGCTGCATGGAAACTTCGTTCTGCCAATCACACCTGATCAGCAACACCCCTGTCAGCATGTACCCGCGTCGAGCTGAAGGTACGATGCCACATTATGGGCTGCATAGTGCGTTTTGTTAATAAGCTTGGGCAATGCGAGACGCGGGATCGGACTTGCTACATGTACTTGCGCTCGTTGATTCCGATAAGCACTAGTCGTTGTCGGTAGACTAAAGCCTCATACTTTAGGTAGCCTTGTAGCAGTGAGGTTACCCATGCGGACGCTGCAACGCTCAGGGCACTCGTCAACCCGGAATTTCTATGCAAGCTAATCCACTCTCTTGGCGTGTGGCTGAGGCTGCATAGAAATTCCGTTCGACCAACCCGAAGCCGCCACCACGACATAGTAACGCACACAAAAAGAGCACACTTTGGATTGTTGGAACCCGGAGAACTTCTCCCTCTTGCGTCTGGGATTCTTCAAAACCGGAAAACTTCTCCCTCTTGCATTGCTTGTCCATTTTCGGTCCTATCTCTATCTCATTCGCAAGCTCCAAGGCCAACAATCCGCAGTCGCACTACTGCTCCCAAGCTATCGCGCTTAGATTATCTCCTAGCATGGCGCACTCATCGGCTGGTGGCCGTCCACTTCTTCCCAGGCCTTGCCAGTTACTTCCGGAAGCTGCTTTTACAACCATGACTGAGTCTTTACCATCCAGTACTTTTGCACATCCGGTCATGCCTCCACCTCGTAAACCCAAGACTCGCACCAAGACAAGCGACGAATGGGACGAGCAAGCGGACAAGATCCGGGAGCTATATGAAGCACAAAACCTACCACTCGAAGCGGTGATGAGAACACTGGAAGAACAGTTTGGATTCCAAGCGTCGTAGGTACCACTATAGTGTCTGCCTAAGATCGCCCTTGTACACAGACTAAGATCATACATCCTCAGCAAGAAGCAATACACGACCAAACTCAAGGAGTGGCGTCTCGAAAAGAACATAGCGGAGAAGGATATGCGGGCTATTGCGCGTAAAGATCGAAAACGCAAGGCCGAAGATCCACTTAAAGCGACGACCTATCGGCTTCGTAAACGAGCGGTTCCACCACAACGTATCGAACGGTACAAGAAAGATCACCATGTCACGGACGAGACGGAGATCTCTGAAGCAGGTATACTCAAACGCCTTACAGGTTTTGCTTTCTAAACGGTAATATCGGTTTAGCAACACCGTCTGACCTTAGCTGCGAAACGCCGCCACCCTTATCGTTGAGCGATTCCCCAACTTCTACTCCTCTCGCTGTGCTCTACAAGCCCTCGAGGTACTCTCCACCTACATGCTCTGTGGACTGCGAGGTCTGGGGGTCTATCACCGTCGGCTGTTGGACGGCTTCTGACTCAAAAGTACCATTAATCTCTTCGTCGGTGACATCGTCGGGCCTGCTCTCAGATCCGCAGCTGTACAATGGATGTTGCATGACGGTCTTTCAGTAACGGTCTCGCCTCTCGCTGACCACGCGTATCCCGATTCAAACGCATGCTTCTTGGCTCGCAGATATGTGAAGCTGCTGCGACCCTTGGTTAGAAAGCTTGACGAGTATGGTCTCTCAACCCTGCTGTCGGATATCGATGAGTCATCAGGAGTCTTCTACCGGCATACCCTCTCCCATCTAATCCATATGTTTCTAAGACCTGGCGATGAAGGTACTGTTTGCGGCCGCCTTCAAATGCCTGTGACACATGGAAGGGATTTTGGACCAAATCCCAATTTTTGGTCTGGCTGGTTGTTCTATCAGCTGGAGTTCACATATCTACAAACGGTGTTTGAGGGCGAAAGCACTGACTTGCTAACCGCACGGATCTATCAATTTCTATCCGATACTTGCGTTAATAATAGGGCAGTGTCATCTTCCCTCTCTGCGATGGAGGCTACTGCAATGCCGCCGTTCCAGACACTGGTCGAAACCACTTTGATCTACAAACTCACTTTGGGGAATCACGCTTGCGGTTGTCATGTGTGAAGGTCGTTACCCCAACTACTCACGTTTGAGACATTTGTCGAAGCCTTCTGTCTCAATGCTCTTGACCTGGCGTGTACGACGCCTAGCATTCCTCACTACTGGTTCATGCGAATTCATAAGATGACGCAAGAATGGCTTGGAGCCCCGGATAATCTTCGTATGTTACATAGCTTTTGTCATCCTGAAGGGATGAGGGCAAGGGTGGCGTGCCTTGGAAGAAATGTTGCAACAATGAAACATCATACGGGCGATTCTAATCGTGAGGCTGAGTCTGTTCGAAACAAGGTTCGCAACCGTGCAAACGATACGTTTTTGATTTTGCATCGTATCGTACAACTTGTCATCGTCGCAAACGATGTAATTTTGAGACTACATCAAATCGTACGATTTGCATCGATAGTGCATCGATAGTGCGAGCTAAATTTGCACGTGCTCAACTTTATTAGTTTTCTATTTTAAGATTAAGATTTATTGTGTCGATTTGTCAAGATTAAGAAAAAGATCGTCAATTGAGCGAAAGTCTTTAGCTTATTAACTCAATATTTAGGATTATACATAGAATTGATCAATCAATAAAAGATATATTGTCAAGAAGAAAAAACTTTCGAACACGTTTAAATTTAATTTTTGAAAATTACTTATTAATGCAACGTGCAATTGTGTTAATTGATGCGTTATTCAAATTATCTAATTGTTGCACATCGATCAATACTTAGTAGTTATAATAAAAAGAAATATTTAAATTCTCTCAAAGACATTTACAAACACAATATTATTTTATATATTAATATTAAAAATTTGCTTGTTTGTATTTAAAAGAAGAAAATTATATTTATATTTATTGTAAAACAATTGTTCGATAAAATAACTTGCTATTTAGAGTTATTAAGAAATTAATTTATATAGACAAATATAATAAATATTATTGATAAACTAATTGTTAAAATCAATTGCAATTATAAAAAAATAGAGAAAGATATTATAATTAAATATAAAATTATAACAAATCTCTCTTTATCTATCTTCTTGTTTTTCTTTATATATTTCAAAAATAGCTCTTAGAGCTAATTATCTATAATCTTCTTCAAGAGCATCTCGAGAACATTTACAATTATTAAATTGAAATCAATTATTAACAAAAACGCGAAAATTGTTATATATCTAAACAACAATAAGCAAAAACAAGTATTGCAAAAGATATTCTCTTAAAATATAATTAAAAATATTAACGCACATATTATGCAACTCGAGACAACAATTAAAGATATTAAAATAATAAAGAAATTCTCTAGTAAAGATATTGCAATTTACACAATTAATAAAGAGAAAATTATTAAGCTAAGAATTAATAATATTTAAATTGTTATATTAGAAAGAAAAGCAAAAGCAATTATCTTAATATATGCAATAATAATCAACAAAGTAGAGATTAAAGAATAAAATCTTAAAAACGCAAAATTGCGCGCAATAATTATTTAGAAGATACAAAATCAAAATATAAATATAAAGAAGTTTAGAAATATAAAAATAATATAAATTAATCAAAAACAATAACAATTTGTTTAAGATCAAAAATACGCATTTATAATTGTAAAAATCTTAATATCGAAAATAACTAATATTATTTTTAATTTTAGTTTAATAATAAGTAAGCAAATTAGATCAATATTAATATATAATAAAATATACAAAATTATACTATACTTTAAATATTATTATTACGAATATATTACAATTTAATATATAAGAGAGAAGAAATACAATTATTGCATCGAATTTTACGCTATTAATTTTAAGATTTGCTCAATAGACTTTAAATTTAGATATTGTTTATATAAAGAAAATTATAAGTTAATAATAAAAGAATTGCTTAAAAAAGCAAAAAGAAATATAACAAGTAATTATCGAAAAGAAAAATATATCGCATTAATTCTTAATCAAAAAGATAATAATAGTTAAAGATAAATTTTATTTTAACAAAAAACAGAACTTCGATTATTCAAAATTACAACTAATAACTTTAGATAAATCGAAAATTATAAACAAAGAATGCACAAAAAAATAAAGCGACAAAAAATTAAAAAAAGAAGTTATTTTTCAAAGAATAGCAATATTAAATCTATTGCAAATATTAGCAAGTCAAAAATAAAATTCTCGATTTATATTATTTGCGAAATTAAATAAAAAAAGAGAAAAATTCTATATAAAGAATCGAACAAAGAGAACTTTTACTTAGAAATTAACAAAATATTGTTAATATCAAAAAATATTAATACAATAATTTGCTCTAATTAACAATTATATTAGAAAATTGTACTTTATCGATATTACAATACAATATTACGAAGTTTAAATTAAAAATCATAAAATTATTATTCAAGAATAAAGATATTACGAATTTCGATATATTAATTATTTTAAAATTATAAAGAAATCTTTATTAACTTATTATAAACAATATATTAAATTAGCACTTCGAGTTACATTATGTAAATAATAAGAACACTAAAATATACTTTTTTGTTAATAAATATATAGCGCTTGTCTCGTATACAATAACGTACAAATTTAAGAATCTTTGTTCTCTTACTTTAAGATTAGCAAAGAAAAAAACAATTAATATATATAAAATTTATAATTTGTGCAAAAATAATAAAAACAAAAGCAATCTATTACTTTTACGCGTAATATTAGCGAAGAAAATCGATAACAAGCATATTATAACAAAGAACTTCAATCTTTATTATCTTAAATAAGACGATAACAAAGTAGAAGTTAATATAAATGCTTATAAGTTAGTAATTATAATAAAAGAATTTAGATTAAAAAGAATATTATCAAAAAATACAATTATCTAAAGACAAAAAAGTAGACAAAGTATTATTAATCTTATCTTTGTTACTTAACTTTTGCGTAAAAGTTTTATTAAATACAATATCGCAAAAAATATATACATTTACTCGAATTACTACTTTATATATATAATATTTAATTTACACACAATAATTGCAAAGTTTATAAAGAGAAAAAACTAAAACAAAATAAATACAAAAACTTTACAAAAGATTTTAAACAAAGAAATTATTAAAAAGCTAAAATTTATATTGCTTATCAATATCTTCAACAACTTTAAAAATAAATTAGATATACAAGTAAACAATTTAGCAAAAGCGATTAAAACAATTATTACGAAGTTTATATTGTTTGTTAAAATCTGTTTTAAACTTAGAACAAACTTTATAAAAGAATACAAAGAAACTTTTTGTAAAGTTAAAAAATATTGTCGCATATAATAGCGCAACAAAAGTAATAAGAATTAAAAAAAATATATTATAATTAGAAATTGTCTTAAGAAAATAATACAAAAAATTATAAAACCTTAATTTAAAAAAGAATTAAAAGAGAATTGCAAATTAATCTTTAATATATAAAGTAAATGCAAATAAATATGCTTAAGAATATTGCAAGAAGTTTGCATTTTATTACTATATAATTACTTATTATTATTATCGACAATCGATTTTAATAAAAAAGTAAACATTTTTTTAAAAATATTCTTTTTGTTATTCTTATAAATAAACTTTTCAAATATAGCAAATAATTAATATAATTAAGATTTAACAATAAATAAAATTACGTAATACAAAATAATAAGAGTTATAACGTCAACAATGTCGAATAAAATCTTAAATAATAACAAAATTACTAACAAATATTAAAGTAAATTAATATTATTATAGTATTATATTTATATCGTATATACAATATCTACTTAGAGAAAAATTACTATTTAGAGTATTTTTGCAACGCGATTATTATAATTTTATGTAAATTAGACAAAAGCAATTATTTTACAATTACGTCTTATTATTCTATAATACTTTTTAATATTTTAAGTAAAATATTCGAATTTATGTTAATTAAGAGAGTTAATTATTTAACAAAAATGCATAAATTATTGTTATATATTTACATAAGAGCAAAACAATTTATCTCGACAAAATACGCATTATATTATTTAGCAAAGAGAGTATATATAATATAAAACAAGAATAAAATAGTTACAATTTTATTGCTAGATATATTAGAAACATTTGACAATATATTACGCTTAAGATTATTGCATAATTTGCGAAATAAACAAATAAACAAATATATAATGCAATAAATCGAAAGCTTTTTAAGTAATCGAATTATTATTCTTAGAATTAAGAAATATAAGACAAATAAAGTCAATATTACAATAAATATATTATAAGAATTATTATTGTTGTTAATTTTCTTTACAATGCTTTGTTGCTAAAAAAGTTATATAATAAGAATGTTGTAATTTGCGACTTTGTAAACAACGTAATTCTATTAATTAAAGAAGACAATATTAAAATTAATTGCAAACAATTAATCCAAATATATAAGAACATATATAAGAAGTAAATGCGCATATATAAGATTAAGTTCTTCTTTAGCAAATATTAATTATATTATATTATAAGAAAGACATTAATAATGCAATAATTATTAATAAGAATATAATAATAACATTAAAGAAAACAATTAAATATTTAGAAATTATGTTAGACAACAAACTTAATTGAAAAGTTCAAATTAACAACAATAAAACAAAAATACTTAAAATACTTAAAATTCTAGTAAATTTCGCAAAATTAATATAAGAGATTAAATTAATTAAAATAAGACAAATAATATATGCGATATTTTTGTCTTAATTAACTTATAACTACTTAATATAATATATATTTTATAAGAAAAAAATTTATTTAAAGAAAGTTGTTAACAATTTATTAAGCATTTAATATAAAGTACAAAGAATTATTATCGAAGTTTACAAAGTTATTTTACGTTTAATTTTACAAATTAAGATATACTTTTTATTAATATATATATATTTGAATCGAATAATAAGTCTAAAAACGCTTAGAATAATTATTAGCTTAATATATAATATTTTAGTAAAAAACTATTACGCTAATACTTTCGTAAAAGATATTAGAGAGAATTATGCTATTAAAAAGATTTGTAGACGTCTTTAGACAATGCAAGCAATTATTTGATAACAAGAATTTGCAACTATAGACAATCTTATGTTCAATAAATTTTCATAAATAATTTAATAAATTAAAGTAACAATAAGTAAAGATTTAAAATGAATTAAACACGATTTATAAAAAAGTCGCGTTCCTAGTTTCTATATATTAAGAAAATATAAATTGTTCGTCTTGTTCGTTCGTTAAGTATAGCGAACATAATTGTTCGCAATGTTCGCTCATCGAACATGTCAAACATTATGTTCGAAATGTTCGCTTCTCGAATACGTCGAACATAATAATAGATGCGTTCGTAACGTGTAAAATCTAAATCACTAATACAACTTAAGTAAGCTCGTAACACTAATTTTTTTTTAGAGTTTTTGTTGTCTCGAAAACTTAATGTCTCTTTATCATGTCTTTAAGAAAAATTAATATTAAAAATTCTTCGTCTCGTAAAAAAGAATTTTTTGACGCTCTAAATTCTTTGTGTCTAATGATGCGTTCTTGTCGCAATTGTGCAATGTTTAATAAAACTTATTGTGTAAATAATAATTTCGAAAAGTATGTAAAATGTGTGCGATCGAATCGTAATTATGATTTAACAATTTCGTCTACTTTGATAAAACGAATTTACGAAAAAAGATTACGCTTAAAGAAAGAAATGCGCGAAGTGCGTACTAAGCTAAGTCGTTTAAAAAGACAACTAAATTTTCTAGAAAATAAAGAGAAAAAAATGATCGTAACGAAGTGAAAAAACATTGACAATTTAGAGATAAATGAAGCGCTCTTTGTTAAGCTTGTTACAAAGACTCTCGAACTACTATTCGATGTGTCGTTCGAACAATTTTAACTTTCGATTGAGTGAAATTGAGCTATCGTTTTTTTGCTTAACTTTGATAAAGATTTCTTAGAAAATCTTAATAACGATTAAGATTCTTCTTTGACTTTTATGTATTTTTCGATGTAAAATATTCTTTTCACTTAATAAGATATTTTTGATCTTCTTGTTGTAGAATTTTTTTAACTTTATATTGTTTCTTTTCTTGTGAATAAAAATAAAATATATTCTATAAACGCGTAATTAAATTCGCTAATTTTAATAATAAAATATTAAATATTAAAAATACTTTGACGTCTTTGAGCAAATCAAGTTCGTAATTGACTAGTCTCTTTGTCTTCTTAATAAGAAACGATTCAACTTTAATATAATTCAATTTCTTGCTTAATTTTCTTGTCTTAAGATTTTTAATAAAAAGATATATTTTATTTTCTTTCTTTAGTTAAGATATCGTTTTTTGTTTTTTGTTTTAATATTTAATCGATTTGTTTTGCATCTTTAAGATGTTGTTGTGTATTTTCTTTAGTGTTGCTATTCTTTCAATAACTAATTAAGTTAATAAATGCTTTTGTTCTTCTTCGAAGAGATTGAACTTCTTGTTATAGTTGACAAAAAATAAAGTTATATTAGTGATGTTTAAAATCTTTGCATTTAATGCTAATTATGTTATAGATAAAAGTAATATTCAATTGTTGTAAATATTGTTAATGTAGTGTCTTAGATATTGCTTTAAACTTTGATTTGTTCGCTTTATTTAATCATTCGTGATCGAATGATAGACAATGAACATTCTAAGCTTCGTTTCTAACATTAATAGAAGCCTCTTTTAATAATTAGACGTGAAAAGCTTGTCTTTGTCATTAATTAATTCTTTAAGTATATTATGATATCGTATAAGTTAATTTAATACAATGTATCTTAATTGTTTTGCTATGAACTTCTCTTTGCATGCGATAATATATAAGTATTTAATAAATTTATTAATTATTACTAGTATCGAATTATATTTGTCTTCAATTACTAAATTCGTCAATTTAAATAACTTAATAATAAAGTTTATCGTAACTTTATTTTATAGCGATTTAAATAATTCTTAATATTGAATTTCGTTATAGTTCGCATGCGTATTATGTTTGTTTTGCTAATAGTTAAGGCATCGTTTAATGTATATCTTAATAATTTGTCTCATTTGAGAAAATTAATAATGTTAACATAAAAGCTAAAGAGTTTTGATTACTTTTAAGTATCTTTGCAATAATTTATCATAATATTTCTTTATACATTTGTGGATTTTGTCGATAGATATCTAGAGTTTTTCTTTCTTTATTAGAAATTCTTTCTTATTATCTCTAAGTATTCGTAGAGTAGTATTTAGCTCGTACTTGTTTGTTGATAATGATTCGTCTTTATTAATCTTAAGTATGCTATAATTAAACGATTTCTTCGTTTTTATATAATCACTTCTTTTGTTAAGTGCGTTTGCTTTATTATTATTTTTGTTTAATATATATTGTATTTTAAACTTGTATTGTTCGAGTCGCTTTAATTATCGCATTTGTCTTCAATTAAATTGTTTAATAATAGTAAAATGCAAAAGATTTTTATAATCTATAAAAATCGTAAATTTAATTTATAAAATCTAAAAAGAATTAAATTTTTTTAACGTTAATAAATGATTTTTATTTTTTAATTGTTCGTAATTTTTTAAGATTTATGCGTACTTCATGTCGTTCAACGACAAATTTAAGAAAATCAACTTTTTCTTAATAAAACTCGTATTTCTTTGATTTAAAATGTAGATTTCTTTTATTTAAATATTTCAATACTTTGAAAACATAATTTATATGCTCTTTTAAAATATTTGAGTAAATTATGATGTCGTTCAAGTATATTACGACAAATTGATTCAAATATTATCGTAATGCATTATTGATCATTTCTTAACACGTTATCGAGACGTTCGTAAGCTCAAATGACATTATCGTGTATTTATATAATTTATATCGTATACGAAAAGTTGTCTTTCATTTCTCTTTTGTTTTCATTCTAATTTAATTGTACGTTTCTCGTAAGTCTAGTTTGATAAAATACTTTGCTTCGAACAATTAATCTTAAAGTTCATAGATATTAAGTAGTGAATATTAGTTTTTTATCGTAATATTGTTTAACTTTTAATAATCAACACATAGACGAAAAGTTTCGTTCTTCTTAAGTACAAAGAAAACTAAGTCTTTTACTTGTGATTAAGATTTTTTAATAAACTTTTTTTTTTCGTTTTTTGCCAAGTATTCGCGAAGTGTTTCTAGCTTCTTTTCGAATAAAACATATATAAATTTAAACGTAAGTTGCTTGCTTAGTTCAAGTCTAATCTCGTAATCTTATAATTAATGTTTAAATAAAATCTTAATCGTTTTCTCTTTTTGAAATAAATGTTCTCAATTGTTATATATTCGTAATACGTACTTTAACGATTTTCTCGTTGTACTAGATAGTTTAGAGCTCTCAAAAAAATACGCAATTTTTTTCACTTATTTTAGTTTTGTGATTTAATTAATCTTTGTTAATGTCTATTGAGTCGAACTTTATTAAATCGTTCTTTTGCGAAAATGCAAACTCGCTATTTGCGATTGAATTTCGACTTAATCTTTTATCTATTGTTGAACGTTGTTAATACGTAGATTGAATGTGAATTGCGTAATCACATTGTGCGAATTTAAGTACTTGTATATTTTAATTAACTTTTGAGTTATGTTGCTTCAATCAAGGCATTTCTAGAACGATATCGTAAATAATTATTTTCACTATATCAAAGATTAGTTTCTCGTGATGTTGTTAAATAGCTATTAATAGTGATTTCGTTTCTTTGTTCACTCTTTCATTTCTTGCGAGTAATGAATTTTTATTTACAATTACTAGATTGTAAGCATTAAGCTTCTTTTAAGTAGAATATTCTTTTCTCTCTACAAGAGCTTTAGTTATAAAATTATTTGTCGCATCAAAATCGATCATTGTTGTGAATCAACAATTGTTAATCTTAATTAATGTGATAAAACATCGTACGTGCGCTATTAAGTTTAGTTGCTATTGTTAAATTAATATATTGCATTTCTTTAATATGCTCTTTATTAAGAAATTTAAACTTTTCTTTGCTCTTGTGTTGTGACTTCTACTTTAAATGTCTATTTGCGCTAAGCTTTCTTTTGTTGCTAGATTACTAACTTTAATTTTCTAGAAAATTAATTAATTTCGTTCTTTTCTTTTAGGTAAGTTTAGCATAAATCGTTATAACAAGTTGTTTAATTAAGACTTGCGTATGTTGTAAGATTTAATTGTTTTATAATAATATTAAGTATATTCTTTTTTGTAATAACATTGCTTTTTAGTTTCTTCTCGCATTCGTTTACGATCTTCGATAAGCTAATTAAAGTTTCGAAATAATTCGTAATGTCTTCTATGCATTCGTAAAAGTTCTTTTAGTTGTATTTTTTATTCGAATCAATAATTAAGTTGTAAGACTTAATAGTTTCTTGAAGTGTTTAATTAACTTTCTACGTAAATGCGAATGCCTTATTTGATAATATTTTATCTAAAACTTTTTGTAATTGATTTGAGTTCTTTATCAAATAATAATTGTCGTTCGATTTAGTTTTAAAGATGTTTGTCTTTGTGTTAATTTGCTTCTTAATATTGTCTTAACTATTAAATATCTCTTTTAACATAACATTAATTTGTTGACGATTTATTAAGTTTTGTAATCAATAATTTCTTGCGAAGTGATCTAGTTTGTTACATAAATAGCACGTTTTTTGGAATTTGTTATCTTGCTTTTCTCTAAAAAAAAAATTCTTTGCGTTGTTAAATAAATTTCAATTTTATAGATGCAAGTTTACGATAATCTAGATTATTATACTTCTAATTAGAACGAATTTTTTTTTAATAATATTTGATCGTTAATTTAAAGAAGATTCTCGCTCTTTCGTGAAATTAATTGTATCACTTTTTCATAGCTCTATTATATAGTTTGTCGTCGAAATTGATAGCTACTTCGATAAGATTAAACATGTCGTTAATAAATTTGTTATCGCGCATAATTTCGTTCTTAAGATTGTTCTTAAAATCTCGTCGAAACATTATTATAAGTGCGACATCGTTTCATTTAATAAAATTAATATATTTTTGAAATCTTATTGCGTAATTTGTTGCAAAAATTCGTTAAATTAAGTGTTAAATTATTCTTTTTGCGATTTGTTTTTCGTTAAATGTTTCAAAGATTCTTCGAAGTTCTCTTTTAAAGTTGTCGAAATTCGTAAACATTGTACGAGAATTTTTGTCATAATTTTTTAAATACTTGCGTAAATTCAATTTGAATTAATGTTAAACTCTTTCTCTAAGAAATGTGAATGCGAAAATCGTTTTCTTGTTCGCTAGAACAAGGTAAAAAATGAAATAAATATTCACTTGCATAAATTAATTCTTTAGATCGATTCGATCTTTATAATAAACGTCAAGTTTATTAATTTTTATCTTGTTATCTTCATTAATAGAGAGTCGACGTGATGCTATTGAGCTAATGCTCAAGATAGAAACGCGTTAATCTAATATAAACATTCTTAAAGTGTTCAAAATGTTACGCTAGTACTTTCGTAAAAGATATTAGAGAAAGTTATGTTATTAAAGAAATTTGTAGACGTTTTTAGACAATGCAAACAATCATTTAATAACAAGAGTTTGCAACTATAAATAATCTTATGTTTAACAAATCTTTATAGATAATTTAATAAATTAGAATAACAATAAATAAAAACTTAAAATGAGTTAAATACGATTTATAAAAAAGTCGCGTTTCTAGTTTCTATATATTAAGAAAATATAAATTGTTCGTCTTATTCGTTCGTTAAGCATAGCGAACATAATTGTTCGCAATGTTCGCTTATCGAACATGTCGAACATCATATTCGAAATGTTCGCTTCTTAAGTACGTCAAACATAATAATAAATGCGTTCGTAACGTATAGAATCTAAATCACTAATATAGCTTAACTAAGCTCGTAATAGAAACAAATTTAAAAAGAAGAATCGAATTATAAGTTCGCTAAAAAAGTTAACAAAAAAACTAAAAAATAAAATAAATATTAGTATTAATAATCTAGAAATTATTATATTATTTGTAGCGTTATTATAATAAATTTTATCAATTATTGTTATTAATTTAAGTAAGAAGATAGCAAAAAAACATATAAAAAGTTACTAAAAAAAACAAATACTCTAATAATATATATTAACAAAAGCAAAATTAATAAGAAAATAAAAGCAATAATTGTTTTGTTACATAGAATAATTAGAATTTATTTAAAATTAAACACAACATTTATTGTATATTTAACAAAATTAATATAAAATTATTTAATCTTAATACTAGTATATATATTTAAATAAAACAAGATTTACGTAATTATATATATAGACAATTAAGCAACAATTAGAATAATCGAAAATCTAGATAATAACTCAAATTAATATCTAGTTGAAAGTATAATTAAATTTATCAATATTCTTTGCAAAAAAGATATAGAAATTAAGTTATATTAAGTATTAACGCATATAAATATTAAGAGTAATAAAATAACAAATATTGTTATTAAGCAAGCAACAAGATAAAGACAAAAAAAAAACTAATAAAATATAATACAAATTAAATAATAAAATTTATAAAGCTAATTTATTATCTTAGAAGTGCAAGAAAAATAACGCTAACAAAGAAAGTTTAACAACAATAAACTATTTTATAAAACAAAAATAAAATTAACAAAGAAATATATACTTTGCAATAAAATTAAAAGAAATTAATACTAAAATTTTACAATAATTTAATTAAGAATCTTAGCGCAATCATAATACAAATAAAAAAAATAAAAATAAAACTTTGTTTATTTTTATTTTGACAAAAAGTATTTAATATTAAAACAAAATATTATTAATATAAACAAGTATTGCAAACAATTAAATACATTCTATTTATATATAGAAAGTATATTAATCTTAGACAAAATCTATAAAAAAAGAAAAAAAAAGACTTAAGAAGAACTTAATTTAAAAATTATATTTATTAATTCTTACAATTTAAAGAAAACAATTATGTTTATAAAAAAAATTAAGTTTATTAATTAATTTCAAGTCTTAATTGCAAAGAACTACTAGAGCGTTCGAGATAAAATATATTGAATCGAAAACTTATTTAGCAACATAGATTACAAAACAAGAACTAAAGATAATTGTGTTTAAAAAAACTATTTTATTTAGAAAACATATATAGAAGACGTAGATAAATAATCAATTAGACTTTGCAAGAAGTTTAATTGATTAATTGTTACTAGTTGTATAGCATTTTCAAATAGAGAAGACTTAAATACTTAATAAAATAATTAATCAATTAATCAATAATTAATTATATATTGTCGAGAAACAACATTATATTTTTACGATATACACGATATTGCACACGATGATGCAGATCCTTTGCATTGCATCGCACGATTTATCAAATGCCTTGCATCACATTGCACTAAACGATGTGCATCGATGGTGCATCGATAGTACGAAACGGTTTGCGTACGGTTGCGAACCTTGGTTCGAAAGCGACTTGCCCCACTTTTCTGGGAGACTTGGATGATGGAAAATGCCTCCGGGAGGCGCGGGAGAGAATGAGCTACAAGTGCCCAACTCCAACTCCGAGCACAAGGCTTCCAAGTTTGAAGATTTACGATGTGGATGAGACCTTTTTATCGCTTGCCCGACATAGGGTCTTTCAAGAGCTGGCCATCTATAGACCTTCCTAGCATATGTCCTCCAGACTGGAAAATTTGAATTGCTCTTATCCAATGCAGTTCTGCAAAGCCCTTTTACAGGCTTTCAACTCCTCTGTCCATTGACACCTTGAATTGACGCTATCTTCAAAACTCAATGAGCCCTAACAACAGAGAAGTCTCCCAATAGAACGGATAGAATACACCAAGCTTGTTGCTGTTAGTGACCAAGAATATGGAAGCGAGCTTTGCTGACCAACGATCATATTGTTGAGCATACCATGCCACACGGCTATTCTCCACTGGCCTTCACCATGCCTATTGACAAGTCCATCGCTCGATGTGGTACTTAGGGGACACAATTCACTCTGAGCATTCCCAAATAAAATTCACCCCGAACAATGTTGTGTCAGGCCAGTTGAATGCAGTACTCTGGCACTAGGGCCTTACGAAGGATGTGACGAGGTCGGTCGGACACAGGTCTGCCCTTGAGATTCAAGCACGCTCGAGCTTTGAACGATGTCTCTCTCGTCAAGCCGTGGTAGAAGTGCTGACCTCGTCGAGGTTGGAGTCATCATAAGAAATATTCAATCTCTTCGTTCTTCGAGCAGCGCGCTTACGCGCCTGATCTACCACCCTTTTAAGACTTGCGAAGTTCGAATCCTATAGGATCGTTCGATACTCGACGGAGCTTATTCGAATGATACGAATAGCCTACTTGCTGAAATCCCTGACAATTTACCATCTTGCAGGATTGATTCGCGTTGGATGATTGGCATAGGATCTCATAACCTAGACAATCTTATTGAATGTGCAAGCTCAATCGAGCCCCTAAAAAGAGATGTGGAATGCTTCTAGTAGTGGACTCCGCATCCTTAGGCCGACTAGCACTTCTCATAACAGTGAATGTCGTGCTTGGAACTGGATAGGGGCTCAATATGAGAACAAGGGTTGCAGTAGGGCTGCCAAGCCTTAGTTGAGTGTTGCTCCAGTCGCACAACTCAGCGGCGTTCTCTCCTTCAACACTCGGAGGATTTGAAGTATCCCGCACATGTACCTACGGTACCATGCTTGCTCCCAAATATTGGTGTTGACGCTAGTTAGCCATATGCCAAGGCTTTATCTAGTATAAAATATTTCCCGCCCAAGGTAGAACTTTAACACTCAATTATCCCTCCAAACATTAAGACTTCTCACCAAATATCATTGCAGTCATCATGTTATCAATCCTGGACCTTCCACTTGAGATTCGCTACGAAATCTACGAATTCGCTCTGGATTGGCCCAATCTGAAACCAACCTTCGAGACCATAAAGGCACAGAATCAACAGCACGAGAAGTACTATCGAAAACACTACGCTTCGAATGGTGTCTCCCCGAAGCTTTCGGTCGACAGAGTGACGACTCCCTCAATCCTTCTTCTCAACCGCCAAATTACCGCCGAAGCGCAGGACACCCTGCGTAAGAAAACTTTGGTTATCAACTCGCCACCGCCCGTCTGCCAGGCGTTTGGAAAAGCCATGGACATTACAGAGTTCATCGGCGATATCACACTCCAAAAAGCATACCATGTCTTACTGGATATGGATCTCGAGCATCAAGACTGGCTCACGACGATTGAAACTTTGCTGGACGTTTGGTGCATGGAAAACAGTCTCATGTCTCTTTATGTGCGTGTCAAGTGCCCTCAGAATACGTTGTCTTGGATAGGAAATCAGCAGTTGCTGGAACGGGTATGTTATTGTCAATAGCTTGCATGATTCGTAAGACTTGATAACTGTGCATAGCAAAAATGGCTTGCCTCTCTGACGCTGGCACGGGTAGGTCCACCTCTGATGGCTTGCATGGAGTGAAGGGTTTGCTAATTGGGTACAGCTCAAGTGGTTTGGCTCTCAGGCGCCAGTCACTTTTGAAGGTGATACTCTCGACTGCAGGCTGGTTTGGAAAGGTCGAGGGGTAGGGGTTGGTATGATCCCGATCGATGTTCTTTGTGATCTTTGAAGAGAGACCCTTTGCAACACCACCAACGCTGTGTTTCACGGCTTCCAGCAGACGGCGCATTCTTGGGTGTCCACGCTCAGGAGAACTTCTCCGCACTTCTCTGTCTGCATAGGTCGAGGAGCGTATAAGAAGGGACAGTGGTCAAACCGTACTACTCTCGAGTCTTTCTCAACACTACGAACAGAGCTCTTTTATGATTGATTAACGCGCTGGCGAGCCTGGTCACACAAGAAATGAAAGCAGTTTAATCTGCTTCCAAAGCTGAGGTACCGAAAGTGCTACTGCTCCGCGCAGTCGATTGCTCGAACTCTTTCTTTTCGTTCCTTGACCAATACCATCCTTTACGCTAATAGTTCACTCGAGCTTCTTAAGGTCTTCCGAGTGCGAAGAAAACCCGTGATATCTATTTGAGGTCATCCGGTATCAGATTGCGTGGCGATATTAGGCAATCAAAAGATGACAGTTTGCACCACAACTGCAGGTCTGAAAGAAGGCATAATCCGAAGGTAAATTGGAATGAACACTCACCTGGTGGTTATGATCCATGAATTCGTTTGTCTAGTTCTAGTACTACCATTTTTTGATCCAGATTTCCGGTCAAAGGACCAAGCACCCATAATCCATGAGATGAAATATTGGCTAGGCAAGCGTCTGATCAGGCAATCAAGATTAAGGGAATTCAACGACTTCCTCTCCGTGGTGATCTCATGGCGTGAAAAGGCATGCAGTAGGAACAACAACCATGAGCTCGGGTCTAGGCTGGTTTATGAATAGTCGCTCGAGCTGCTATCCCCTTCCGATTCTCAGGAAAACGCTGACGGAACGTCTGATCGATTTGCGAAGTCTCGACTGTCTCCTAATCTCGAGGGTGATCTACGGGAGCAGTTTTGAGTTGGATCAGTTGGATCGGCAACGTATTCTTCGGCGAGTCCGCGACGACTTCGGGTATCCTGTCTTCTATTGTTGGAAGATTCTGATCCGGAGCTGGCATGGTTGGACTGCTGCCAAGAATCTCTCTACGCGGTATCAAACTGCACATGTCAAACAAAGATGGCTGTCGCGATTCACAATACAAGCGCGCCACTCTGCACACGATCATCTCCGATAATAGTAAACGACAACCAATCGTACAAAAAGTCCTATGCAACGCTCGCACAAGGTTGCTGTGGCTGCATAGGACTGTTGTTCGACCAATTGAGCGGGTCCTATGTCTTGCAGTGTCATACAACACAAAATCACAAGCCGCATCCAGGTTCTTCCGCAATCCAATGGCGGATGGCTGAGTGTCTAGATGATCTTTCGGACTCTACATATACCTGACCATTGTCCGTCTCTGCGATCGCTTCGTTCATCCAGACTTCCTGCAACCCACGCTACATACTTTGATACAATGGACAGTTCTTACGATGCATGTCGCGCACTGCTTCCAAGCCCCTATGAATTATACCAGCCCAATCGAACTGCCAGCGCAGTGGGAACTTCTTCTCTTAATCCCTCTCTCGATGATCCCATACCAGCGCCACGCAGGCCGAAAGCCGGCATCAAGACTGCACAACAGTGGCAAGAGCAAGCAGCGATCATTCAAATGCTATATGAGATAGATGGCTTAACGCTTGAAGCGACGATGAAATCTATGAACGAGAATCATGGATTCCAAGCATCGTAGGGCACCACCTTTTGGGTTTCAAATTTATCTTTATGAATCCTTCAGCTAAGATGTTGTCTGGCCAGCATGAGACAATACAAAGCCAAAATCAAAGAATGGGGACTTGAGAAGAACTTCAAGAATAAGGACATGCAAGCCATTGTTCGCAAAGATTCCAAACGCAAGAGCGAACACCCTCACAAAGCGACGAGATTCCGCTGTCGCAAGCGACAAGTCCCCCAGCACCGCATTGAGCGATATAGAAGAGATCATGGATCTAGTGATGAGACGATCATGGGTGACGCATGTAAGTCGGCTGGTAGTAGATGTGACGGAATTATACGATTAACCCGTGCCAATTTAGCAACCCCATCAGACATAAGCTGCGAGACACCTCGTTCTACTTACTCAAGCGATCACCCAAACCCTGTACAGCACTCCTCGAAGACTCTCAAATATGTCGTGCGGGATTACTTGATGAATTACTGCGGAATCTGTTCATCTGTCCCACGCTCTGCAGCTTGGACATGTTTTGCTTACAACGATTTTGCCACACACTCTGCCGCGGGACCGACATCGTATGCGACCAAGCTTATCGATGACCACATTGCATTGCATAGCACCCCAGATGACCCGGATTCCCCGCTTGTCGGGTGCTTCGCTGCGTTGAAATATAGAGGCTTGCTGCAGCCGTTGATTTCGAAGCTCCAAATCGATCATCTCTTGGGCGCAATAGTTAAGTCTAGCTAGAGAGAGGGGGGTCGACTATCAGCCTGCTACCGCCATTTCGAGTCCGTGGTGTCCCGTAGCGGCAAGCAATGTGGCGATAGCTAGATTGACGGGCCAATTATTTTTTTGGGACCAATGGCCAGCCTACCGACTGAGTGTAGTCTATGTACACGCCATGGTCGGCACGGCAAGCATCAGAACACTTGCGGTCAAGATCGAGACCTTCACCAACGAGGTCTGCGTTCCAGACTTCGGACTAACCTTCCCCGTTCTGGCCGGTAACTTCCTCCCATTCCTCAGCCGTACCGAAGTAGGTGGCCTGATCGCGAGCTTTGGCCATACACTCCGGGCCCGCGGTTGCAGGTGCGAGTTAATTGAGAAGCTACCATCAGTGCTCTTGTTCGAAACTTTGCTGGAGACTTATCGCTATATCGCCCTAGGTATAGCGGGCACGTCCACCCTCGACCATCACCATCGCCTGAACATGGCCGGAGAACGTATCACAACCTGGCTTCAGGCTCCCGATACGCTCGCAGAATTGCACAGATGTTATAGTATGACTGTGGCAGGAATGTCACCCGTAGTCATACCACAGACAGCTAATGAAGCGCCATTGGAGGGAACAGAGGTCACTTCGCAAGGGTCTCCAGCACAATAAAGTAAATCTTATGAGTAAGTCATAAGAGTAGTAACCAGGTGGTCTTCCGTAAACCAGGTAAGCCAATTTCTGCTGAGCCCAAGCCACTGTATCTCCCGATATCGAGGGTTCATAACACTCTCTGACCTTGGTCGCTAGTCCTTCGGTCCATACCCCTCAAGCTCTCTTATAAGCTCCAAATGATATCCGGTCGATCGATCGGATCTCAAAGACACGAAAAGGCGTCCGATAAACTCACAACAAAGATTTTCGCGAAATAACGATAATCGTTCATCATTCGCTACTCAAAACCCCTAGCCCTCAGAGTCAGATACGCTTGCGCCAGAAGTTCTTTCGGCGCCAGTATCAAAAACCAACGCTGACAGCACTGAGCCTGAGCCTTTGTACAACATCACCACATAAAAGCAATACCACTATGGCCTTCTCCTGAGCTATATCGTCAGAATATCTTAGTCCTGCAACGTGATAAGTCTTTCTGTAGGTCCCAGGCTATGTACAAGCGATCGTCGTTCGGCTTTCGACTGTTGAGCTCGATAGCAAAAGTGCTTCAAAGGCAACAATAGCACTAGCAAACTTATTGATTGATGGAAGCCGCACCATTACTGTGCATTCCTTCCTCGACTGTTTCCGTCTACGAGCAGAGTGAGTTGCCGGGATCAAGAGCTCAGCAACGGCTGTTGGGACATATATGTTATAGATCTAAAAGCCCGTGATACATCACAATTCTGAGTGCGGAAAACATATGGTCCACGCGTCTTTCCTTCTGGCTATGTCGAACGGAAGGGATATACCAAGATCCGCATGAGGGTCAGACCCTCTTCACGCTCAAGCCTAGCGTTGTTCTCATAGTACGACTTAGATCCTTCTCAATCAGTTTTATACAAAGCGAATCTAGTCGCTTCGAATGGTCAAGTATTCGAAGTCTTCATTCGACCACTGCAGCTTAGACATGTTGCGATACTCGAACAGAGCATTATGTCCAAGCGTACATGATTTCTCATTCACGCTTACAAGGTGCTTTCCTTTAAGATATATGATGTCTTCGCTCTCTCGTCGTCCCTTACGCTTTAAGCCAAGTGCTTCGACGGCGGATTAAGTGATGTCGCCAGGAACACGAGATAAGCGCTATCAAGAAATCACGTACCGAACAATTATAAGAGAGGTCACCTGTTCGGTTAGCAACATCACGACGGCAAGACGGACCGCGAATCCAATAACTCCTTATCGTTATGCTCCACTATTCTTCCAACTCGAGGCTTCTCCGAAAAATAGAGTGCCACTGGTGTATATAGGTACTCTTGAAATATATATCTGATTGTCGTACAAAGTACGAGCATTGAACTTACACGCAATCTAAGTGCTTTCCACCGAATCTACATAACACTTCAGTATTATGTATCTTGATTTGAACCACAACATCTACTAGAATAGACTAAGAGTTATAGCCATTCTTCTCGATTTTTGCTTAGGTTCCTTGTCCAACTTGGTGTGACTAGAAAAGATAATCTTCGAAGCCTTTGCTGTGCTAGTACAAGACAGTTAACTAGTTGTAGATTATTGAAGACTAGAAAAGGGGGCAAGAAAATCAGGCGTCGGCACCCTTTTCAAACCCTTTTCTAGATCTTTTCTTTTCGTACTCCCCTCTTTTACTAATTTACTCAAAGCTGCAAGCCTAGGAAATTGCGAAGCAATTGAGCGGAACGTAGTCTTCTAATAAGATTGCTTTGTTCCGTGCTTCTAGACTTCTAATCTTTCTGAGTCTTCTATTTTTAAAGCATATATATCGACAGTAGAAGCAGATCCAACAATCTGCATCCGCCACGACTTCCTGTGTAGACAACGACTGCCTGAAGTCTCAATCAGCCAGAATCTTACACTCTTCTCCCCATCTACTAGAAAAGGCCACACGACTCCGCAAGTATCAACGTCACCCCACTCCCCACCCCAAAACTTATCCCACCCCTCGATCGTAGCCCAGCACATCCACAGCAACCCTCCGCGCAGCTCTCAAGCAAACCCGTCTCCCCATCAACACCCCACCGCCAACCCCCCAACCAAGTCATAGCCAATCAAGCAACTAAGTCGATGCTACATACCCCTCGCTCTGGGGTGATTAGTATGACATCCTAAGTCAATCATACACCCCCGCAATCTCAGAGACCTCCCTAAAATTCTTCCCCGCTTCTTTTGGCAATCCTGGCTCGAGATTCGATATCGGTCAGCTAGATCGGAATAGGGGACGGAAATGGCAGCGCTGGTGTATTTGAGGCAAAGGGGGTTGATTGTGGGGGGCAAGAGCATGGGATGGG
>JAABUQ010000383.1_pt1 | contig 102673 bp, 103 predicted proteins | sample 5560001 | NCBI WGS metagenome assembly JAABUQ01 (sample SAMN10711888, study PRJNA513371) | rock metagenome | isolation source: Antarctica rocks | place: Antarctica: Victoria Land, Finger Mt nord | collected 2015-12-18
CGAAGCGCGTCACGAACGCCTCCCACAGCACCGTCGTCCGACGCATCCGCCGCCTCCAGAACAGGCAGCGAACAATCCGGACAACTCACGCGCTACAAAAGGCGGACAACAAACGCGCTCCCAACACGTAGCGGCGGGATGCTTGACATGGCCGCATCCTCAACTTCGGTGGTCGTGGAATGGGCTCACGCGATGGCGTTTAATGGTTACCTTGAGCAAGCTGGGGGTGGAAAAGCGAGCCCTGCAGCCGAGGAACTAATCGCCTTACGCGGCGGCGCAGTGCCGCTCGCGAGTTCGCGCATGCCGGAACGGACGAGCGACGGTTGACGCTCATGGCATCGAAGGCTATTTCCGCGCCTCTCCGGCCGATGGCGGCGTAGCTCAGCGGTAGAGCAGGGGAATCATAATCCCTTGGTCGGCGGTTCAAATCCGTCCGCCGCTACCACCACCGGAATCCGGTCGAACCGGTCCGTCAGCCCCAACTCTCCTTTTCTCCCGCGCGTTGGCGGATCTTGCCCGTGGGCGGGTTGGCGGCAAGCCGGCCTGCCCCGGGGTGCGGCGCGGGACGACCGAGGCGCCCGCAGCACGGGCGATCTCGACCATTCTCGCAACGAACGCGCGTTCCCTTCCGCCGCGCGCAACGCCCGGGACATATGACCCGTCAAGCTTGACGATATCTGCGGTCAGTGCCCGCAACAGCCTCACGTCGGCCGCGCCGGCCCCGAAGTCGTCCAGACAGAACGGCACGCCGAGTGACCGCAGCACGTCGGCGGTCCGCGACGCCTGCTCGAGGTCTTCGATCTCCCCGTCTCGGTCATCTCGACCATGATCAATCCCATTTCACGGGCCGGGTGTCCTCGGAGCAGGTTGGTAAGGTGTTTGAGGAACGGCGCACTCTCCACGGACTGTCCCGAAAGGTTGAACGCCACCGAAACGCCGGCAGTGACCGCACGATCGCAGGCCACACGGGCGACCGCGAGATCAAGCTCGTCGGCAAGGCCGAGCGCCTCGACCAACATGACGAACTACTGAGGACCTGCAAACGGACAGTCCGGGATCGGCTTCGGACGGATCCGCGCCTCGAAATGGTGGGTCGCGCCGTCCGCGAGCGCGACGATCGGCTGGAACATCAGGCCGAAATGGCCGCCCCGAATCGCACGCCGGAGACTGCCGGCCCGAGTTCCGGCCCAACGCATGTAGCCCGAGAGCCCGCCACCCAACCCGACCTCTGCAAGGCCTGCGGCGCCGTGGCGGGCAAACACGTTCAATGCCTGCCGAAGCGCCGTGCCGCCTGCGTCGGAGTCAATCCCTCTACCGTCAACGGCAGGTGACGGGCGGTGATACCGATTTCGAGCCCTTGCACCCGGAGCGCGGACTCAAGCAGGCCGGCGACCGACAGGAGGTCGGCTTCCATCCCGCCGTTGCTGAGCAGCCGGAAGCGCCCGGGCGCGATCTCACTCGCCAAAGCGTCAGGCGCCACGGTCTCCAAAACGCATGATCGACTGCCTCGGCGGCCGAGAGCGCCACCCCGCCTTCGGCTACGATCTCGATTAGCCCGAGATCGCAGAGCTGTCCCGAACGCAAGCGAGCCTCCGTCGCGCGAGCAAGCCCGTGCCCCGTGGCGGCTCGCACCACGGCAGCCGCCGGGGCGGGCGGCCGAGCAAGGGTTAGGCACAAGCGCAATGGACGACCCTCGGAGGGAGCACGAGGCCGGCAAGGGCAAGGCAGCTTCGCTCCGAATTGGCCAGTCTGATGATGAACGGCAGCAGGCGACCGCGCTCGAGAAGGAGGGCCAAGGCCGCGTCGAGCGCCTCGTGATCGACGGATGAGACCAGATCGCGCACCGACTGGCCGACGAAGTTCTCAGGCGACCGTCCAAATTTAATGCGGAATGAACCCGCGGCGTATGTGATGGTTTCGTCCGCCTGGATTTCGGCCACCATCTCGGCCCCGGCAAACGTGAACGCGACGAACCGTTCGTTGTTGTCGGCGCGACGCGGTTGCATCGCATCCAGTAGCGCCACAGCAGGCATTGGCAAGCCCCTCGGCGCGGCTGAGCGCCCGCGCCGGCCATACTCTGCCCCGAAGACGTTAACGTCCCGTGCGGCAGGGACTGAAAGCTGATCGAGAGCCGTCGCTCTCGACCGCTTGGCGGACTGGCGCGGGGCCGCTACAGAAGCCTTTCCATCGTCACAATGCCTTGAAGGTCACCGATGTGCGCGCGCCTGACCACGCTTGCTGTCCTTGCCGTTCCCCTGCTTGCCTCGGCACTTGCGGGGTGCGGCGACTCGATCCCGCCACCGAAGGTGCCGGCCGGTGCCGGCGGCAACGATCAGCTTAACTCCGAGTACAACAACGATCAGGCACGGGGCGGCGCCCAGGGGCGCTTGTTCAGCGAGCAGGGCCTGGTCCTCGGGGTAGGCAAAGGCGCTGGCGGTGGGCGCGACGAGGGGGCGGCGCTGGGCGTCAACGCTTATCTTTGGCGCGGCGCATTGGACACGCTGTCTTTTATGCCGCTCTCCTCGGCCGATCCGTTTGGCGGTGTGATCATCACAGACTGGTATCAGCCGCCGGCCGCTAGCGGCGAACGGTTCAAGGCAACCGCCTACATCCTGGGCCGACAACTGCGCGCAGACGCGGTGCGCGTCTCGATTTTTCGCCAGGTGCAGCAGGGTTCCGCCTGGGTGGACGCTCCGGTCAGCGCCGAAACCGTCGGCGAGATCGAGAATAAAGTCCTGGCACGGGCGCGCGAGTTGCGCGCGCAATCGGCTGCGAGTTAGCGGCGTTTCAGGCCATGTCCGCTCGCTTTCTCAATTGTTAGCTCGGTTGCCCACTTCTCGGTTCTGATCAATACAAGATAATGGACCCCGTAAGCGGAGAGATGCGTTCCCGTGCCTGACACCGCGACCGACCGCGCGGCATCCGCCGCGGAAGCGCTTCGTTATCATTTTCAGCACGCCGAGCCTCGCTGGCAGAAGGTGTGGGATGTCCGCGGCTGCTTTCGCGTCGCCGATGTGCCGGACGACGGCAAGCCGAAGTACTACGTGCTGGAAATGTTTCCCTATCCCAGCGGCAAGATCCACATGGGACACGTGCGCAACTACACGCTCGGAGACGTCGTGGCGCGCTACAAGCGCGCACGCGGCTTCTCGGTGCTGCACCCGATGGGCTGGGACGCGTTCGGCCTACCGGCGGAGAACGCCGCGCGCGAACGCGGCATTCACCCGGCGACCTGGACCTTCGACAACATCGCCGCCATGCGAGCCGAATTGCAGCGGATGGGCCTATCGATCGACTGGACTCGCGAATTCGCGACCTGCGACCCAGCCTACTACGGCAAGCAGCAGGCCCTCTTTCTCGACTTGCTGCGAGCTGGCCTTGCCGAACGTCGCGCGGGGTGGGTCAACTGGGATCCGGTGGACAACACCGTGCTCGCCAACGAGCAGGTAATAGATGGGCGCGGCTGGCGTTCCGGCGCTCTCGTCGAGAAGAAGTTGCTGTCACAGTGGTTCCTCAAGATAACCGACTATGCGCCCGAGCTGCTCGCCGCCCTTGACAGGCTAGAACGATGGCCAGAGCGCGTGCGGGTGATGCAGGCGAGATGGATTGGCCGTAGCGAGGGCGCGCGACTGCGGTTCGCGCTTGCGGAGCCCGAGGCGCACGTAGAAAACGACGACTGGATCGGATCGGTCGAGGTTTATACGACCCGGCCTGATACATTGTTCGGCATGTCGTTCCTGGCGCTCGCACCTGAGCACCCGCTCGCCTCGCGCGTGGCCGCTCGCGATGGACGGGCCGCCGACTTCATCGCGGAGTGCCGCCAGATGGGAACCAGCGAGGCGGTTATCGAGGCGGCCGAGAAACAGGGCTACGACACGGGATTGCGGGTTCGTCATCCGTTTATCAGTGGTGCCACTTTCCCGGTTTGGATCGCCAATTTCGTATTGATGGACTACGGCACGGGCGCAATTTTCGGCTGCCCTGCGCACGACCAGCGCGATCTTGATTTCGCACGCAAGTATCAACTTGCCGTGAGGCCCGTGGTACTGCCGCCGGGTGCTGAGCCGGACCGCTTCGTTATCGGCACCGAGGCGCACATCGGACCAGGAACAATCTTCAACTCCGACTTTCTCGACGGGCTCCACACCGAAGCGGCGAAGCGTTCGGCGATCGAAGCGCTGACCGAGATGAGCGCCGGTGCAGGCGCGGTGAACTGGCGGCTTCGCGATTGGGGCGTCAGCCGGCAACGTTACTGGGGCTGTCCGATCCCGGTCATCCATTGTGCTGCGTGCGGCGCGGTGCCCGTGCCGGTCGAACACCTACCCGTACGACTGCCGGACGACGTTGCGTTCGACCGTCCCGGCAATCCGCTCGACCATCATCCGAGCTGGAAGCATTTGCCTTGTCCACGCTGCCACGCGCCGGCACAACGCGAGACCGACACCTTCGACACATTCGTCGATAGTGCCTGGTATTTCGCCCGGTTCTGCAGCCCACACGCAGTCGAGCCTCTGACGCGCAGCGCCGCGGACCACTGGATGCCCGTCGACCAATATATCGGCGGGATCGAGCACGCCATCCTGCACCTGCTCTACGCTCGCTTCTTCACCCGTGCGATCCGCGATACCGGCCGACTCGAGGTTGCGGAACCGTTCACCGGCCTGTTCACGCAGGGCATGGTCAATCACGAGAGTTACCGCGGTGTTGACGGACGCTGGTTGTATCCCGATGAGGTCGAGCGTCGGCCGGATGGGCAAGCGACGCACCGCGACACGGGCGAGGTGGTCAAAGTCGGTCGCGTCGAGGCGATGTCGAAATCTCGCCGGAACACGGTCGATCCCGGCGCCATTATCGCGAGATACGGTGCGGATACCGCGCGGTGGTTCATCCTGGCCGACAATCCTCCCGAGCGGGATATGGAGTGGACAGAATCAGGCGTTGCTGGGGCGTCCAGGTTCGTCCAGCGGCTGTATCGGCTGGGCGAGGTTCTGGCTGCGGATGCTGCTCGGGCAGGCGAAGCGAAGCCTGATGCGTTCTCGGCTGCGGCCCGCCTCCTGCGGCGGATGACTCATCGAACAATCGCGGCGGTCACGGACGCGTTGGAGTCGTTCAGTTTCAACATTGCGGTGGCCCGACTACACGAGTTTGCAAACGCCATTTCGGACGCAGAACGGAAGTCGAGTGGCGGCGCCGACATGGCGTGGGCGCGCGGAGAGGCAGCCACCGTGTTGGCACGGTTGATCGCGCCGATGATGCCCCATCTGGCCGAGGCGTTGCATGCCATCCAGGCGCCGGACAGCGGATTTGTGATAGCGGAACTGCCCTGGCCGGAGCCCGATCCCGCGCTGCTGGAAACGGAGGCGGTAACTATCGCAGTGCAAATCCTAGGTAAATTGCGTGGCACGATCATGGTCGCCCCCGACAGCGATCCAGCGGCGGTGATAGCGGCGGCGGCCGCCGAGCCGAATGTCGCTCGACTGCTGGAGGGTAAGAGAATCGCGAAACGAATTCACGTGCCTAACCGGATTGTCAACTTCGTCATTGCCGACTGACGGTGCCGGCTCCTCATTCAAGCCGGCGCGGCGTGCTGTTCGGCGGCCTGGCGCAATTGCTAGTCGGCTGTGGTTTCACGCCACTCTATGCCCGGCGGACCTCCAGCGGAGGAAGTCCGGTTGTCCGGGAACTAGGGACCGTGTCGGTGGACGTGATCGGCGACCGACCCGGCCAGTTACTCCGCCAAGCCCTGCAGCAGCGTCTGGAAGGTGACGGAACCGGGGGGGCGCGTCGCTACGCCCTGGCCGTCGAGTACGGGATTTCAGGCGAGGGTATCGGCATCAGGCAGGACTCTATTGTCACACGCCTGCGTCTCATCGGCCGGGCGCGATGGGCCCTGCGGGCCGAAGATACCGCGCAAACCGTACTGACTCGCGATCGGGCGCAAGCGGTCGATGACGTTAACATTTTGAACGAGCAGTATTTCGCTCTCGACCTGGAGACGGAGGCCGCACAACACCGGATTGCCGAAACATTGGCAGATCACATTGTCAGCCAGCTCGCCGTGTATTTCCGCCGCCGCCCCGCCCTAACTATCCGTCCAGGTTGAACCGTGCGGATTGACGTGCGGCGGTCGCCCGGTTTTCTGCGTGATCCCGGGGCATGCCGGGTCGTGCTGCTTTATGGCGACGATGCCGGGCTGATCCGCTTCCGGGCCGACGCCTTGGTCGAGGCCGTCATCGGTCGATTGGACGACCCTTTCCGCGTGACGGAACTGGGCCGCGAGGCTGCAACCGGACTGCCGGCTGTCGCGGCTTCACTGCCGCTCGCGGGGAGCCGGCCAGTTGTGCGCGTGAGAGACGCTACAGATGCAATCACTGACGCCGTGAAGATGGTGCTTGCCGGTCCCGGTGAGGCTCTGATCGTATTGGAGGGCATAAATCTCCCGACGCGCTCCAGGCTTCGGACGCTCCTTGAGGGAACCGAGGCGGGTGCTGCGATCGGCTGCTATCCCGCGGGAGGGCGGGATCTCGAACGATTCGTCCTGGAGACGGCGGCCGAGTTCGGGATCTCGATCGGTGCCGAAGCGCTTCATTGGACCTGCAGTCAAGTGGAGGGCGATCACGGACAGGTCCACCGCGAAGTCGAGAAGCTCGCGCTTTACGCCGGAAAAGGTGGCATGGTCGACCTGTTAACGGCGCAGGCCTGTCTAAGTGCAGTACGAAACCTCTCGCTCGATGACGCATTGTTTGCCGCGACCGAGGGCGATTTAACAAGGTGCGACCGTGCACTGACCGCTGCTATGGAGGATGGCCAGGGCGCGGCTTCGGCGCTGCGTGCCGCGCTCCTGCACATACAACGCCTGCTGCGAACCAGTCAGCTGATCGACGGGGGATATTCGCCGGAACGGGCATTGTCGGCCGTGAGACCGCCGGTGTTCTGGCACAGACAGATCTCGCTGAGGCGCGCTCTGGATTGCTGGCAGACCCCGACACTCGCGCACGTGCTCGACGCCCTCAGTGACGCTGAGCGTCGGTGCAAGCAGACCGGCGCGCCTGCCCAGGCAATCTGCCGACAGGCCCTCATGGGGATCGCTGGGCAAGCGGCAGGAACGCGGCGCATTGCCGATCAGCCGCCTCGCAGCAGAGTGATTACGCTGTCAAGTTGATCCAGGCTGTGATAACGAACGCGGATCAAGCCGCCCTTTCCGTCGAAGGTGATCTGCACGCGCAAGCCAAGCCGCTCCGTCAACTCTTGCTCGACGGCACCGGCAACGTTATCGCTGACCGGAGACGTTGGGTTGCGCCGCACGATGGGTGCCGCCGATAGAGCTTCCGTCTGCCGAACAGACAGGCCGCGTGCTATTACGTCGAGGGCGGCGGCCCGCGGATCGGGCACACTGAGCAGGGCCCGGGCATGACCGGATGACAGCACGCCGCTGCGCACGTTTTCCTTGACCACCTCCGGAAGGTTGAGCAAGCGGAGCATATTCGCAACATGGCTTCGCGATTTGCCGATCATTTGCGCAACTTTGTCCTGCGTAAGCCCGAACTCGTCCATTAGGCGCAGATAGCCATCCGCCTCCTCGATCCCGTTCAGATCCTGCCGTTGCAAATTCTCCACCAGGGCCGCGCCGGTCACCTCTACGTCGGTGAGTTCGCGCACCAGGGTCGGCACCTCGTGCAGGCCGACTTCCTGGGCGGCCCGCCACCGGCGCTCACCGGCAACGATTTGATAGCGGTCGGGTGTGACAGGATGCGGGCGAACTAAAAGCGGCTGCAAGATCCCACGCGCTCGAATAGATTGCGCGAGTTCCGCAAGCCCCTCGACCACCACACGACCGCGGGGTTGGAAGGGATTGGGCTCGAGGACGCCGGTGGGCAATGTGCGCATCGCCGACGAGGTGATCCCCGTATCTTCGGCCGGCGTGTCGCCCCACAACGCGGCCAAGCCCCGGCCGAGCCGTGGACGCTGGTCACGAGCATTCATGCCGTTGCCACCTGTTCACGCTCCAGCACCTCCCGAGCGAGCTGAATATACGCCTGGGCACCGGGCGAGCGCGGGTCGTAAACCACGACCGGTTGACCATGGCTCGGTGCCTCTGAGACGCGGACGTTACGGGGAATTGCCGTGTTATACACGCGCTCGCCGAAGAAGCCGCGTGCGTCTGCAGCTACTAGATCAGAAAGGTTATTCCGCCGATCATACATGGTCAGCACGATACCATGGATCCGTAAGGCCGAATTGAACCTGACCCGAACACGTTCAACCGTGCGTATGAAATGTGCAATGCCTTCCAGGGCGAAGAATTCGCATTGCAATGGTATTATAACCGCATCCGCTGCAACCAGCGCATTTAGAGTGAGAAGCCCAAGACTCGGAGGGCAATCGATTAGTGTGACGCCGCGGGAACTCGCCGGATGATACAGTTCCGATAAAGCTCTCCGAAGGTGGTATTCCCGGTCGACTAACGTGACCAGTTCGAGCTCGGCTCCGGCAAGATCCAGCTCGGCCGGTATAAGGCTAAGGCCCGAAACGGACGTGGCGTGGACGACGTCGCGAATGGAGGCTCCCTGGGCAATGAAAGCGTAACTGCCTCGTCGTCTATCCTGGACGCCGAAGCCAGTAGACGTATTACCCTGCGGGTCGAGGTCGACGACTAGGACCGGGCGGCCCATCCCGGCAATCGCTGCACCAAGATTGATAGTCGTGGTCGTCTTGCCAACGCCGCCTTTTTGATTGGCGACCGCGATGATCAGAGGCTGGAGCCGAAGCGCCGGTTCAATATGAATATTCGACAGGGCTAATTTCGCTTAGAAGGAAGATGGTCGAAGACGATCCCGTCTGGCTAGGAACTTCCTGCACTCGCATGTGCCATTGTACTTTCGCCAAGGTCAACTCCTTCGCGGCACCTCGACCTTTGGGAAAGATGCACACTGCTCCCGATGCCAGGAGCGGATAGCTAAGGGCTAGCAGATCGACCAGCGGCGCCACTCCGCGCGCTGTCACGAGTTTGGTGGAATCCAGAACCGCGCGCTCCGCGCGCACTGCATGAATGCGGACGGGGGCTGCGGTTATTCGCGCAGCCTCGCGCAGGAAAGTGGCTTTTCGTTGGTTTGCCTCGACCAAGTCCCAGGTGACCCCGGTCGCAACAGCGAGAACGATGCCTGGAAAGCCACCCCCGCTCCCAAGGTCGACAGCCCGATCAAGCCGCACCGGAATGAAACGTTGGAGTTGGAGCGAGTCGCAAATATGCCTGTCCCAGATGGATTTTTCGTCTGCGCGCCCAACAAGATTGATAGTCCGATTCCATTTCAATAGCAGTTCGGCAAACAATTCAAGTCGTTCTCTCACATTAGAAGCCGACGCAAGCGCGTGTTTCACGTGAAACACCTATCTGGGGCGATTGGGTGCTTGCGACGATAGGCCATGATGGCGGTCAACGCTGCAGGTGCTATTCCTTGTAGTCGCGCCGCTTCACCGATTGTACTTGGTCCGGCGAACATGCTTAGCCCGCAGTTCAGCGCTTAAGCCGTCTACGTGCCGATGATCGACACTGTTAAGGCTACGATTCCGCCCCTTGTCGTTGATGGAGTCGACCTGACTGCTTCGCGCCCGTGCGTGGTGAGCCAGGAACCAGCATTTCTGGACCGACTCGGGCAGGCTGGTGGAAATCCCATTCGGGTACACCAATGGCGGCGTCCAATCCCTCGGGCTCGAGGAAATTGCCCCGCAAACCGGACAATCTTGTCCTCGATGGAAGGGCGATAACGCGGACCCGGCCCAGAAATCCCGCCGTTATACATAGCCGATTAGTGCACCTCTTTCCGGATAAGATCAACGACCGGCACGCCACCGTGGCTGAGCCGAAGCAGCATTGACTGGGACAGGCTGCGGGCGGACTTGGGCGATGTCGGACCTGAATCTTTCAGCACAATGACGTCCAGAATCGTCACCCAGCAAATCGACTGCCGCGTGATGGAGACGACCCCGCGGACGCATTCATTTGCCCGGGAGGAACACCGAGTGATGCGAGCGCTTCGGCTAGGCCTTTCGTAGATGTCTCACCCAGGCGACCGGCGGGCTGCAGGAGGGCCTGCGACTGCAGCCGGGGCGCCCGCTCGCGCGACGAGACATTCGCGAAATGCATCCATCTCTTGTCCGGTTGTTGCGCACACCGCCGCATGCGTCTGGTGGCAAGCCTAAAAGATCAGTCTTGAAGGCGCGTAGCCTGGCGAACAGCGCCGTCTAAGTCTCCGCCGGAAGAACCTCGTCAGGGAAGTCGATTAAGGCTTCCTGTTCGGGGAACATGTTCTGCAGCTGACCGGACCAACCCTGCAGCCCCGCCCCGAGTTGCCCATCCGACCGGCGCAGTGGCTGTCGCCGCTGGGGGGCGGTTTCCGCGGCTACGAGATCGGCGACCGCCTCCGCCTCCAACACGTCCATGCGCCCGTTCAGAAATGCGAATCTTGTAAACTCTCCTGGTTCTGCAGGCCGAGCACCTAGTTGCGACAGCGTCGATCACCGCTGGGCCCGCGTGGAGCTGCAACTCGGCACTGTCCTCACCCGCATAGCTTGCGGGATGGCATCCAAACCACAAGGGCTCGATCAAGGATCTCGCTTGCGGCATCACGCTATTGCCGCACGGAGGCTGGCGGGCCGCTGACCGCACATCGCACGATGAGGACGACTGATGCGCATGATTGCGATCGCCACGCGGCCACCCGTTGCGGTGACGTTTTTTCTTCACCACCACGTTCGCGCTCGTGCTGCACGCCGGCGAAATGCTGTCGTCCTCCAATCCAGGCAGGGGGGCTGCCGGCCAAGTACGGCGAGCACGAGAGCGTCTACTTCCGCGACACGATCCTTTATTCCATCGGTGAGCTCGGCATACATCGGCTCGGATGCTCCCTCGCCCTGAACGCCGGCATCTGGAGTGCCAGCTGCATCCTCATATTGGGGCCGTTCTAGACGCGCGGCTGGCCATACTGGTGGAGCTGGTGGCTTAAACATCCCGATCTGGAGCCCGCCGCTCGGAGCCGGTTAGACATAAGGGAGAGCGCAGCCTATGGCCCGATTCATACGCTCTACACTTCGATCGCGATGGTGGGACCGGACGAATACGGCGCGCCGCTGCCCCCCGGCGACCTGCAGCACATAGGCACTCGCGTTGGCTCGGCCGAAGCGGCGACATGCAGGTGATGCCGAACTATCTGGGCGGCGTCGGCATTGCCTCGCCCGTGTGCGGTTTCATTGCCATCGAGATTATCGGCCTCAACATGTGGGCATCGGTGGATTGGGACCCGATCCGCTCCCTTAAAATGCTGCCCTTCCTCGCACTGGACCCGCCTCCGGCCAAGTACGGGCTGTCGATTTTCCCACCGCTCGAGGAGGGCGGATGGTGGCTGATGGCGGGGTTCTTTCTGACCGCTTCCATCCTGCTGTGGTGGGTGCGGATGCCGATCCTGCCGGCGCGCGAGACGGGGCCGCAGGCCGGCAACGGGCTCGTGCTCTGCGCCACCTGCCATCATAGCGCGCCCACGTCGCTTAACGGCGCGGACCTGGTGCGCGACTACCCGGCGCTGCGCGGAACCGACACGGGCGCCGGGCTGCCGAGCCCCCGGGGTCGCCGCTTCGCCGCGCCCTGCCGCCGATCTACATGCCGACATCCGCAGGCATCGAAACGAAATAGGCGTCCCCGCGCTGCTCGCGCGTCAGTTCGCCGACGTTCCGGAACTGCGCAATCCCGCTCGCCGGCCTCGTCCTGCTGGCTGGCTCACGCACCGCACCACGCTCTATACGATCACCACTCGAGGTGTGACCCTGCGCTTTGGGATCACCCTGCGAGCGACGCTCGCCATCCCGCTCGGCGCGGTGGCCGAGCTCTCGATGTACGTCCATCGCGACCACCCCGGCGATATCGCGCTACACCTCAAAGAGGGTCAGCGCGTCAGTTATCCGAAGCTCTGGCCCCATGCGAGACGGTGCGTTTCGCCAGTCCGGACCGATGCTGCGCTGCGTACCGCATGCGGCGGTGATTGGCACCTGCTGAGTCGCTCGCTCACCTCGCGCTGATCGTTCCGCCGTGGCCATGCCTTGCCGCACGCCTCAGCCCCTCGACACCAGCACCAGCAAGACCGCGAGGCTCGCGACGGCGAGCGCGGCCTGCGCCGGTCGCACTCGGGAAAAGAAGCGGGGCGCTTCCCCGGCGCGCGCGCCCCTGGCCACGCCAAAGCTCGCATAACCGAGCAGGAGCAGCCCAATGGAGGCAGCTGGCGACCACACGGCGAGCGCCAATCCGCCTATGCCGAGCGCGAACAGCCACAGCACCGTAGAGAGCTCGGCCCATGCCGGCCCGCCCCGTGTGTCGAAGCTCAGGCCACGTCGCACCCCGGCGATGAAGCATAGGATCGCGCCGCTCCAGACCACGGCCAACCAACACCCAAACGACACCCGCGACCATCGGAACGAGTGGCCCGTAGCCCAGCAGCCGATCGAGTGGCGGCGTGCGCCGCAAGTCGCGTTCTCGCAGGCTGCCGACTGGTTCCATGCCCCCCGCAACGGCGCGTGCGTGCAGGTGGTTCCGAGTAGCCTGCTGCGTTCACTTCGAGCCGGGTTGCCGGATCTAGGCCCGCCGCAGGAGGAATAGCCCCTGCTCGCCGAACAGGTTGGCAAGATGCGGGAACCGTCGCCACGGCGCGCGGCGGCCCGCGTCGTCCACCGCCAGCCAGCGCTCCACCGCGTAGCCTTCGCGCGCGCAAAGGTCGAAGAAGTCGCGCACCGTACAGGGATGGATGTTCGGCGTCTCGTACCAAGCGCGGTCCCAGGTCTTGGTCATTGGCATCCGCCCGCCACGCAGCAGTTGCCAACGCACTTGCCAATGGCCGAAATTGGGGAAGCTCACCACCGCACGCGTGCCGATGCGCAGCATCTGCCGTAGCACCTCGCGCGGCCGCTCCACCGCCTGTAAGGTGCGCGACAGCACGACATAGTCGAACGCGCCGTCCGGGTAGTGCGCGAGGTCGTTGTCGGCGTCGCCGTGCATTACTGGAAGCCCGTGCGCTACGGCGCGAGTCACTTCCGCCATGTCGATCTCGATGCCGCGCGCGTCGCACTGCTTGGTGCGAAACAGATGCTCGATCAACATTCCGTCGCCGCAGCCGATGTCGAGCACGCGCGTCCGCGGCGCGATCATCCCCGCTATCAGCGCGAGGTCGAGCCGCATGTTCTTTGCAACCTGGCGTACCGGGTCGAGCCGGCTCATCGCGCGAGGCCCGCGTGCTCGGCACAGCCGGCTAGGAAGCCCGCCAGGGTGCGATGAAAATCGGGTTCATCGAGCAGGAACGCGTCGTGCCCCTTGTCGGTCGCGATCTCGACGAAGCTCACGTTGGCCGCGACTCCGTTCAGCGCGCGGGCGAGTTCGCGGCTTTCCTCCGTCGGGAACAGCCAGTCCGAGCTGAACGAGACGATGCAGAACCGCGTGCGGGTGCCGCGGAACGCCGCCGCGAGATCGCCGCCATGCTCGGCCGCGAGATCGAAGTAGTCCATCGCCCGCGTGATCGTCAGGTAGGAGTTGGCATCGAAGCGGTTCACGAAAGTGCTGCCCTGGTGCCGCAGGTAGCTTTCGACCTCGAACATCTCGCCGAACAGGCTGATCGCCTCCTCCGCTCCCTTCGGGGCCGCCTGCAACCGCCGACCGAACTTGCGCGTCAGCGCCTGTTCGCTGAGATAGGTGATATGCGCGCACATCCGCGCCACGGCGAGGCCCCGCGCGGGGATTTGCCCCGTTCGCCAATAGGTGCCGCCCTGCCAATCGGGGTCGGCGAAGATCGCCTGCCGCCCGACCTCGTGGAAGGCGATGTTCTGCGCCGAGTGATAGGCCGCCGCCGCGACCGGCACCGCGGCGAATACGGCGTCCGGGTAGGTCGCCACCCACTCCAGCGCCTGCATACCACCCATCGAGCCGCCGATCACGGCGAACAGCCGCTCGATCCCGAGATGCTCCACCAGCCGTTTCTGCGCCCGCACCATGTCGCGGATCGTGATCGGCGGGAAATCGGTCCCCCAGGGGTCGGCGCCGCCGTCGCGGATGCTGCGCGGCCCGGTGCTTCCCATGCAGCCGCCGAGCACATTGGCGCAAATCACGAAGAACCGATGGGTATCCACCGCCCGGCCGGGGCCGACCAGCATGTTCCACCAGCCGTCCTTGCCGGTAACGGGCGATGACTCGGCCACATATTGGTCGAGCGTCAGCGCATGGCAAATCAGCACGGCGTTCGACCCCTCGGCGTCGAGCTTGCCGTATGTTCGGTAGGCGACCGTCAACGTCCGCAGCATGGCGCCGCAATCGAGGGTCAAGCCGTCCGAAAAGGTGACGTGCGTGTGAGCGATGTCGGCGAGCGTGTCGGTCCGGTCCATCGGAAGGCCCGTGCGGTCGTGAGAGCGGGGTGCATAGGCGCTGGCGTAATTCGGGGCAACGGTGCGGGTTTGCAGGTCAGCCCGCTTCCGGTAACAGTCCGGCCGCTCCATCCGCCCGGATCAACCCATGACCGCCCCGCGACCGCGACCCGAGATCCTGACCATCCACCCCTATGTCGGCGGCGAATCGCAGCTGCCCGGCGCAAATAGGGTGGTCAAGCTGTCCTCCAACGAGGGTGCGTTCGGCGCGCCGCCCGCCGCGCGCGAGGCGTTCGCCCGGATGACGGACGAGTTGCACCGCTACCCCGACGGCGGCGCCACCGAACTGCGCCACGCAATCGGCGCGCGCTTCGGCCTCGACCACGCGCGCATCGTCTGCGGCGCCGGCTCGGACGACCTTATCTACCAGCTCTGCCTGTCCTACGGCGGGCGGGGCACCGAGATCGTCATGACCGAGCACGGCTTCTCGATCTACAAGATCGCCGGCGAGTACGCGGGCAGCCGCGTCGTCAAGACCCCCGAGCGCAATCTCACCGCTGACGTGGATGCGATCCTGACCGCCGTCTCGCCAGCGACCCGCGTGGTATTCCTCGCCAACCCGAACAACCCCACTGGCTCCATGCTGCCCGAGCCCGAGGTGGAGCGTCTGCGCGCCGGCCTGCCTCCCGAGGTGCTCCTCGTCCTCGACGCCGCCTACGCCGAGTATGTCGAGCGGCCCGACTACGAGCCGGGCATCCGCCTGGTGGACGCGGGCAGGAACACCGTCATGACGCGCACCTTCAGCAAGATGTTCGGCCTGGGTGGGATGCGGATCGGCTGGGCCTACGCGCCGCCGGCGGTGGTTGATGTGCTGAACCGGGTGCGCGGGCCGTTCAATGTCTCGATCGCGGCGCAGGAGGCCGCCATCGCGGCACTTCAGGTCCCTGGCTGGGTCGAGAGGAGCCGGGCGCACAATACGAAGTATCGCGCCGTCCTCGTTCGCAACCTCGAAGCCGCCGGCATCCGTACCTGGCCGAGCGAAGGCAATTTCGTGCTCGCCGATCTCGGCACGCCGGAGGCGGCTGAGACGGCCGACGCCTTCCTGCGCAAGCGCGGCGTCATCGTGCGCCGCGTCGGCGGCTACGGCCTGCCGCATTGCTTGCGCATCACGATCGGCACCGACGAGGAGGTGGCGGTTGTGTCCGAGGCGCTCGCCGCATTCATGGCCGACCGCCGTGGCTGAGCAGAGCGCGCCAATCTTCAGCCGCCTCGCGCTGATCGGCGTCGGGCTGATCGGCAGCTCGGTCGCGCGCATCGCCATGCAGCGAGGCGACATCGCGGCCGAGATCGTTGCGACCGCATACACGCAAAGGACGCGCGACCGCGTGGCGGCGCTCGGCATCGCCCACCGGGTCGAGCCGAGCGCGGCGCGCGCCGTCGAGGGTGCCGATTGCGTCATGCTGTGCGCGCCCGTGGGCGCCTACGCGGAGCTTGCCGCCGCCATCGCGCCGCATCTCGCGCCGGGAACGGTGCTGACCGATGTCGGCTCCACTAAGCAATCGGTGATCCGCGACGTGGGCCCGCTAGTGCCGCCGGGCGTCCATTTCGTCCCCGCCCACCCGGTCGCCGGCACCGAGTATTCCGGCCCGGACGCCGGCTTCACCACCTTGTTCGAGGGCCGCTGGGCCCTGCTCACACCGCTGCCCGACAGCGACCCCGGTGCGGTCGGACGCGTCGCCGAGCTTTGGCGTCGTTGCGGTTCGATGGTGGAGGCGATGGACCCAGCGCACCACGACCGCGTGCTCGCCGTCGTCAGTCACCTGCCGCACCTGATCGCCTTCACCATCTGCGGTACCGCCGACGATCTCGAGGACGAGAGCCGCCGCGAGGTGCTGCAATTCGCCGCCTCCGGCTTTCGCGATTTCACCCGCATCGCCGCCTCCGACCCGGTGATGTGGCGCGACGTTTTCCTCAACAATCGCGAGGCGCTGCTCGAAATGCTGGCGCGTTTCACCGAGGACGCCCAGGCGATGGCCCGCGCGGTCCGCTGGGGCGACGCCGCCTACATCGAGGACAAAATCCTGCGCGGCAGAAAAATCCGCCGCAGCCTGATCGAGCTCAATCAGGCCTGAGCACGGATCCGCCGACCCGCGGACTCCAGATCGCCCGGGCCGGTAACTGTTGTCGCGACCGCGCCGAATGGGGTCCCGAAGGCGACGCGATGACGGGCGCTCCCGCCCGCGGTCATCTCATGTCCGGCATGGGTATGGGTTGAGCGACGACAGCGCACAAGCAGGGCAATGCGGGCAATCGCAACGCTGACCGAAACGGCCGCCGCCGTCGTGCGGCCTGGATCGCACTGGCAACGCGGCTATGGCTTGCGCAGGCATTCGTCGTGCTGCAGGTCGGCATGGCGATAAGCGGCACGTCGCTCGCCGTGCCGCTCGGCGCCGCCCCATGGTCGGCGCTTGCGGGATCGGTCGCGTCCTCCGGAATCGGCGGCGCGGTCCAGGCGCTCTGCCCGGTGCTGCTGCTGGCCGGCCTGCTCACGCGGCCCGCAGCGGCGGCGATGATCCTGCAAGCACTGCTGCTGCCGCTGCCGGGCGCGGCACCCGAGTTGCGGCTGTTCTGGTTGGCCCTGCTTGGCTGGATCGTCGTGTTCGGGGCTGGCCCGCTGTCCCTCGACAGACTGGTCGGCCCTGGCGCGCGGGCGAGCGCGCTGCCGTGGGCGACGGCGATCGCGCGGATATATGCCTGGACGACGCAGCGGCTCGGCCCCGTGTTCCTGCTCGCGCTGCGGGTCTGGCTGGCAGCGGCACCCGCCACCCTCGCGCTCGCCGCGTTCGGCGCGACGAACGTGGTTTATCCCGGCTGGCTTCCCGCAGTGCCGGCGATGGTCGCCGCCCTCCCGGCGGTCCTCACCCTCCTGCTCGCCGTGCTGCTCGTGATCGGCGTTGCGGTGCGACCCGCCGCCATAGTGCTGCTTGCGCTGGTGCCGCTCGGGGCGGTGATGACCCTGGACGACCACCGCCTTTACTGGCTGCTACTGCTGGCGGTGCTCGCGGTCGAGGGCGGCGGCCCGCTCGCGCTCGACGCGTTGCTCGCGCGCCGGCCGCGGGCGACGCGCGCCCAGAAGGGGGACGAAAGTCTGCCCCATGTAGTAATCGTCGGTGCCGGGTTCGGCGGCGTAGCGGTGGCGCAGGGACTACGCTACGCAGCCTGCCACATCACTCTGCTCGATCGACGCAACCACCATTTATTCCAGCCGCTGCTCTACCAGGTGGCCACGGCGGGGCTTTCGCCGGCCGACATCGCGACGCCGATCCGCAGCATGTTCCGCGACTATCCGAACCTGCGCGTGCTGCTCGGAGAGGTCAGCGGCGTCGATGTCGGCGGCAAGACGGTGCTGAGCGGCACGGAGCGCATCGGCTACGACTATCTTGTGCTCGCGACGGGCGCGCGGCACGGTTATTTCGGCCATGACGATTGGAGCGCCTACGCCCCCGGCCTCAAGAGCGTCGAGGATGGCATCGACATGCGCCGCCGCTTGCTGCTTGCCTTCGAGCAGGCGGAGGACACCCACGATGCAGCGATGCGCGCCGCGTTCCTCACCTTCGTGATTGTCGGCGGCGGACCCACCGGCGTCGAGCTGGCCGGCGCGATCGCCGAGCTCGCGCGCCATGGACTGTCGGGCGAGTTCCGCGCCATCGATCCGGCGAGCGCTCGTGTCGTGCTGGCCCAGTCGGGTCCGCGCTTGCTGCCGAGTTTCTCGCCGTCATCCTCGGCCGCCGCCGAGGCATCGCTGCGCCGGCTCGGGGTCGAGGTGCTGCTCGATCGCAAGGTGGAACGGGTCGACGCGGCGGGCGTGGTGATCGACGGCGAGCGATTGGAAGCGCACACGGTGCTGTGGGCCGCCGGCGTCATGGCCTCGCCCGCGGCCGCCTGGCTCGGCGTCGCTGCCGACCGGGCCGGGCGGGTGCCCGTCGGTCCCGATTTGTCGGTGCGGGGCGCCGACGGCGTGTTCGCGATCGGCGACGTCGCCGCATCGGATGCCTGGAACGGGAAGGGCGTGCCGGGCCTCGCGCCCGCTGCAAAGCAGGAGGGGCAATACGTGGCTCGCACGATTCGCGCGCGGCTCGGCAGCCGGCCCGCGCCGGCACCGTTCCGCTACCGTCATCTCGGCAGTCTTGCCACGATCGGTCGGCAGGCAGCAGTGGCCGAGTTCGGGCGGCTCCGCGTGCGTGGCGCGCTGGCGTGGTGGCTTTGGGGAGCGGCGCACATCGCCTTCCTGGTCGGCGGGCGCAACCGCGCGACTGTCGTCCTTGAATGGATCTGGGCGTATCTTACGTTCCGCCGTGGCACGCGACTGATCACCGGAGGTCCATGACGGCCGCAGCGCCGCAGGGCTACAAGCCGACGCGGTCGCGAATGCCGTGCACCGCGTGCCCGATCCGGGCGACCAGCCCGCCTGCCGGGATGCGCTCTTCCATGAACGTGTCGAGACGATCGGTCGCGAGCTTTGCCTGGCTCACGCCGCCCTCCAACGCGTCGTGCGCCCGCGCCATGAGGCCGCTCTTGCGCCCGGCGTGCTCGATTAGGCTCTCGAGGTGATGGGTCAAGCCGAACAGCGACGCCGCGAAGCCGCTGAGCACGCCGACCGGGCGCGCCGGCTGGACGTCGCTCGCGACAGGCGCCTCAGGCAGGTCCGTCCGCGGCGTCGCGCGCCACTTCAGCGCGGCTACCGGATCGTTCGCCTGCCTCGCGCGCGTGCCAAGCGGCTGCACGCCGGGCCACAACCCGCTCGCCATCCGCAGCAGGCTCGTGTGGTCGAACACGGTCGAGACCACGCCCGGGTCGAGCATCGGCGACACCAGCACAGCTGGCACGCGGAAACCCAGCATGTCGAAAGCGAAATGCCGCGTGTTGCCGTCGGGCGGCACCGTCAGCGGTGGCGGCACATGGTCGAAGAAGCCGCCGTGCTCGTCATACAGCACGATCAGCAGGGTGCGCTCGAACAGCGCCGGGTTGCTCCGTAGAGTGTTGTAAACCTCCGCGATCAGCGCGTCGCCGCGCATCACGTCGTGCGGCGGGTGCTGGTCGTTTTGGTGCGGGCCGAAATAGGTGGGCTCGATGAAAGTGTAGGCCGGCAGATCGCCGGCCGCGATGTCGTCGCGCCAGTGCTTATAGCGGCGATAGCTGCCGAGATGCGCGAGTTGATGCGTCAGGACCAGCGATTGCGGCACGTCGCCGTAGTAAATGCGCCAAGGCACGCCCGCGTCGTGCAGTTCGTCATAAAGCGTGCGCTCGTCGTAGAGGTGCAGCTTGGGATTGAACAGGCTGCGCGGCTCCTCGATGAAGCCGAGCGAGGTGCCCGTGTGCGCGAACAGCCGGTTCATCCAGGTCGGGCCGGGAAGCGACGAGAACCACCGATCACAAACGACGAAGTGCTCCGCCAGCGTGTGCAACCCCGGCAGGAAGCCGTGCGGATAGTAGGCCATAACCTCCCGCCGTTCCTCGTCTGTGCTGGTGGGGTACGTGCGTATGTAGTCCTTGACGAAGCCCTGATTGGAGCCGTCGTCGAACTGGGCCAGCGAGTTGGCGAGATAGTGGTTCGGGTCGCGCTCGATGTTCCGCGTGCACGTGGCGGCTTGCAGGATCGGGCGGCCCCGGTCGTCAGGGTTCGAGCGTGGGTGCGGCATGTCTACGCCGTCCAGACCCGGATGGACGGCGGTCATGCAGCCTAGCATTCGGTCGAAACAATTGTTCTCCATCATCAAGACAACGACGTGCTCGATCGGTGGCATGGGCAGTGTTGTTCCTCGTTCGGCGGCAGCGATTGATGCTACAGGCGCGGCAAACGGAGTCTAAGCGGCATGATCGAGACAGTCGTGGGATGGATCATCGGGGCAATCTCCGCCGCCGGTTACGCAGGCGTCGCGGTACTCATGGCGATCGAGTCCGCCTGCATCCCGTTGCCCTCCGAGATCATCATGCCGTTTGCCGGATACCTGGCCTCCACCGGGCGGTTCGGCCTCTTGCCGGCAGCCTTTGCCGGCGCGGTCGGCTGCAACATCGGCTCCTCCGTTGCCTACTACGTGGGCGCTACAGGCGGGCGGCGGTTCGTCGAGCGCTGGGGATCACTGGTGTTGCTCGACCCGAAGGACCTCGACCGCGCGGAGCGCTTCTTCGCCCGTTTCGGCACGCCCGCGGTGCTGATCGCGCGCCTGCTCCCGGTGGTACGCACCTTCATCGCGTTACCGGCTGGAATCGCGCGAATGCGCCAACTGCCGTTCCAGATCTACACCTTCGCGGGCTCGCTCGTGTGGTGCTATGCGCTGGCGTATATCGGCTACGCGCTCGGAAATCATTGGCACGACGACCCCCGGCTTACCGAATGGCTGCACCGGCTCGACGCCGTCATCGTGGTGCTAGTCGTGGTCGCCGGTGCCTGGTTTGTCTGGAGCCGAGTCCGCCGCAGACGCGCTTGACGAGGACGCGGCCTCATGTATTTAACCGCGGAGTTATCAAAAGATTGGGTTTCCGCGGATGTCGCCCGACGCGCTCAGCACAACGCTCGCCGCCCTCGCGGACCCGACAAGGCGGGCAATCCTGGCGCGGCTTGCCGACGGCGAGACATCCGTGACCGAGCTTGCCGCGCCCTTCGCGATGAGCCTTCCCGCAGTGTCGAAACACCTGAAGGTGCTGGAGCGGGCGGGCCTGATTGCGCGCGGGCGCGAGGCTCAGTGGCGGCCGTGCCGCCTTGAGGCGGGTCCGCTCCGGGAGGTGTCCGACTGGCTCAAGCACTATCGGCGCTTTTGGGAGGCCAGCTTCGACCGGCTCGACGGCTACCTGCGTGAGGTCCAGAGCGCCGATCCGGCGCGCAATCGTTCATAGGAGGAGATCATGCGGCTCAATCCGTATCTGCGCTTCAACGGGCAATGTGCCGACGCGTTCAAGTTCTACGCGAGCGTTCTCGGCGGCAAAATCGACATGATGATGCGCTACGGCGAATCGCCGGTGGCCGGCGACATGCCGGCCGAGACGCACGACCGCGTCATGCATTGCAGCATGACAGCCGGGACCATGACCCTGATGGGTGCGGACGGTCCGCCCACCGATGCTATTTCGAACGGCTGCGCGGTGATGCTCGGGGTCGACACCCCGGAGGAGGCCGAGCGCGTCTTCGCTGCCCTCTCGGAAGGCGGCACGTCGCAGATGCCGATGCAGCAGACGTTCTGGTCCGTCCGCTTCGGCATGGTGACCGACCGCTTCGGCACACCATGGATGGTGAACTGCGAACAGGCGCCAGCATGAGCGAACCCGCACTCACCATTACCCGGGTCTTCGCCGCTCCGCGCTCGCTCGTGTTCAAGCTCTGGACCGATCCGAGCCATGCGGTGCGGTGGTGGGGCCCGACGCACCATCCCGCCACCCTTGTCGAGCTCGACCCGCGTCCCGGGGGCGCCTGGCGCGCGTGCCTCCGCTCCGTCGAGACCGGCAAGGAGCTCTGGCAGCACGGCGTGGTGCGAGAGGCCGTCGCTCCCGAGCGGCTCGCCTTTACCTTCGCCTGGAACGAGCAGGACCTCAACGACGGGCTCGAGACGCTGGTGACGATCACCTTCGAGGAGCAGGACGGCAAGACTCACATGACCATGCGCCAGTCTCCGTTCCGCTCGATCGAGAGCCGCGACGGGCACAACGAGGGCTGGAACAGCGCCTTCGACCGGCTGGATGTTTATCTCGCGCGCGAGGAGGTGCGCGCGAGATAAGCGCTCAGTGATAGCGCGCGCCCGGCTTCACCTTGCCGCGGAACACCCAGTAACTGAAGCCGGTGTAAACCAGGATGATCGGGATCAGCACCGAGGCGCCCACCAGCAGAAATAGCTGGCTCGCCGGCGGCGCGGCGGCTTGGTAGATCGAGATGGAGGGCGGCACCATCATCGGCCAGATGCTGATCCCGAGCCCGGCGTAGCACAGCACGAACCAGGCCTGCGCGCAGAGGAACGGCGTCAGGTCATGCTCGCGTTGCAGACCGCGCCAGAACAGCAGCCCGACCAGCACCACAAGCAGCGGCACCGGGCTGACCAGCAGGATGTTGGGCCAGGCATACCAACGCATAAGGAAGCCCGACCCTAGAAGCGGCGTCCAGATGCTCACTGCGACGATCATCGCCAGCATGGCGACCGCCAGCAGGCGCGCCCGCGCCCGCGCCCGTCTCTGCAACCGGCCTTCAGTGCGCCAGACCAGCCAGCACGAGGCCTGCAGCGCGTAGCCGATCACCAGCGCCACCGCGCACAGGACCGAGAACGGCGTGAGCCAGTCCCACCAGCCGCCGGCATACGAGCGGCCGTCAACGCGCACCCCTTGGAGCAGCCCACCCAGGGTCAGCCCCTGCGCGAAGGCGGCCACGAAGGAGCCGAGCAGGAAGGCGCTGTCCCACATTATGCGACCGCCCCGGGTTGCGGCGCGGAAGCGGAACTCGAACGCGACCCCTCGGAACACGAGGCCGAGCAGCATCGCGATGATCGTCGGGTACATCGCCGGCATGATGATCGCGTAGGCCAGCGGGAACACCGCGAACAGCCCGCCGCCGCCGAGCACGAGCCACGTCTCGTTGCCGTCCCACACCGGCGCGATGGTGTTCACCATGGTGTCCCGGTCCTCCTCGTGCTGCTCGACCGCGAACAGGACGCCGACGCCGAGATCGAAGCCGTCCAGCAGCACGTAGGCGAGCACGGCGACCGCGATCAGCCCGGCCCAGATGGTCGGCAACATGGTGCTCATGTCGTCGCCGTCGGATGCGCGGGCCGGCCCTCGTGCAGCGACGGCGCCGGCGTGATTCCGGCGGTGCGCACCGGCACGCCCTTGGGCGGCCCCGGCTCGCCGACAGTCGGGGGGCGTGCCATCAGGCGCAGGATGAAGGCAAACCCGGCTCCGAACACGACGAGGTAGACGAGCGCGAAGGCCACGATGGAGGAGGCAACGCCAGGCAACGCGATGGGCGAGACGCTGTCGGCGGTCCGCAGCATCCCGTACACGGTGTAGGGCTGCCGCCCGACCTCGGTGACGGTCCAGCCGGAGAGGATCGCCACGAACCCCGCCGGCGCCATCGCTACCACGGTCCCGAGCAGCGAGCGGCTTTCAAAGAGCCGACCCCGAAACCGCTGCACCAGACCCCACAGGCCGACCCCCGCCATCAGGAAACCGAGGCCCACCATGATGCGGAATGCGAAGAACACCACCGGCGAATACGGTCGCTCGGCGGGCGGGAATGATTTCAGACCCCGGATCGCGCCGTCCCACGTATGGGTCAGCACCAGCGCCCCGAGATGCGGGATCGCGATCTCGTAGTCGGTGGCTTCGGTCTTCATGTTGGGCCAGCCGAACAGGATCAGCGGCTGTCCCGGCGTGCTCTCGAAATCGCCTTCCAGCGCCGCGATCTTGGCCGGCTGATACTGCAGCGTATTCAGTCCATGCTCGTCGCCTACGAAGAGCTGGATCGGCGCCACCAGCACCGCCATCCACATCGCCATCGAGAACATCGTTCGCGCGGCGACGTTCTGCCGGTCGCGCAGCAGGTGGAACGCGCCCACCGCGCCCACCACGAAAGCCACGGTGAGATAGGACGCGATCACCATGTGCGCGAAGCGGTACGGGAAGGATGGGTTGAAGATGATCGCCCACCAGTCGGCCGGAAGGAATCGTCCGTCGGCATCGCGGGTGAAGCCTTGCGGCGTTTGCATCCAGGAGTTCACCGACAGGATCCAGAACGCGCTGAGCAAGGTGCCGAAGGCGACGAGGCAGGTCGCCATAAAATGCAGCGGCCGCGGCACGCGCGCGAGCCCGAACAGCATCACGCCGAGGAAGCCCGCTTCCAGGAAAAATGCGGTCAGCACCTCGTAGCCCATCAGCGGGCCCACGACGGGGCCGGCCTTGTCGGAGAACACGGCCCAGTTAGTGCCGAACTCGTAGGACATGACCACGCCGGACACGACGCCCATGGCGAAGCTGATGGCGAAGATCTTCAGCCAGTACTGAAAGATGTCGAGGTAGACCTGCCGCCCCGTGCGGAGCCACAGCGCCTCGAGCACCATGAGGTAGCTCGCGAGCCCGATGGAGAACGCGGGCAGCATGATGTGAAACGCCAGCGTGAACGCGAACTGCGCGCGCGCCAGTATCAATGCATCAATGCCATGCACCATTCGAAGCGTCCCGACCGTGAATGCCGGGTATATGGTCTGGCACTTCAATGCCGGCAGGGAAAGCCACCCAGGGAACCATTAGCGGCACAGGTAAGCCCGGCGGGGCGGTGCTAAGCGGCCCGCATCGCGGCAGCAGGCCGGATCTGGGTTACTCGGCTCACGCCCACCACCTGGCGAAGATTGCCCTCGATCAGATGCACCACTTCCGACGGCATCGCCTCCATCGCGATCTCCACATGCAACACCTCGCCGTTGCGATGGGACCACATGCGATCGGGCGTGAGATCGCGCTTGGCAAAGGGCTGCAACAACCGCGGCAGCAATCCGGGGGAGGGATGAGCGTCCATCATGAAGCGGACGGCGACCGCGCCAAGCGCGGCGTACGAATCAGACACGAAGGTAACTCCTGGAGAAGACGAAAAGACGGCGCGAAACGGCTCCGGCTGCTAAGCAGCCGGGCGACTAATTCGCGTGATCTTCACCCAGGCATTCATGACACTCACGTTAGCGCGACGCGGCCCGATATGGAAGCGGAATCATTAAGGCGGCCAGGTCAGCGCCGGCATTCGCGCCACCGGGATTTGCCGGATCGACAAGGTGCGATCCTGCAGGGTCAGCGGCACCTCGAGCTGCGGCGGGCCGCCGGTTTCGGGGCTAGCCGCGATCAGTCCGGCTACCGCCTTGACCGCAAGCGCGGTCCGTGACGTGATCGCGCCGCTGCCCGCAAGCTCGTCCAGCGCCTCGGCATATCCCACCATCCGTGTGTTCCCGGTCCCCATCGGCTGCAACCGAGCGTCTAGGGCCAGGGTCGCGCTTCCAGTCACGCCAAGCGGTCCCCAGCCCAGCGCGAACCGCTGCACTTCCAGTGTTCCGCCGCCATCCCGCCAAGCCGCCGCGCGCTGCACAAAAGTGGGCGCCGGCGGCACAGGGCCGCTCAACGCACCCTCGATGCTGGTTGACGAGATGCGGCCTCCGAGCGCCCAAGGCAAGCCGGGCGGCAGTGCGATCGCTTCCGCGCTGGCCTGGACCGTGAGCGCGGCTTCCCCGCCCAGCGCGTTCGAGCGATGCTCGACGTGACCGCTCAGCAATCCGACGGTCAAAGCCCTGGCCGCCCCGCCACCCGGGATGCCGGCGCGAAGCGTGTTGGCCGATAGATCCGCCACCTGCGCCCGCCCGCCGGGCTCGAGCGGTATTGCGATGCGCAGCCGGTCTGCCGTGTATGGGATGTCCGGCAAGCGGCTCAGCCGCAGATGCTGCTCCCCGTGAGGTAGGATCGCCAGCAGCCGCGGCTGCAGCAGTGCCACGGCGAGCGTGACGCGCTCGGCGCTCCAGGCGAACCCGTCGGGGATGTCGGCCTGGACTCCTTCGACGGAGACCTGCTTGACCACGAGTTGCGCCGCCAAAGGCCAGCCCGCGGCCACCGGCTCCGCCGACCGCACCCGCCAGCCCTCTCCGCGCCGCTCCGCCACCCAGACATCAAACCCGCTTCGTAACCGCTGCTCGGCCCAGCGCCAAAGTAGCGTATGCCCCACTGTGGCCAAGGCCAGCAGAGCGACGATCCAGAGCGCCGGACCGCCCCGCGGCCGCCGCGAAACGCCGTTCATCCCCATCGGCCGAAAACAACGAGTTCCGACCAGGTTGGAAGAAATCTTCTCCGACTATTCAATGCTTTCCGACTCTCCGCTGCGGCGAGTTGGCAAGCCGGGCAGCACCTCGTCCACAGTTTCATTCTCAGGCAGGCGTGCGCCGATGAACAGGTTTTGCAACGTTGTCGTCAGGGCACGGCGCGGCAGGTCCGGCGCCAGCGCAGGTAGCACCTCGATGCGGATCGTGCCGGCGCGCTTGCGGAACGCCCGCCGTCCCCAGAACCAACCCGAGTCGGTCAGAACGGGGATCACCGGCATCCCGGTCGAGGCTGCCAGTGCGGCAATGCCGGGCTGGATCGGCAAGGCGCGGCCCGGCTCGGCGCGGCTTCCCTCCGGGAAGATGACGATTGGGCGACCTTGGGCGAGCACACGGCGCGCATCGCGCACGAGGCCGCGCAACGCGACCGCGCCGGCGCTCCGGTCGACGACGACCGACCCGGACGGGCGTATCAGCGGGCCGAACAGCGGTATGCGAGTCAGCTCGCGCTTGGTGACGTAGCTGCAGCCCGGCAGCAACACGAACCAGACCAGCGTGTCGAACGTGGACTGATGCTGCGAGGCGATCAGCGCGCCCCCGGGGGGAATGTGCTCGCGCCCGCTCACCTCGAAGCGGATCTCGCAGAGCACCCGCGCGGCGGCGAGTTCCACCCTCGCCCACAATGTCACCAAGTCGCCGATCCGATGCCGCGCGAATACCCGCAGCCACACGCCCGACAGCGCCAGCACGAAGGTGGAGCCGAAGAAGAAGAGGTTGAACAGCACCGAGCGCAGCACCGTCATCCCGCTACACTCGCGTGCGCGCTGCGGCCGGATGCCGCCTCGTGATCGGCCAACCTCGAGAGGCCCAGCGCGGCCGCCAGCCATTTCGTGTATTCCGCCGCCATCAGCCGCATCATCCCGGCATCGCGCATTCCTCCCGGCCCCAGCATCCCCGGCGGCGTGACCGGGACCGGATGCAGGGCCACCTCCGGCATCGCCTGCGCCATCTCCGTCAGTGCGCGGGGCATGTGATAGCCGGCCGTCACGACGATCAGCGAATGCACGTCGTTGGCGCGCGCCCAGACAGCCGCCTCGGCCGCGTTGCCGTGCGTGCTGGTCGCCTGGCGCCCGAGCGTCACGCGGCCGCCGAGCTCCTCCGCGGTCAGCCCGGCGCGCGCAGCCAATTCGCGCAACTCCGCCCCGCCGCCGATGCCCGAAAGCAGGGCGACGCGCGCGCGACCCTCGGCCAGCAGCCACAAAGCCGCCTCGACGCGCCCCGACCCGCCGGTCAGCGCCACGATGCCGTCGGCGCGCTCAGGCGGCGTTCCCGAGATGCCGGCCCGATGCACGAACCATGCGAACCCGCCACCCCAAGCCACGAGAGGGAGGCCGACCAGCACTGCCAAGACCGCGCGCCGGCGCATCATGGCAGCCGCCGGAGCCAGCGCCGCACCGTCCCCTGCGCGGTAAGATACCCGATGGCGGCCGCGGCGAGCGGCAGCGTCGGAAGGGCGAACCACAACCCGAGCGGCAACGCGGCGAAACTGCTTTCCGACCCATCCCCGGGCTGCAGGCCCGCGAAAGGCGTTGCAAGCGTTGCAAGCTCCAGCAGCACCGGGAGTGCCGCCGCCGCTCCGGCAGCGCCGCCGAACGCGGCCAGCATCGTCGCGCGCGCGGCGAAGCGGCCGGCGATGTAGCCGTCCGTCGCTCCGAGGCCGTGCACGATCTCGATCGCTTCCCGCCGCGCGGCCAGCCCGGCCCGGGTCGCGACCGCGATGACCGCGACCGCCACCCCGGCCACCACCAGCAACGCGACGCCCGCGCAGGCCTCTAGGCTGCGCGCAAGTGCGGTCAGCCGACCGATCCAGATCCCGTGACTCTCCGTCAGCGTGCCGGGGGCCACGGTCGCCAGCCGGGGCGCCACCCTGTCGACGTTCGCAGTGGCATCCGCAAGCTGCACTTGCACCACCGCGGGAAGCGGCAACGAGAGCCGCTCGACCCCGCTACCCAGCCATGGCCGAAGTAAGCTCGCCAATTCGGCGTCCGTGAGCGCGCGAGCCGAGACGATGCCCGGAGAGCCCCGCAGCACGGTCAGCACGGCAGCCAGCCGCGCTCCGGGCTCGTCGGCGGCCGGCGCTTCCGGGTGCGGAACCTGCACCGTGAGGGATGCGCCGGCGCCTTCGCGCCAATGCTGCGCGAGCGCGGCCGCCCCCGCCGCGCCGGCGAGTGCCAGGGCTGCCAGGAACGCCATCGCTGCGACGAGGAGCGGCAGCAGCCGGTCGGAGATGGCGCGTTTCAGCCCGAGCTCGTCGAACCCCGGCGGTCGCAGCAGGGAGCGGCGCCGGCGCAGCAGTCGGACCATTTCAACCCGCCACCAGGCGGCCGCGGTCGAGCCGCAGCGCCCTGGCAACGTGGCGCGCGACCATGGCATCGTTGTGCGTCGCCACCACCACCGTGGTCCCGGTGCGATTCATCTCCTGAAGGAGTTGCATCAGCCGCTCCGCCTGCGCGTCGTCGAGATTGCCGGTCGGCTCGTCGGCCAGCAGCAGGCTCGGCCGCCCCACCACCGCACGCGCGATCGCGACCCGTTGCTGCTCGCCGCCTGAGAGCTGCGGCGGGCGGGAGCCGAGCCTGTCAAGCAACCCGACCCAGCGCAGCATCTCGTGCACATCGGCGCGGATCTGCCCCTCAGGCCGCCCGGCAATGCGCAACGGCAGCGCCACGTTGTCGAATGCCGAAAGATGCGGCATAAGCCGGAAATCCTGGAACACCACGCCGATCCGGCGCCGCAGTCGGGGAAGCGCCTGTCGCTCCGATCTGCCGACATCGCAACCCAGGATCGACACGCGCCCGCTCGTCGGCCGGACCGCCAAGTACATTAATCGCAGCAGGCTCGACTTGCCGGCGCCCGAGGCGCCCAGCAACCAGCGGAACCCGCCTTCCGGAATGATGAAGTTGAGGTCGCGCAGCACGTCCGGCCCAACCTGTTCGGCGTGGGCGTATCTTAGACCGACCTGCTCGAACCGTATCATCCGGCTGCCATGCGTCCCTCCGCCCATTCTTGCCACTCTGCGGGCCGCGCCGGAACCCTGTCGAACGCGAGTCTCAAGGTCGTTTCCGTGATTGCAAGCACACGCACGGTTGCGCACGATCCCGTGCGTCTCAGACCCGGAGAGTTCCACCATGCGGATCGTCTGCCCGGATTGCGCGGCCGCCTACGAGGTGCCCGATGGCATGCTCGCCGCGCCCCGGACGGTGCGCTGCGCCCGTTGCGGCCGCGAGTGGTCGCCAACGCCCGTCACGCAGGACGAGGCGGACCGTATCGAGCCAGTGAACGAGATGCGCGGGCAACCGTCACTGGTGGAGCCGGTCGCCGACCCTCTCGACATGCGCTCGCCACCACCGACCGGGGTGTTCCCTGAGAAACCGCGGACGTCCCTGCCGAGCGACGATCGGGCACCGCGCCGCGCTTTGGCCTGGACGCGAAACCCCCTCGCATTGGCTCGCGCCGGCTGGGCGGGGAGCCTCATTCTGCTACTGGTGCTCGCCTGGGCGGCCTACACGTGGCGCGGCGCCATCATCCATGTCTGGCCCCCGAGCGAGCGGCTCTACCTTGCACTCGGCATGGCTTGACGACCCACTCGCCGTAAATACTCGGCTTCTCCGTCCCGGAAGGAACTCGCATGCCGTTCAGAGTACAAGTCGGTCCGCCGCAGATCTCCATCCACCAGGGGCAAACCGTGCTGGTCACCGAGCAGGATGGCCAGGTCCGGTTCCCGAGCGACAAAGGCCTGTACTTCCGCGACACGCGGCTGGTCGGTAGCTGGACGATCTACGCCAACGGCGAGGAATGGGACCTGCTGAACGGCGGCTCGGTATACTATTACGCAGCCCGAATTTTCCTTACCAATCGGCCGATCGTCACCGAGGACGGAACCATACCGCCGCACACGCTGGCGCTCGAGGTCAGCCGTTCCATCAGCGGCGGGATGCATGAGGACCTCGACCTCACCAATCATGGCGGCAAGCCGGTGCGGTTCCAGCTCGAGATCGCAATACGATGCGACTTCGCCGACATCTTCGAAGTGAAGTCCGACCGCATCGTCCGTCGCGGCCGGATTGAGACGCAGTGGTTCGAAGACGACCAGCGACTCGTCAATGCCTACCTCAACGCCGATTTCTCGCGCAGCGTGACCATCCTGCCGCAGAAACAATCCTCACGCGCGGTCTACGCCAATGGCAGGCTCAGCTTCGAGGTGGCGCTCGAACCAGGCCAATCATGGCATTGCTGCCTCGAATACACTCTCGCAGACGGCGCGGATGTGATCCCCGCACCGGGTGAATGCACGACTCAGGCGCACGGCTCCGAGCACGCCGAAACGCTCGCCGATTGGCTCCAGAACGTGATGAAGGTGCAAACCAGCAACGAGGAATTCTATCGCCTTTACCGCCAGGCGGTCGAGGACATGGCGGCGCTGCGCCTGCCAACTCCCGGCACCGACCACATGGCGTTCCTCCCCGCCGCCGGACTGCCCTGGTTCCTCGCTCCGTTCGGCCGCGACAGCCTCATCGTGTCCTTGCAGAACCTACTGATTTATCCGGGGTTCGCGCGCGGCACGCTGCAGGTGCTGGGGGCGCTGCAGTCCAAGGTGGACGACCCGCATCGCGACGCAGAGCCGGGCAAGATCCTGCACGAGCTGCGCCGCGGCGAACTGGCGCATTTCAAGCTGATTCCGCACACCCCGTATTACGGCACCGCGGATGCCACGCCGCTCTACCTGATCACCCTGCACGCCGCTTGGCGCGCGACCGGCGATCGAGACCTGCTGGAGCAATATGCGGGCACCGCCGAAGCCTGTCTCGAATGGATCGACCGCGACGGCGACCGTGACGGCGACGGCTTCCAGGAATACCAAACCCGCTCCGATGCAGGCTACGAGAACCTGGCGTGGAAGGACTCCGGCGATTGCGTCGTCTACCCGGACGGCTCGCTCGTCAAAGGGCCGAAAGCACTTTGCGAGCTGCAGGGCTACGTGTACGACGCTTGGCTGCGGATGGCGGACGTGTATCAGGAGCTCGGCAAGCCCGACCGCGCAGCCGAATTGCGGGCGAAGGCCGCGGCGCTGTTCGAGCGGTTCAATGACGCGTTCTGGGACGAAGAATTTGGCTTCTATGCCTTCGGCCTCGACGGCGACAAGCGCAAGATACTGTCCGTCTCCTCCAACGTCGGGCATTGCCTGTGGTCAGGCATTATTCGGCAGGATCGGGCCAAACCGGTGGTAAACCGCTTGATGCAGCCGGATATGTGGAGCGGCTGGGGTATCCGGACCCTCTCCGCGCTCAACCCGGCGTTCAACCCGTACAACTATCAAACCGGGTCCGTGTGGCCGCATGACAACGGGATCATCGCATTGGGCTTCAAGCGGTACGGGTTTGGCGCGGAAGCAGCCGCTGTCGCGCACGACATCAGCCGCGCCGCCGGGCATTTCCAGTCCAACCAGCTCCCGGAACTATACGCGGGTATTCGGAAAGACAACGGCAATTTCCCGGTCCAGTATCTCGGCGCCAATGTGCCACAGGCCTGGGCGGCGGGATCGACGTTCATGTTACTGCAAGCGATGCTGGGCGTGATTCCGGACGGGTTGGGCAATCGCCTTTTCGTGTTCCCCGAGCTGCCGGCATGGTTGCCCGACATAACCGTCACCGATTTGACGGTGGGCAAGCAGAGCTTCGACATCCGCTTCCGGCGCGAGGACGGCGGAACGTCGTTCGAAGTGCTCAAGGGTGACCGCGCCGCAGTCATTCACCGTCCTCCCGAGGTCGATCTCGAGAATCTGCGCAACGGAACACGAGACTGAGTTGCCAGCGGTGCTCGTCCAGACATCACACCGCCTAAATTACAACCAGCGCTGCCAGTGCAATCAGCAGGCCGCGTGTGTTTCACATGAAGTTTCTCCGGATCAGCTGTCGCCACGCGCCTAATTGCTTCCATCTCCGGCCTCAATCGGATAGCCTTGCAACCCAAGGTCATCATTCTTTTTTCAGGACAACTTTGCCTGATGGGCGAGACCCGCAGCGACGACTTCCACGCGCTTTTCGACTCGGAATGGTATCTAGAGCGGTATCCCGATGTCGCCGGCACCGGGGTGGACCCGCTCGACCATTTTCTCAGCTACGGGGCTGCCGAGAACCGTAATCCGAACGCCTACTTCGACAGTGGATGGTATCTCGCGCAAAACCCGGATGTCGCCGAAGCCTGCCTGCATCCGCTCGTGCATTACCTGCAGCACGGCGGCCGCGAGTTGCGCAATCCCCATCCGCGCTTCGATGCGGTGTTCTACGTTGAGGAACACCCGGAAGCGGCCAACAACCCGATGGTGTTTCACGTGTTGACCGGCGCGGCGCAGGGCTGGCCGACCGAGAAGACCGTGGCGATCGCCGATTACCTGCCGTCGGGCAACCGACCACCGAAATGCCCCGCCGCGGTCGAGGTCGACGTCGTCATCCCCGTCTATCGCGGCTTGGAGCAGACGAAGCGCTGTTTGGCGTCTGTGCTTGCCGACAAGGACCGGCCTCGCGGGCAGATCATCGTGGTTGATGACTGCTCGCCCGAGCCGGGGCTTTCCGCATGGCTTGACGAGGCGAACGCGACCGGCCGCATTCGGCTGATCCGCCATCGCCGCAACATGGGCTTCGTGGTCTCGGTCAATCGCGGCATGAAGGTATCCGATCACGCCGATGTCGTGCTGCTGAATAGCGATACGGTCGTCCCGCATGGCTGGCTACGTCGGCTGGCCGGTCACGCCTACGCAGGCGCGCGCACCGGTTCCGTGTCACCGTTCTCGAACAATGCGACGATCTGCAGCTACCCGCTTGACGCGGGCGGTCCGATGCCGTTCGGGTGCGACCTCACCACGATCGATGCGGCATGCCAGGACGTGAACGGCGGGCGCAGCGTCGATGTCCCCACCACCGTCGGCTTCGCGATGTACATCCGCCGCGCCTGCCTCGACGAGGTGGGCCCGTTCGACGCGGAAACCTTTGGCCGCGGCTACGGCGAGGAGAACGATTTCTGCCTTCGCGCTACGCAGCTCGGCTGGCATCACGTCCTGGCGTGCGACACCTTCGTCTATCACGAGGGTCAAGTCAGCTTCGGCGTCGGCTCGGAAGACGCAGATGGCAAATTCGCCCTCCTGACGGAGCGCCACCCGGAATTTCCGGCACGCGTGGCCCGCCATGTTCGTCGCGACAGGGTTGGGCCGTCCCGTTTGGCGTTGACCGCCGGGCTGTTCGCCCGCTCCGGAAAGCCCACTTTGCTGTTCGCTTCCCACGGGCTCGGCGGCGGCGTGCAGCAGCATATTGACGGATTGGTCGAGCGGCTTGCCGGTCAGGCCAACGTACTGCTGCTTTGCTCCACGTCCCGCGGAATCACTCTCTCGGTCCCCGCCTGCCCCGACCATCCGGAACTTGCGCTGGCCGACGACCGGCTCGACGACGTTGAGGCGATCCTTCGCTCCGCCCGGGTTATGCGCGCCCATGTCCACCATCTGCTCGGGATGGACTTCGACCTGCGCGGGCTGCTGCGCCGGCTCGACGTGCCGTTCGATTTCACCGCCCACGACTACTTCCCGATCTGCCCGCAGATCAACTTGCTGCCTCAGCGCAACGGACAGTATTGCGGCGAGCCGGGACCGGAAGGCTGCAACGCGTGCATCGCCGAGCGTCCCGAGTCCGGGGCCCGAGATATCCTCTCGTGGCGTCGGACACATGCGTGGCTGTTGCAGGAAGCCGATCGCGTGATCTGCCCAAGCGAGGACGCCCGGCAACGGTTAGCGCGATACGGGCTCGATGCCCGTGGCATCGTAGCGCCGCACGAGCCCATTCCGGGTGCGGCGTGGCCGATCCAGCTGCCCGACCGCGCTAAGGAGCGGGGACGGGCACGCCCGCTCCGCGTCGCCATGCTTGGGGTGCTGGCCAATCACAAGGGCGCCTGGCGGGTCGAAGCAGTGGCGGAAAGTGCCGACTCGGACGAGTTCGAATTCCACCTGATCGGCTATACGGAAGAGCCGCTGTCCCAATGCGCCGGCGCGCGTGTGCGAGAGACCGGCAAATATCAGGCGCCCGAGTTGCCGGCTCTGATCGCGCGCGTTCGGCCGGACGTGATCTGGTTTTCGGCGCAATGGCCGGAAACCTACAGCTATACGCTTACCGCCGCGATCGAGTCTGGCCTGCCGATCGTGGCACCGGGGATCGGCTCCTTCCCGGAACGGCTCAAGGATCGACCGCTTGCCTGGATCGTCGATGCCTCGGCACTCGCCGCGACTTGGATCGAGACGTTTCGAGACGTGCAGCGCAGCCTGGCCGCGCGCCGGACGCCACCTCGCGCGCGGACCCGCATTCCCGTGCGCGATTTTTATGCCGGCGCTTACGTCGAGCCTCTGGCCCGCCCCGCTCTCACAGGCGGCCCGCTCGACCTGCGTCGCCCCGGGCGGACGACGGTCCTGGCGGTGCCGGAACGCCTTGGCGCCGGAACGCTGAGCCCGTGCGCCTATATTCGTTTGTTGCTTCCGCTCGACCATCCGATGATCGGCGGCGGCATGGAAGTGGTGCTCGCCGACGCGGAGGAGGCCCTGCGTTACCGGGCCGACATCGTCATCTGCCAACGCCACTCCGCCCCCGACATCGAGAGCGTCCAGCAACTCGTCGACCATTGCCGCAAGACGCGAGCGCGGCTGGTATACGATCTCGACGACGACCTGCTTGACATCCCGCCCGAGCACGCAGATTTCGCCATGCTTGCCCCTCGCAGCTTGGCAGTCGCCACCATGGTGAGAGAGGCGAACGCCGTCTGGGTCTCGACGACAATCCTACGCGACAAGCTCGCCGCGGTGCGACGGGACGTGCGCGTGGTGCCGAACGGGCTCGACGAAAGACTGTGGCGCGCCGTCCCTCCGCCGGAGCGCGTGCCCTTCGGGCCGTTGCGATTGTTGTTCATGGGCACCGCGACGCATGACGCGGATTTCGCGCTCGTGCTGCCGGCGCTCGAACGGCTGCACGCCGAGCATGGAGACCGGGTGCATGTCGAGGTGCTCGGCTTCACCGCCCGCGATCTGCCCTCATGGATCGGACGGGTCAGACTGCCGCCAACAGCCTCGGCGTCATATCCTGGCTTCGTTAACTGGATGGTGAATCACAATACGTGGGATGCCGGGGTCGCGCCTTTGCTCGACACGCCGTTCAATCGTTGCAAGTCGTCGATCAAGACGATCGACTACGCCGCATTGGGGCTTGCCGTGCTGGCGTCCGAAGTCGGGGTCTATCGCGGGTCGCTGGCCGACGGCGTGGCCGGTTGGCTGGTTCCCGAAACCACTGAAGGGTGGTTCGAGGCATTCAGCCGCCTCGCTCGGGACTCGCGACTCGTAAAGCGCCTGCGCGAGGCATCCCGCACAGCCTTCCTGGCGCATACACTCGAGAGTCAGGCGGCAGACAGGCGGTCCGCCTGGGCGGATGTCGCCCGGATGGACACGACCCGACCTGCCCGCCGCGCCGTGGCAGCATAGAGCCGGACGCCTTTACGGGGCTGCGCGTCCGGCCTCCGCTCGACGGGCCTGCAGGCGTCCGCCATGCGATTGCTCGCCGCCTTTGCGGCCTGCCTCGGCCGCGAGCTTATGATCCTGCGAGAACGGCCGCTTGTCCGCCGGGACGCTGCTGCCACCCTTCGAGGCGATCTCACGCTGGCGTGCCGGATCCATCGAGGCGAACCCGCGATTGCCGCGAACCCGCGCCGTCAGCTCGGTCATGATGTCTGTCTCCCTTGATTGTCCCGAACGGTCCTGCCGTTCAGTTGCCAACGGAGCTTGGCCGCGGTGGTTGCGATTACCCGACCGCTGCGCCGTCGGATCGCGTCGGAACCCACCGAGCGCAGCCGAGCGGCTGCGTTAGACTCGCGTCTGCTCGGACTTCCGTTTGCGCTGGTGCCAGGCATCCATCAGCTGCAGCACCGTCGCCGCCGTCTCCTCGATCGACCGTCGGGTGACATCGATCACCGGCCAGCCACGGCGATTACACAAGCGCCGTGCCCAGAGCAGCTCGGCCTTCACTGCATCCTCGTCCACGTATTCCTGCGCATCCGCGCGAACGGCCCCGGCAGCGGTCCCGGCGTTGATTAATCGCAGCCGGTGCCGGCGGATTTCGATCAACGACCCGACATCCAAGGTCAGACCGATTACGGGACACTCCGGGCCGTCCAATCCGGGTGGGTCGGGCAGGTTGGGCACCAGGGGCACATTGGCTGCCTTGATGCCCCGATTGGCCAGATAGAAGCAGGTCGGCGTCTTGGAACTGCGCGAAACGCCGACCAGGACGACGTCAGCCTCGGCGATCCCCGCCTGGGATTGGCCGTCGTCATGCGCCAGCACGTAATGCATCGCGTCGATGCGACGGAAATAGTCGGCGTCGAGCACGTACTGCCGCCCCGGTCGCGCCGTCGCCTGCTCGCCGATCTTCTCCTGCAGCAAGATCATCACCGGGTCCAGCACGTTGATGACCTGCACGTCGAGCCGCTGGCAGGTGGTCTCGAGGTCGGCCCGCAGCGCCTTGTCGACCAGCGTGGAAAGCACCGGGCCCGGCTCCGCCTCGATCCCTTCGAGCACGCGATGCAGCTGAAATCGGGTCCGGATCAGGCTCCAGCGATGGTAGACGATCTGTACGTGTTCGAACTGCGCCGTCGTCGCTCGCGCGATCGAGTTCAAGGTCTCGCCGGTCGCGTCCGAGACCAAATGCAGGTCGATGGGAGCCGCTGCCATAGATCGAGGATAGCGGGGATGACCGCAGCGCGCATCCCGGAACTCGGACCCCACCCGGCGGGGAGCGGGGACATCCGGCCTGCCGCCCGTTCAGCGGGAAAGTCAGCCCTTGCTCTCGGGAGAGCTGGGGACAATGCTCTGGAAGGCAGCGTATGCAACCCGTTAGGTCGAGTTTCCGCTGTGGAAGAAATGGGCCGCAGATTGCTGGAACCGGGGTACCTCGTTATCCACGGGCCCAACTACCACTCCATCAATTCTTCTATGTCTTCTTTCCTGGTAAGCGATGGGGATGACGAAAAACCTGCTTCGGGTGTTGAGCGGAGAAGCTATCTGGCCGCCACCCATATGGCTTATGCGCCAGGCCGGACGCTATCTGCCGGAGGACCGAGCCGTTCGTGCCCGTGCGGGCGATTTCATCGCACTCTGCATCAACCCGGCATGCTGGGCGATTACGCTTTGATGAGCGGTGCCGACGGCATCGGTATGGATACGGCAACCGACCCGGCCCGCGCCCAGTGGCTGGTGCCGGCTCGAACCGCGTTGCAGGGCAATCTTGATCCGATGGCACTGCTTGCCGGCGGGACTGCACTGCGCGACGAAGCGAACGGCATCCTGCTTGCCATCCGCGGCCGGCCCTTCATCTTCAACCTCGGCCATGGAATCGTCCCTCAAACCCCACCCGAGCACGTTGCCGCGCTCACCGAGCTCGTTCGTGCCGCGTGATCTGCCGATAGTGCCGCGCCGCGTCGCGATCGTGCTGTTCAATCTGGGCGGACCGGACCGGCCGGAGGCGATCCGCCCGTTCCTGCTAAACCTGTTCCGCGATCCGGCTATCCTGCGCGTGCCGTTCTTCGTCCGCCCGATCCTGGCGCGGGTCATCGCGCGATCACGGGTCAAGCCTGCCAGCGAGAACTATGCCCTTCTCGGCGGTCGCTCCCCGTTGCTGGATCTCACCCGCGAGCAAGCGGTCGCGTTGCAGGCGGCGTTGCCGGAGCTGGATGCGCGCTGCTTCGTCGCGATGCGCTACTGGCATCCCTTCAGCAATGAGGCCGCTCGCGCGGTGAAGGAATTTGCCCCCGAGCACCTGCTGCTGCTGCCGCTGTACCCGCAGTATTCCACCACCACGACCGGCAGCTCGCTCACTGCTTGGCGGGAGGCCGCGGCATCGGCGGGGCTCGTCGTGCAAACGACGGTGGTGTGCTGTTATTACGCCGACCCAGGCTACACGGCGGCGACCGCCGTCTCGGTTCAGGCGGCTTATGATCGGGCGCGTGCCGCCCTGCCGGCCGGCTCTGCCTTGCGCGTGCTGTTTTCCGCGCATGGCCTGCCGAAAGGCATCGTCGAGGCCGGCGACCCTTACCAATATCAGGTGGAGCAAACGGTCGGTGCCGTGCTGGACGCCTGGAGGGGTGCCCGTCCCGAATGGGCGATCTGCTATCAGTCCCGCGCCACACCGCAGGAGTGGATCGAGCCGAGCACCGAAATGGAGATCGAACGGGCGGCGCACGATCGCAAGGCCATACTCGTCGTGCCGATCGCCTTTGTCTCCGAGCACTCCGAGACCTTGGTTGAGCTCGACGTGGAATACCGCGCCCTGGCCGACCGGCTCGGCGTGCCGGGCTACTTTCGCGCGCCCGCGCAGAACGCTGATCCGGGCTTCATCGCGTCGTTGGCCGGACTCGTGCGCCAAACCCTGGCCGAAGGACCTGGCCTGTGCAGCTTCGCCCCCGGGCGGACCTGCCCGCGCGAGCACGCGGACTGTCCGCATGTCCGCGCAGCACCCGAGCTTGTCGCGTGAAGCTCGAGTTCCTGGCGTGGCTGTATCCCTGGACCAAGGCCTTCCACGTCATCGCCCTGATCGCCTGGATGGCGGGCACCCTCTATCTGCCCCGCTTGTTCGTATATCACTGCGACGTTCCGCGCGGCTCCGTGGAGAGCGAGCGCTTCAAGGTCATGGAACGCCGCTTGTTCAAGCAGATCACCAATCCGGCGATGATGGCGACCTGGACATTCGGGATCTTGCTGGTGTTGACGCCAGGGACGATGAGCTGGGCCGATGGGTGGTGGCACGTCAAGCTGTTCTGCGTGATTGCCCTTTCGGCCTTCCACGGCGCATTGTCGCGCTGGCGCAAGGATTTTCTTGAGGACCGCAACACACGCCCGCAGCGCTTCTATCGGATCGCCAACGAGATACCGACTTTGCTTATGGTCATCATCGTCGTCATGGTTGTGGTGCGGCCGTTCTGAGCTGGTCTTGACCTTAGGGGAGCGTTATCCCATTTAAGTGATTGACGGATTGTGCTGCGTCGCCGTAGCTTGCGTATATATCCGCCGACGGCGCGGTTCGTCGCGCCCCTACCTCACCTTTGGGCCAGCAGTCCTAATCCGAGTTTGCCCGGCACCGGTTCGCGGTGACCCGTACTCCCAGGCCTCGGGCTGCATCTGCTCCCATCGCTCCCAGATTGAACGACCCCGAGGCGTCCATGCATCTCGCAGAACTAAAAGCAAAAACTCCAGCTGATCTACTCAGCTTCGCGGAATCGCTGCAGATCGAGAACGCGTCATCGCTGCGCAAGCAGGACATGATGTTCGCCATCCTCAAGAATCTTGCCGAGAACGACCAAGCGATCTCAGGAGAAGGCACGCTCGAAATCCTGCCCGACGGCTTCGGCTTCCTGCGTAGCCCGGAGGCGAACTATCTCCCCGGCCCCGACGACATCTATGTGTCGCCTTCCCAGGTGCGCCGCTTCGGCCTGCGCACCGGCGACTCCGTGGAGGGCCAGATTCGCGCGCCGAAGGATGGCGAGCGCTACTTCGCGCTTCTCAAGGTCAACACGATCAATTTCGAGCCGCCCGAGGCGGTGCGTCATCGGATCAACTTTGATAACTTGACCCCGCTCTACCCTGAGCGCCGGCTGAAGATGGAAGTAGAGAACTTCGAGTCGGTCGCGAAAGGGCCGTCGAAGGACTTTACGCCGCGCGTCATCGACCTGATCGCGCCGATCGGCATGGGCCAGCGCGCGCTGATCGTTGCGCCGCCGCGAACAGGCAAGACGGTGATGCTGCAGAACATCGCCGCCGCAATCTCGCACAACCACCCGGATGTCTTCCTGATCGTGCTGCTCATTGACGAGCGGCCCGAGGAGGTCACCGACATGGCGCGCAGCGTGAAGGGCGAGGTGGTGTCCTCCACCTTCGACGAGCCGGCCACGCGGCATGTGCAGGTGACGGAGATGGTGCTGGAGAAGGCCAAGCGCTTGGTCGAGCACAAGCGCGATGTGGTAATCCTGCTCGACAGCATCACGCGTCTGGCGCGCGCCTACAACACCGTCGTCCCCTCGTCCGGCAAGGTGCTGACCGGCGGTGTCGATGCCAACGCGCTGCAGCGGCCGAAGCGTTTCTTCGGCGCGGCGCGCAACATCGAGGAAGGCGGCTCTCTCACTATCATCGCCACCGCGCTGGTCGACACCGGCAGCCGAATGGATGAGGTGATCTTCGAGGAGTTCAAGGGCACCGGCAACTCGGAGGTGATCCTTGACCGTAAGCTCTCGGACAAGCGCACCTTCCCGGCCATCGACATCACCAAGAGCGGCACGCGCAAGGAGGAGTTGCTGGTCGAGAAGAGCACGCTGTCGAAGATGTGGGTCCTGCGCCGTATCCTGAACCCGATGGGAACGGTCGATTCGATGGAGTTCCTCCTCGATAAGCTGAAGTACAGCAAGACCAACCAGGATTTCTTCGACGCCATGAACACCTGAGCTTGGCCCGACGCGCGCCGACGCCAGCGATCGCTGCAAACTAGCGGGCCGGGAGATGCGTTTGTTCCTCCAGGGTCAGCCGGAGCGGACGGGATGCAAGGGGTTCAGGGCGGTCACGGAGAGGCCGCCCACGCCGGTGCAGGCGGACGGACCATCCGCGAACCGCTGATCTGCTTCTCCCACCTTGGCTGGAATTTCGTTTTCCAACGTCCGCAACATCTCATGAGCCGGGCAGCGCGGGCTCGGACGGTCTTCTTCTGGGAAGAGCCGATTTTCGAGGCTCGTGACGCGCCGGCGCTGGTGCTGAACAAATCACGCGAAGGCGTGCTGATTGCAACGCCACATCTTCCGACCGAGTTGCTCGACGACGGCTCGATAGCGGTGCAGCGGCATTTGCTGGACGGGTTGGTGGAGAGGCACCGGCTTGCCCGTCCGGTGCTCTGGTACTACACGCCCCAGGCGCTGCCATTCTCGGCGCATTTGCGAAGCTCGGTGATCGTCTACGACTGCATGGATGAGCTCACGGGGTTCCGTGGCGCGGACCCTACGCTGCCGCTGAACGAGCACGCCTTGCTCAGTCGCGCTGACCTCGTGTTCACGGGCGGGTTCAGCCTTTATGAGGCGAAGCGCCAACAGCACCCGGCGGTTTATCCGCTTCCGAGCGGCGTGGACGTTGCCCATTTCACTCGCGCCCGCGCAGGGCGGATGGACCCGGCCGACCAGTGCGCCATCCCGCATCCGCGGCTAGGTTACTGCGGCGTCATCGACGAGCGATTGGACTACGAACTGTTAGGCCGTCTGGCTGACGCACGGCCGGGCTGGCACGTCGTCATGGTTGGACCACTTGCAAAGGTGGAACCGGTGGAGCTGCCGCGATTGTCTAACATCCACTATTTAGGTGCCAAGTCCTATGACGATCTCCCGGCGTATCTTTCTGGGTGGGAAGCGGCGCTGATGCCGTTCGCGCTCAACGAAGCGACCCGCTTCATCAGTCCGACGAAGACGCCCGAGTATTTGGCCGCCGGCTTGCCCGTCGTGTCCACGCCCGTCGTGGACGTGGTTCGGCACTATGGCAGGACGCAAGCGGTCGGCATCGGTGCCACGCTCGAGGAATTCATCGCCGGGGTGGAACGCGCCCTGGTGCTTAGGGCGTCCCCCGGCGACTGGCTGACCGACGTCGATGCCGTTCTCAAGACATCATCCTGGGACGGCATCTGGGAGCGCATGGAACGGCTCATGCGCGAGTGCGCAGGGACAACTCCGGTCGGCGCCAAGGTCGTTACCGGCAGCACCCGTGCAAAAAGGATCGGGCTGGCCCGCACCTATGATGTTTTAGTGGTCGGCGCCGGCTTCGCCGGGTCGGTGCTGGCTGAGCGCTTGGCCGCGAGCGGTAGCCGCGTGCTGCTGGTTGACCGGCGAAATCACGTCGCGGGCAACGCCTTCGATCACTTCGATGATGCGGGAGTGCTGGTCCATCGCTATGGCCCACACGTCTTCCACACCAACGGCGAGCAGATCGTACGCTACCTCAGCCGCTTCACCGGATGGCACCCGTACGAGCACCGTGTGCGAGCGCGCGTGGGCGATCGCCTGCTGCCGGTGCCGATCAACCGCACCACGGTCAACGAGTTCTTCGGGCTCGAACTCGAGAAACATCAGGTCGCGTCTTTCCTGGCGACCAAGGCGATCGCGGTCGCCGCCGTGCGCAGTTCGGAGGACGTTGTGCTCGCCGCGGTCGGGCGGGAACTCTACGATGCGTTCTTTCGAGGTTACACACGCAAGCAATGGGGCATGGATCCGAGTAGACTCGATAAATCGGTCACGGCGCGCGTCTCGACGCGGGTCAACGACGATGACCGGTACTTCACCGACAGTTTTCAGGCGATGCCGCGGCAGGGTTTTACGCGTATGTTCGAGAACATGCTCGATCACTGCAACATCACGCGCCTGCTGGGCACCGATTACCGTGAGGTCCGCGATGAGATCGCATTCGACCACCTGGTGTTCACGGGCCCCGTCGACGAGTATTTCGACTACTGCTTCGGCGCGCTGCCGTATCGATCACTTCGATTCGAGCATCGCACGCTGGACGAGCAGTGGCATCAGCCGGTTGCGGTCATCAATCATCCCTCGCCGGAGGTGGCTTACACCCGGATTAGCGAGTTCAAGCATATGACCGGGCAGACGCATCGGAAGACGAGCATCTGCTACGAATTCCCGAGCGACCGAGGCGATCCCTACTATCCCGTGCCATGCGATGAGACTGCGGCTCTGTACGCTCGCTATCAGGCTCTGGCAGATGCTACCCCGGACGTTACGTTCGTCGGCCGTCTCGCCACCTATCGCTACTACAACATGGACCAGGTGGTCGGGCAGGCGCTCGCCGCGTTCAAGCGGTTGGCCGCACGAGGGTCGGTGCGGGTGCAAGCCTCCGTCCGGCAAGATCGAGGTGCTGCGGACTGAGGCGTCGGCCTGCCCGAACTAGTGCCGGGCGAACCCGCTTGGCAGGAACCCCGCGCGATTGGGGCATCCGGAGTTCTGGCCGAAGCCCACGCGCTCGGCGGGTTCCGGCTGGAAGTTCTTGGAGAGCACGACCCTGATCTCCTCGATATAGGCGCGCGACGGAGTGCCTTCCTCCCGGCTGAACCGGCAGTTCACGATCATTGCTGCCGCCAATGCCGGATCCTTGGCCGCCACCGCCGTCAAAAGATCGTCGACATGCACGTCGCGGCCAAGCAGGCCACCGTCACGCAGGACGCCGCCGATCTTGTCGTTCGCCCACTCGGCCAAGTGGATGACATTCGTGAAGTAGGTTTCGGCTTCCAGCCCGGAGCAAGTGCCGTGCCGCCGCCACTCGTAGCGGTCGAGCCCGTCGGTGACTCCCGGCATGTAGCGGACAAGCGATTGGCGGATCGGGGGAGACAGTCGGCCGAGAGGTGGGCCCTCGCAGTATTGCGGCTGCAGGTTCACGCTCACCCGCTCGCGGTTGGGCCATAAGCCATGGACGGTGAGCGGCGTGTCCTGGAACGACGCGTCGGTCGTGCTCCGACATTCCTGCTTCTCTGCATAGCGGGCAGACAATGCGCAGAACGACGGGGCAATGGTGAAGTTCATCAAGTAGAAGTCGAATGCCCCCGGCTGTTCCGACGTGCGATCTGCGGCGGGTTGCGCGCTCGAAGGGCCGCCCAGGCAGGCACCTGTCAGAAAGCACACGAGGCTAGCCCAGCGAGCAAAAAGGCGACAGTGCACTGTCAGCAATCTCCGGTTGTGCAACTCCCAGAATGGCACACTCTCGGGGCAAGCTGCCACTGCGATGTTTGGTACGAGCGGTGACTTGGCCCCGCCTGTCATGCTACGGCGGCGCACTCGATAGGAGAGCTTCATGCCCGACGTTTCCACGCCGCCGGACTACAAGGTGAGCGACATCGCTCTTGCCAGCTGGGGGCGCAAGGAGATTGCAATGGCCGAGGATGAGATGCCCGGCCTCATGGCGACGCGAACCGAGTATGGCGCCTCCAAGCCGCTGCAGGGGGCTCGCATCGTGGGTTGCCTGCACATGACGATCCAGACCGCGGTGCTGATCGAGACGTTGCTTTCCCTCGGCGCCAGTGTCCGCTGGTCGTCGTGCAACATCTTCTCGACCCAGGATCATGCTGCGGCCGCCGTCGCCGCGGCCGGGGTGCCGGTGTTCGCCTGGAAGGGCATGGACGAGAAGGAGTTCTGGTGGTGCATCGAGCAGACGGTGCGCGGCCCGGATGGCTGGACGCCGAACCTGATCCTCGACGACGGCGGCGACGTGACGAAGCTGCTGCATGAAAAGTACCCGGATATGCTGCGCCCGGTCCGCGGCGTCTCCGAGGAGACTACGACGGGTGTGCACCGGCTTCGCGACATGGCGCGAGACGGCACGTTGCTTGTCCCCGCCATCAACGTGAATGACAGCGTCACCAAGTCCAAGTTCGACAATCTGTACGGCTGCCGCGAGAGCTTGGTGGACGGGATCCGTCGCGGCACCGACGTGATGATGGCCGGCAAGATCGCCGTGGTCGCCGGCTTCGGCGACGTGGGCAAGGGCTCGTCCGCTAGCCTGCGCAACGCCGGTTGCCGCGTGCTTGTAACCGAGATCGACCCGATCTGCGCGTTGCAGGCGGCCATGGAGGGCTATGAAGTCGTGACGATGGACCAGGCCGCCCCTCGCGGCGACATCTTCGTCACCGCGACCGGCAATGTCGACGTCATCACCCAGGATCACATGCGGGCGATGAAGCATCGGGCGATCGTGTGCAACATCGGCCATTTCGACAGCGAGATCCAAATAGAGGCGCTGCGAAACTATCGGTGGGAGAACGTCAAGCCGCAGGTCGACGAAGTCGTGTTCCCCGACGGCAAGCGCCTGATCGTGCTCTCGGAAGGCAGGCTGGTGAACCTCGGCAACGCCACCGGCCATCCGAGCTTCGTGATGAGCGCCAGCTTCACCAATCAGGTGCTCGCCCAGATCGAGCTCTTCGCCGCGCCGGCGGGGAAATACGCTCGCCAGGTCTACACGTTGCCCAAGCACCTCGACGAGAAGGTCGCGGCGCTGCATCTCGCCAAGGTCGGAGCGACATTGACCAAGCTGTCGCCAAAGCAGGCCGACTATCTCGGGATCAACGCCGGCGGCCCGTTCAAGCACGATCTCTATCGATACTAAAAGTCTCAGACGGCGGGCTGGCTGCGGCGGGCGAAATAGGCTCGTCGGTTGCCAGCATGAGATCGATCGCGTGAATGACCACGCATTGAAGCATGGCCACGGCTTGCAGAATGGTGAGATTGGCGTTCAGTACAGCGACGGTGTTTCATCGCTGGCCCGCGTGACGGCCCGTTTCCGCGGCTGCTGGTAAGATCGATGTGTCGCGAAGCTTTCACGTTGCCGCGATGGCGGCGTTGAGCCGACAATCTCAGTTTCTTCATCTTTCCGGCGGAGAACCGGGAATGGCGTCCGGAGTTTAGGCGGCGCTCGCAGCGGGTCGGTCTTGGTATACGAGTTCGGGCGGTTGGAGGGACTTGTTGATGGAGGTGGCCTCGGCCTACTGCGCTCTGCCGCGAACCGAGGCTCTGCGGCGGGCGTTGTCCGGTTTGCGCAACGACCAGGCCGTCGATGACCTGCTGTTTCTAGAATCCTGGGAAGCGGACCCGTTGCCGGGTGCCGGTCCGGCACTGCGCGTGGGCCAACTCCGGCGCGCGAATCCTGGGCTCGCCGCCGAAATTCGCGCTGAGCTGCGACGGGGCCGCCCGCTCACGCCGACCGAGCGCGAAGCATTAGGATCGGCTGCTGCACCGCGCTGACCAACTTCCCATTATTGCGTCCGCGCGATGCTGATGGCAGCTTCGAGGCGATGGAGGACGCGCAATGGCGGTGAACAAAGTCTATCCCGATCCGCAAGCGGCGCTTGGTGGCCTGCTGCGGGACGGGATGACGATAATGTCGGGCGGTTTCGGCCTGTGCGGCATCCCATCCGCCCTAATCGAGGCGATCCGTTCCTCCGGGGTCAAGGGCCTCACGATCATCTCCAATAACGCAGGGGTGGATGACGCGGGGCTCGGCATCCTGCTGCAAACCCGGCAAGTCAGCAAAATGATCAGCTCCTACGTCGGCGAGAATGCCACCTTCGCGCGGCAGTATCTCGCGGGCGAGTTGGAGATCGAGTTCAACCCGCAAGGCACGCTTGCGGAGCGCATCCGCGCCGGAGGAGCCGGGATCCCGGCGTTCTATACGCCGACAGGCGTGGGCACGCAGGTTTCCGAGCGCAAGGAGACCAAGGTGTTCGACGGCCGCACCTACCTGATGGAGCGCGGCCTGTTCGCCGATCTTGCCATCGTCCACGCCTGGAAGGGCGACCCCGAAGGCAACCTCGTCTATCGAAAAACCGCTCGGAACTTCAACCCGATGATGGCGACGGCCGCGAAGACCACAGTAGCCGAGGTCGAGCATCTGGTCGGTCTGGGCGAACTCGACCCCGACCACATCGTGACGCCGGGCATGTTCGTCAAACGCGTCGTCAAGCTGGACCGTGTGGAGAAGCGCATCGAGCAGCGCACCGTCCGCAAGCGCGCCGCCTAGAGGAGATTCCACCATGCCTTGGACCCGAGACCAGATGGCTGCTCGTGCCGCCCGCGAACTGGAGGACGGCTTCTACGTCAATCTCGGCATCGGCATTCCCACCCTGGTCGCGAACCACATTCCAGAAGGCATGACGATCCAGCTGCACTCGGAAAACGGCATGGTCGGCATGGGGCCGTTCCCGTTCGAGGGGGAGGAAGACGCCGACGTGATCAATGCCGGCAAGCAGACCGTGACCGAGCTTCCGAGCACCTCCTATTCCGACAGCGCCGACTCGTTCGCGATGGTGCGCGGCGGGCATATCGACCTCTCGATCCTGGGTGCGCTGCAGGTGGCCGAGAACGGCGATCTCGCCAACTGGGCGATCCCGGGAAAGATGGTGAAGGGCATGGGCGGCGCGATGGACCTCGTGGCCGGCGTTCCCCGCGTGGTGGTGTTGATGGAGCACGCCGCCAAGGACGGTTCGCCGAAAATCCTCAAGAGCTGCACTTTGCCGCTGACCGGCGCCGGCGTGGTGCGCCTCATCATCAGCGAGCTGGCGGTGTTCGACGTGACGGCGAGCGGCCTCGTGCTGGTCGACAAGGCACCCGACGTGAAGCTGGACGACATCCGCGCCAAGACCGAGGCATCGTTCAGCGTGCATCCCGATCTCGAGAAGATCGCCGCCTGAGCTACCCTTGATCGAGGGATGCGCCCGGCGCTATACGCCTCCCATCGGTCGGGGCCATAGCTCAGCTGGGAGAGCGCCTGAATGGCATTCAGGAGGTCAGCGGTTCGATCCCGCTTGGCTCCACCACCCGCGCGGTTGCCGACGTGACAACATTACTCGCCTCCATGACCGGCTTCGCTCGCACTAGCGGCGCGGCTGAAGGGCTGTCCTGGGTTTGGGAGCTGCGTAGCGTCAATGGCCGGGGTCTCGACCTGCGTTTTCGCCTGCCGTCTGGACACGACAGGCTTGAGCTTCCGCTGCGAGAAACCGCCCAGGTGCAGCTTCGCCGCGGCAACCTCACCGCCACCCTGACAATGCGGCGGGAGGAGGCCGGGCGGCTAGCCGTCGACCCCGCTGCGCTCGACCAGGCGCTTGCTCTCGCACTCGCGCTTCAGGCCCGCATACCCGGCGCGGAGCCGCCTCGCGCCGAGGCGGTGCTCGCGCTGCCCGGCGTCATGCGCCAGAGCGGCGCCGGCGGCGAAGCGGACGAGCCCCGGACGGACTCGGAAGCCGCTTGCCTCCAAGCCGGGTTCACCGCCGCGCTTGACCAGCTGGTAGCCGCCCGGCGGGCCGAGGGCGCGCGCCTGGCCGACGTGCTCGCCACCCAGCTCGACGAGGTCGCCGCGCTGCACGCGAGCGCCGTTGACGCGGCTGCTGGCCAACCCGCCGCGCAACGGATGCGGCTGCTCGACAATCTTCGCGCGTTGCTGCGCGAGGCGCCGTCCTTGCCCGAGGACCGGATCGCCCAGGAGGTGGCCCTGCTCGCGGCGCGGTCCGACGTTCGCGAGGAGCTGGACCGGCTGGCGAGCCACATCGACGCCGCCCACGCGCTCCTGAATGAGGGTACGAATGTTGGCCGCCGGCTCGACTTCCTGATCCAGGAGTTCAATCGCGAGGCCAACACGCTCTGCAGCAAGTCGGCCTCTGCATCGCTCACCTCGATCGGGTTGCGACTGAAGGCAGCGATCGAGCAGATGCGCGAGCAGGTCGCCAACATCGAATGAGCAGCGTCGCCCGGCGCGGTCTTTGCCTGGTGATCGCCGCGCCTTCGGGGGCGGGCAAAAGTTCCATCACGCGCGCACTGCTGGCCGAGGAACCCGGCCTGACGCTCTCCGTCAGCTTCACCACGCGAGCGCCGCGGTCCGGCGAGCGAGAGGGTGTCCACTACCACTTCCGCGATCAAGCGACATTCGACACAATGGCATCCTCCGGCAGATTGCTGGAATGGGCTCGCGTGTTCGGTCGCAGCTACGGCACGCCTCGCGCTCCGGTAGAGGCGGCGCTCGCCCGCGGCCAGGACGTCGTGTTCGACATAGATTGGCAGGGTCATCGCCAGCTCCGCGCGGCGCTTCCGGACGACGTGGTCAGCGTGTTCATCCTGCCACCCTCTCTCGACGATCTCGAGAGCCGCCTGCGCGGCCGCGGCGCGGACGATGGCACGGAGATCGCCCGCCGAATGGCCGCGGCGCGGGCTGAAATCGCTCACTGGTCCGAGTTCGACCACGTGATCGTCAACGATCGCCTCGCCGCCGCCGTGGGCGCCGTGCGGGCGGTCCTCTGCGCCGCGCGTCTGGCCACGATGCGACAGAGCGGCCTCGGCGATTTCATCAAGTCCTTGGGCTGAGCCCAGCCGATCATCCCGGTGCCGGTTGTTCCCGTCGGGATTGCCGAACAGTCCGGCGGCGTTATAGTCGCTCGTATATAGAGGTAAGGCAAAAATGAGCCGACAGCTGGCAAGCTAGGATTTTCTCCAAACTTTCTACAATGCAGAGGTATGCCTCGGGGAGTTCATCGGACGACTCGGGTTTCGGTTCCCGCCCGTGTCACTCGAGCCAGGCGGCGAAATGCCGCCCCGATCTGAACTGCCGCACATCGACGGGTTCGCCCGGTTCAGCGCGGTCAGCTTGCGGTCGAGCTCGGCCTCGGCTTGCGCCTCGGCCGACTTGACGGGCACGAAGCGCATCGTCGGCCGCGACGCCGCTTGCTGACCGCCTCGGCATCCCACGGGTCCGGCTACGCCGGTCCGAGGGCAGGCTCACGGTCGTTCTTGCCGCGCTTGACGTACGGCTTGACGTATTGCGGCGGGATCAGGCGGACGCGATGGCCCATCGCCTCTCCGCCGCTCGGCCGCGACGACGGTGTTGTCCAAAAGGCAGGCGATCGTCATCGGTCCTACTCCGCCAGGGACCGGCGTGATTGCCCCTGCGACTAGCAACGCTTCGCCGAACGCGACGTCACCCGACAGCTTGCCATCGGGGAGGCGATTAATGCCCACGTCGATCACCGTGGCCCCGTCGCCAATCCAGTCCCCGCGCACCATCGCCGGCTTGCCGACGGCGGCGATCAGGATTTCGGCACGGCGGCACTCGGCCGCCAAGTCCCGGGTGCGCGAGTGTGCAATCGTCACCGTCGCGTCGGCTGCCAAGAGCAGGGCGGCCATCGGCTTGCCGACGATGGCAGACCGCCCGAGGACGAGAGCTCGCGCCCCGGCAAGCGCGATACCCGAATCGGCAAGCAGCCGCATCACCCCGAGCGGGGTGCAGGGCACCAAGCTCGGCAATCCGTCGGAGAGGCGGCCGACATTGAGCGGGTGAAACCCGTCCACGTCCTTCGCCGGATCGATCGCCTCGATGATATCACGCTGTTCGATCTGCGGCGGTAGAGGAAGCTGCACCAGGATGCCGTCCACGTCGGGATCGGCGTTCAGCCGCCCGATGACGGCCAGCAGTTCGGCTTGCGAGGTGCTTGCGGCTAGACCGATGGTCTGCGCGGCGAGACCCGCCATCTCGGCGGTGCGGTTCTTGTTGCGCACGTAGACCGCGCTGGCGGGCTGATCGCCCACCAGGATAACGGCGAGGCCCGGCCGGAACGGCAAGCGAGCGACTCGCTCGGCCAAGCGGGCGCGCAAGGCGGCGGCGATCGCCTTGCCGTCGATTACTCGTGCGGTCACCGTTTCCTCGGCTCAGGTCAAGAACAATTCCCAGCTTCCAAACAGGATGCCTCGTTCGAGCGCCACCAACAGCGGGACGAGGATGAACTGAAGCAGAAGCAACACGATCAATGGGCTGAGGTCGATGCCGCCGAAATTGGGCAGGAACCTGCGAATGGGCCGATACGCGGGCTCGGTGATGCGATAGAGAAAGTCGCCGATCGACCACACCACTCGATTGCGCGTGTCGAGCACGTTGAACGATGTCAACATGCTGAACACGGCCGACAGAATGATGATCCAAGTGTAGAGCCTAATCAGCACGAAGATCAGTGCGAACAGAGCCGATATCACGAGCCTGTCTCCCAAGGTCGGCGGAAGCTAATGGCGCGCATCGGGCTCCGCAACCGGGCCGGAGCGGCTTGACACCCCCCGGCCCGATCAGCATTGTCCGCCGCCGTTGAGCGGGACGGGGCTGTAGCTCAGTTGGGAGAGCGCCTCGTTCGCAATGAGGAGGTCAGGGGTTCGATTCCCCTCAGCTCCACCACTGTCCCGTATCCGTCGAGAGCGAGCCCTGAGTCTTCGTCGGCGACCGGAACGCGGGCCGAACATTCGCGTTGTTGCGTCGCACAACGTCGAGGCGTGAACCCAGCATGGCCGACCAGCCCGCTACACTCGTCAGCCACGGGGCGTCCCAGCTCGTGTCTGTGAAGATCGACACCTACAACGAAGAGCTCCGCGACTCGGAGGGTTTCATCGGCGACCGCGCCAGCAAGCGGGCTTTCCAGGCAATCATGGACGACTGGCGGGAACGCCTGCGCCAGGTCGGCGACGACCCGCTTGGAGGCGCGAGTACAAACGACATCGGGGAAAAGAAGCTCGACAAGCTCCTGGTCGACGGTGACGCCGAGGCGGCCGGGCTGGTCCATGGGGCCGTCGAGGACTTCGCGCAGGAACTCGCGGGGGTCATTCGTCGGTTCCTGCGACTGAAGACTTGGAAGGGGACGGAGTGCATCGTCATCGGCGGCGGGCTGCGCGCCAGCCGGGTGGGCGAACTCGCAATCGGCCGCGCGGGCGTGCTGCTGAAAGCGGAGAATGGGCATGAGCTGGAGCTGAGGCCGATCCGGCACCATCCGGATGAGGCCGGGCTGATTGGAGCTGTGCATCTTGCCCCCGCCTGGATTTTCTCGGGTCACGACAGCATCTTGTCGGTCGACATGGGCGGCACCAACATGCGGGCCGGCGTGGTCGAGCTGAACCTGAAAAAGGCTCGCAACCTCGCCGAAGCGCATGTCATGGACTCCGACCTGTGGCGGCATCGCGAGGACGAGCCGACGCGGGAGCAGGCCCTCGAACGCCTGGGGGAGATGCTGCATGATCTCATCCGGCGAGCCGAGAAGAAGGGCCACAAGGTCGCGCCCTTCATCGGCATCGGCTGCCCCGGCATCATCGAGAGCGACGGTTCGATCAGGCGCGGGGGCCAGAACCTCCCGGGCAATTGGGAAAGCAGCCGTTTCAACCTACCCGACCGGGTTCGGACGCTGCTTCCCGAAATCGGCGGACACGAGACGTTGGTGGTGCTGCACAACGATGCCGTGGTGCAAGGATTGAGCGAGATCCCGTTCATGAAGGGCGTGGAGCATTGGGGGGTGCTGACAATCGGCACCGGGCTCGGCAATGCGCGGTTCACCAACCGCGGAGGAAGCTCCGCCACCAAGTAGTCGGCGATTCAGTCGATGGCCGCCTCTCCCTCAAGCGCCTGGGTGGGCGTGGTAGGCTGTAGCTGCCACGGCACTCCGAGCACGGCGACATTCGGGCCACCGTCGCGCAGCAATCTCGAGCGAAGCCGGCGCTCGCGGTGGGTGTGGAGCAGATATCCCCACCAGCGCCCTTCGACGACCTCCGGCAGCACGACGAATATCGGACGGCCAGGGAATTTGCGGTCAAGCTGCTCGATCTCGCGCAACAGCGGCGTGACGACGCTCCGGAATTGCGAGGGGATCAGCTCGAGCCGGGGCGGCTGCAGACCTGCCTGACGGGCCGGCTCTTCAACGAAGTCACGCCATTCCTGTCGAAGCTCGGCCTCACGGTCGTCGGCATCCGGTCCCTCGAGCATGGTCACGTGCAGCGCGATCACGTCGTGCGAGAACAGCAGCGCGTACTGCACCGCCTTTCGGGACACCCGGTCCCAGCGCTGGATCGGCACCACGGCCGCCGGGGGCGCATGAGTTCCGAGACTGAGCGTCCGCAGGCTTCCACGAAGCAGCTGGGCGTCAATCCCGTCGTAGTAGCGGCGGATCGCCCGCAGTAGAAGCAGCGTGCAGGGGATGATGATGATCGTGAGCCATGCCCCTTCGGCAAATTTGGCGACGAGGATGATGCCGAGCGCGATTCCCGTCGCGATCGCGCCGCCTCCGTTGATCGCAAGCTTGGCCCGGTTTGCCCGCCGGCTACTTTTGCCCTCGTTCCGCCAATGGGCGGCCATCCCGGCTTGCGAGAGGGTGAACGACAGGAAGGCACCGATCGCGAACAGCGGGATGAGACGGTCGGTAATGCCGTCGAACGCCACGAGCAGCGCCCCCGCGCCGGTTGCGAGAAAGACGACTCCGGCCGTGTAAACCAGCCGACGCCCGGGTAAGGCGAAAGCGCGCGGCAGGAACCCGTCTTCCGCCACCAGCCGGCACAATCTGGGAAACCCGACGAAACTGGTATTGGCGGACAGGCAGAGCACCGCCAGGACGCTTGCGATTACGACGTAATACAGTGGCCCCCGACCGTAGACGGCGTCCACGAGTTGCGAGATGACGCTCTGGTATCCCTCCTTGGTCTGATCCATGGCCATAATGCCGTACGACTGCGCCAGGTGCGCAATGCCTAGCAGCAACAGGCCCAGCACGACCACGATCACCGACAGCGTGCCACGCGCGTATCTTACCGTCGGCTCCCGGAACGCACCGACGCCGTTGCTGACCGCCTCGACACCCGTCATCGCCGTGCAACCGCTCGCGAAGGCGCGCAGGAGAAGCCAGAGTACGATGGCCGACGCTCCTTCCATTGCGGCAGGCGGCGAGATGACCGGCGAGGGATGCCCTCCGGCGGCAGCGGCCTTCATCGCCCCCCAGACCAGGACGCCGGCTAGACCCAGAATGAAAGTGTAGGTCGGAAGCGCCCAGGCGAGACCGGATTCCTTGGTGCCGCGGAGATTGACCAGGGTCACCAGGGCGAGGATGCCGAGACAGAGCCAGAGCGTATAGCCGTGCAGCGACGGGATCGCCGAGGTGAGCGCCCCGACGCCGGCCGAGATGCCGACGGCGACGTTCAGCAGGTAGTCCAGCATCAGCGCTGCCGCCGCCAGTAGGCCGGCACGGGTGCCGAGGTTCTGGCGGGCCACGATGTAGGAGCCGCCGTTGTTCGGATAGGCGGCAATTGTCTGCCAGTAGGAGAACCACAGGATCGCCAGGAGGACCAGGATCACCCAGGTAATCGGTCCGATGTAGGCCAGTCCGGCCGCCCCGGTCCCGGCCAGAACGGTGAGCGCGGCTTCCGGTCCATATGAAGCCGATCCCAATCCATCCAGCCCCATTGCGGGGACACCGGAGAACACGCCGAGCTTCTGCTCCTTCGCCTCCCGATTGGCGAGCGGACGACCGAGCATCAGTCGAGCCAGTGAGAAAGCCATGCTGTATCCGCGAAAACGATGACCTCAGGGGGGCCGAGGTGCGTTTCCAACGTCGCCTCGCCACGTTCGTACCGCAAACCCCTGCGGGGCGGGAGCGCCAGGAAACCGGTCGTGCGCCGCGCGTTGACCCTCCTGCAAGGGAGAGCCGCACATGAAGCAACCGCATACCGAGCAATCGGTCGAGCACACCGATGATCAGCAGGACACCGGCAACCGTAAGAAGCTCGGAACGCCTGACAAAGCCGGCGCGGACCGCTTCGGCGGCACGCGGACGGGAGCGGACAACGTCGAGCCGGAGGACAAGCCCAAGCGTTAGGCGTCGTCGGCCACTTCGCTCAGCTTCGGGACAGCGCCTCGAAAACGTCGCCATCCGCCGGGCGGGCGAGGATGTGCCGTTGATGCCATAAGGCGTAGAACAGCAGCGTCCATGCTGCGAAGCTCCCGGGCCCATCTACTCGCCTGGCGCGGAACAGCGCTTCCACCTTCCCGCGGTCGGCGATCTCGGTCACGCCCGGCTGAGCCGCGACCAAAGGGCCGAGCCTCTCACCCTGGCGGGCAATCCAGGCGCCGATCGGGACGGTGAACCCCTGCTTCGGCGCCCACGGCTGTGCCTGCGGAAGGTTCGCCTCCAGCCACTTGCGGAGCAGCCACTTGCCACGCCGGCCACGCACCTTGAGCCGGTCCGATAGGGAAAAGCCGGCCATCGCGACCGCGGGATCGAGGAACGGCGTCCGACCCTCCACTCCGTGCGCCATCAAGCAACGATCTAGCTTGAGCAGCAGGTCGTGCGGCAGCCAATCGGCAATGTCGGTCTCTTGCGAGGCGCTCAGTCGGGACCGCGCGCCTTCGGAAGCGCGCGCCTCCGAGGCAGCATAGCCATCACGCCAGCCGACAGGTTGCTCGCGCAATACATCGAGCCGGTCGAAGCAGCCGCGCGCGCGCATCACGCGGCCGCCTAGCCACCATGGCCGCATCGCGCTGCGATATCGGCCGTAGCCGCCGAAGATCTCGTCCCCGCCCTCGCCGCAGAGTACCACCTTAACGTCTTGATGGGCGCGTCTGGCCAGGAACCAGGTCGGGATGATCGCGTAATCCGCTGCCGGATCGTCCATGCAGGCGACAATCTCGGGCAGGTGCCGCCACACCATCGCCTCGGTGATCTCGATCGTCTCGTGCCGCGCGCCTGCGGCTTTGGCGACGACCGCGGCTTGGGCGCGCTCGTCGGCCGCGCCGCCGTCCCATCCGGCGGTGAAGGCCAGCACCGGCTGGCTGTTCAGGCGCGACATCATCGCAAGCAGGGCCGCGCTGTCGATGCCGCCCGAGAGAAACATGCCGTAGGGCACGTCGCTGCGCTGATGCAGGTCGACGCTCTCCTCGAGGGCACGATCCAGTTGACGAAGCGCCGTCGCCTCGTCGATCACCCCGATCGGCGACTCGGGCAACGCCGGCAGGCGTCGCCTATCGATGATGTGCCCGTCCGCGCATGTCAGGGTCTCGCCCGGCGACACGCGATGAATACCCTCGAAAATGGTATCGGTGCCGGTGGTGAACTGGAGTTGCAGCAGCTCCGACCGCGCGCCGGTGCGTAGCTTGCGCGGCACGAGCCCGGCGTCGAGCATGGCTCGGGGTTCGGATGCGAAGGCGAGGCCACCGGCAATCTGCGCCGTGTATAGCGGCTTGATGCCGAACCGGTCTCGCGACAGCAGAACCTCGCGGGCGGCACGGTCGTGGACGGCGATGGCGAACATGCCTCGCAGGTGGCGCGCGTAATCCTGGCCGTCGCGAGTCCAAAGATGCAGTGGGGCCTCGCAGTCGCTTTCCGTGGCGAATGCAACGTCCGGCAGCGTGGCGCGGAGCTCGCGGTAATTATAGATCTCCGCATTGGCGACCAGGGCCGCTTGCCCGGCGAACAGCGGCTGGTCGCCACCCTCCACGTCGATGATCGCGAGCCGGTTGTGCAGCAGCGCGATCCGCCCGACCACCGTGTGACCCGCGCCGTCCGGCCCGCGATGCGCCAGGCTGGCGATCATAGCGGCCAGAGTGGTCGGGTCGGGCGCCGGCGCGCCCCGGGCGAGGATCAGGCCGGCGATGCCGCACATCAGGTCTTTTCCACTGCGCCCAGGAAGTCGCGCCAGCGCTCCACGACCGGCGCTTCGGCGAACTCGCGCTCGAAGCGCGCGCGCCCGGTCGCAACCAGTGCGGCCGCGCGCCGTGGGTCATCCAGTATCGCCGCGAGTTCCCGGGCGAGCGCTGCCGGATCTTCCGGCGGCACCAGCACGCCCTCCCCGCCTACGATCAGCTCGCGCGGTCCCTCCGAGGCGGCCGCGACCACCGGGCGCCGCGCGGACCACGCCTCGATCACCACGTTGCCGAGCGGCTCATGGCGCGACGGGCAGACGACCACATCCGCGGTGGCGAGCAGCGCCGCAGTGTCGTGGCGCCACCCCGGCAGCGTGAGCCGGTCGGTGACGTCCTGTCGTCGCGCGAGTTCCAGCAACTCCTCCTGCTCCGGTCCTTCGCCGGCAATCACGGCGTGAACCCCGGAGAGAAGCGGCAACGCCCGGATCAGCACGTCGAAACCCTTGTTTCGATGCAGCCGTCCCAGCGCCAGGATCAACCGATGTCCCGGCGGGACACCAAGTGATTCCCGGGCCAGAGGCGGCGCCCCGGCAAGGTCCTGCACAAAGTTCGGCACGTAGTGAACCCGGCTGTCGGGCCAGCCCTGGCCGACGATCCAGCTCACGATGCCTCCGGTATTGCCGATCAGGTGGTCGCAACGGCTGTAGTACGAAAGGTCGTAATAGCCGCCGAGCCGCCCGGCGAGCGCCCAATCCCCGCGCGGCGCGAAGCTCGCGGCGCGGTTCATCCAAGCCACCGCGACGCGCGGGCCGAAGCGGCGCAGCAATCTGCGCAGACGCGGGCCGGTGAGGATATCGGCGGGGCCGCCGAAGCCGAGTTCCCGAGCGCGGAGGCCACCGGCCGCCAATCGTGCCGCGCGCGCCTCGTTGGCGCGAATGATCGGCAGCACCGTCTCCCCGGCGCGGTGGAGTGCCACAGTCAGTCGTTCGAAGAATAGTTCCGCTCCCCCCACGGGGGCACCCGCCATGATGTGCGCGACCCTCATGCGGGGCATCCGGCCCGCGGTCGGTCGGTCAGGGATGTCGGCGGCGTCATCGGGCGATCTCTACACGTCTTGCCGCGCCGGGCGCGAGAGCCCACCTGCAGCCCATGACATCGTATACAGCCTTGCTGCCCGAGCGTGGGGTGGTGCAGGTCGGTGGCGAGGATCGAGTTTCCTTCCTGCAGGGCCTCGTGTCGAATGACATCGAGCAGGCGACGCCCGGCCGAGCGGTCTGGGCGGCGCTGCTGACCCCGCAAGGCAAATGGCTCGCAGACTTCTTCGTGCTCGCCGACGGCGACAAGCTGCTGCTCGACTGCGAGCGGGCTCAGGCAGCCATGCTGGTGCCGCGCCTGACCCGCTATCGGCTTCGGGCCCGGGTCGAGCTGCGCGACGTGTCGGCGACATTTTCGGTGCATGCCGCTTGGGGCGATGATCTGTCGCCGGATGCGATCGGCATCGTCGCACCCGACCCTCGCCTGCCCGAAGCAGGGTGGCGCGTCCTAGCGCGCGGGCCGCTTTCCACCAACGCCGACGCAACGGATTGGGACCGGCATCGCCTTTCTCTCGGGCTGCCGGATGGGACGCGGGATCTCGAGGCGGAAAAGTCGGTGCTGCTGGAAGCCGGGTTCGACGAGCTGCACGGGATTTCCTGGACCAAGGGTTGCTACATGGGACAGGAATTGACGGCGCGGACCAGATACCGCGGTTTGGTGAAACGACGGTTGATACCGGTTACCGCTGCGGGAACCGTGCCCGTTCCGGGCTCGCCGATCCTGCGGGACGGTTCCGAGGTCGGGGTCATGCGCTCGGGACGTGAAAGGCGCGGCCTCGCCCTCCTACGAATCGACGCGCTCGGCAACGCGCTCACCAGCGACGGCGCGATCCTGAGGCCGCAGCTACCGACCTGGTTGCGAGTTCCGGAGCTACCTGGGAAGCCGGCGGCCGATCAGGCGGCCAGCCTGACCACGTAACGCGTTCCCCGGTGCGAGCGATCGAGATCGAGGGTCGCCCGCAGCGTTTCAGTCATCGAGCGCACGATGATCGTCCCGAGGCCGCTACCCTTCAACGACAGCGGGTCGGTGATGCCGATGCCGTCATCCTCGACCGTGAGCGTGATCCGCTGCGCCGCTTCGCTTTCCAGGCGGACGCGCACCGAGCCGACCTGATCGGCGGTGTAGGCGTATTTCAGCGCGTTCGTCACAAGCTCGTTGACGATGACACCGATCGGCACCGCCTTGTCGGTCTCAAGCCGGACCGGCGCCGCGTCCAGCTCGATGCGGCGCTCCGCGGCGTCCGCCGTGGCGGCTTGGCGGAGCTCATCGAGGAGGCCGGCCAGGTATTGATCCATCTCGACGAACTGGACGTCCTCGGATGTGTAAAGCCGGCGATGCACGAGGCTGACCGCCTCGACTCGCTGCCGCGAGCGGAGGAGAATACCCTGAAGCGCCGGGTCCGCGACCTTGCGGGCCTGAAGGATGAGCATCGAGCTGATAAGTTGAAGGCTGTTCGCAACGCGATGGTTCACCTCGCGCAGCATGATCGCTTGCTGGGCGGCAAGTTTCTCGAATCGATCGCGCGATGCGCGCAGAGCCTGTTCCGCTGCTTCCTTCTCACGCCGTAGCCGGTCCTGCTCCACGGCACGGGCGACCGCCGAGGACAGCGCCTCGAGGAACACGCCGCCAACATCCTTGAGGACATAGTCGACCGCGCCCTCCTTGAGAGCCGTTACGGCAACGCGCGGCTCCTCGGCGGCGGTGACGAAGATGACCGGCGGAGGCTGGGGAAGCGCCCGGAGGTCGGCCAGGACCTCTAGCCCGTCACGACCGGGCATGTAGTGGTCCAGCGCCACGACGTCGAACGCGCCCGACCGAGCGATTTCCATGCCGGCCACGCCATCGCCGGCAGTGACGACATGGTAGCCGGCACGCTCGAGATGCTTCTGCACAAGCCGCGCTACGCCGACGTCATCGTCGATGTAAAGCACCCTTACCGCCTGACCTGGCTCGGCCGACATCAGGCGCAGTCGGGAACCTGCATCACGGACAGGAACAGGCCAAGTTGACGGATCGCGGTGGCGAACCCCTCATAATCGACCGGCTTCGTGATGTAGACGTTGCAGCCAAGGTCGTAGCACTTCTGGATTTCGGCTTTGTCGTCCGTCGTCGTCAGCACGATGACCGGCGTGCGCTTGAGGTGTTCGTCCGATTTGACCCGGGCGAGGATGTCGATCCCGGTCATGTCGGGCAGATTGAGGTCGAGCAGGATGAGCAGCGCGCTCGAAGTGGTGCGGCCGCCGTCGGTGCCGGGCGCGAACAGGTAGGCCAGGGCCGTCGTGCCATCGGCGAAATGGCGGATCGCGTTGCCGACGCCGGCGCGGCGCACGTTCTTCTCGATCAGCCGGGCATGGCCGGGATCGTCCTCAATCAACAGGATCGTAACCGGGATGCCGTTCATGCGGCCAAGCTCCGGGATGGCGGCGGGGTGATCGGCAGCAGAACCCTAAACACCGTGCCTTCGTCCAGCGCGGATTCGCACGTGATCGTCCCCCCGAGACGCCGGACCAATGCGCGGACGTGAGCGAGCCCGATCCCCTCTCCAGGAATGGTCTGGTCACCTGCTCGCCGGAACAACTCGAAGATGCGCTCGTGATCCTTGGGCGCAATTCCACGTCCGTTGTCGCGCACTTCGAAAATCGCCATGAGTCCTACCCGTCGACCGTGTACCCTTATCATGCCCGGCCGGCCGGGTTTGAGATATTTGAGTGCGTTTTCCATCAGATTACCGAAAACCTGCTCGGCGGCTAACCGGTCAATGGTCAACGCGGGCAATTCCTCCACCGAAATCTCGGCGTTTTGCGTCACTGCCTGATGCTGAAGCGTCTCGACGATGCTGACGAGCACCTGCCGCATGTCGAGCCGCTCCGGCCGCAGCACCCGCCGCCCCTCGCGGGAGAGGCGCAGGATGGCGCCGATCAAACGGTCCATCTTCGCAGTGGAAGCCTTGATGAACCGGATCGCCTCCGGGATGTCATCGTTCGCAGCAGCTGCCACATCCACCGGCAGTTCGCCCGGATGTCTTGTCTTGGGATCGGCCACGTAGGAAGCGAGCGTTCCGGTCGCTGCCTCGAGCTCGCTGGTAAAGCCCATGATGTTCACCAGCGGCGCCCGAAGGTCGTGCGACACGATGTAGGCAAAGCGCTGGATCTCTTCGTTCGCCTCGACGAGATCGGCGGTGCGGATCTGGACGGTGTGCTCGAGCGTGACGTTGCTCGTTTCCAAGCTTCGGTTGGCAACCTCGAGCTCGATCTGCGCTGCCCGCAGGTCCGTCACGTGGCGGCGGATACCGTATGCGATGAATGCGGCCAAGAGCACCAAACCCGCGAGGCCGGCGGTGTCGATGGCCACCAGCGCCCTGCCGCGTCCGATGATATCGGCAAGTCGGGCATCGATGGTCACTCGTTGGCGTTCCTGCATCTGATCGGTAATTGAACGGATGGCGTCCGTGTCGCGCTGACCACGATCCGTTTGTACCAGGGAGAGGGCGCTTTCCCGCTCCCCCCGCCGTACGAAGGTCAATGTCTCGTCCAATTCTGACAGCTTGTCGGTGATCGCCAGCCGCAAGCTGCGGACCCCATCGAGCGTCGTCGCATCTGGTCCTGCCAGGTTCTCCAATGTGGCAAGCGCGGGCGCCAGGCTATCCCTGGCTGCGGCAAAGGGCCGCAGATAGCTGTCCTTGCCGGTGAGCAGGAAACCGCCTTGCCCCGTCTCGGCCTGATCGACTGCGGTAACCACCGCGTTGGTCGTCGCGAGCAGCGTACGCTCGCGTATGACGGACTCAAGGGCCACGCGATTGGCGGCGGACAGCCAAACCGATGCCGCCACGATCCCCAGGAGGAAAACCAGGCCGAGCGCGAGCGCCGCGTATCCCGCCCGCCCGACGGTTCGCCCATGGGCCGACCCGCCCGCAGAGGGCAATGGAACAAACAGGGAGGGATCGGCGACATACGGGGCTGATTTCCTCGGTTGGGCCCTGCCGTCAAGCGCAATAGGGCGCAGGCTGCCCATCACAGCGGGGCGCCCATCACAGCGGCGGCCAGCTTCGGGTGCGATCCTGTTCCTGGGCGGGGGTAAGCCGGCTCGGGCCGTCCGCCACCGGCCGGCCGAGGCTGGGCGGCGGCACCGTTTCCGCCCAGCAATCCACCCTGCCGAGACTAGGGGTGCAGTAGCGCGGAGGAGCGGGCGGCGGCTCGATCGGGCGGCAATAGGTCTGCATGCGATCGAGCCGGACGATCGAACAGTCCTTACCGGTTATCGTCGAGTAGACGACATCGAACAGATCGCGATGGACAACCGGGATTGCGGCGGCATTGGCCGCCAGCAGGGCGCCCGACGGCTCCGTCCATGGGACATTGCAGCCGGCCAGCACCAGCGTGGCGAACATGGCACTTGCGGCACCGAGGGAACGGAGCATGGCTCGGTTCTGACACCAAAAACTGAATCAAGCGTTTGCGGTAAGCGACGGCGCGATTTGCCCGGCTCCATCCGCGTCGTTATGGTCCGCCGCGCTCGTGGTTTGCGACGAGTGGGGGCTCTATCGAGAGGGCATGTGGTCGACATCTTCGACGAGGTCGAGGAAGACCTTCGCGCCGAACGGGCGCAGCGACTGCTCAAGCGGCATGGTGGGGCCATCGCGGCGGCCGTGTTGCTGATCGTCGCTGCCGTAGCGGCGTGGCAAGGCTGGAATTGGTGGGAGGGGCGGCGCGCCGCGGAAACGGCGACGTCCTACATATCGGCGATGTCCGCTGCCGACCGCCTACGCCCCGGGGAAACTCAGGGCCGTGCGCAAGCCGGGAGCGCGTTTGCTCGGTTGGCGGGCAAGGCGCCTGAAGGTTACGCGACTCTGGCCAGGCTGCGGGCGGCCGCCTTGATCGCGGATGCCGGCAATCTGCCGACTGCACTGACAATATGGGATTCGGTCGCCGCGGACAGGTCGGCTGACCCGCTCCTGCGCGACCTGGCGAGCTTGAATTCGGTCCAGCACCAGCTTGATGCCGGCGACCCGGCCGTATTGGAGGCACGGCTCAAGCCTCTTATCGCGCCGGACAATCCGTGGCACGCCCTGGCCCTTGAAGCGCAGGGATTGCTGGAGATGCGTACGGGGCGAACGAAGCCGGCGGAGGACATCTTCCGGCGATTGGCCCAGGACCCGGCTGCTCCGGACGGCGTGCGCGGGCGCGCCAACGGGTTGCTGAACCGGCTGGGAGGGTAGGCATGCAGGATCGGGTCGGCCGCGGGTCCTCACGCGGGGGCAGGCTGAGCCGTCGCGCCGCTTTGACCCTGCCGCTCGGCCTGGCCGGATGCGGGCTCATCGAAAATTGGTTCGGCGAGCGCAAACCGAAAATTCCAGGCAAACGCGAGCCGGTGATGGCCGAACGGCGCGGCTTGCAGGTCGACGACGCGGGGGCGAGCCCGCGCGTTGCATTGCCGCCCCCGACGTTCAACGCAGCTTGGCCGCAAGCCGGCGGCAACCCCGCACATGTCATGGGACATCTCGCGGCGGGCGAGCGGCTCACCGAGGTATGGCGCGCAGACATCGGCGGCAGCGCGGGCTACCGCAGCAAGATCCTTGCCCAGCCGATCGTCGCGAATGGCGCCGTATACACGATGGATCCCGACGCGGTGGTCACTGCTTTCGACCTTGCGACCGGCCGCCGGCGCTGGCGGGCCGACACCAAGGACGAAAATGACGACAGCACGAATGTCGGCGGCGGCCTAGCGGTCGACGGAGGGACACTCTACGCAGCAAACGGCTTGGCCGAACTCGTGGCGTATGAGGCAAGCAAAGGAGCCGTGCGCTGGCGGCGGAACATCGGCGCCCCGGCCCGTTCACCCCCGACGGTGAGCGAGGGCCGGCTTTTCTTGGTAACGCTGGATGGCAAGCTGACGGCGCTTGCGCCGGACGACGGACGGCTGCTTTGGACGCATCAAGCGGCCTCGACGACGGCGAGCATGCTGGGCCAGCCGGCCCCCGCGTTTTCCGACGGGCTTGTCGTCGCCGGCTTCGGTTCGGGCGAACTCGCGGCGTTGCGCGCGGAAACGGGGGACGTCGTCTGGACCGACAGCCTCGCGGCGTCGAGCGGGCGAAGCAGCCTCTCGGAAATCTCGGCCATCCGGGGGCTGCCCGCCATCGCCGATGGCCGGGTTTACGCGATCGGCCTCGGCGGGCTGCTGCTGGCAATCGATCTTCGCTCGGGACGCCGGCTTTGGGAGCGCGAAGTGTCCGGCGAGGACTCGCCGTGGGTGGCAGGCGATTGGCTCTTCGTCATCTCCGCCGATCAGCAGATCGCAGCCTTGCAGAGCCGCGACGGACGTGTCGCCTGGGTCAGCGATCTGCCTCGGTACGACGATGAGGAAAAGCAGACCGATCCAATCCTGTGGTTCGGTCCCATTCTAGTCGGCGACCGGCTGATCGCCGCGAGCACCAACGAGCAAGCGCTGTCAATCAGCCCCTACTCGGGAAAGATTCTTGGCCGGCAGATGTTGTCCGGTGCGGCGTCACTCGGCCCGACGGTAGCGGATCGCACGGTGCTGGTCGTGACGGACGAGGGAAAACTGCTCGCCCTGCGCTGAGCCGCTCTCCCCCGGACCGTTCACGATCTCCTCCGGTTAGGCTGCGTCCATTACGGCATCGGCCGAAAGTCGGACCGGCATCGCGGACGGGTGCATCTCGGCGGATAGTTCGCTGGGCGCCGTCGAATGTACCTGATCCGGCGCCGTCGGCTCGCGAACCATGTAGCCCCGGCCCCAGACCGTGCCGATGAGACCGTCGCCTCCGGCCTGGGCCAGCTTCTTGCGCAGCTTGCAAACGAAAACGTCGATGATCTTCATCTCCGGCTCGTCCATCCCGCCATAGAGATGATTGAGAAATGCTTCCTTGGTGAGCACCATGCCCTTGCGCAGCACGAGCAACTCGAGGATCGCGTATTCTTTTCCCGTTAGGTGCACGGGCCGGCCGTCGACGGATACTTCTCGGCTATCGAGGTTCAGCACCAGAGGCCCGACCCGCAGGGTCGGTTGGCTGAAGCCCTTGCTACGACGCACCACGGCCTGAATGCGAGCCAGCAGCTCGGCCTTGTCGAACGGCTTGGTGAGGAAATCGTCCGCACCCATCGCGAGCCCCTTCACCTTCGCCTGCGGTCGCGACAGGCCGGAGACAATGAGCACCGGCGTATCCACGCGCGCCGCACGCATCCGGCGGACCACCTCGTATCCCTCGATATCCGGGAGCATGAGGTCCAGGAGAACGATGTCGTAATCATAGTGTCGCACCAACTCGAGCGCTTCCTCGCCCGTATCGGCTTGGTCCACGACGGCGCCGCCGGATTTTAGCATGAGCGAAAGTCCGCGAGCCGCGATAAGATCGTCTTCAATCAGTAGGACACGCATAAGTTGCATTCCTCATCGAGAATGTCCTTGTCTACCACCCTCGCGTGTGGAATGCCACAAATTATTCGCCTTTTTCGGGCAGGTTTCTCGAAAACAAGCGCGGTTTCACGGAACGTAAGCAGAACTAACTAGCTGCTGACCACTAAAGTTAGACACTCACAACTTTTTGGACGAATTTTAATGTCGCTCATTCGAGGCGGTCGAGCAAGGCTGGAGGCAGTCGGCGCACTCACGCTGACCGGCCATGTCAGGGAGGCCGCCGGACTGTGTGCTCGGGTGCAGGGGCTCTCGCAATATCTCGCGGTCGGGGACCGGATCGTGATCCGCAACCGCGACGGGCGAGGGGTGGTATCCGAGGTCATTGCATTCCACGGCAGAGCCGCCGAGGCAATGCCGTTCGAATCGCTCGACGGGATCGGGCCGGGCAGCGACGTCGTGCTGCAGCGCCGGAGCCCATTTGCAGCACCGGTTGCCGGGGCCAGCCTTGCCGTTTGTTCCGGATGGCTGGGTCGGGTCGTCGACCCGCTCGGTGCTGCTCTCGACGGGCGGGGTCTTTTGCCGCCGGGTGGCGCGCCCCGGCAGATCCGCGCCGCACCACCCGATGCGGGAACCCGCGGCAGGCTCGGTCCGAGACTCGACCTCGGTGTACGCGCCCTGAACTGTTTCACCACGTGCCGGCAAGGGCAGCGACTGGGGCTGTTCGCCGGCTCAGGCGTCGGCAAATCCACGCTGCTTGGCATGCTGGCGCGCCACACCGCCTGCGACGTGGCCGTCCTCGCGCTGGTCGGCGAGCGCGGACGCGAAGTGCGCGAGTTCGTCGAGGATGAACTCGGCGCCGAGGGCCTCGCGCGCTCCGTCGTTATCGTCGCCACCTCCGACTCGCCGCCGTTGATGCGGCGCGAGGCCGCCTATACGGCCATGGCCGTCGCCGAGCACTTCCGCGACGAGGGCAAGTCGGTGCTCCTGATGATGGACAGCGTCACCCGGTTCTGTCTGGCACTCCGCGAGATCGGCCTTTCCGCCGGCGAGCCGCCCGCGACTCGTGGATATCCGCCGAGCGTCTTTGCCGAACTGCCGCGCTTGCTCGAGCGGGCCGGGCCGGGGCGACAGCACGCAAGCAAACCGCTCGGGCAGATCACCGGGCTGTTCACCGTGCTGGTGGAGGGGGACGACCACAACGAACCCGTGGCGGACGCGGTGCGCGGCATTCTCGACGGTCACGTGATCCTGGATCGCCGGATCGGCGAGCGCGGACGATATCCGGCAGTTGACGTGCTGCGATCGTTGTCGCGCACGGTTCCCGGTTGCAACGGACCCGAGGAAAACCTGCTGACCCAGCGCGCGCGATCGATCCTCGCGTTGCACGGCGAGATGATCGACCTCGTCCGGCTCGGAGCCTATCGCCCCGGATCGGACCCCGCGGTGGACGAAGCCCTAGCGCTCGCGCCGCGGATCGAGGCGATGCTGCAGCAACGCCACGAGCGCTCCAGCCTCGAGGAAGGGTTCGCGATGCTGGCACGCGCGCTTGACGAAACTGCCCCGGAGCGGCCGACCGATGCCCCGTGATCCGCTGGACGCGCTGGTCCGGGTGCGCCAGATCGCGCTCGACGAGGCACGGCGCACGCTCGCACTTTGCCTTGCGGCCGAGGACGCGGCCGAGACGGCGCGGGTCCGTGCGGCGGCGGCCATCAAACAGGAGCGTGACGCGGCCGAGCGCCTCGACGCGGGAGACGCGGCCGTCGAGGCATTCGCGGCTTGGCTGCCGATCGCGCGTGAGCGGCTACGGCAGGCGATTGCCGTCTACGAGCGGAGCCTGGCCGAGACCGCACGAGCCCGTGCGGTCGCGACCCTTGCTCAAAGCGCGCATGAGGCGGCCGAGGACGCGCTGGCGCGCAAGCGCGAGGCCGAGCGCATGACACGCCAAGGCCAGGAACAACTTGCGCTCGAAGAGGCGGCCCGCAGATCGCGAAAACAATGACACGCAGGCATCGCCTGTGCTGAATACCCGCGACAGTTGAGGGGAGTGATTCCGTGCGCATCGCCATGATCGGGGGCGGCTATGTCGGGCTCGTGTCGGCGGCCTGCTTCGCGGAGTTCGGAACCGAGGTCTGCGTGGTCGAAACCAGCGCCGACAAGCTCGCATCGCTTCGCTCAGGGCGAATGCCGATCTACGAGCCAGGGCTGGAGCGCCTGGTTTCCGAGAACGTCGCGGCGGGACGGCTCAGTTTCGGCGACGATCTGGCGCAGGCGCTGTCGGGCGTGGAAGCGGTGTTCATCGCGGTCGGCACGCCGGCCCGGCGCGGCGACGGTCACGCCGACCTCAGCCATGTCTACGCCGCCGTCGAGCAGGTCGCGCAAGCACTGAGCGATTACGCGGTGATCGTGACCAAGTCCACGGTTCCCGTCGGCACCGGCCGGCGCATCGCGGAGATCATGCGCGGCGTTCGCTCCACCCTCGATTTCGACGTGGCGTCCAATCCAGAGTTCCTTCGCGAGGGCAGCGCGATCAGCGATTTCATGCGGCCGGACCGCGTCGTCATCGGCGCCGAGAGCGATCGCGCGCGCGAGGTTCTGCGACGGGTCTACCGGCCGCTGTATCTCATCGAAGCGCCGATCGTGTTCACCGGCATCGAGACGGCGGAGCTCACCAAGTACGCGGCGAATGCCTTCCTGGCCATGAAGGTCACGTTCATCAACGAGATGGCGGACCTGTGTGAACGCGCCGGCGCCGACGTGCATGACGTCGCTCGCGGCATCGGACTGGACGGGCGGATCGGGCGCAAATTCTTGCATCCCGGCCCCGGCTTCGGCGGCTCCTGTTTCCCCAAGGATACGATGGCGCTAGCCCGGATCGCGCAAGACCACGGCGCGCCGTCGCGTCTGGTGGAAACCGTCGTCGCCGTGAACGACGCGCGCAAGGCCGGCATGGCGGCGCGCATCATCGCCGCGTGCGGCGGCTCGGTGCGCGGCCGCACCATCGGCGTGTTCGGCCTGACCTTCAAGCCCGAGACCGACGACATGCGCGAGGCGCCCTCCATCCCGATCCTGGCGCGCCTGGCCGAGGACGGCGCAACGATTCGCGCTTTCGATCCGGAGGGAATGGAGCAGGCAAGACACGTGCTCCCCGAGAAACTGGTCTACTGCCGTGACGCGCTACACGCCGCCGAAGGTGCGGACGCGCTCGTGATCGTCACCGAATGGAACGAGTTCCGCGCAATCGGCCCGGAGCGACTGCGCAAGGCAATGCGCGGACGCGTGGTGGTCGACTTGCGAAACGTTTACGATCCGGCGGCGATGCGGGACGCCGGCTTCGATTATCACGGCGTCGGTCGCCCGCCCCGGTAGCCGCCGGGCCATGGAGCAGAGCCGAAGCGAAGTCATCGTCTGGCGGCCCAGTACATCAGCCAGCGCACGGGGACCGTCCACAGCACGCCGGCTGCCAGGAAGTAGAGCGCCTGCACGCTCCAGTGCAGATGTTGGACAGCGTCGGCCAGCGTCACGGCCGCGACGATATAGGCGACGAACCCGGCCAAGCCGGCGACGGTTGCGACAAGGATGCGCGGCATCGATTGCGTTTACTGCCTCCTCGCCATCGCGCAAACCGGTGATTGCCCGCCGGGTGGTCACGCTCTAAACCAACGGAACGCAGTCCCGGAGTGCCCGCATGGACCTGAAGGATCACGTCACGGGCATTCCCGATTTTCCGAAGCCGGGCATCCTGTTCTACGACATCTCCACGCTGCTGCGGAACGCGGATGCCTGGCAGGTGGCGATGGGACGCATGGCCCGCGCCGTACGTGCGTATCATCCGGACCTGGTCGCCGGCGTCGAGAGCCGCGGCTTCCTGATTGCGGCGCCGCTGGCGTTGAAGCTCGGGTGCGGCTTTCTGATGTTGCGCAAACGCGGCAAGTTGCCGGGGGCCACGGTCGGCCTCGACTACGCGCTGGAGTACGGCTCCGACCGCATCGAGATACAGGCTGACGCGGTGCAGCCGGGGCAGCGCATCGTCGTGGTGGACGATCTGCTCGCGACCGGCGGCACCATGGCGGCGGGCATCGCCTTGCTGCGCAAGGTCGGCGCCGAGGTGCCGGCCGCCGCGGCGTTGATCGAGCTCAGCTTCCTGCGCGGCCGCGCACGCCTGGATGTACCCTGCGAGGCGCTCATTTCCTACGACGCTTAGCGCGCATTCGCGCCGACCTGCGAACCCAGGGCGGTTTGACTTCGGGTGGCTTGCGCGTAGGAAGGCGGGAGAAGTTGCCGAATCGATGCTCTCCCAGGAGGAGCCATGCCCGACGCCCCGTCGCGCCCCGACCGGCGCCGTGCGCTACAGTTCTTGGCAAGTCTGCCGGCCCTAGCGGTGGCCGGCGAGGCCACTGCGACGCCCGGGCCGTTTCCGCAAGAGGTGTCGATCCTCGTTGCCGGGCCTGACCAGGGCGAACTCAACGCGTGGAGCCGCCTTATCACACCGCTTCTGGCGCGCTTCCTGCCGCAAGGCGCGCCCGTGCGCGTGGTGAGGGCCGGTGGAGCGGATGGCGTGACCGGGGCGAACCAGTTCGATACGCGGGTCGTCCCGGACGGCGGCACGGTCCTGCTTGTTCCGGGCACCGCGGCGCTCGCCTGGCTCGCGGGCGATCCTCGGGCGAGGTTCGATGCCGGCCATTGGGTGCCGGTGATGGCCGGGATAACGCCGGCGATCGTGGCCGGACGCCCCGGGTTCGGTTGGCCCGGCCAGGGAGCCCGGGTCGCCGCCGCCGGCCCCTCGGGACCCGAGATGTCGGCCTTGCTGGCGCTCGATCTCATCGGCGCGAACCCGGTGCCGGTGTTCGGACTGATGGAGCCGGCCACCGTGCGCGACGCGTTCGCTCGCCGCGAGGTCGACCTCGTATTCGTCTCGGGTCGCAATGTCCCGGACCGGTTGGCGGCGCTCGCCGAGTTGGGTGCGAAGCCGCTGTTCTCGCTTCGACCGCCGGACCCCGACGGGAGGCCGACGCGCGACGCCCTGTTTTCGGGACTGCCCGACCTCGCGGAACTCCACGCCGGCGCCCGCCGGAACGGTCCCGAGGGCAGGCTATATGATGCCTGGGTTGCCGCGGCGTCGGCGGCCCGCCTCGATTTCGGGTTGGTGCTCCCGCAGCTGACCCCGGCGGCCAGGGTCGCGCTGTGGCGCCGCGCGGGGGCGCAGGCAATCGTCGCCCCGGAACTGCAATCGGTGGCCGCCGCGGCCGCCGTCCGACCCCTCGCCGGCCAGGGAGCGGCCACGAGCACGGCGGCGGTTGCCGCCGACCCCGACGCGATCCTGGAGCTGCGCCGCTGGCTCGGGGCGCGGTTCAACTGGCATCCTGTGTGAACTCCGGCGACGTCCGGTCGCGGCACCAGGCGTGCCAGGCCATGCGCAACGCCGCACCCAGGTTCCGGCCGAAGCGCAGACCGTCGCAGAGCGGACTGGCGCTCATGCGCGCGCGCATCCCCGACCGTAGCTCGGCGAGCGCTGCCGGATCGCAAACCTTGTCGGCCGCCAACGCCGCGTAGGCATCGCGATCCGCTGCCACCCAATCGTGCAAGCCGATGTTGCACAGATGGCTTGTGCTGTGACGAGACGCGAACGTTTCGCCCGGCAAGGTCACCACCGGAACTCCCATCCAGAGTGCCTCGCATGTCGTGAGCCCGCCGGAGTAGGGGAACGGGTCGAGCACGAGATCGACGCGACCATATTCGGCGAGAAAGCGACGGTGCGGCGACGCGCCCTGCAGTTCGATCCGCTCGGCAGCAACGCCGTGCTCGGCAAACGCCGCCCGAACGCGATCCCGCGTCGCCTCGTCGTTGAACGGGTGCGACTTGAGGATCATCCGCGATGTCCCCAACCGCCGCAGAATGCTCGCCCACGTCGCGACGACCGCTGGCGTAATTTTGGCAAGGTTGTTGAAGCAACCGAACGTGACGAAACCGTTCTGCAGCAAGGGCAGCGGCGCCACGTCGGGTGCGTCGGCGGGCGGGCTGTAGCAAACATAACCGTCGGTCAGGCGCAGTAGGCGCTCGGCATAGAACGGCTCGAAGCCGGGCGGCGTCTCCCAGCGATCGGTGATGAACCAGTCCATCTCGGGTAGGCCGGTGCTGTGGTTCTGCATGCCGACCCACTTCATCTGCACCGGGGCGAGGCGCCACGCGCAGGCGCCCATGCGGCCGGCCTCGCCGTAGCCGCCGAGGTCGATCAGGATGTCGATCCTGAGCGCGCGCGCAAGTTCGGCCAGAGCGGGGTCATCGATCGCGCTCACGTCTCGCCAGTCGCGCGCGATGCTGCGGAAGCGGCGCGCCATCGCATCGTTCGCGGTCGCTTGCGCCAGACCGACGAGCTCGAATTGCCGGGGGTCGAGGGCTTCCAACCCGGCCAAGGTCAGCCAGCCGACGGGATGCACCTTCAAGGACCCCGACAGCAGGCCGAGGCGCAGCCGGCGGTCCGAGTCCGGTACATTGGCCCAGGGCGCTCCGTGCGCGCGGGGCAGCCGCTCGGCGCAGGCCCGCGAGGCATCGAGCAGCGCCGCTCCGCCGACGCCGTCACGATACGGCAGCGCATTGCATAGCGTGCGACGCGGCAGATGGGCGTCCGGGGCCAGCGCGATCGCGGCCTCCGCCGTGCATACCGCCTGCTCCTGCTCGCCCAAAGCCACGTAGGCGTTTGCCAGGTTGCACAAAGCGGCGGGCTGCTCTCCGTGCTCGGCGACGAGGTCGAGCAGGACCGTGCGGGCCTCGGCGGGGCGCTGCATGCGCAGCAGCATCACCGCGCGGTCGTTCTTCGGTTGCGGATTGCCGGGATCGAGCGCGGTCACCCGGGCCAGCAGGCCTTCCGCCTGGGCCGGCCGGTTCAACGCGCCGAACACGCGCGCAAGCAACGTCAGGATCGGGGCCTGATCGGGTCGCAATGCCGTCGCGGTCTCCAGCAGGTCGGCGGCGGCGGCGTGATCCCCCTGGCATTCCAGCAACAGTCCGCGGGCGGCGAGCGAGGGCACATCGAGCGGGTCGCGCTCCAGCGCCGCGCCGAGCCGCGCCAACTCGGCGACGGTGGTGCCCACCGCGTGCGCGGCCTCGGCGCGATGCAGCGCGTAATCGATCATCTCCGGCGCGAGCCGCTGCGCCTCGGCAAAGGACGATTCCGCCGCTGCGAAATCGCCCGTGAGCACGAGCGACACGCCGAGCGCGTCCCAGGCTTCGGCGCGGCCGGGCATGGCGCCGCAGCAGCGCAGCAACAGCAGCTGCGCCCGTGGAAGATCCTGTCCGGCGGTCATGAGCAGTGCCGCGAGGCCGAGCAGCGCCTCAGGCTGCACCGGGTTGATCTCGATGACGGCCTCGTATGCGGCTTGCGCGTCCACCGAACGGCCGGCAGAACGCAAGCGCTGCGCCTGCCTAAGCGGCTCTTTCCAGCACGGTGTCGGATCGGCCGACACCTGCAAGGTTACGCGAGCGAGTGGCGCCATCTCTCAGGGCGCGCGCTCAAGCACGGCGAGCAGTCCGGGCACGGGCATGCCGCCGTCGCGTCGGAGCACCTGCCGATCGAGCTCGCGCACCCGCAAGCCCGCGTGTCGCGCCGCGCTCTCGAGATAGCGGAGTTCATGCGCGTAGCGGCCCTGCCGACGCAGCACCCAGCCGGGAGAACCGTCTTCCGCCGCGTCCGGCGCGTCGACCCGTTCCTCCAGCGACAGTATGAGAAGGCCGTTCGCGCCGAGGCGTCGGCGAACATGGACGAACGTCTCTTCGAGCGCGCCGAAATAGCAGAACACGTCGGCTGCCAAAATGATCGCCCAGGACCGCTCCTCGGCGCCGAGCCAGGGGACGAGATCGGCCTCGTGCAGCGCGTCATAGCTGCCCTTGGCGGCGGCCTCGGCGAGCATGCCGGGCGACACGTCGACACCCTCCCAGGGACCGAGCGGCAAGTCCGAACAGGCGACCGCCACCAGGCCTGTACCACATCCGAGATCAAGCACCGGACCCGCGGCCACGCCTTGATCGAGAAGCGGCAAGTGCCGAAGCAGCGCGCCGCGGACGAGCCCGGGAACCCGGTATCCGAGCGTCAGGATGTGAGCCTCGAAGCGTTCCGCGTAGCCGTTGAACACCGCCCGCAAGTACGGCTCCGGGGCGCGCGACGCTCCGGGGAGCGCGCCCGAGGCGGCGACGAGATGGCGGACGTAGGGGTCTTCCGGCGCCAGCTTGAGTGCTTCGCGGTAGCTTTCTCCCGCTTCGTCGTGTCGTCCGAGGGTGGAGAGCGCATGCCCCTTCAGCCCGAACGTGCACGCATCGGCGACGCCGCCGCGCCGCGCGGCCTCGGCGCAGGCGAGCGCGCCGCCGCAATCACCCTGACGAATACGCAACAGGATGGCATCGTTGCGCAGCGGCGTGGCGTTCGGGCAGGCGGCGATGCCCGCGTCCAGCACGGCGGCGGCCTGATCGAACTCCTCCAGCGCCTCCAATGCGGCCGCCAGCCCCTGGACGAAGGCGGGGTTGGCCGGCTCCGCCCGCACCGCCTCGGCGAGACAGGCGGCGGCGTCCGCGGCGGCGCCGAGGCGCAGCAGGACAACGCCCAGCAGCGCCTTGCCGGCGGGGTCGGAGCCTTGCCGGACGACCGCCTCGGCGGCGTCCGCCGCGGCGCCGGGGAGGTCCTCGCGGCGCAAGCGCAGTTCCGCGCGCAGCTTGCGCAGTTCCGCGCCGTCAGGTTCCGCGGCGATCGCTTGGCCGAGCTCCTCTTCTGCCTCCGCCAAACGGCCTTCGCACATGGCGAGCCGCGCCGAGAGATGGGCGATCTCGGCCGAGGGCGGGGCCATGCGCCGGATCGCCGCCAGGAGCGGCCGGGCGGCGCCGGTGCGGCCTTCCTGCAGCAGCGTGCTCGCGCGGCCCATCAGGGCATCGAGACCGGCAAAACCAGGAACGGCAAGACCGGGAGGCGCGTTCATCACAAGCTCCTTTTGAGCCGGCCCGGGCGCGAGCGGTATTTGGTCCGGGATCGAGCCGTCGGTGTCGGTCGCGAGGCTCAGGGGCTGTGCGGCATGGCGGCGAGGCCGGCGGCGATGTTCTCGTTCACCCCGATCAGGAATTCGAAATCGGGCGCATCGCCATCCATCTCGCGCTGCACCGCCAGACCGACCGAGACCACGGACGCGCGCAGCTCGGCGGGCAGCGCGTTGGCCGGGTCGCGCAGCAGGTCGACAACGGTCATCCAGAGCCGCCGGTTGTCAGCGATCGCCTTCACCCGCGCCATCGGCCCGCCGTTGCGCCCCGAGCGGAGCGCGCCGTTGGCGTAGCGGAACACATCCGCCTCCTGCTCGCGCGGGCTGCGGTGGGCGGACGCGTTCTCGTAGGCGCGCGCGGCGCGTGTCAAGGTCTGCATGCGAGTTCCTGCTGTTCGTGGGCCTCGGCGGCCCGGGGCGGCGCGGGCGCGCGGCCGAGCACCGAATCCTCGTGTCTGATGATCCGGCGCGCGAGCTTCAGCGCCTGGTAGCAGTCGTCCGCCTCCGCATGGGCCAGCGCGCGATCGAGGATCTCGCACGCCAGCGCCGACGTGGTGGCGGCCTTGAATGCGGCGACGAGGGAGCGCGCGCTGGCCAGACCGGGACCACGCTCCTCCTCGGCCCCGATATAGGCCGATTGAAGCGCGAAGTAGATCCGGCGTGCCGGGCTGTCGGCCTGATCGGGCGGCATGATCTGCTTGCCGAACAGGAACCGCGCCTTCGCAGTCAGCTCGATCCGCGATTTCGTACGAAAACGGATCGGAGCGCCGTTGACGATCATCGTCTCGCCTGGGCGCAGCTCCAATACGAGATTCGACATCGCGTGCGTTCCTGGTTCCCGACACCTGAAGGGACGATCCTCCGCGGCGCCACGGCGTGCCGGCGTGCCGGCGGTGCAGTCGGCATCGGGGCGGGCGTCCTGCCCACCCCGAGACCCGGATTACTTGAACAAGCTGAGCAGGCTCTGTGGAGCCTGGTTGGCGAGCGACAGCGACTGGGTGCCGAGCTGCTGGCGAATCTGCAACGCTTGCAGCTGCGCCGACTCCTTGGCCAGATCCGCATCGATCAGCGAGCCGAGGCCGCTGTTGAGCGAGTCGATCTTGTCGTTGTTGTAGCTGACTTGGCTGTCCACGTAGTTGGACGCCGCGCCGTAGGCGTTGAGCTGCGATGTCACCGAGCTGAACTGGGTCAGGAACGTACCACCGGCGGTGACCAGCGCCGCCGCTGCTCCGGCCGTGATGCCCGATGCGATCGTCAACGCGGCGTGGAGCGCCGATCCGCCGAAGGTGGCGATGTTGTACGTCGCGCCGACCTCGTTGCGAACAACGTTCACCGCGCCGAAACCCGACGCACCCGAGCCGATATTGCCGATCAGCGTCTTGCCATTATAGGCAGCATCGGAAAGCTGGGTCTTGAGTTGATCAAGCAACGTGTTGTAGTTAGAAGTGTCCTGCTTGCGGGCGTCGCCTACCGTGTTGCCGTTCGCCAGCGCGGTGAGCTGGTCGCGCATCTTGGTCATCGTATTGGAAACGTTCGTGAGACCAGTGGACGTCGTGGACAGCAGCCCCTTGACGCCGCCAAGCTGCTGGTTTGCAGTGGTCAGCGCCCCCACGTCGGAACGAACGCGCTGCGCGATTGCGAACGCGGCGCCATCGTCGGTGGCGTCAGCGACGCGAAAGCCGGTGGACATCTGCTTCTGAACCGACGCCAACTCTGAGTTGGTGCTGTTCAGTGACTTGAGCGCGATCATCGCGCCCATGTTGGTGTTGACTGAGTTCAGGGACATGGTCTCTTACCTTACGTGTCCAAATATGTTCACATGCCCCCGCGTTTTTGCGGGCTTGTCGTCATATTGACGCGTCGGGGTTAAGGGAGCGTGAAGCCGCCTCGACATTTTACGGCGTCACGCGGGGAGGAACTTGACGAGGGAAAGGCCGCTGGAGCCGGCGATGAGCTGGTAGGAGGCCTGCAGCTGGGTTTGCGTCTGGGTGAGGCGCGACAGCGTCGCCGCCATGTCCACCTGCTCGGCCGAGGACACCTGGTTGGTGAGCGCCGTCGCCGCGTCCGCAAGCTGCGTCTTGGTGGTCGCGAGCCGGGCCTGCGTATTCCCGAGCACGCCGACGTCGTTGCCCATCGCCGACATCGCGTTGCCGAGGCTGGCGCGGGTGTCCTGCACCAGGCCCTGGAACCCGCCCGCGCCGACCTGACTGCTGCTGAGCGACCCGATGGTGGCCAGCGCGCGCAGGATGTCGCGCATGTACGAGCCGCTGGTGGAGCTGCCGGTAGAGGTCGCGAAGCTGTTGGCGCTGGCCAGCAGGCCGACCTGGGAACGCTGCGCCTCGCCGGTCTCGACCGTCGCCACCGGAATCGACTCTGCCGGCTGCGAGAGCGCCGCGGAGAACGGCGACGTTCCCGCGGCATTCGAGCCGGCAATCCCGAGCGTGGTCGCGGCCACGGAAGCCGCGTTGGCGCCGAGCCCGGCAACCGCCGCGCTGATCTGCGTGTAGAACCCGCTGGACGTGATCTGGTCGGAGTTCGGCACCGGCGGGTTGGCGGTGTCCTGGCCGCCGAACACGTAATTGTTGCCGTCCTTCGAATCGAGCAATCCCGCGACCTGCTGCAGCGATTGCCGCGCCGAAGCCGCCAGCGTATCCACCGCCTGGGCGTTGAGGCCGTTCAGGTTGTTGAGCTGCGCATAGAGGCTGGACGCGACCTGCTGGATCTGCGTCATCGCGGTCTGCGCGACCTGCATCTGCCCGGTCGCGGCGTCGATGCCGTTCTGCCACGTCTGCTGGTGCGCGATGAGCGGACGAAGGTCGAGCGAGGTGCGCGCGCCCGCGCCGAGCCCCGCGTAGGTGTCGGCGATCCGCCCGGTCGCTGCTTGCTGATTGAGCGTGTCGAGTGTTTGGCGAATGCTCGCGCTGTCGCCGACCAAGCGGTTGAGCATTCCGTAATCGGACGCGCCTGCTGCGGTCACCGTCATGGTCGCGCTCGCATTACTGTACCGTGCCCAGCAACTGGGTCCACATCGCCTGTGCCGCCGAAATCAGCCGGGCGCTCGCGCCGTAGGCGTTCTGCAGCTGCACCATCGTCGACATCTCGGCATCGATGCTGACCCCGCTCTCGGCGGAGAGTTTGCCCTGCAGGCTGGTTTGCACCGCCTGCTCGGACGTGAGCTGGCTCGTCGTGGCCGCGCTGTCCTGCGCCTGAGCCCCCACCAGCGCCGTCGCCAAGGTGGCGAGGCTGCCGTTGCCGCCGTAAGGCGCGGCCAGGGTGCCCGTCGGTCCCAGGCCTGACGTGTTGAGGCCGGGTTGCGTGACGCCGCTCTGCACCTGGTTGCCGAACGCGTAGTCCAGCACGCGCGAGGTGAGGCCGGTGAAGCCCGCCGGCCCGCCGGGCGGGCTCGGCGTGAAGGCGCTGGCGCCGGTCGGGCTTCCCGCCACCGCCTGCGTCCCATCCCGCACCGCAGCGGGATTGGCGCGCACCGCCGGGTTCACCTGGATTTGCGCCGCGAACCCGACGTAACCCGCCTGCGGCGTCGTGCCGCCGCCGGACGGCACCGCCCCCGCGGGATCGCTGAACAACCGCAGCCCTTGTGCGTCGAGGCGCGAGGCGAGGCCGTGGGCGAACTCGTCGAGCTCGCCCTGATCCGTCGGCAGGGTTGCGTCGCGCAGGGCGATGTTGGCGCCGAGCGAACCGCCCGTGACCTGGACGGTGACGTCGGCGCCCCCGAGCATGATCCCTGGGATGCCGCCGCCCGGGTGATACGCGCCGGCTCCGATGCTGGCCGGGGCCACGGAGAACGGGTTGGACGTCCCGAGCGGCACGCTCAGCCCGGAGCCGAGATTAAGCACCAGGGTGCCGTTGTCCTGTTGCAGGACCTTGAGATCGACGAGGTGCGAGATGTCTTGCAGCGAAGCGTCGCGCTGGTTCTCGAGGTCGGCGGTGCTCTGCCCGGAGGCCTTCAGGGTGATGATCTGCTGGGTGAGCGCGTTCACCGTGCCGAGGGCGGTGTTCAGGCTGCCGACATCGCTCCCGATCGCGTCCTGCGCGGCTTGGCGCTGCGACGTGTAGACGCCGCTCAGCGCGTTGATCCCGCTCGCGAGCGAGGCGGCGACGGAAACCACCGCCTGCTGCTGCGTCCCGTTCCCCGGATTGCCCGCGAGAGTGCTGAACGCGTCCTGCAAGTTTCCGAGCAGGCTCGGCAAGTCGCTGCCCTGGCCGGGCGTGCCCTGCGCCGTGTCGATCGCCTGCAGCGCCGCCTGGCGGGTCTGCAGGGCGGAAACCGCGGCGTTCTGGCTTAGCACGCCGGCCTGCAGCACCGCGTCGATGCTGCGCTGAGCCGGGCCGGAGCGCACGCCCATGCCCACGCCGTCCGCGGTGACGCTTTGCTGCGTCGAGGTCTCGCGCACGTAGCCCGGGGTCGAGGCGTTGGCGACGTTCTGCGACACCAACGCGAGCTGGCGGTTGATGTTCGCCAGGCTGCCCGACGCGATCGACAGCGCCGCGTCGAGGCTCATCGGAGGGGGTCCATGCTCAACGCTTCATGTCGATCGTCTGCTGCAGCAATTCGTCGGCGGTGGTCACCATCTTGGTGTTCGCCGAGTACGCGCGCTGCGCGACGATGAGCTTGCTGAACTCGCTCGCGATGTCGACATTCGAGCTTTCGATCGAGCCGGTCACGAGGTTGCCGGCGCCGTTGGTGCCCGCATCCTCGGCCAGCGGCGTGCCCGAGGCGACGGTGGAGGTGAAGGACTGTCCGTCCTGTCGCTGCAGGGCGTCCGGGTTGTTGAAGGTCACCACCGGAACCCGGGCGACGACGCGAGATTGGCCGTTGTCGTAATTGACCGTGATGTCGCCGGTCGCGCTGGTGCTCAGGCTGCTGAAGCTGCCCGGCGGCACGCCGTTCTGCGTCAGGCCGCGAAGACTATACTGCGTGCCGGCATACTGCGTGACGCCGTTCGCTTGGCCGTAGTTGCCGAGATTGAGCTGAATGGTCTGCGGACCCGAGCCGAAATTGGCGGTGAACGACATCGTCGCGGGGCCGCCCGCGGCATATCCGCCGGTCGTTACGCTGCCGCTCGCGGTCGAGATGTTGCCCACCGTGCCATCCGGCACGGCGTTGCCGCTTGCTGCGCCGAACTGAACCCTGGCGGTGCCCCGGGCCGCTGCCGCCGTATCGTCGGGCGCGTTGACCGACACGGTCCAATCGTTGGCGGCGTTCTGGCTCCAGTTGAGCGAAACGGTGTGCGCCGTGCCGAGCCCGTCATACACCTGGATCTGCGAGGAGATCGGCGTGCCCGCCGCCGGCGTCGCGGGCAAGTTGGCCGATAGGGAAACCTGAGTGCTGGCCACCGGATTGAATACGGTCTGGCTCACCTGGATCGGCGCGATCGCGTTGCGGTTCACCGCGCCGGTGGTGGGGTTCACGGACCACCCGTTGAGGAAGTCGCCGGCGCTGTTCACGATGTAGCCGTTCTTGTCCATCTTGAAGTCGCCGGCACGCGTGTAGAACTGCTGCGGATTGAACGTCGGCTGGCTGTTCACCTCGCCGCTCTGCTGGCTCACGGCGAAGAAACCCTGCTTGGCGATGGCGAGCCCGAGCGGGTTGTCGGTCTGCGAGATGGTGCCCTGCACGTTGTTCACGTAATCCGGCCGGGCGGCGACCGCGCCCGAGTCGTTCATCGTGGCGGTGCTCGTGGTCAGGTAGTCGGTGAAGCTGGTATCGGTGCGCTTGAAACCGACCGTCTGGCTGTTGGCGACGTTGTCGCTGATATTGCCGAACGCGCTCGATTGCGCAGACAGGCCGCTGATCGCGGTACTCATGGCGCCGAACAGGGACATCGAACTCTCCTGTGATCCTGGCCACCTATTGGCAGGAACCGTGCCACGGCCGACGCCCGTGTTTGCGGGCATTTCCTTGTCGGTCGGGGCTGCCATCCCGACCGCCCGGCAATAGCAGCCGGGCATTTCCTGCCGGTTAACGCGCGCTCCGGGCGGTGCGCCACCGGAAGGCGTGCCCGCCAGCGCTGGCCCGGAACTTGCGGAAGCCGGGGTCGAATAGGTCGAGACCCGATGCCCGCAGTGCCGCCCGCCATCATCCCGCAAACCACGCCGACCGCGGCCTCGATGCCGGCCGACGCCGGGCGCGGCCCGGATCAGGCTGGCGGATCGACGTTCCAGGAGCGGCTGCAAGGCGCCGTCGCGCGGCAGGGCTCTCCTCCGGCTCCAACCTCGCCGGGCGTAACCGCGCCGGCAACACTCTCCACAGCCACCACGGTGGCCGCCGCCGCGCCCCCGCCGGCTCCCCAGCCGGCCGACCCTGCAGGGCCCGTGGACGGCGAACCCGCACCTCCAAGCGCCGGGGCGCAGGTCCAGCCTGCTCATGCCCAGCCCGACCCGGGGGTGGCGACGAACGTCGCCTTGTCCCCGCCCGTGTCGACGAAAGCTAGCCTGGCTTCTGAGCAGGCAGGATCGACACGTCGAGCAGGGCCGGCGACGCAAGCGTTCTCCGCATCCCAGCCGCAGACCCAAGCGCCGCAGGCCAGCAGCGGGCCGGTCGCGCTCGAACCCGCGCCTCCTCCGCTCCCGCCCGAGCCGGACGGCAGCCGGGCGGCCGTTTCGCTGCCCGAAGCGCGGAGTAAGACGGAAAGCCCAATCGCCTCTCCCGGACAGGACACAAAGGATGTGCGGACGCCGCCGCGCACGCCGCTCGAAGCCGATCCCGGCGCTGTTCCAATTCCGGCAGCTGTCCCGACCTCGCCGGAGACACGCGCGCCGGTCGTTGCGACGACGACCGAAAGCTTGGCGAGCCCGGCTGCCGCGACCCTAGCGCCGGTTGCCATGCCTCCCGCGCCAGAACTCGCGCCGCCGGCCCACATCACGCAAGCGATGGCGCCGGCGGAGCTACCGGAGCGTGCGGCACCTGCTTCTCCGGTCGCGCAGATCGCCGCACCGCTAGTCGCACTCGGGACCGCACCGGACGGCGCTCAGCGCCTGACGGTCCGGCTTGACCCGGAAGCGCTGGGCAGCGTCCAGATCCATGTCGACCGGCCGAAGGACGGGCCGGCGCGGGTGGCGATCACGGTCGAGCGCCCGGAAACCCTCACACTGCTGCTGCGGGACGGGACGCAGCTGCAACAAGCGCTGGATCATGCGGGCATCCCACCCGAGGGACACAGCCTCACGCTCCACGTCGCGGACTCGGCGCCGCGCGCCGAAACCTCCCCTTCGGGCAACGGCGTCAATCCCGGCAGTGCCCGCGCCGGGGAGGGGGATGGCGGCGGCGGCACGCGGCGGGAACGAAGCGGCAGCGGCGGCGAACCGCTTCCCGATCGGCGACCCCGCACCCTGCGCTGGTCGCGCGCCGGCCTCGACATCACAGCTTGAAGGAGTATCGCTCATGAGTCTCGCCAGCGTGGCCGCACAGCAGAACAGCGCTCTTGCGGCGGCGAATGCGGCCGCCGCAGGCCTTTCCCCGACCGGCAGCGTCGGCGCCGCGACGGCCACATCCTCAACCGGCGGTGGCGCGCTGAGCTCGCTGTCGGGCAACTTCAACGATTTCCTCAAGCTGCTGATGACGCAGCTGCAAAATCAGGATCCGACAAGCCCGCTCGACACCAACCAGTTCACCACGCAACTCGTGCAGTTCGCCGGGGTCGAACAACAGATCAACGCCAATACCAGCCTGACGCAGTTGATCCAGCTGACGCAGGGCGGCGAACTGCTGCAGTCCTCCTCCATGGTGGGCAAGCAGGTGGCGGTGCAGTCCGATCACATGCCGCTGCAGAACGGCTCGGGCACAGTGGTATTCACCGCCCCGAACGCAGAGCCGGCGGCGATCGCGGTCTATAATGACGTCGGCGCCAAACTTCGCGACGCGGTGGTGCCGGCGCAGAAGGGCCAGAACACCTGGACCTGGGACGGCACCGACGGCAATGGGCACAAAGTTCCGGACGGCTCCTATCGGGTCGCCGTCGTCGGGCAGTCGGCCGACGGCAGCACCGCTGCGCTGCCGTTCAACGTGCTCGGCACCGCAACGGGGGTGCAGAAGCAGGGTAACGCCGTGCAATTGCAGCTTGGTGCGCAGACGGCGGACTTCTCGACGCTCCAATCGGTCGGCGCTCAGTAGCCGTCGGCGGTTAACCGGACGGTAAGCGGCGGCGTCCTATGTTCCGGGCTCGGCAGGATGTCGAGCAGCCAGGAACCAGGCCGGTCATGCAGATCAGAGCGCATCGTCGCCGGGAGGTGGCGCCGTGAAGGCCGCCCTCGAGGGGTGAAGGCGCTCGGCCCGGCCCGGCTTGCCGCGATGGGCGCGGTCGGTCTCGGCGTGCTCGGCCTGCTCGCCTTCCTCGTGCTGCGCGGCGGCGCCGAGCAGATGGCGCTGCTCTACGGCGACCTCGACCTGCGCGACTCGGCGCAAGTCGTCGAGCAGCTCGGTCGGCAGCACATCGCCTACCGCATCGCCGGGCAGGGCAGTCAGATCCTGGTGCCGGTGGACCAGGTGCCGCGTGCGCGCCTGCTGCTGGCCCACGAGGGCCTGCCGACCGGGGGCTCGATCGGCTACGAGATCTTCGACCGCGGCGACGGGCTCGCGGCGACGCAGTTCCAGCAGACCATCAACCAGACCCGCGCACTCGAGGGGGAGCTCGCGCGCACTATCCGCGCGATCGACGGCATCCGCGCTGTCCGCGTGCATCTCGTGCTGCCGAAGCGCGAGCCCTTCGCGCGCGAGCAGCAGGACGCGCGGGCCAGCGTCATGCTGACGATGAACGGCGCCACGCGGCTTGATCACGAAGGCGTCCAGGCGATCCTCAACCTGGTTGCTGCCGCGGTGCCCGGGCTGCGACCGCAGAACATCGCCATCGTCGACAGTCGCGGCAGCATGCTGGCCCGCGCCGGCGAGCCGGTCGGCGCGCTAGCCGGCGCCGAAAGCGGCGACGAGCTGCGGCACACCACCGAGCTGCGCCTTTCGCGGGCGGTGGAGGAGATGCTCGAGCGCACGCTCGGCCCCGGACGGGTCCGCGCCGAGGCGGCCGTGGAGATGGATTTCGACCGGGTCAACGAGACGCAAGAAAAGTACGATCCGGACGGCCAGGTTGTGCGCAGCACGCAGACGGTCAACAGCAACAGCAAGAGCACCGAGGCGAACAGCTCGGTTTCCGTGCAGAACAACCTGCCGAACGCCGACGCCGGCAACGGCGGGTCGGGCAGCCAGGAAGGCCGGCAGGAGGAGACCACCAACTACGAGATCGGGCATGTCGTCCGCACGCTGATCCGCGAGCAGCCGCAAATCCATCGCATCAGCCTCGCGGTCATGGTCGACGGCGTGGACGCCCCGGGACCGGACGGCAAGCCGGTGTGGCAGCCGCGGCCGGCCGAGGAACTCGCGCGCATCGCCACCTTGGTCCGCGGGGCGATCGGCTACAACGAGCAGCGCGGCGATCATGTCGACGTGGTCAGCATGCGCTTCGTGACACCGGAGGAGCCCGCGGCGGCGGAGCGCGGCGGCATGTTCGGCCTGAAGCTCGAACGGTCCGACGTCGTGCGGCTGGCGGAGACGGCGCTGTTCGGCGTGATCGCGCTGCTCGGGCTGTTGCTGGTGCTGCGCCCCATGATGCTCCGGTTGGCCACGATCCAGCCCGCGCTTGCGGGCGTGGACGCCGCGCTCGGCGCGGCCGGATCTCCGACGGGCCTGCTGCCCGGCGCAGCGCCTGCCGCCCCTGCAGGATCCGCGGCGCTCGGGACATCCTCGGTCGCCGGGCTGCTTGAGGACGAGAGCATGTTGAGCATCGCCAATATCGAGGGGCAGCTGCGCGCCTCCTCGATCCGCCGGATTTCCGGGCTGGTGCAGCGCAATCCGGAGGAAACCCTCAGCATCGTGCGCGGCTGGATGGCCGAGGAGCCGGGTTGATGGCGACCACGGACGACTACCGCGCCCTGCGCGGACCGCACAAGGCGGCCATCCTGATGCTGGCGCTGGGCGAGGACCAATGCGCCCGCTTGTTCGGCCTGATGCACGAGGACGAGTTGCGCGAGATCTCCTCGGCCATGGCTCAGCTCGGCGCGGTGCGCGCCGACGTCGTTGAACGGCTCTGCGTCGATTTCACCGACAGCATGGGCAACGCCGGGAGCCTGGTCGGCACGTTTGAAAGCACCGAGCGCCTGCTGCAGCGCACGCTGCCGCGCGAGCGCGCGGTGCAGATCATGGAGGAGATCCGCGGCCCGGCCGGGCGGACCATGTGGGACAAGCTCGGCAACGTCAACGAGGCGGTGCTCGCCAACTATCTCAAGAACGAATACCCGCAGACCGTCGCCGTCGTGCTCTCGAAGGTGCGGCCCGATCACGCGGCGCGCGTGCTCGCTATGCTGCCGGAAGCCTTCGCGATGGAGGTCGTGATGCGGATGCTGCGCATGGAGAGCGTGCAGAAAGACGTGCTCGACGGCGTGGAACGCACCTTGCGCGCGGAGTTCATGTCCAACCTCGCGCGCAGCACGCGGCGTGATGCGCACGAGATGATGGCGGAGATTTTCAACAACCTCGATCGCCAGGCCGAAACGCGGTTCATCGCGGCGCTCGAGGAGCGCAGCCGCGATGCCGCCGAACGCATCAAGTCGCTGATGTTCACCTTCGACGACCTGCAGCGCCTCACCGCCCCGGCGCTGCAGACGCTGCTGCGCGCGATCGAGAAGGACAAGCTGCCGCTGGCGCTCAAGGGGGCGTCGGACAAGATCCGCGATCTGTTCTTGAAGAACCTGTCGGAGCGGGCCGGCAAGATGCTTCGCGACGAGATCGAAGGCCTCGGCGCGGTGAAGCTGCGGGACGTCGATGAGGCGCAGGCGTCCATCGTGCTGCTGGCGAAGGAACTCGCGGCGCAGGGCCAGATCGAGATCGGCGAAAGCAAGGATGAGGAGCTGGTCTACTGATGAGGAGCACGAGCGCGATGCTGGCATCCCACCCGGCGACCCTGGCCCGCGTGTTGTTCGCCGAGGACTTCGACAACCTCGAAGGCGTCATGGTGATCGAGGCTCCCCCGGAGCCGGAGGTGATCGCCTCGGTGTTCACCGCCGCTGATATCGAGATCATTCGCGAGCGGGCCTACGCCGATGGCCGCGCCGCCGCACGCGCGGCGGCCGAGGCCGCACACACCGAAGCGGTACGGACCGCCCTCGCCGACATCTCGGCCGCGCTGCACGCGGTCGCCGGGCGACAGGCGGCGCTCGTGGAACGCGAGGCGGAAGAGGTCGCTCGTCTACTGCTCGACATGCTGATGACGCTGCTGCCCGCGCTCTGTGTCCGGCATGGCGAGGCGGAGGTGCGCGCCGTCGCCCGTGCCGTGCTGCCCGCGCTGCTGCGCGAACCCGCCGTCACCGTGCGCATCAACCCCGCACTGGCGGCCGCGATCCGCGACGAGATCGCGCGTCTCGACCCCGATCTCGTCGCGCGGATCCGCCTCGTTCCGGTCGATGCCCTGGTTCCGGGAGACATCCGGGTCAGTTGGGCCGACGGCAACGCGGTGCGCGACACTGGCGCGGTCTGGCAGCACGTCGCCGGCGCGCTATCCGAGGCGGGCCTCCTCATGCACGCCGAAACGGAGGAGGAGCACGCCGGTGGCGGATGAGATGGACCTCTCGGAACTGACCGAAGCCGCGTCCGGCCCCGACGGCGGAACGCTTCGTACCGCCCGCGACCTCGAAGCGGTCTACGACATCCCGGTCACCGTCAGCGCCGTGCTCGGCAAGGCGACCATGCAGGTCAGCCAGCTGCTCAAGCTCGGCCGCGGCGCGGTCGTGGAGCTTGACCGCAAGCTCGGCGAAGCGATCGACATCTACGTCAACAACCGCCTCGTCGCGCGCGGCGAGGTGGTGATGGTCGACGACAGCCGGCTCGGCGTCACCATGACCGAGATCGTCAAGACCGATCGCGCGCAATGAATTGCGAGCAATGAGGGGAGCACGCCCATGCGTGTGCTGATCGTCGGCTCGCTCGCCGCTGAGCTCGGCCAGGCCGCGCGCATCGCGATGGCGCGCGGCGCCAAGCTCGAGCAGGCGGACGACGCGGAGGCCGGACTATCCCGGTTGCGCGCCGATGCGCGGGTCGACCTCGTGCTGTGCGATCTCACCCATGATGTAGGCGGGCTGATCCGCGCCATGATCGCCGAGCGCATCGCGGTACCCGTGGTGGCCTGCGGCACCGGAAACGACCCGGACGCGGCGGTGCGCGCCATCCGCGACGGCGCACGCGAGTTCCTGCCGCTGCCGCCCGATCCGGAGCTGATCGCGGCGATCCTGGAGGCGGCCGCGGGCGAAAGCCACGCGCTAGTGGTGCGCGACCCCGCAATGCAGGCCGCGATCCGCCGCGCCGAGCAGGTCGCGCGCGCCGAGGCTTCGGTGCTGATCACCGGCGAGTCGGGCACCGGCAAGGAAGTGCTGGCGCGGCACATCCACCGTCGATCCCGCCGCGCGCAGGGGCCGTTCGTCGCCATGAACTGCGCCGCGATCCCCGACAACCTGCTCGAAAGCGAGCTGTTCGGTCACGAGAAGGGCGCGTTCAGCGGAGCGCTCGCCCGCCGTGTCGGAAAGTTCGAGGCGGCGGACGGCGGCACGCTGCTGCTCGACGAGATCAGCGAGATGGACGTGCGGTTGCAGGCGAAACTGCTTCGCGTGTTGCAGGAGCGCGAAATCGACCGCTTGGGCGGCAGCGCGCCGGTTCGCATCGACGTTCGCATCCTCGCGACCACCAACCGCGACTTAGCCGCCGAGGTGACGCGCGGCACGTTCCGCGAGGACCTCTACTTCCGGCTCAACGTCGTCACCCTGCGCATACCGAGCCTGCGCGAGCGCCCAGCCGACATCGCGGTGCTCGCCGACCACTTCGCACGCCGCTACGCCGAGGTGAACGGCCTGCCCCCGCGCCCGCTCAGCGAGGCCGCGCATCGCCGGCTTGCCGGGCACGCGTGGCGCGGCAACGTGCGTGAGCTGGAAAACACCCTTCATCGTGCCGTGCTGCTGGCCGAGGGCGCATGGATCGGCCCGGAGGCGATCGAGCTCGGCGGTGAAACCGCTCGCCCTGCCGAAGCCGGGGCTCCGCAGCAGGTTTTCCCGACCGGGTCCGGCGTCGCCGGGCTGATCGGGCGACGGATGGATGATGTCGAGCGCGATCTCATCCTGCAGACGCTCGGCCACACGCTCGGTAATCGCACGCACGCCGCGACGATCCTCGGAATCTCGATCCGTGCGCTCCGCAACAAGCTGCGCGACTACGCCGCGCAAGGCGCCCCCGTGCCGCCGCCCCCGGCCGGCATCGGCGCACCCGTCGTGACGGCCTGATCCGCCGTGGCGGCGCTCGCCCTTCCCGAACCGCTGGCCGCGCTGTCGGCGCGGCTGCGCGTCTACCTGCCCGGCACCGATGTGGGCTTGGCCCTCGGGGTGGTGGCACTTCTCTCCGTGTTGATCCTGCCGCTGCCGACCTTGCTGCTCGACTTGGGCCTGGCACTATCGGTCACGGCGTCCGTGCTGGTGCTGATGGTGGCGCTGTTCCTGCAACGGCCGCTCGACTTCACCAGCTTCCCCACGCTCCTGCTGCTGACGACCCTGCTGCGCCTGTCTCTGAACGTCGCCACCACCCGGCTGATCTTGTCGCACGGCAACGAAGGCCCGGGTGCGGCCGGCAACGTGGTGGCCGCGTTCGGCGGGTTCCTGATGGGCGGCGACGTGGTGATCGGGGTGATCCTGTTCGCCATCCTGCTGGTGGTGAACTTCATGGTCATCACCAAGGGCTCCGGCCGCATCGCCGAGGTTGCGGCGCGGTTCAGCCTCGATGCCATGCCCGGCAAACAGATGGCGATCGACGCCGACCTGTCGTCCGGGCTGATCGATGAGACGGTGGCGCGGCGTCGCCGGCGCGAGCTCGAAGAGGAGAGCGGGTTCTACGGCGCGATGGACGGCGCCGCCAAGTTCGTGCGCGGCGACGCGATCGCCGGGCTCATCATAACCACCATCAACATCTTCGGCGGCTTCGCGATCGGGCTGCTGCGGCACGGCATGGCGTTCGCCGACGCCGCCGCCACCTTCACCACGCTCACCATCGGCGACGGGCTCGTGTCGCAGATCCCGGCGCTGCTGGTCTCCACCGCCGCCGGCATCGTCGTCACCAAGGGCGGCACGGAGGGCACGGCCGACGTCGCGCTGCTGCGCCAGCTCGCCGGCAGCCCGAAGCCGTTGGCGATGGCGGCCGGAGCCGCCACGGTGCTCGCGCTGATGCCGGGGATGCCGACCGTGCCGTTCGTGGCGCTCGCGGGCCTGGCCGGCGGTGGCGCCTGGCTGCGCCACACCCACCCGCCCGTCACGGCGGAGAGCGAGGCGGCCGCACCCCAAGCAATCGCCGCCGAGCCGCCGATCAGCGACACCCTGCGCATCGACACCATCCGGCTGGAGCTCGGCTATGGATTGCTGGCCCTTGCCGGCGGCGACGCGCCCCGGTTGACCGAGCAGATCAAGGGCCTGCGACGCTCGATCGCGGGCGAGATGGGTTTCGTGCTGCCGCCCGTGCGCATCCAGGACAACATGCAGCTCGGCGCCGACGGCTACGCGATCCGCATCAAGGAGATCGAAGCCGGGCGCGGCGAGATCAGGCCGAACATGCTCCTGGCCATGGACCCGCGCGGCGGCGTGCCGGACCTGCCCGGCGAGCAGACGGCGGAGCCGGCCTTCGGCCTGCCGGCGCGCTGGATCGATGCCACGGCAAAGGAGGAAGCGATCTTCCGCGGCTGCACCGTGGTCGACCCGCCGAGCGTGCTGACCACGCATCTCACCGAGCTCGTGCGCGAGAACATGGCCGAGCTGCTTTCGTTCACCGAAACGCAGAAGCTGCTGGACGATCTGCCGCGCGAACAGCAGAAGCTCGTCGGCGACCTGATCCCGGCGCAGTTCACGGTCGGCGGCGTGCAACGCGTGCTGCAGGCACTCCTCGCCGAGCGGGTCTCGATCCGCGATCTCCCGACCATCCTCGAGGGCATCCAGGAAGCCTGCGGCGGCCCGACGCGAGCGATCCCGACGATCGCCGCGCATGTCCGCACCCGGTTGGCGCGGCAGATCAGCGATCAGCATGTCGGCGCGGCGGGCTACATACCGCTCGTGACGCTCTCGCCGGACTGGGAGGCAGCGTTCGCCGAAGCCCTGGTCGGGCCGCCGGAAGATCGCCAGCTCGCGATGGCGCCCTCGAAGCTGCAGGATTTCATGCAGCGGCTGCGCGGCGCATTCGATCTGGCCGGAGCGTCCGGCGAACAGCCGGTGCTGCTGACGAGCGGCGGCATCCGTTTCCAAGTGCGCGCGATCGTCGAGCGCATCCGGCCGAGCACGCCCGTCCTGGCGCAGACGGAGATTTTCTCGCGTGCTCGCATCCGTACGGTCGGCAGCATTTGACCTTGCATGCCGCCCTGCTCTCGCTCCGGACCGTTCTCCCCTCCGATGCCGAATAAGCGTCTCCGATGCGGCTGAAGCTTTATCGCGCCAACGGCATGGCCGCGGCGCTCGCCTCCGTGCGCGCCGAGCTGGGACCGGACGCATTGATCCTGGCGACCCGCCGAGTGGACGGCGGCGTGGAGGTTACCGCGGCGGTGCAGCCCGCGGAGGAGGAGTTCGAGGCAGTCCCGCCGCCGACGGACCCGACGCGCCAGGCGATGCTCACGTTCCACGGGGTGCCACTCGCGCTTGCGGAGCGGCTGGGCGGCGCCCTCCCCGCCGCGTTGGCCGCGGCACTTGCCTTCGCACCGCTGCCATTGTCGGTCGGCTTGCGACCGCTGCTGTTCGCCGGGCCGCCGGGCGCCGGCAAGACGCTGACGGTGGCACGGCTCGCGACCCGGCTGGTCATGCAGGGCACCATGCCGATCGTCATCACCGCCGACGGGCGACGCGCCGGTGCCACCGAGCAGCTCGCCGCCTTCACGCGCCTGCTCGGCCTCAACCTGATGGTCGCCAACCAGCCCGCGACACTTGGCCGGGCGCTCACCCGCCGGGAGGCCGGCGCGCCGGTGCTGATCGACGTGCCGGGCGCCGATCCGTTCGACCCGGCACAGCGGGACGAGGTTGCCGGCCTGGCTGCGACCGTGGATGCGACCATGGTCCTGGTGCTGCCGGCCGGCCTCGACCCCGGAGAGGCCGCGGACCTCGCACGCGGTTTCGCCGAAGCGGGGGCGACATTGCTGGTGGCCACCCGCCTCGACGTAAGCCGGCGGCTGGGTGCCGTGCTCGCCGCCGCCGAAGCCGGAGGGCTGGCGCTCGCCGAAGCTGGGATCGGTCCCGGCGCAGCCGACGGGCTTGTGCCGATGACCCCCGACCTGCTTGCCGACCGGCTGCTCGCTTCAACCGCTCGCCCCAACCGGGATCGCCCGACATGACCGCCTCGACCGGGCGCGCCGCGCCCGAGATGACCGGCCTAACCGGGCGTGCCGCGCCCGACCCCGGACGCCCGTCCCTCGTCGCCGTCGCTTCCGGCAAGGGCGGCGTCGGCAAGACCTGGTTCGCCATCACGCTCGCCGACGCGCTGGCTCGTGCGGCGCAGCGTGTGCTCCTGTTCGACGGCGACCTTGGCTTGGCCAACGTGGACGTTCAGCTCGGCCTGACACCGACCCGTGATCTCGGCACGGTTCTCGCCGGACGGGCGGCGCTCGCCGAGGCCGTGGTCCGAGCGCCAGGCGGCGGATTCGACGTGCTTGCCGGCCGTTCCGGCTCGGGGGCGCTGTCCGCGCTCGATCCGGCCGGGCTCGACCGGGTGCTCGCTCTGCTGCGCGAGGCGACGACTTGCTACGACATCGTGCTGCTCGATCTCGGCGCCGGGATCGATCGCGCGGCGCGGCGCATGGCTGCGGCGGCCGATCGGCTGTTGGTGCTCGCGACCGAGGAGCCGACCAGCCTGACCGATGCCTACGCCGTCCTGAAGCTACATGCCGCCGACCGCCCGGCGGGAGCCGCCGAAGTCGTGGTCAACCAGGCGGCGTCCCGCGCCGCAGGCGAGCGCACCTACGATGCGCTGCATCGGGCCTGCACTACCTTCCTCGGCCGCAACCCTCCGCTCGCAGGCGTGATCCGACGCGACGATCGGGTGCGAGAGGCGGTCCGCCGACAGGCGCTGCTGCTGACCCGTTCGCCGGGCTGTGCCGCAGCGACCGACGTGGAGGCGATCGCGCACGGACTGCTTCGTCCGTAGCCCCTCGCGGACCGGAAGCGCACGCCGGCGGGCGAAATAGTGAAGCCGCGACGCTTGAGCTCGTGGCGACTCGCACCTCGCCGAAGGCCGGCTGCTCGATCGCCAGCTCGACCGCGGCCTGCTCGATCGCCGGCTCCACCCGGTTGCGCAGGATCGGCTTGCGCTTGGCGATCTCGCCGCCTTTCTCATACAGCTCCTGGAAGCGGTAGAAGCTGTCCCGGCTGTATCCCATGATCTTGCAGGCCTGACTGACGTTGCCGAGCTGCCTGGCCAGCTCCAGCACGCCCACTTTGGCTCGGATCACTTTGCGTTCGTTCGTCATGGTTGGTCCTCGGTTCTGGGCTACCGGAGGAGGTCTCTCCTCCTCCTTCCGGTCCCGGGTTGCCCGCACAAACAAACCAAGATTGTCCGATCAAGTTCTAGCTAGTACAGATCATCCGCCTGATCGGTGCCGTGCTGCTGGAAGCCAACGACGAGTGGCAGCTCCAGCATCGCTACATGCAGACCGAAGCGATGGCCGGTCTTGAACCCAATCCTGGCGTCCTCTCCTGCATGCCCTCGCACAGCCCGCTCGATTTGCTCAGGGTCGGAACAACATTGGCCCCGCCACAGCCTGCGGCCGGACCTACGCCGTCGCTAGGACCGGGCCGCCGCGTAGGAGTTTGCCGGGCAGGGCGCCCGTCGCCTCGCCGGCACGGAACGTGATCTCGCCGGACTTGATCGTTGCGGTGTACCCGGTGGCCTTCTGCAGCAACCGGCGACCTCCGGCCGGCAAATCGAACACGATGTAGGGGCGTTCGAGCCGCAGCCGATCGAAGTCGATGACGTTCAGGTCGGCCTTCTTGCCGACGGCCACCACGCCGCGATCGTGCAATCCGGCTGCATGGGCGGTATCCGAGGTCTGCCGCCGGACCAGTTCAGCCAGATCGAAGCTTCCCGCCGCGCGGTCGCGGCCCCAATGGGTGAGCATGAAGGTTTGGAAGTTGGCGTCGGAGATGAAGCCCACATGCGCCCCGCCATCGCCGAGACCCATGATGGCGTTCTTGTGCTTCAGGAACTCCTCGACCGGTGCGAGGCTGTAATGGGCATAGTTGACCACCGCCGCCATAATGAAGTTCCGGCCCTCGTCGGCGATCAGCAGGTCGTAAGCGACCTCAGGTGTGGCTCGCCCCTCTCTTGCCGCGATCTGCGTCAGGCAGTTCTCCTTCGCCGGCTCGTAATTGAGCGGCTCTTCGAAGGGGAACATCCAGTCGTAGCCGATACGATGGATTAGGGGGAACGTGCTCTCCTTGATAGGGTCCTCGGCGAGGATCTGCCGGCGCAGCGCGGGGTCGCGCATCGCCGCGACCCGCTCGGGCACCGGCAAATGGGCGATCTTGCGGTAGCTCGGGCAGCCGGAGAACGGGTTCTGCGTGCCCTGCAGGCCGAGCAGGATGCCGACCATGCGGGGCGGGAACACCGGGCGCATGGTGAGGCCGTCGGCGGCCGCCTTGTCGGACAGCGCAAGCAGCTCTTTCCAAACCTCGGTGCGGTCGTGGCGCTGGTTGAGGGTGAACACCAGCGGCAGGCCCGACTTCTCGACCACGCGGCGGAGCATGGCGAACTCGGTCGCGGCGTCCGGCTGGTTCCAGTCGGAGACCAGCTCCAGCATCCCCGAGCCGGCGCGGCGGATGCCCATGGCGATGCCGGTCAGCTCCTCTTCCTGCGCGCGCAGGGTGGGGATGTATTCGCCCGCCAAGGTCTTGTGGCTGATCGTGCGCGAGGTGGAGAAGCCGAATGCGCCGGCCTTCATCGCCTCTGCGGCGATCTGGCTCATCTCGGCGATGTCGGCCTGGTTGGCATTCTCCTGGAAGCTGGCGCGCTCGCCCATGACGAACACCCGCACGGCGGAGTGCGGCAGCAAAGCGCCAACGTCGATATCACGGGGGCGACGCTCAAGCGCACGGAGATAGTCGGCGAAGCTTTCCCACTGCCAGTCGAGCCCCTCATGCATGACGGGCGCCGGGATGTCCTCGACGCCTTCCATGAGCTCGATCAGCCGCTCACGGTCCGCCGGCTTGCAGGGGGCGAAACCGACGCCGCAATTGCCCATGATCGCTGTGGTGACGCCGTGCCAGGACGAGGGTGCCAGATGGCTGTCCCACACCGCCTGACCATCGTAGTGGGTGTGGAGGTCGACGAAGCCCGGCGTCACGATCTGGCCGCGCGCGTCGATCTCCCCGGCGCCGCCGGCGGCAACCCGGCCGACCTCGACGATCGTGCCATCCTTCACCGCAACATCGGCTTCAAACCCGGGCTTGCCAGTGCCATCGAAAACCGTGCCGCCGCGTATGACGAGATCGACGTCCTGCGCCATGTCCTGCTCCCTCTGCCGCTGCTACTGAGCAGTATTTAGGCGCTCCGCGAACGAACGTCAAAGCGGTTGGCTCAAAAATCCGTGCACCGGCCGTTCTGCTCCCAGTCGCCGTAACGAGTCGGCTCCGGGCCTTTCGGGCCGCCGATCTCCTTGGGCAGCTTCGGTTGCGTCGAAGTCTCCGGCGTTTTCGGATCGATCGGGTCTTCGGTCTGCTCTGTCATTGAACCTGCTCCATGCTTCCGAGATGGGCGTGCTCCGGAATCTCGACAATGACGCGTGGACTTCTAGCGGAGCTGGCTGAGCCGCTTCTCCGCCATCGGACGCCACGGGGCGTCCGGCGGCGCCTCGGCGAGCGCGCGGCGGAACAGGCCGGCGGCCTCCTCGGTGATGCTGCCGGTGCTCTCGGTGACGGCCTCGGCGGTCTCGACGGCGAGCGTCGGATCGAAGCGGATGCCGAGCGCGATGCGCCATGCCTCCGCGGCGCCGGCCATGTTGCCCTGCCGCGCCTCGGCGCCACCGAGCAGCATGTAGCCTTGCCGGGCCTGCTCAGAGTGCGGGTCGAGTGCGGCGACGCGCTGGCGCAGCACCGGGATCAGCGCGGCCTCCTGCTGCGCCTCGCGCCGCGTCGCGGTGATTTGCGGATCGTTCGCCATCGAGGGCAGCCAGGGCACGCCGCCCACCATGTAGAGCGCGAAGGCGACGACGGGGACGGCCACCAACGCCACGACAAGCGGGGCGCGCGAGGTGCGGGCGGCGGGTGCGTCGCGGTCTTCCGCGGCTGCGAGCAGTCGCCGCTGGACCTCGAGCAGGGCGGTCGCGTGGTCGGGCGGGCTGATGCGTGCTTCGGCGAGGTCGCGGTCGAGTTCGGCGAGCTGGGCGCGATGCAGGGCCAACGCCGCCTCGCGCCGCCCTCGGGCGCTGGAGCCGCGCAGCAGGGCGAGGCCGAGCGGGGCCATCGCGACCAGCGCGACCGCCAGGATCGCGATCCAGATCACGGGTTGAGCAATTCCCCAAGCCGCCGGCGCTCCTCGTCCGACAGCGAGGCGGGCGCGGCCGGCCGTCGTCGCCGGGCCAGGACCACGGCGCCTGCGCCGACCAGCAGCGCCAGCGCAGGGGCACCCCACAGGGCGGCGGTCAGGGCGTTGAACGGCGGCTTGAGGCGGATGAAATCGCCGTAGCGGGCCGTCATCCAGGCGATGATGGTGGCATCGTTGTCGCCGGCGGCGACGCGGGTGCGGATGATGCGGCGGAAGTCGCGCGCGAGGTCGGCGTCGCTCTCCTCGACCGACTCGTTCTGGCACACCATGCAGCGCAGCTGGTGGCCGATCGCCTCGGCACGGCTTTCCTGCGTCGGGTCGGGCATCAGCTCGGCGGGGCTGCTGACGGCGTGAGCGGGCGAGGCGAGGGCGAGCAGGACAGCAAAGGCGAGTCCGACCACCCTCTCCCCTGGGGAGAGGGTTGGGTGAGGGTCTTTCACGCGTACTTCCTCAACAGCGGCTCGAGCTGCCCGGCGACCACGTCTTCGGCCAGCGGCCCGGCCCAGCGCCAGCGGACGATGCCACTGCGATCCACAAGGTAGCTCTCCGGCACGCCATACACGCCGAAATCGATCGCCACGCGGCCCGGCTCGTCGCGCGCGACACGGGCGTACGGGTCGCCGGTGCGCTGCAGGAACGCGGCCGAGGCGTCCGGCTTGTCCTTGTAGGCGATGCCCCAGATCGCCGTGTCCCGCTGGCGCAGCCGCAGCAGCATGGGCGCCTCCGCGACGCAGGGCACGCACCAGGAGGCGAAGAAGTTGATGAGCACGGGACGCCCCGCCGCGCGCACGTCCGCGCTCGAGAAGCCGGGCAGGCTGAATTCCGGCAGCGGTCTGCCGACCAGCATCGACGGCACCCCGCGCGGGTCGAACGTGCCATCCTGCAGGCCCCCGAGCATGGCCCAGAAACCGACGCCCCCGGCCGCGGCGGCGCCGAGCGGCGCGAGCAGCAGCAGCCGGCGACGGATGGTGTGCTCGACCACGCCGGGTCAGGCGGGCAGGGCAGCCGCGCGCCGCGCCGGCGCGCCGACCCGAAGGCGCCGATCCGCGAGCGAGAGCGCGCCGCCGGTCGCCATCACCAGCCCACCGAGCCAGATCCAGGGTGCCAGCGGGTTGTAGTGCAGCCGCAGCACCGCCTCGCCGTTCCGCTCCTCGCCAAGCACGGTGTAGAGGTCGGCCAACCCGTTGGTGTGGATCGCAGCGTCGGTGACGGTGGTGGTCTGCGTGGTGAAGCTGCGGCGCGAGGGGTGCAGCGCCACAACGGGCCGGCCCCCTCGCGAGATCAGCAAATCGGCGACCCGTGAATTATAATTCGGCCCGCTCTCGTTATGCAGCGATTGCAAGGTCCAGTCGTAGCCGGCGAGATGCACGGTCGCGCCAGGCTTGACCGCGACGATGGTGCTGATCGCGAGCGACATCCCGGCGATGCCGGCCACGGTCACGCCCATCCCGGCATGGGCGAGCGCCGAGCCCCAGACCGCGAGCGGCTGTCCCGCCAGCCTGGTCCGGCTGGTGTGCAGCGGCACCCGGAACAGCCGCCCGCGCTCGATCAGTTCGGCGAACGCCCCGACGATCAGCCAGGCCGAGGCCGCGAAGGCGAGCGCCGGGAGCCCACGCTTCAGCCCGAGGGCGGCAATCACGCCGACGACGGCGGCGGCGAGCGCGGCCCACCAGAGCCGTTTGAACGCCGGGAACAGCTGCGCGCGTTTCCAGGGCAGCAGGGGTGCGACCGTCATCGCCAGGAACACGGGTGCGGCGAGCGGCAGCACGGTCGACTGGAAGTAGGGCGGCCCGACGCTGATCTTGGCGCCGAACAGCAGGTCGGCGAACAGCGGGTAGGTCGTGCCGGTCAGCACCACCGCCGCGATCGAGCAGAGAAAGATGTTGTTCAGCACCAGCGCGCCCTCGCGCGAGATCGGCGCGAACACGCCCGATGCGGCGAGCGCCGGGGCGCGCAGGGCGAACAGCAGCAGCGAGCCGCCGATCACCAGCCCCAGCAGGCCGAGGATGAACACGCCGCGCGCCGGATCCACCGCGAAGGCGTGCACCGAGTTCAGGATGCCCGAGCGCACCAGGAAGGTGCCGGACAGGCTGAGCGAGAAGGTCGCGATGGCGAGCAGGATGGTCCAGGTCTTCAGCGCCTCGCGTTTTTCCACCACGATCGCCGAATGGAGCAGGGCGGTGCCGGTGAGCCACGGCAGCAGCGAGGCGTTCTCCACCGGGTCCCAGAACCAGTAGCCGCCCCAGCCGAGCTCGTAATACGCCCACCAGGACCCGAGCGAGATGCCGCCGGTCAGCAGGCACCAGGACGCCAAGGTCCACGGCCGCACCCAGCGTCCCCAGGCCGCATCGACGCGACCTTCCAGCAGGGCGGCGACTGCGAAGGCGAACGGGATCGCGAAGCCGACGTAGCCGGCGTAGAGGATGGGCGGGTGGATCGCCAGGCCGGGGTCCTGCAGCAGCGGGTTCATGTCATGCCCGTCGAGCGGCGGCGGCCAGACGCGCAGGAACGGGTTGCTCTCGGTCAGCGCGAACAGCAGGAAGCCGGCCGAGACGAAGCCGAGCACGCCGATCACGCGCGCCCGCAGCGCCGACGGCAGGTTGCGGCCGAACAGCGCCACCGCGCCGCCGCACAGCGCCAGGATCAGGCACCACAGCAGGATCGACCCCTCGTGGTTCCCCCAGGTGCCGGTGATCTTGTAGACCAGCGGCTTCAGCGTGTTGCTGTTCTCGACGATGTTGAGCACGGTAAAATCGTCCGCCACCGCGCACCATGTCAGCGCCGCGTAGGCAGTGGCGAGCGCGATCAGCTGCCCGATTGCGAGCGCGGGCGCCGACCCCATCAACCGCGCGTCGCGCGCCTGCGCTCCCCAGAGCGGGATGGTCGCCTGCGCCGCCGCGATCGCGACGGCGAGGGCGAGGGCGAAATGGCCGAGTTCGGGGATCATCCCTTGGTCTTCGTCGCCATCAGGGTGTTCCAGGTCGAGGCCGGCGGCGGCGGGCCGGCGGCGGGGTTCCAATGGCCGGACTTCTTCAGCGCGTCGGCGACGTCCTTCGGCATGTAGGTCTCGTCGTGCTTGGCCAGCACCTCGGCGGCGCGGAACGTGCCGTCGGCGCGCAGGGTGCCGAGCGCCACCACGCCCTGCCCCTCGCGAAACAGGTCGGGCAGAATGCCGACGTAGGTGACATCGACCGTGCCGCGCCCGTCGCCGACGCGGAAGCTGGCGGAGGGCTGCCCATCATGCGTCGTCTGCTTGAGGCTGCCCTGCTCGACCAGCCCGCCCAGCCGGAACGTCCGGCCGGGCGCTGGCGCCTTCTCGGCGATGTCGGACGGGGCGACGAAGAACACCAGGTTGTCGCGGAACGCCGTGAGCGCCAGCGCCGTGGCCGAGCCGAGCCCGATGCCGCAGGCGACCAGCAACCAGAGGCGGCGGCGCTTGCGGGTCATCGGGCGCGCGGCCCCTGGCGCCTTCCCTGACGCGGATCGACGGCGGCGAGCCGCCGGCGCGCGCGCCCCATGCGCAGCCAGGCGGTGACGGCGAACGTCACCGGCACCGCGACACCCAGCGCATAGGCGCTGGCGATGAACGGCAGGTGGGTCATGGAGCCGCCTCGGCGCGCGCCATCAGCAGGCCTCGGATGCGGCGCTCCATCACCGCGGCCCGGGTGCGCGCGGTCACGATGGCGGCGAAGCAGAGCGTGTAGCCGATGGCGGAGACGAACAGGGGCCAGAGCATGGACGAGGACATGGTGGGTGCGCCGGTAAGTGAAATGCTCGCCGGCTGATGCAACGTGTTCCACCAGTCCACGCTGAACTTGATGATCGGCAGGTTGACCACCCCGACGAGTGCGAGGATCGCGCCGGCGTGGTAGCCGCGCTGCGGGTCGTCGAAGGCGCGCACCAGCGCGACATGACCGAGATAGAGGAAGAACAGCACCAGCACCGAGGTCAGCCGCGCATCCCAGACCCACCACGCGCCCCACATCGGCTTGCCCCACAGGCTGCCGGTTGCCAGGCACAGCCCGGTGAAGCCGGCGCCGACCGGCCCGATCTCGGCGGCGGCAAGGTCGGCGAGCGGATGACGCCAGACCAGTGCGACGAACGAGCAGACGGCGAGGGCGAAATATCCTGCCGACGCCAGCCAGGCCGAGGGCACATGGACGTAGATGATGCGCACCGCGTCACCCTGCTGCCAGTCCGCCGGGGCGAGGAACAAGCCCCAGGCGAGACCTATGCCGGTGAGCAGGAGTGCCGCGATCGACAGCCATGGAAGCACCGCTCCGGAAAGCCGCAGGAAGCGGCCGGGGTTGGCGAAGCGGTGCAGGTTGCGCCCCGGCGTTCGGGATCCCGGATTCGGCGCAAGTGCGGTGCTGGCGTCCACGAAGGCGAACATAGTCCGGCAAGCGCCGGCGTCAATTCGTCTTGACATTGCCGCTCTGTCATTCGCGCCTGTAGGCTGCACGAGGCCGCCGGGGAGCCGCCATGCTGTTCGCCATCTACTGCGCCGACAAGCCTGCCAGCCTCGACCTGCGGCTCGCCGCGCGGCCGACGCACCTGGCTTACCTGCTCACCTTCGCCGAGAAAGTGGTGCACGCCGGCCCGCTGCTCGACCCGGAAGGCCGCCCCTGCGGCAGCTTGTTCCTGATCGACGTCGCCGACCGCGCCGAGGCCGACGGGTTCGCCGCCGCCGATCCCTACGCCCGCGCCGGGCTGTTCGAGAGCACGGTCGTCCGCCCGTTCCGCACCGTGTTCAAGGACGGCGAGCAGGTCGCGTCGTGAACTACTGGCTGGTCAAATCAGAGCCCGAATCGTTCGGCTGGGACCAGCAGGTGGCCAACGGCGTCGAGCCCTGGACCGGGGTGCGCAACCACCGGGCGAGAACGAACCTGCAAGCCATGCGCAAGGGCGACCGGGCGTTCTTCTATCACTCGAATACCGGCAAGGAGATCGTCGGGATCGTCGAAGTGGTGCGCGAGGCGTATCCCGATCCGACCGCCACGTCGGGGGGCTGGGTCTGCGTCGACATGAAGGCGGTCGCGCCGGTGCCAAAACCCGTCACGTTGGCCGCGATCAAGGCCGATCCGAAGTTCGCCGATTTCGAGTTGGTGCGCTTGTCACGGCTATCCGTGGTGCCGGTTTCGAGCACGCACTGGAGCCTGATCTGCCGGATGGGCGGGGTGGCGGATTAGTTGGCCGTAGCCCCCACGGGGAACCGCCTGCCTGATCCGCATGTGGCTATCGGCGGATGGGGTGATACAATCCCGAAGTCTTACGGGCGTAGAAGACGGAGTGGCGCCGTCACACGCCTACTTCATAACCCTCCTGCCCGCGCGTTAGATCAGGGGGTCCAGCATGCCCTGGCCGTGACCCTCCTGACACGAGCCGGGCTGTGCTCGACACTGGGGACCGGCTACATGACGGACACTGGCCTAGAAGGCACGCATGCTTACCTCGCTCAGGATTAAAAATTTCAAGACTTGGGTCGATACCGGGTTGGTAAGGCTTGCTCCGCTGACGGTCATTTTCGGCGGCAATAGCGCAGGCAAGAGCAGCCTTGGCCATTTGTTGCTCGCCCGAAAGCAGACCGCGCTCTCGTCAGACCGCAAGCGCGCCCTCGACCTAGGGGATATCACCACCGCGATCGACCTCGGCACCTTTGCTGATTGCCTGCACGGCCACGATCTCGGTCGTAAGTTGCAATTCGAGCTGTCGTGGCAAATGCAGCCGCCGCTGAAGGTGGAAGACGCGCTCAAGCCGCAGGTGCGCTTTTCGGGCACCTCGCTCGCATTGGAATCAACCATCGTTGCCGATCCCAAAACAGAGCAGCCCCGGACCGAGGGATTCCGCTACGTGCTGTCCGGCACTGGGACGCCCCTGGAGGTCTCGCTGCTGTCGGAGCAGAATTCATTCGAGCTGACGGCAAGCCCCTTCGAGCTTGTGCGCGCAAGGGGCCGTCCGCCGGCGCTTGAGGCGCCTGAGAAGTTTTACCGCTTATCCGAGGCCAGCATAGCCCGATTTCAGAACGCAGGCTTCCTGACCGATTTCGCCCTGGCAACGGAGGCGGCCCTGCGCCGCATCGCTTATCTCGGGCCTTTGCGGGAAGCGCCGCAGCGCACTTACCAGTGGTCCGGCAACACGCCGGAGGACGTGGGCCAAACGGGAAGATATGCCGTAGCCGCGCTGCTGGCGGCGGACGCGGAGAAGCGGCAATTCACGATACGGGGAAGAGAGACAGGCAGAGCCTCTCCAAACTCATTGCCACACAGCTCCAGCAGCTCGGCATTATCGAGCGCTTCGCCGTTAAGCCTGTTGCGGAGGGACAACGGGACTATCAGGTGCTGGTGAAGACCGGTGCGACCGACACCGAGGTGAAGATCACCGACGTTGGCTTCGGGGTTTCGCAGGTGCTGCCCGCCCTGGTCCAGGCCTTCTACTGCCCCCCGAACTCGACGGTCTGGATGGAGCAGCCCGAAATCCACCTGCATCCGCAGGTGCAGGCCGAACTAGCCGACGTGTTCATTAAGGCGGTGCAGGCCGCGCGAGCGTGGCCGTTTGCGCGCTGCGGCTGCAGGCCATCATGGACGGCAAGCGCTTGGTCATCGACGACCAGTTCCGGATCGTGGGTGAGTATCAGAACAAGATCAAGCCGAATACCGGGAACCGGGTGGGGGATGGCTTTGTCAAATGGGCGCTCCGAAATATCAGAATCACTGAACGTGTGCACCGCGTCGGTCTGATAGCCCACTCGCAGCGCGGGTTCGAGACTTTTCCGGATGATGAGGAACTCGCCAAATTCGATAAACCGGACCGCAAGTTTGTCGCCGTCGCGTGTGCGCATGGCGACTTCCCACCCATCCTTCAAGCAACAGACTCTAAATGGCTGGGCTGGAACGATGCTCTTCGGCGGCACGGCGTCATCGTCGAGTTCATCTGCCGCGACGACGTCGAACGCTTTCATGCCCAGAAGACGAAGACCTCCACCCCCGCCACGGCGCGTCGAACGGGGAGGAAGAAGGATTGAACGAATTCTTTCGCTATCCGCACATCGCGCATCTCTCATGGCTCGGCAGCACGCCCCCGCGGGGCGACAAGGTCCTTTCGTCGGCCGAAGCGCGGGCGCTGCTCTCGTGCGACGTAAGGGGCGAGGAGAAGCTGGACGGTGCCAACCTCGGGATTTCAGCCGGGCCAGATGGAGAGTTGCGGTTCCAGAACCGCGGCGAGTACCTTGTTTCCCCGTTTGGCCGCCAATTTGCGAGGTTGAACGCGTGGCTACGACATCGCGGCCACGACCTTGTGTCAGAGCTAGCTCCCGGGCTGATCCTATTCGGCGAGTGGTGTGCGGCGCGCCACTCGGTTCCCTATGACCACCTTCCCGACTGGTTTGTGGCCTTTGATGTATTTGATAGAGATGCCGGCCGGTTCTGGTGCGTGCGCCGGCGAAATGCGCTTGCCGGACAGCTCGGCCTGCCCGTCGTTCCCTGCCTGCTCTCGGGGCGGGCAGATCTGGGCGGCCTAACAGCCCTTGCAACGGCGACCGTGAGTGGTTTCGGATCTTCGTTGTTGGAGGGCGTGATCGTGCGTCGCGACGGGGGAGAGTTCCTAGAGCGGCGGGCCAAGCTTGTCCGACCGGGGTTCCTGCAATTCATGACCGAACATTGGAGCCGGCGGCACATCGAGTGGAACCGGCTCCAGGTAGCCTAGCCGTCATTCAGCCGGGCGAGCGCGAATGTCCGCTCAGGCAAGTCCCTCGCCGGAAGCGCACCGAGTCTGATCTGCCGCATGGGCGGAGTGAAGGGCAAATAGGGCATGGGCCGCCAGGCCTGCCCGATCGCGCACGCTCCGCCGGAGCGTGCGCCTATACCTCGCTGACGACCTCGCTGATCTGGATAGTCGGCTGAATATCAGTGTAGTTCGGAATATCGCCCATGGTCTGTTCGCCGTGCATGGCAACGCCGTCCTCGAACTGCTTGGCGGCGTCAAAGGTCAGGTTGGTGATTATCTGATAGGTGGTGCTTCGCCGCCCGGAGCGCCGGTGCCGCGCGGCACCTTCCAGCGCCGCAGTCCCATCGGACGCCACTTCTCCTCCAGCAACGGCATGTGGCAAGATTTAGATATCAATCCATATGGTCGGGTACAACAAGCTACGATCGTCGTCATCCAATCTGCCTTCAAAATAAGGGCATCTTGACTTAGTCCCCCGAGTCATTCACAACGTCGGGTAGAGCCGCTTCAGTTTGACGCGGGCATCTGCGGTGGTGAACTGCCAGTCGGCCTTGGCGTGGGTCTTGTTGCGGTGGTTCCGCCATGCGGCGACTTC